>Ga0326727_10010934_pt1 | contig 21371 bp, 15 predicted proteins | sample MB2enrmetagenome_FD_207643 | JGI IMG/M metagenome (GOLD analysis project Ga0326727, IMG submission 207643) | Lab enriched peat soil microbial communities from McLean, Ithaca, NY, United States - MB29MY | ecosystem: Environmental > Terrestrial > Soil > Wetlands > Peat | place: USA: New York...
TGTCGGGGGCGACGATTACGTCGGGGCGGGGTGGAAACGGCGCGAGCGGAAATGGTGGAGCGGGAGGATCGATCTCGAACTTGAGCGTCGCCGTGTCCGGAATCCATATGGCGACTTCGGAAGTGCTATTGCCCAGCGCGAGCGTGATTTATTCCTTGAGCCAGCTTACCGTCCAGACCGGCGCCGGCGGGGCCGGCGGCGCAACCGGCAAGGGTGGCGCAGGTGGAAGTATCAGCAATTCCCTGCTCGGAGTGGTGGATGCCTTCAACGAGTACGGCTTGCTCCTCCAGGGGGGTGCGGGTGGTGGCGGCGGCATGGGTGGCGGCACAGGTGGGAACATTACCAACATTCAACTCAACGTCACACAGAACGCCTCGCAAGACCCAAGCTATTTGAGCGGATACGATGTCCTTTCCACGATTATTCTCGCCGGCGACGGTGGGGCGGCGACGAGCGCATCCGGGATCGGCGGCACGGGCGGCAGCATCAGCCAGATCGTGCAACAGAAGGACGTCAACTCCCCGATCAACGTATTGCAGGCCGGCAACGGCGGCGCCGCGGTGAAGACCGGGGGGCTCGGCGGAAGCGTGACCGGAGTGAATACCGTGGGATTGATCGGCCAGGCGTCGGATGGATACGGAAACAGCTTTGGCGCATTCGAAACGTACGTACAGCCGGGAGTTTTCGATTCGCTCTTCCCGGGCGGAGTGCCGGAGGGCGTTTTCGCGGGACGCGGTGGCGCGGGTGCGACGAATGGAGCGCCGGGTTCGGTGACATCGATCACGGCGGCGCAAATCGCAGCCATCGGAGCTGCAGTCGATTCGAACGGGCTCTTTGCCGCCGCGGCGAAGATTGCCAACATCACGGCCGAGTACATCGCGTACGACGTGAACGGCAACGGGCTCTACGACAATGCGACCGGGACGAACCGGACGGCGCCCGACCAGGCGGTGCCGATCGATGGATTCATTTTCTCGCTGACGGCGCCGACAGGCATCAACACCGCTTCCAAGAACCTCGCCGCCTTCACGTTTACGCCGTAATCATCGGGGTAGCTGATCCTCGATCTGCTTGAGTTTGCGCGGTGTATCGTCGTCGTGGACGTCGAGGTTGATAGCATTTTCGTAGGCGCGCGCGGCGGAGTCGAGTTGCCCGAGCCGGGCCCAGAAATCGCCGAGGAGCTTCCATGTATCGGCGCGCCATGGCTGATCGGCGGCGATGGAACGCAGGGTGATCATGGCATCGCGATTGTGGCTCAACTCGGCCAGATGCATGACGTAGCGCTTTTGGACGGGCCAATTCTCCGGTGCTCGCTTTGCCGCCTCGCGCAGGAGATCGGTGCGGTCCACGTGGTTCTCCTGATACTCGACCACGGCGATATCCTGGAGCGCTTCGGGGGCAACGATGGGGAACTTCAGCGCTTTCTCGAATTGTTCGCGGGCGAGTCCGTATTGTTTGATCCGCAGGTATGCCGAGCCGAGGCTGATGAGGCCGAAGGGCTGGTCCGGCAAAAGCGCGAGCGCCCTGCGCAAATCGGCGATCGCGGGCTGCACGTTGCCTTCGGTCAACTCCAGGCCGCCCAGGTTGATGAGCATCCGGCCGCTGGCTCCGCCATCGGCTATGGTGCGCTCAAGGAAGGTCCGTTGGTCGTGCCAATCGGGATTTCGCAGGTAGGTCCGAATGCCAAGAAAGCCTGCCCATAACGCGAGGATCACGATGCTGAAGGGACGTGAAACGGGAAGCCATGCGGCGGAGAGGAGCGTGGCGAGAAGGAGGAACGCGCCCGGGACATAGAGCCAATGCTCGGCGACGCTGGCGTTGAGAGAAAAGAGGCCGCAGATGGGAAGGTACGCAATGACGAAGCAGGTAAGACCGGCAAAGACAGCGGGATCGCGCCGGCGCGCCCAGCGAAACCAAAAGATCAACCCGCCGAGAAGGATCGCGCCGAGGAGCGTTTGGAATTCACGGTTCCGCGCGATATAGAGCGTCGTGCCGAGATCGCCCCGGCCGAAGGGAAGGACGTCGCGTTCCATGTGCAGATGGACGGGTGCGAGGTAGAGCCCGGCGTACTCGGCAAAAGCGCGCAGAGCGACGATGGGCCGGGCTGCCAATGCGAGAGGCGGGGAGGCAGGGGGTGGAGTGCTTTCCGCACTGAGGCGAAGGGCGAGGCTCGCCCCGACGGCCAGCACACAAAGCACGGCGAGTCGCGCGATCGCCGCACGCGGGACCCGAAGCAGGATCAAGAGCGCAATACAAAGCGGAATGAAAACGGCGCCGCTCTCCTTCGAGCAAATGGCGCAGAAAAACATGAATGCGGCGAGGGCCGATGATGCCTTGGTATTGCGCAACGAGAGCCAAAGGCCGCAGAAGCCAAACATCGCGGCGAGCGGATCGGCCCGTCCGGAGATGTAGCAAACCGCCGAGGTGAAGAGCGGATGGATCGCCCAGAGCAATGCCACGGCGACGGCCCATTGGTCGGCCCGCGGACGTTTTAAGATCCAGAGAAAGAGTTCGAGGAATAGGAAAAGAAACGCCGCGGCCAGGGCGTGGAAGAGGATATTGTCGAAGTGGTAAAGCGTGGGCTGGAAGCCGGCCCAGGCATAGTCCCACGTGTAGGTGAGCCGCTGCATCGGCCGGTAGAAATCCGAGGCGGTCGCGTCGGTAAAAAGGAAATGGCGGAAGCCTTCGGGAATGAGACGCCAGGAGCGGATGAACGGGTCGCGCTGGATGAGGGCGGAATCATCCCAGACGTAGCCGTTCCAAAACGACGGCGTATACGCCGCAAATGTTGCGGCGAGAATGAGGAGAATGAAGAGGATCCTCTGTTTCAAAAACGCGATCATGGGAGGAGCGTTTGGCTGCGGCAATGCTAAAGGAACGGGGAGCCGCTTGCCGGGGCGCCTGCGGCGGTGCATCCTGCGCGAATGACCAGACGGTTGACCATTCTCTTGTTTTGGGTGCTCGGATGGGCGGGTGCGGCATGGGCCACGGGAGTCGATGCTTCCACGCAGCAGTTGATCGTTGCCGTCGCGCCGGATTGGAACACGGATCACGGGACCCTGCGGCTCTACGAGCGCACTGCTGGCGGACCGTGGCGGCCGGTCGCTGAATCGTGGCCCGTATTATTCGGCAAAAACGGCCTTGCCTGGGGCCGAGGCGTCGCGGGCCAGGGAGAGAAAGGACTGCACAAGGTGGAGAGAGACAAGCGGGCGCCGGCGGGGATTTTCAAGGTAGGCGAGGTGTATGGTTACGAAGCCGCGCTGCCGCCCGGTGGCGATTATCCCTACCACCAGGTGACCGAGGCGGATGCGTGGGTCGACGATCCGCGGTCGCCGCATTACAACGAACACGTGGTCGCCGATCCGCAGAATCTACCGGCCTGGTTCAGCCGCGAGCGGATGAAATCGGGCGATTTCGCCTACCATTGGCTCATCGAGATCGAGCACAACGAGCATCCCGCGATTCCGGGGGAGGGGAGTGCGATTTTCTTCCATATCCGCCGGGGCGAGACGCGTCCGACTTCCGGCTGTACGACCATGGCCGAGGAGAACCTGGTGCGGATCATCCAGTGGCTGCGGAAGGAGAAGCACCCGGAGTACGTGCTGCTGCCCGACGCGGAATATGCGAGAAAATGGAGACCGTGGGGCCTGCCGGCGCGGTGAGGCGGGGCTGTCGGTCCCGAAGCAGCCTTCCGCTTTTCTTTGCAACCATCGCCGTTTAATGGTATTTACACTGTTGCAATGAACATTCTCGCCACCCTCTTTAACCTCGCCGGGCCGGATCTGATCGTGATCCTTCTGATCGTCCTGCTCATGTTCGGCTCGAAGAAGCTGCCGGAATTGGCAAAGGGCATGGGCCAGGCGGTGAAGGAATTTAACAAGGCGAAGGACGAGATTGAGCGCGAGCTGACCAAAACCACCGAGGTTGCCATCCAGCCCGCCGCAGGCCAGCAACCGCGCCAGCCTGCGGAGTTGCCGACCGCCGCACCCGTTATAGCGGCCGCTCCTGTGCCGCAGGTTCCCCCGGCCACCGAGTTTTCCCAGCCCGCGCCTGCCGTACAGGAGGCGCACCCGGAAGAAGTGCATCCCGCAGGCCAGGCGTAACTCTGGCCCAAGTTCCTCTTTTTTGAAGCGGCTACGACGGCTCTGGTTGCTGATCGCGCTGTGGTTTTTTGCCGCGACGATCGTGCCGGCGCGCGCGGAGGATTCCGGGGAGATTGTTTTCGCGAGCTACAATCTCGAGAACTTTTTCCAGGCATCGGATTTTCCCGGCAGCAAGGAACGAATTTCAAAATCGCCGGAGTCCATTGACGCGGAAATTCGCGTCATACAGGATATTCATCCGGATATCCTGGGAGTTTGCGAGATGGGACCGCCGGGGGAGTTTGCCTCATTTCAGGCGCGGCTGAAGGGGGCGGGGCTCGACTATCCGAATACCGAGTACGTTCAGGGTCCGGACCCGGAGCGTCATGTGGCGCTGCTGAGCAAATACCCGATCTCGTCGCATCAGTCGCTAGCCGACGTGCCTTATCAACTAAACGGCCGGCAGGAGCAAGTGTCGCGCGGTTTTCTCGATGTAACGGTGTCCGTTGGACAGACGAAGCTGCGCTTCATCGGCGTCCATTTGAAATCGAAACTTCGGGATACGTGGGAAAATGAAGCGGCGCTACGCCGCAACGAGGCGCACCTCCTCAGGGCGCATATCGATGATGTTCTGAACGCGGACGCCGGGGTTAATCTGGTCGTCTATGGCGACTTTAACGATACGAAGAACGAGTCCTGTCTGAAGGAGATCATGGGGGGACGCAATTCCCCCCACGAGATGCGCGATCTCTGGCTGAAGGACGCCGCGGGAGACCATTGGACGGAGTATTGGAACACGGCGGATGTTTACTCGCGGATCGATTACATCCTCGTGACGCGCGATCTGTTGCCGGCCGTGGATTATACGAAGAGCTATGTTTATCGCTCGCCGTATTGGAACAAGGCGAGCGATCATCGCGCGGTCGTTGCCGCATTTCGACTGGAGAAAATCGAATGACGAAATCCCTCTCGATAGTCCTCTGCGCGGGCGTGCTGCTCGGTGCAACGGAATGCGCGCACGCGGATGCGTCGGCGGACTGGCAGCAAATCCAGGCGATGGATACGCATGGGCCGTCGGGGCAATTTAAAACGCGCGAGGAGGCACAGGCGGGCGCGTTGGAGTACCTCGCAAAGCAAGAAGAGGTGCTGCGCGCGTTCATTGCGAGCTACCCGGATGATCTTCACGCGCCGGACGCGAAGCTGCGCCTCGCTCATTTGCTGGCCACGCGCGCGGACCTGAGCCAGGATTCGCATGACCGGCGGCTGGCCGATGCCGTGCTGGATGAATTGGCGAAGGAACCGGCGATGAAGAGTCGTCAGGCGGACGTGGCTTTTGCGCGGGTGTCGATCTTCATGCAGCGCGTGGATGCCGTGACCGGGGAGAACCGGGACACGTTGCTGGAGAAAGCGCGTGCATTCGCAAAGGAATACCCGGACGACCGCCGTGTTGCGCCGTTGCTCGCGGAGGTGGCGAGCGCCTTTGACGGCGAACCGAAGACCGCGCGGAGCCTGCTGGAGCAGGCCCGACCGAAGGCGCAAACGCAGGAGCTGAGATCGCGCATCGATGACGACCTGAAGCGAATCGCATTGCTGGGAAAGCCGCTTGAGATGCAATGGACATCCGTGCAAGGGAACCGGATCGACCTGCGAAAACTGCGCGGGAAGGTCGTGCTGATCTATTTCTTCGCGAGCTGGTCTGCGCCGGCGATGTATGAACTGGACTGGGTGAAGCATCTCGCGGCGCGTTCGTCCGCGGTGCAGGCGCTGGGGATTTGCCTCGATAACGATCCAGTGGCGGTGCCCGCGCTGCTCGCCGACCGCGGAGTCCAATGGCCGGTCTATTGCGATGGGCGCGGCTGGCAGGGGGAACTGGTGCGGAGCCTCGGGATTAATGCAATCCCGGACCTCTGGATCGTTGACCGGGACGGGATTCTCCGCACCCTGGATGCGAAGCAGGACGCGGAAGCGCTGATCGACGGCGCCGACCGGGAATAAGCGTCAGACGATTCCGCCTTCGAGCCAATCCATGCGGCCTTCGATGACGGCCTGAGCCAGCTTGTAGCCTTTCCGATCAGAATTGTGTTTTAGCGCGCGGAACAGTTCGTCGACCCGGCGCATTGACGTGAGGCAGAAGTAATCCACGAGCGCCAGCGTTCGATCGGCGGCGGCCGCATTTTTCAGCATTTGCTGCGCGCGGGCGCAACTGGTCAGCACAGCGAAAAGCTCGGTGCCAATATCGACGAAGCGTCCCAGGAGGACCTGTTCGCGCTCCAGCTTTGGCCCGTGGATTGCCATTGCGTGGAAGAGGCTTCGAGCCAAACGTCGCGATGCCGCCTCCGCGCGGCGGACGTGTTTTGCCAGCACCGGGTGAAAGCCCTTCGCACCATGCAGGTCCGGCAACCACTGCCGCGGATACCAGCGCGCGTAGAAGAGCGCGGCATTCGCCGCGGAGCGAGTTCTTGCTTTCAAGGAAAGCTGGGTATTGAGCATCGGAGCGCCGACCTTTAGATGCGGGTCCAGCGCTTCGCGCGCAATGAAGAGGCGCATGATCTCACTCGATCCCTCAAAGATTGTATTGATCCGGCAGTCGCGCAGAAAGCGCTCCACGGCGACGGGCGCTTCGCCGCGGGCTGCGAGCGATTGCGCCGTCTCGTAACCGCGCCCGCCCCGGATTTGCATGGTTTCATTCACGATCTCCCACGTGCGTTCGGTGGCCCAGAGTTTGCAGAGCGCGGCTTCCAGGCGCACGTCGGCGTGTTTGTCGCGATCCACGAGGCTCGCGGCGTAGAGCACCATGCTTTCCATTGCAAAAGTCTGCGCGGCCATGCGCGCGAGTTTTTCCGCGACGGCGGCGTGTTTCCCGATGGGAGCGCCCCATTGCACGCGTTCGCGTGCCCACTCGCGCGAAATGCGGAGGCAGCGCTTGGAGAGGCCGGTGCATGCGGCGGGAAGCGTGAGCCGTCCGGTGTTGAGTGTTGTCAGCGCGACGCGCAGGCCCTTGCCTTCGGCCAGTAATATATTTTCTCGCGGGACACGTACGTCGGTGAACCGGATCACGGCGTTGTAGAGCGCCTTCAAACCCATGAACCGGCAGCGATGCATGACCTCGATCCCCGGTGTGTCCATATCCACGATGAATGCCGTGATCCCTCCGCGTTCCTTCCCCGGCGGCGCCGGAGTCCTGGCCATCACGACGATCACGCCGGCCTTTACGCCATTCGTACACCAGAGCTTCTCGCCGTTGAGCAAGTAGTGCGAGCCGTCGCCTTGCGGTTCCGCATGGGTCTCCATCTTCGCGGGATCGGAACCGACCTTCGGCTCGGTGAGGGCAAACGCGGAGATTTCTCCGGCAGCCACGCGGGGCAGGAAACGGCGCTTCTGCTCCTCGGTGCCAAAGAGGATCAACGGCTGCGGCACGCCGATGGATTGGTGGGCGGAGAGGAGTGCGGTCAGGTTTCCGCAATAACTCCCGAGCAGCATTCCTGCGCGGCAATAATTGGTTTGTGATAGGCCCAACCCGCCGTACTCCGTGTCGATCTTGATTCCGAACGCCCCGAGATTTGCGAGGCCTTCGATGACTTCGCCGGGAATTTCGCCAGTGCGATCGATCTCATCCGGATCGACTTGTTCCGCGAGATAATTGCGCAGGCGCCCGAGGAAAGCTTCACCTCGCTCGCGGTCGCTGTCCGCCTGCGTTGGGAAAGGCAGCACCTGTTCCATCTGGCAGTTGCCCATGAAAAGCCCGCCGACAAAGCCCCGCTCCGCTTGCGCGGTTTCGCGCGCTGCTTCGCTCAGCTCCAGGGCGGCGCGCTGGCCCGGAGACATTTTCGAGGTATCGATGACGGTTTCAGTCGGCGGCATGGAATCTCCTGTTTGATTGACTCATCTCCCGCAGTAAATGACATGGCGCAAAATGGGCTCCGGCCAGTTCCGCGTGGGTTGCCAGCGCATCGACCACCGCGGTTGTTCCCAATGCATCGACATAGCGTAGCGGCCCGCCGCGAAACGGCGGGAAACCGGTTCCCATGATCATTCCGAAATCGACGTCCGCCGGCTCCGCGACCACCTTCTCCTCGATGCAGCGGGCGGCCTCGTTAAGGATCAGCAGGACCATCCGGCGCTGAAGCGTCGTGCGGTCCAGCTTTGCCGCGGCGCCGCCGTCGCGATACTTCGCGGCATCCGGGTTTGGCGTGGCATTCCCTTTATTGTGAATGTAAAAGCCGCGCCCGGACTTTTTCCCAAGCAGCCCGGCGGTGAGCATCCTGCCGATGATCGCGGGTGTGTGCATGTGACCGGGAAAACTCCCGGCGAGCGTGTCTGCAACATCTTCCGCCACGTCGAGTCCCACTTCGTCGATGAGGCGCATCGGTCCCATCGGCATTCCAAAATCGAGCATCGCCCCATCGATCTCCGTGATCGCTGCTCCTTGGGCGAACATATCCCCCGCTTCCACGAGGTAAGGGAGCAAAATGCGATTCACGAGAAAACCGGGGCTGTCGCGCACTAGAACGGGCAGCTTGCCGATCTTTTGTACGAATCGCACGGCCGCGACGGCGGTCTCCGTGCTTGTGTTTTCTCCGGTAACTACCTCCACGAGTGGCATACGGTGGACCGGGTTGAAGAAATGGATGCCGACCACGCGGTCGGGACGGCTGACTGCGGCGCCGAGATCGGTGATCGAGAGGGCGGAGGTATTCGTGGCCAGCAGTGCCGGCTGCGGCGCAGTCTGCTCGAGACGGATGAATATCCGCTTCTTCAGCTCCATCTTTTCCACCGCTGCCTCGATCACGAGATCGATTGAATTCAAAGGTGTCTCCGCCGCGGCCGGAGAGATGCGGTCCATGCCGTCGCGCGCCTCTTTTTTGTCCATGATCCTGCGTTTCACCGCGTCCGCGTACAGCTTTGCGATACGGCCCATCCCTGCGGCTACCCGCGTCGTGTCGATATCGCGCATCAGGACGCGCAGGCCGCGCGCGCTCAGCCATTGCGCGATGGAGGAACCCATGACTCCGGCCCCGACGATGGCGACATTCGAAATGGATGCGGGATGCTCGATGCCCGGAACGCGGAGCTTTCTCGAGCGCTCCTGCAACTGGAAAACGCGGATGAGGTTCCGACTCTCGGGAGTCGCGGCAAGCTCGAGGACGGCAGTCCGCTCGCGATGGAGCGATTCCTCCACGCTGGCGTCCGGCGCGTGGACGATGACATCGAGCGCCTTTGGCAGCGCGGGATAATGGCCGCGCGACTTCGCTTCCATGCGCCGGCGAGCGATGGGCCCGGCGACGGTTGCGATCACGCGATCGAGCGCGGGCGAACGCTTCCGGCGCGATTCGCGGCCACCGCGGCTTATCCATTCGAGCGCAGCCTGCCGCAGGCTTTCGCGCGGCGCGATGTCGTCGATCATCCCGCGCCGCAGGGCGGCCTTTGCGGGAAGGGTCTTGCCGCCGAGAATGATGTCGAGTGCGCCTGGCGCGCCGATGAGCCTGGTTAGCCGGGTTGAGCCGCCCCACGCGGGTAGGATGCCGAGTTGCGTCTCCGGCAGCCCGATTTTTGTCGCCCGGTCCGCCGTGGCGATGCGCCACCGGCAGGCGAGGCAAAGCTCGTACCCGCCGCCCACGCAAGCGCCATGGATCGCGGCGACCGTGGGCACACGGAGCGCGGCGATGCGGCTAAAGACCTGCTGGCCCAGCTCGATGAAATCCTGGAGCGCTTCCCCGCCGAGGGTTTCCAGCGCACGCAGATCGGCGCCTGCGATGAAGATGGCGGGCTTTGCGCTAATGAAAATCACGCCCGAGGCCCCCTGCTCGACGGCATCCAGCTTTTCGTTCAATTCCGTAAGCGAAGCGGAGTCGAAGACATTCGCCGCCGAGCCCGGGCGGTCGAACGTCAGGACGTGCACTCCGCTTTCGAGAATCTCGCTGTGGATGGCTTCCATGGTTCTAGCAATGTTCGAGCAATAGGGCCGCTCCCTGGCCGCCGCCCACACAGGCGGATACTGCGGCGTAACGTCCGCCCCGGCGGTTCAGTTCCTTTAATGCAGTGAGTGTGAGCCGTGCTGCGGACGCTCCGACCGGATGCCCGAGCGCGATTGCGCCGCCGTTGATATTGAGCCGATCCTCCGGAACGTCGCATAGGCTATCGAGCACCGCGAGGAGTTGCGCCGCAAAGGCCTCGTTGATTTCGATCAAGGCGATGTCGCCTGGCCCGTGCCCCGTGGCCGCCTGCAGCTTCCTGAGAGCCGAGACTGGGCCCAGACCCATGCGCGCAGGATCGCAGCCAGTGTAGGCCCATGCCACGAGCCGACCCAGCGGCTGAAGCCCAAGTTCCGCCGCGCGCGATTCTCCCATCACGAGACCTGCGACGAGTTGCCTGCCGTCACCGAGCCGTGGCGCCGGTCGAAAACCGGCTTGAGCCGCGCAAGCGTCTCAAGCGACTCCTCCTCCCGCGGCCCGTGATCCTGAAACACGGCCTTGCCATACAGATAGACCGGGCAAATTTCCTCCGCGAGCCGTGCCCGCGCCGCCACGGCGAGTTGGTGCGACCGCAACGCATACGCATCCTGACGCTCCCGGGAGATCTTGAATTCCCGCGCGAGGACTTCGGCCGTCTCGCCCATGTTCAGGCCGCTGATCGGATCGGTCAGTCCCATTCTCAAGGCGATTCGCGGTTTGAAATCGGCCGGCCGGAAGGCCACGAGCGCCCCCATTTTTTGCGTCGCGTTTTTAGCCCGCGCCAGAGTCCCGAATTTTTTTGCCGCGGCCTCGGAATAGAGCAGCGGTACCTGCGACATGCTTTCCGCGCCCCCGACGATGAAAACCGTTCCGTGCCCGCTCCCGAGCCGTTCCGCGGCGGTGGTGATCGCCTCGAAACCGGACGCGCAATTGCGGTGTACGGTCGCAGCCGGGACGCTCTCCGGCAGGCCGGCGCGTAGCGCGATGACGCGGGCGACATTCGGGGCTGCCACCGGCTGGCAGACGCATCCGAAAATGACCTCGTCCACGAGGCCCGGGTCGAATCCGGTCCGCGTCAGCAGTGCATTGACGGCGATGCGTCCCAATTCATCGGCCGCCAGCCCGGCAAGATCGGATCCGGCCTTGCAAAACGGGGTGCGGACCCCATCCACGATGACGAGCGGTTCAGGCATCGGTCGAATGGATTAATTCGGGTTCCGTTGCGGGTCGCGGATTGAACGTGGCGGCGGGCCGGTGATCGACCACGCGTTGCTCCTTGAGCATCGTACCGACGCCCTGCATCCGGCGCAGCTCCTCGCCGCTATGGAAAAGGATCAGATTCGGGTGCGTCTCGGTCTCCGCGACGAAATGCTCTTCCAATACGTTCCGCACCGCGTCGTCGGAAGCGCCGTTTGCCTTCTGGACATGCAGGATCAATTCGTCGAGTTCAAGCGGGTCATCGTGGGTCTTGCGGATTTCCAACTGCCAGGTGGCGACCTGATCGCAATCGTCGAGGATGTGCTCGAGCCGGTTGAAATCGACCAGCGTGCCTTTGAGTTTTTCCAAACGCATCTCCCTTATTTCGGAAGTCCGGGAGATATCGCCCATCAGTCGCGGCATGTTGCGGCCGCAGTGCGGGCATTTTCCATGAACGATCCCGCCGCCGACGATGTCGCCGGTGCGGTAGCGCAGAACGACGCTGCCGCGGGCTTCCAGTGGGGTCCAGACCACCTCGCCGGGCTCGCCGTCGGGGACCTGCGCGCCGGTAGCCGGGTCGACGACCTCGATGATTCCAAGGTCCGGGCTCACATGATAACCGCTGCTCTGCTCCGGCAGTTCGCACGGGCATTGCGGCCACGCCATCTTCGCCTCGGTAAATCCGTACGTCTGGAGAACGTCCACGGCGCCCGCGCCGAGATCCCTCGCCAGCGCAAGCAGGCGCCGGCGCATTCCGACGGGGGCTTTCTCTCCTCCAAGGACGATTTTTGAAATCTTTTCGCAGCGCATCCCCTCTTCCACGGCTGCGTGGAGCACGTGGTAGAGGAATGTGGGCATGCCGATCAGCACGTCGGGATCGATCTTCCGCATGAGGCGCAGGTTGCCCTCGGTGCCGAGCGTCTTCCCGCCGCCGCTGCTCACCATGAAGACGCCGAATTCTGTGCCGGCGTAATGAGCCTGCCAGAACGCCAGGTGTGGAGCGAATGGGAACAAGTTCAGCATCCGCATCTCGCGCCGCGCACCGCAGATCCGCATGACGCGCGCTCCGGCCATCGAAAGAATCTTTATGTCATAATCCGTGTAGACGAACGGCGCCGGCTCCGCGGAGCGGCCCGTGGTGCTGGTCATCATGAGCGGCCGGTATTCCCTTTCCAGCCCTTCTCGCACGTGTTCGCGTCCGTTGATCAAGGCGGCAAGGATGTTCGCCGGACGGCGCTTCAGCACACGCTCGTTCGGCGTCAGGACGAAATCACGCGGATTCTTCAGCAGGTCCGCCTTTGCTGAGAGCGGGACCAGCGAAAGATCGGAAAACTCCCGCAATTGATCCGGGCGCAGACGGTGCTCCTGAAAGAGACTCCGGTAATGCGCCGAAAATGGAAGCACGCAACCGGCCAGGTAACGGCGCAGCTTGAGCATCTGCCAGGCTTGGAGGGATTTCTTATCCAGCGAGTGCCAGTGCGGCTGTGGGTTTTTCATGGGATTGGGCGGGTGCGGTCAGCGCCTTGAGTTCGGCGAGTTGTTCCTCGGCGACTTTCCGGCCGAGGGCGATGTGCTTGCCGGGATTCGTGAAATCGTGCCACCGTGCGTCGCATACCCACGGGCGCAGGACGACATCGGCAATGTGAGCGGCCTGCTCTGCGACGCGCATCTGGCCGCCGAAGTTCGCGCGCATCAGGATGTCGCAAAGATTTCCCTGGGCGAAATAGTTCAAATGCTCGTTCAGCCATCCGGAGATGCCGTGCGCTTTCCTCCGTCGGTCGCCGTCAGATGTGCATCGAGCCAAATGCGCCGGCGTCGGCAGAGTATTGACGGCGATAATGTGCTCGATCCCCATGTCGCTCAGGACGCCGGTCGGCAAGGGATCGGCGATGCCCCCGTCCAACAGCAGTCGGCCGTTGAGTTTTACCGGTACGCAGACCCCTGGCACGGCGATGCTGGCCTCCACGGCTTGCGCCACTTCACCCCGCGAGAAAACCACGCGGTCCAGCGTCTCGAAGTCGGTCGCGACCACGCGCAGCGGACGCACGAGTTCGATGAAGCGGGTATTGCCAATCGCCCGCCGCAGCCTGCGCCCAACCCGCCTCGTCCGCAGGAAACCCTGGCGCGGAGGGATGACTGGATCCATGAGATAAAGGAGGCCCCAGCGGCGCTCGAGATCGCGGGCGATCTTTTCGCAGGCCACACCGTCGTGCCCATACGCCCAGACGGCCCCGACGTACGCGCCCATGCTGGTCCCGGCCACAGCGTCGATTTCGATCCCGTTCTCCTCAAGAACCTGGATTACCCCGATGTGCGCCAGACCCCGCGCTCCGCCGGAGGAAAGCGCCAGCCCCACACGGCACCGGCCTATCTCACGCGCCATGCGGCGGATCTGGCCGGCGAAGAAGGGCGAGCGATCCATCCCTGTGATCGAGTCCGCCAGCGGAAATCCGCGCAGGACCGAGTGCACTGGAAAGCCGGCTGTCTCGCAATCGTCGCTGAAGGCTGCCGCCGTCTCGATGTTATCAGCGCAAATGACCGGACGGATATGCTTGTAAGTGCCGGCGGGCTGCTCCCCAAGGCCCGCCATGAATAACTTCATCTTATAAAGTGATTCGCCATCAGGACGGAGCATGATGTAAGTCAAATCCGATTGAACCAGGCACTCCAGCAGTGCGGGTTCCGGGATATCTTTACCCGCATCGACCAGGACATAGTCGAAGTGGCTCCCCAGGTGGCTGAGCAATGGCGCGACATAAGTCGCCGCGCGTACCGGCTCGACGCCCTTGCAACCGGAGGCGGCGACGTGGACATCCAGTTCGAAGCAGCGCGGACGGATCTGGCGCAGCTCTTTTGCAAACTGGAAGATCCCGTCGAGAGATGGTTCTGCGTCGTTCCAGCTCGCAAGCGATATGGGACCTGGCGCGGGAGTGAAATGGACGCTCAGGACCCGCCTCCGCGTCACCTCGGCAAGGCTGTCCGCAAGCCGCCGGGTGAGCAACCCCTGGTGAATGCGACCGGAGAGGGCGTGGAGCGCGACAATCCGTTTGCCCGCCGGTGGCGTGTGCGCTTCCATGATGCGCCGGACGATTGATTGGGAGAGCTTTCCGGCCACCTTCGGTTCAGTTTCGAGAACCTCCTGCAACTCATCCGCGGCGATGCGGAGCAGGACGCTTCGGGTGACGACAGTAACGGTCGAAAGATAAGGATTGCGCTGCATGACCTCCCGTTCTCCAAGCGTGTCTCCGGGGCCGTGGATGGTGGTGATCACATGCCGGTTTCGGTCGACATGACGGGACTCGCACCGCCCGCTCACGATGAGGTACATCGCTGTACACGGCTCCTCCTGGGAGAAAACGATGCTTCCCTTGGGAAAGTCCTGGAGGCCATCGCCGCTGGCGAATTTTCGCAGCGTGGACGAAGGGAGGAGAGAAAGGAACCGGTGAGACCGAAGCAGGCGCGGGTTGATCTTCATATCGCCCTCGGGAGAAGGTCGCCGGAATAGCTGAATACAGCGCTTTGATTTGCCTTCTTGCTCTGGTCTGGGTTCAGTTATGACCGTCGCCGGTCCGGGTTTGTGGTTGTTCTTTTTTGGGTTATTGGAAGGTATTCTTTTGTGTCCCTCCGGGACATAACTGATGGTAGCATCTTGAATACCCATCGTCAATAAATTCGGGGCCTGAGGCCGCGCAGGCTGCATGCGGGCACTGGAAAGTCAAAAAGGACTTGCAGAACAGCCTCTGGAATCACGAAATGCCGCCATGCGTATCGCTGTAACGGGTGCATTCGGGTATTCAGGACGCTATATCGCGCGCCGCTTGCTCGATGGGGGTCACAGCGTTGTCACGCTTACAAACTCCTTGAAACGCGACAACCCGTTTGGCGGAATGGTGGCGGCGTTTCCTTTCAATTTTGATCGGCCCGATCGGCTCACTGAATCATTGCGGGGAATCGATGTGCTTATCAACACCTACTGGGTGCGGTTTGACCATCGGTTATTCACCCACAGCGAAGCGGTCGCGAATACGAAGATATTGTTCCAGGCTGCAAAGGACGCAGGTGTGCGCCGGATCGTTCATGTGAGCATTACCAATCCGGACGTCCATTCCGACTTGCCTTACTTCAGGGGCAAAGCGGAATTGGAATCGGCCCTGATTTCCAGCGGGGTGTCATTTTGTATTTTGCGTCCGACGGTTCTCTTCGGGAAAGAAGATGTCCTCGTGAATAACATCGCCTGGTCCCTGCGGCATCTGCCGGTCTTTGGAATGTTCGGGGATGGAGAATACAAGTTACAGCCGATCTATGTGGATGATTTGGCGGCTGCAGCCGTTGAAAAGGCGGCGGGAGAGAAGAATGAGATTATCGAGGCAATCGGTCCGGAAACGTTCACGTACCGTCGACTGATCGAGAGAGTAAAGCAGGCGTTGCGAGTGAAGCGGATGGTTGTTGGCATTCCGCCCGAGGCCGGCTATTGGGCGTGTCGAGTGATCGGGCTGATCGTCCACGATGTCATAATAACTCGCGAGGAAATCAAGGGCCTTATGGAAGGCCGACTCTGTGTCGACGCTCCACCTTTGGGAACAACCCGCCTGACGGAGTGGATTGATCGGAACAAAGAGACTCTTGGCCGGAGCTATACGAGCGAATTGGCACGGAGGTTGGATCGAGCGTCAAGGTACCGATCCAATTAATATTTAAAGCACGTTTCCGGGCATGATTTGTGCGGTAAGTTAACATTTACTTTATGAGAATCCTGTCCATTTGTCTGGTGGCCGTGCTGGCGCTAGGAGTTTTTCCGATTGGATCCCAAGGCCAGGTCCCCGCGTACGCGGCCCAGGACCTTTCGCAATTCTCCACGCCGGATGCCCTTTGGTTGCACATCCAGGAAGTCAAAAAGGGACCAAAGATGCGTGCCGCCACGGCGGAGGAGTATCGGGCGGCCATGGGAAACGCCTTTTCGCAACTTTACGCGGCTGCGACGGCATTCGTGACCCGGTACCCGGAGGACCTTCGCAAGTGGGATGCCCGGCTACTCCAGATCGAGGCGCAACAATCGCTGCTGCAAATGCAGGGAAGGTTCGATACGGCTGGAGGAGCGCAGCAATTGAACGAACTGGCCGGCGAAATGGCTGCGCCCGGGTCGGTTCGTGCGGAAGCCCGGAATCAACTGGTCACGCTGGCACTCCAGGAACACCTGCGCGGGAATAGAAACGTCAGCGCCGACGTGGTGGTTGCCATGCTGGAACAATTTTCGAAGGATTATCCCACGTATCCTTCGCTGGATGCGTTGAAGTACAGGATCGCGGAGGCGCTGAGCCAATCCGATCCGGCTGCAACGTCTGCGCTCCTAAAGGAATTGGCGAACTCCGGCCAGGGTCAGGTGGTCGATCTGGCGCGCAATGAATTGGCGACCATGGAAAAACTGAAGAGTCCGCTCGAGCTTCACTTTACCGCAGCCGATGGATCGCAGGTGGACATCGCGAACCTGCGCGGCAAGGTGGTGCTGGTCGATTTTTGGGCGACGTGGTGCGGACCGTGCAGGGCGGAGATTCCCGAGGTTGTCGATACTTACAAGAAACTGCATGACAAAGGATTTGAGGTCATAGGCATTTCGCTCGATCAGGACAGGGACAAGATGGTCAATTTTGCGGCACAGAACGGCATGACATGGCCGCAATATTTTGACGGGAGAGGATGGAACAACAGTATCAGCTCTTCATTTGGCATCCATTCCATCCCGACGATGTGGCTGGTTAACAAGAGCGGCTATGTTGTAACGGCGAAGGGACGCGGCAATCTGGCATCCAACGTGGAGAAGCTGCTCGCGGAGTAAGGGATCGTCGGGCGGGATTCGAAGTTGGCAACATGTTCCAGGCGGCTGACGGGTCGTGAAAAGTGGATTCGAGAACCGACAAGCATGTAACGGTGATCGGATTTCGTGAAGATTTTTTTATCACGCTTCTGAGCGACAGCGCTTCCATCGGACGGTAATATTTGCCGGCTTCCGCTCAAGACCGGTCTTCGGGTTCGGCTCTCTTCAAATGCAGGTGAAAATTGATTGGATCGCGGGTCTGTGCTCTGGGATTTAATGGGGGTGAATGGCGGTGCAAATTCAGATAATTTTAATTTCATTTAAGATCGCTTGCGACCAGTTGATAAAAATGATACGAAATCATCATGAACGTACTCGTTCGCAATGTTCCCCTTTCGGTCCTAACTGCCGTCTGCCTCTTCGGCGTGCAGAGTTCCCATGGTCAAACAAGTGTTACCACAAACCCCGTCGGGTACGTCCAACTGACCTGTACCGCGGCGTCCGATACGATTGTATCGGTTCCGTTTACAAAACCGCCGGCATACGTCGGGACAGTCGCGTCCATCAGTGGCAGCACGGTAACGATTTCCGGGACTGCCGGCTGGACTGCCAACCAGTTCGTCTATTCAGGGTCCGGCACGAGTCGGTATTACGCACTCATGGGCGCGGCGACCTCCGGGACCGATCCGAAGGATGGCAGCACGTATACTGTAGTCGCGAACGGGACGAATACGCTGACGGTTTCGCTGAATGGTGATTCGCTCAGCACGGTACCTGCCGGCAGCACTATTTCAGTAATTCCCTACTGGACGCTGGGGACGGTATTTCCCCCGAGTGCTTCCGGGACGGCGTTCATTGCATCGACGAGTCCACTTTTTCCCGAAACGGAAATTCTGGTTCCGAATTATTCTGGGACCGGAACCGACTTGTCCGCGTCCGCCACGTACTTTTTCTATAATAATATATGGTGCCTGGTCGGAGATTCCGTCAGCAACTCGCATAACGACGATCCTCTGATGCCGGACGGTTATATAATGGTCCGTAATCCGGACACCACGACCACTTTGACGGCAATGGGTAACGTTCTCACCGGAAACTTCATGATTCCCCTGGCCACCTCGGCCACCCAACAGCAGGATAATTCCGTCGCGATCTGCCGACCAGTGAATACGAGCCTTAACAATCTTGGATTGACTTCTGGAAGTGCTTTCGCGGTGACAACATCTCCACTCTTTACGCAGGATCAGGTGCTCATCTTTAGCGGAACGGAGGCTGCGCTGGATAAATCCGCGACTGCGACTTATTTTTATTATATGGGTACGTCCGGGACAGGTTGGCGATTGGTGGGTGACTCAATTACCAACGATCATGGAACCGATACAATTCCGGCAGGCAGCGGTTTCGTGATCCGAAAGGCTTCAACGGCCAATGGAAACACGGCGTTCTGGCAGAATCCGCCGACCTATTAATTGTATTTTTACTCTAACCCCCCAAATAACATACATGAAAAGAACCTCTCTCGTTTTCGCATCTCTTCTCGCGCTCGTTTGCGTGCGAAGCCACGCCACTACGGTCACCCTCAATCTCGAGGCCGCGCAATTGCTGACATCAGGCAGTATAACCATACCGAATGGTTGTCTGATCCAGTTGCTCGGCGATACTTCGACTACGTTTGGCGCACCGACTTCGTCGAGCTTCACGGGAACCGATCCGAACGAAGTGGTTCTTGCCAGCTTCGCGATGGATTCCTCAACGGTCGGGGTTGCGGGCGACTTCAAGGAGCCGATCATCCTGACTCTTACTGGAACTGGTTTTCCGCCTGACGCGGAAAGCGACCTGCTACTGCGTTGGTACCCGACCTTGACTACGTCCTCGTCGACTCCTGGGAGTGGCACCAGCTACGGGCAGTTTCGCACTGATTCGATCGAGAATGGTTCAAATATCGCCTGGGTTCTGCCGGCTTCCGGAACCAAGGCCCTGAATTTCGTTACAATTTCGCAAGGCGGGACTGAACCCAATAGCGCCGGGGTGGCAAATCTGATTATCGGCGCCATTCCGGAGCCATCGACCGTATCATTTGCGTTCGCGGCACTCGCCCTTTTGGCGCCAGCCTTGCGGCGTCGGCGGAGCTAACGATTATCCGTAGTTTTTTAGGCGGCCCGGGATGAAGATTCCGGGCCGCTTTGCTTTGTAAATTGAACGGGGATCGGTTTTGCTGAGTCTCCGCTCTGCTGCCATGCCGCAATTTCGCTATACCGCCCGCCGTTCCGATGGCCAGCTCGCCCAGGGTGTGGTGGAGGCGAATGACCGCGCCGGGGCGCTAATGCTGGTCGAGCAGCAGCGGTGTTTTCCCATCAAGATCGAGCCGGTCCTCTCGGCGGCAAAGCCGGGACGGAAGGATGTCCACGAAAATGGCGTTTCAAAACCGGGTGCTCCCGCTGCTGTGGGGGCGATCCAAACGCTGTCGCTTTCCGGGCAATTCCTCTTCACGGAACAGCTCGGGTATTTGCTTTCTGCTGGAATGACGCTCGACGAAGCGCTGGGGATCCTCGTGCGGCGGTTGCGGCAGCCGGGCCTGCAATCGCTCTGCCAGACGCTGCACCGGGCTCTCGTGGACGGGCAAAGCCTCTCGCAGGCGATGAAACAGTTTCCCAAAATTTTCTCACCGCTTTACGTGAACATGGTCTCCGCCGGCGAGGCGAGCGGCGCGTTGCCGATGATTATGAAGCGCCTGGTGCTTTACCTGGCCGAGGTCAAGGGGCTGCGGGATCGGGTACAGCAGGCGCTGGTCTACCCGGCGGTGCTCGTGGTGGCGGGTATCGGTCTGATTATCATCTTCATGACGGTCATGGTCCCACAACTGGCGGGATTCTTTTCCCAGACGGGCCAGACTCTGCCGCTGCCGACGCGCATCCTGCTCGCGACGAATCATGCGATTGTCTTCTACTGGTGGGTCGCCGTACTGGCGGTCGCGCTGGTCATGGGCATCTACAAATTGCTGACGCGCGATCCGGCCGGCAAGCAGGCGTGGGATCGCTTCCGGTGGCGCATCCCGGGCTACGGGCACATCATGCGCTACCGGTTTTACGCGCAATTCGCGCGGACGCTGGGAACGCTGATGGAGAACGGCGTAACTCTGCTGCGGGCGCTGGAGCTGCTGGAGAACATCTCCGGCAGCGAATGGGTCCACGCAAAGATGATCGAAGTGCGTCGCGCGGTGACGGACGGCACCTCCCTCTCGGTCGCATTGCGGGCGCCGGGCATCTTCCCTGAGCTGTTGCTGGATATGATGGCCGTGGGAGAGCAGACGGGCCGTTTCGGCGAGACGATGAGTATGATCGCGGACGTCTATGAGCGCGAATTGGACAAGCAGGTGAAAATTACCTCCGCCCTTATACCGCCGATGATCATGATTGTCATTGCGGGCATCGTGGGACTGGTCGTTTTCGGCATTCTGGACGCGGTCTTCAACTTGACCACCGGACTCCGGACGCAGATGCATTAGCATCGTGGTTGCCAAATGACCCCGCACGCTCTAGTTAAACGCCGGTGAATCGGCCCCTCTGGTTCCTGTTTTGGCTCATGGCTCTGGCGCTGTCGCCGGCGGCATTTGCGCAGGATCTTGCGCGTCAACCGACGGCGTTCACGGCATGGCTGGATTTCAGCAAGCGGACGGCCGAGTTGCCGATCTGGATCGAGCGGGTGGAAATACAAACCATCCCGGCCGACGCGACGCAAACGCAGAAGACCATCTACCGCGTTCGGTTTCGCAGGTTCGCGGGCCTGGTGGATGAGGTGTTGATGAGGGTTTACTTTCAGGACATTCCGGGCCAGCAGCCCGTGCTGAGCGGCTGGAGCGAAATCGGGAAGCAGGTTCTGGATTCCGGTACGCTCGGCCAAGGGCTTGGGCTTCCGTCGTCGGAGACGGTGAGCATTCCGATGGCGAATGTGGATTACGTGGACATCGTGACGGCGGGGGATGCCGGGATCGTTCGCGGCGCGCTCGTAGTAGCCTTGCGGAAGGCGGAGGCAAAGGAGGCGCTGGATTTTGGCGGGACCGCGGTGGTCACCGATCCGTTCGGAAATGCGTCGCCGGCGGTGACCGGGACGGACGACACGCTTTTGTTTGGCCGCGTGAAGGCCACGTTGGAGCCCGGCGTCGTATCGCTGGGCGGCAGCGAGACCGGCGGCCAGGAGGCGGGATTTGAATTTCCACTGGATCGGCCTCCGCTGATTGCGCTGGTGACATTCGAGATATTGAATGCAGACATCGCTACTCCACCGGTGATGACCGTGAACGGTAAGGACGCGGGAAATGTCACCGTCTCG
>Ga0326727_10010935_pt1 | contig 21370 bp, 14 predicted proteins | sample MB2enrmetagenome_FD_207643 | JGI IMG/M metagenome (GOLD analysis project Ga0326727, IMG submission 207643) | Lab enriched peat soil microbial communities from McLean, Ithaca, NY, United States - MB29MY | ecosystem: Environmental > Terrestrial > Soil > Wetlands > Peat | place: USA: New York...
ACCGTTTTGCAGTTGCTGCCGGACCGGCCGATCGAGGCAAAGGAAAAGCTGGAAGGCACGATTGAGCGGGCCGTCAAGGCGATCACCGAAGGCCGGGATGCGGTGCAGGGACTGCGCGACTCCACGATCCAAACCAACGACCTCGCCCAGGCGGTGAGCGCCCTGGGTGAGGAACTTGCGATCGATCCAGGCAAAAACGGGTCTGCGGCAATTCGGGTCACCGTTGAAGGCGAGCCGCGAGATTTGCATCCCATCCTTCGTGACGAGATCTACAGGATTGCCGCCGAGGCGCTGCGCAACGCCTACCGGCATGCCCAGGCGCGACGGATCGAGGTTGAAATCCGCTATGACAATGAGCAATTCCGATTGCGCGTGCGCGATGACGGAAAAGGAATCGATCCGGCCATTCTCTCTCGTCACGAGAGTGAGGGACACTACGGTTTGCCGGGCATGCGGGAACGCGCCAAACTCATAGGCGGCAAGCTGGCGGTTTGGAGCGAGGTTGACGCGGGGACCGAGGTGGAATTGGGCATTCCCGCAGGCGTCGCTTACGCCACAGCCTCGAAACGGTCCTGGTTATCCCAACTGCTTGCCGGAAACGACAAAAGTACGAATCAGGAGAAGACACCATGAGTGCCAGCACCGCTCGAATTCGAGTTCTCGCGGTCGACGATCATCCCATCGTACGCGAGGGGATCTCCGGTTTGATCGCCATTCAGCCCGATATGGTTATAGTGGGCGAAGCCACAGATGGCCGCGAAGCGATTCAGCAGTTCCGGACACATCGGCCGGACGTTACGCTGATGGACCTGCAGATGCCGGAAATGAACGGTCTCGATGCGTTGATCGCCATTCGCAACGAATTCCCGGATGCGAAGATCATTATGCTGACAACCTACAAGAGCGACACACAGATTGTGCGGGCGCTCAGAGCCGGCGCCCAGGGATACCTGTTAAAGAACGCCTTGCACAAGGAACTGCTGGATACGATCCGCGCGGCATACGCGGGAAAGAAGACTCTCAGCCCGGAAGCTTCCCTCGAAATAGTCGCGCACGCCATGGACGATAGCCTGTCGCCGGCAGAGATCAGCGTGCTGCGACTGATAGCCGCCGGGAAAGCAAATAAGGAAATTGCCGATGAGCTCTCCACCACTGAAGAATCCGTCAAGAGCCGGGTCAAAAGCATCCTTTCGAAATTGGGCGCCAACGACCGAACTCACGCCACGACGATCGCCCTGAAGCGAGGAATCATCGAGCTGTAATCCCCGGCCATGCAGCCTCGTTTAACCCGACGCCTCAAAAGAGGGTCGATCAGCACTACTTAGGGGGTTCTAATCGGTTCGGCAGTGTATGAAGATGTGTAAGTGATTGAAAGGTGCGTCCGTTGCGACGCCTATATTCTACTTTTGCCGGCGGTTGGCCTGGGTTCGGTCTTATCCTGTTGCGGCTGACTGCCGGCATTGTTTTGGCGTACGGTGCAATTACGACCCTGCTCTCGGGTCCTCCGGTCCCGAGAGCGATAGTGTCCTTACTCCTTATTATTGCGGGATTTTTTCTCACCATCGGCCTCTGCACCCCCATTGCGGGAATGCTGGTGGCTCTGGTTGAAATCTACAGGTTCTTCACTCTGCCGGCAGACAGGATGGTCTACTTCCTGGTAGCCAGCCTCGGAGCTGCCCTGGCCATGTTAGGACCGGGTTCGCGGTCGGTCGATGCCCGCCTGTTTGGATGGAAGCGCATCGAACCTCCGCCCCGAAAGAGGTAGCCCTCGCCCTCGCCCGAGTCCAGCCGCTGACTCAGACAAGTCAAACGATTCTTTGAATGGAGGCGTCGACACGCCTCTACAAAGGTGATCGTTAGCCTCGGTATGGGATTTCGCCAAATGCGCACATGTACGAGAATGTGATGCATACGAACCTCGCCGCCGCGCTCCGTAAGAAATCCGACAGGAGGTCACCATGGGCGATCCTGGATTAGTGTCTGCATCTTTCCCCCACTGCCGCAGCACAGAATTTGCGACCGAAGCAGAACCACGAAGGCATTTCTACAGCAGGTCTTTCAGGGCGGGCTCCGAGGAGCCCGGCGCCCACCGGCTGGAAATCGTCTCAGATGCTACAGTACTACGCTGCGCCCGGGAGGAACTACATCGCAAGAACGACCGGCTTGAACTGCTGTTGAACCTGATGAAGCAGATTACCTCAAGCCTGGACCTGCACGAGGTCTTGCGATCGATTTCCGCCATTCTGCGTGAGGCGATGCATGGGGATATTGCATCCGTTTCGCTGCACGATACAGCGACTGGGAAATTCAGGCTGTTCGTCCTCGATTTTCCGCAGGGCAAAGGGCTCCTCAAAGAGGGCTTACTTATGCCTCTCATTGGCCCCGGGAAAACCGCCTTTGAGACAATGAAGCCCGTAATCGCGAGCATTGAAGATCTTTACCAGCTTGGCCCCGAAATCCACGAGGAACTGGTGTCTCTCAAGGGAGCCACTAGCGCATGCTTGACTCCGCTTGTGAACCGTGGTCACGTGCTCGGTATTCTGGCGACCGTGAGAACGACGGAAAACCCGTTCGTTCCGGATGAGGTCGAGTTCCTCAACCAGGTTGCGGGCCCGATTGCCATCGCCATTGAGAACGCCTTGGCCTACCACGAGATTTCCGATTTGAAAGACAAGCTGGCGCAGGAAAAGCTCTATCTCGAAGAAGAGTTTCGCAGCGAGTTGGGTTTTGAGCGGATCATCGGGGACAGCTCTACGCTGAAGCATGTTCTGGAAATGGTTGAGACCGTTGCTCCCAGCGACTCTACCGTTCTGTTGCTGGGCGAGACCGGAACCGGCAAGGAACTGATTGCCCGCGCAATTCACGAACACAGCCGGCGCAAGGACCGGACGTTTGTGAAACTGAACTGCGCGGCGATTCCTACCGGGCTGCTGGAGAGCGAGTTGTTCGGGCATGAGAGGGGAGCATTCACGGGCGCCATCAGCCAGAAGGTCGGACGAATGGAGCTTGCCGACCAGGGTACGCTCTTCCTCGATGAAGTGGGCGATATTCCGCTCGAAATCCAGCCGAAACTGCTGCGGGCCTTGCAGGAGCGGGAATTTGAGCGCCTGGGCAGCAACCATACGCGCAAGGCCAATATTCGCCTGGTGGCAGCGACCAACCGCAATCTCGGAAAGATGATTGCGAACCGGGAATTTCGCAGTGACCTTTTCTATCGCCTCAATGTGTTCCCGATCGAGATTCCTCCACTCAGGGAGCGCAGAGAAGACATTCCTCTGTTGACCAAGTATTTCGTCCAGAAGCTGGCTAAGCAAATGCAGAAGAAGATCGAGTCGGTTCCTGTGTCGGTGATGAAGGGATTGATAGCGTGGGACTGGCCGGGGAATATCCGCGAACTGGAGAACTTTATCGAGCGCGCCGTGATTCTGACGCGGGGCAGATCGCTTGAAGCGCCGCTTTGCGAGTTGCAGAAGGTGAAGATCGATGAGCCGGCGCCGGCGCACGCGCCCGAAGACGAACAAGATATTGCGCGGATCGTGAAGGAAACCATCAGCTCGCTGGGCAATACGCGTGCTTTGAACGAACATACCCAGAAGCAGCGCGATCAGATCGTTCGGGTGCTTGCCGAATGCAAGGGACGCGTTGGAGGGCCCAATGGAGCAGCGGCGCGAATGAATACCTGCCGCTCGACACTTATCTCCAGAATGAAAAGACTCAATATCGATCCGTATCAATACGCCTGACCGAAACTTGTTGCGAGGGTCTGAATCAACGAAGGTCGGATTTGCCGATGTTGAGCTTGCGCATCTTGTTGCGCAGTGTGGATCGCTTCAGTCCCAAACGCTCGGCCGCGCCTCCGCGACCAGCGACTCTCCCGCCCGATGCCTTCAACGCCGCAAGAATGGCGTTCCTTTCCGACTCACGCAGTGTCGGGACAACTGGATCCCCCGCCCCCATGCCAACCAGTAACGGTTTTTCCAACTGATGGACCGGCACTTGCAGATTCTCACCGTGGGTCAAAATGACAGCTCGCTCGATGAAGTTTTCCAGCTCCCGCACATTGCCAGGCCAGGGAGCATTCATCAAGGCATCCATCGCCTCTCTGGGGATGCGGCGAATGGCCTTCTGCATCTCGCGCGAGAATCGGGAGACAAAGTAATGCACCAGCATGGGAATGTCTTCGCGCCGTTCCCTCAGTGGAGGAATCTCGATCGGGAATACATTCAGTCTGTAATACAAATCCTCCCGGAATTGATTCTCCCGGATCATCGCCGGCAGGTCCCGGTGGGTTGCCGCGACCAGGCGCACGTCGACGCGAATGCTTCGGTTGCTTCCCAGCCTTTCGAACTCCTGTTCCTGGATTGCGCGCAGCAGCTTGGGTTGCAATTCGAGGGCAATGTCGCCCACTTCATCGAGAAACAGCGTTCCGCGATCGGCGACTTCGAATCTTCCGCGTTTCTGCGCAACCGCGCCTGTAAACGCACCTTTTTCGTGACCGAACAGCTCGCTTTCAATGAGGGCGGAAGGAATGGCCGCGCAGTTGAGCTTCACGAAGGTTCTTTCGCAACGCGGGCTTGCATTGTGAATCGCCCGGGCGATGAGTTCCTTGCCGGTGCCTGTTTCCCCATGCAGCAATACCGTCGAGCGGGTTGCGGCCACAACCGATACCTGGTCGAGCACTTTGCGCAGCGCCGGACTGTCGCCGACGATGTCTTCAAACCTGAGCTCCGAGCGAATCTCCGATTCCAGGTACAGCTTCTCTTCCTGCAGACGATTCTTGAAGGCATCCAGCCGCCCGTAGGCGATCGCGTTGTCCAGCGCAAGGGCCATCTGGTTTTCTACCTGAAGCAACAGGTCGAGGTCGGCCTGGCTGAAATGACATGGCTGGCGGCTTCCCAGCGCCATCATCCCTACCACTCCCTGCGCCGTAACCAGTGGAGCGGTGATCAGAGACTTGATCGATTCTCTTTTCAAGGTGCGCAACGCATCGGCGGAAGCTGTCTCGATTTCTTCTTCAGTCCATATGCGGGGAAGCCGGCTTTCCATCCGCTCGATATCAGCGTCTCCAGGTTGCAGAACCGGATTATCTTCGCGGGGCCCTTTGCGGGTTGGAAAATCGAGGACCGCGCAATCGAATTGATGCGATTCTCCATCTCTCAACCAGAAGCCGGTGCAGTCGTTTTCGAAGTGTTTGCGAATCGTCAGGGACGCCGACTGGAACAGCTCATTCAGATCGTTTTTCGCGACCACGTGGTTGTTGATCTCGAGAAGCAGGCCCAGCCGGTCGCGCTCTTCTTCCAGTTGCTGCCGGAAACGCGATGCCTCGCCGGCCGCCATTCTGCTCTCCAGGGCCACCGCGATCTGCGAAACCGTCGAGGCCATCAGCTCCACGTCGTCGCCGCTGAACTGCTTGCCCTCGGCGCTTACAAATACCAGTGCGCCAAGCTGCACGCGCGGAGTGGCGATGGGAAAAACGTACCCACAACGCCGCAGACCAAGCCTCGCCTGATCGGCCAGTTGGGGAACAGCAAGCATTGCCTGGTGAAAGTCCGGAATAAATACCGGCTCCAATCCGGCCAGTGCCCTTTCAGTGGCGCTTCCTTTCAGCTCAATTCTGGCCCCCAACTCCACATAGGGAGCGCCCGCTCTCTGATCCCATGCGAGGAGCCGTGCGGTTTTGCCATCCTCCTCCAGACGAACCACCAGGATGCCGTCGAGCGCAATAAGATCGGACAGATGCTCGCGCACGCAGCGAAGCATGCTGCTTCCATCCGGCTGCGCGGCAATTGCGGAGGAGAGCTCGAGCAGGGTGCGATACCTGTTCAGCGCCTCGGCATTCCAGGATTCAGAACTCGTCGAACGTTGCTCAGACATCGGTCTGCCTCTGATCCTTTCCGCCCCACTGCCTGCATACATGGTACGCCCGCAGGTGGCCTTATTTGGCCATAGTGGCCGTATCTGACCACACAAAAGTCGACAACCCGCGCGGCACTCATCCATTTATCTCTTCATTATCAACATGTTACCTGTACCGGCCGAAATGGCCACCGGCATGCCATTACATTGGCGTAGGCATAGGAAGTGAATGATGCTGCGTATAGATTTTTTGGGAACAGCCACCCTCCGGATGTCGGGCCGTATGACGGAAGGGTGCCGGGAAGAAGTGGAGACCTTTCTGGGTTCCCATCCGGCCCCGCCGAACTTCTTAGTCGACTTGACTGAAGTTACCTATATCGACCACGCGGGAGAAGAAACGTTGCGCTGGCTTGGCCGGCTCGAAGCGAAATTCGCAGCCGACAACCCTTACGCACTCCATGTTCTTGAACGGCTGCACCTCAGCATGGCAGAACCGAACATCTCGTCCGAGCGGCCCAACCACGCGCTGAGAGGCGGTCACTATGAATGAGTTGCCTCGATCAACGAATCGTGTGAATCGTGAGGCAGAGTGCCAGTTCTAACAACGAGAGGGTAGTTTTGTGTTCAATCGTGCTCCCGTGTCAGCTATGTTCCGCGCGACTTTCCGCTTGCGTTGTGCACGAAGACTTACGGCCGCAGCTCTGATTCTTATGTTGTCGTGGTGGCTATCGGTGACGGCGGCCTTCGCGCAGTGCGCCGGCATTGCCTCCACTCCGCAGTCGGCCGCCGATTGCGCCGCACATGCGACCCCTCAAGATGGATTCGCGAAACTCGATACCGGCCACACATACACGCTGGCTGAACTGATCGACATTGGAGAGCGCAACAACCCTGTCGCCCGCGTGTACTGGGAACGGGCCAGGCAGAAGGCGGGCCAGCTTGGCATAGCAAAGAGTTCCTATTTCCCGGTTCTGGCAGGTCTGGCAGCCGCCGGTGACTCGCGCACTATCGTGCCTTTCCCGGAACCGCTGGCGCCGCGCGGCTACGTTACGGCAGAGGCTCCGTTCGTCCAGCCGGAACTCACACTGCAATATCTGATCTTCGATTTCGGCAAGCGCGAAGCCATGGTCGACGCCGCGACTGCGGAAAAGCTGGTCTCCGGCGCCAATTTCATTCAGGCCAACCAGGATGTCGCTTTTCGCGTAACCAGCGCTTTTTACAACCTGCAGACGGCGGAAGAGCGATTGCAAGCCGCGCAAGAAACACTGACGACCGCGCAAACCACGCAAGACGCAGCCGAAGCTCAGATGAATAACGGGCGAGCGACACTCCCGGATGTGTTGCAAGCCCGCGCTGAAACCTCGCAAGCGATGTTCGATCTGGAATCCGCCGAGGGCGACGAAAAGGTCGCACGGGTTGCGCTCACCGAGCTTATCGGGGTCGAGCCTTCCCCGGACATCAAAATCGCCTCGCAAAAGGACGCAAGTCTTCCTCAGGCCCTGAGCGTTCCCATTGATGCTTTGATCGATCTTGCGATCGCGGACCGGCAGGATCTGAAGGCGCAGGCACAAGAGATTCGCACTGCCAATGATGCCATCAGAGCCGCCAAAGCCGAGTATCGGCCGAAGATCGTTCTCTCCGCCACCGGAGCGCAGACCTCTCTCTGGCCTTCGCTGGATTACGGAAAGCTGGGCCAGGCAAGTGAACCGACCTGGTCGGCGACACTCGGAGTGGAGTGGCGCATTTTCGATGGGGGTGCACGAAAGAACCAACTCGCTATCGCAGAGTCGCAGCGCCGCGAAGCACAGAATGGGATGCGGGCAAAGCACGATGACGCGGTTCGGGAGGTTTGGACTGCCTACATCGGTTTTCTCACCGGGTTACGAAAGGAGCAGGCCGCGGTAGCGGTACTCGATTCGGCAAGCGTCTCCTATGCCTCCTCGCTGGACGCATATAAGTACGGCGTCAGGAACCTGGTCGACGTCGTCACGGCGGAGGATCGGTTGGCGCAGGCCCGTCTCGCTCACGTATCCGCGCGCTCACAACTTCTTCTCGAAGCGGTAGACCTGGAGTTCGTGACTGGGAACCTGCTGCGGAACAAGCCATTGACAACCCAACTTCCAACACAGGACGGCGTTCAACCATGAATGTTAAGAAAAAGAGTCTGATTTGCATCACGGCAGTCTGCCTGTCCTGCGCGGGCTGTGCGCAGGCACCTTCCATTGGTGTTATGGGTTCCTTCTTCCCGGCTTGGCTGTTCTGCCTGACGATTGGCGTGATTCTCGCCTTCGTAGCTCGGAGCGTACTGATGCACTATCGCCTTGAGTCGGAGGTAGGTCCGTTGGCGCTCTTTTACCCAAGTGTCGTGCTTTTCTTCAGCGCACTTCTTTGGCTCATTTTTTTCCGATAGGAAGGCACATATGGAACAGGCTACCGAGATTCCCGATCGAAAACTCCTTGGACGCTGGATTGGCATTGTCATCGTTGCGGGCGCGCTTCTGCTGCTGCTTGGCGCCCTTCTGGAGACGAACGTGCATCCCCGAACCGACGATGCCAGCGTGAGAGCCAATCTCATTGAAATCGCCCCTGAAGTCAGCGGCCGCCTGATTCAACTGCCGGTCAAGGACAATGCCTTTGTCAAAAAAGGCGATCTGCTCTTCGTCATCGATCCACGCCCCTATGAATATGCGCTGCAAACGGCGCTCTCAGATCAGGCGGCTTTGGAGAATCAGATTATCGACCAAAAGCGCCGGATTGCGGCACAAAACAGCGCGGCAGAGGCTGCACTGAACGGAGTGCGCCACGCAAAAACAGGGATCCAGACGGCTGGCAGCAGTGTGGATGAGGCGAGGGCCGCCGTCTCCCGCGCTCAGGCCGCCGTTGTTGCCGCGGAAGCGCAGCTTAAGCTTGCCACCAACGACCTGCACCGCATAGAACCTCTGCTCGAAAAGCACTATGTGACCGTTGAGCAGGTCGACCATGCGCGCACGGTCGTACGCGTTGCGCAAGGCAGCTACGACGAAGCCCTTGCCGCTCTCACGCAACAGCAGGCGCAGCAAACGCAGGCTGTTTTCCGTCAGCAGGAGGCGGATGAACTTGCATCGGTGTCACAGGCGCAATTAGGCCAGGCGATCCACAACATCGATACGGTTGACACTCTGATGTCCATGCGGCCGGCCAAAGCGGCGAAGGTGGATAACGCGCGGCTCGACCTGGAGCATTGCCGGGTGGTCGCGCCTTTCGATGCCTATGTAACCAATATGAATATCTCCGAAGGCGCTTACGCGCACCCCGGTGCACCGATGTTCACTCTCATCGATACGCGTACCTGGTGGGTGATTGCCAACTATCGCGAGACGAAGGTTAAGGCGATACGGAATGGAAGCCCTGTCGACGTTTACCTGATGGGCCATCCCGACAGGAAGTTTCATGGGGTGGTGGAGAGCGTTGGCCACGGTGTCCTTCCGGAGGATGCAAAGATCGTCGGCGGCCTGCCGGACATCGAACGCACCCTCAACTGGGTACACCTCTCAACTCGGTTTCAGGTACGCATCCGGATTCAGGATCCAGACCCGGAACTCTTTCGCATTGGTGCAACCGCCGTCACAGTGGTGAGATAGAGCATGATTACAGATGCCCCATTGATGATACGGGATTTCTGGCGGGATCAGCAGCCCTCCCCGGAGCGGATCAAGTGCGTGCTGCGCATTGTTCTTGCCTCCGTCATTACGCTCGTGTGCATTCTGGTCTGGCAGATGATGTATTTGCCGCTCTGTCTTTACATCCTCTTTTTCGTCGCCCATGAAAGCCCCGCCATCTGTTTCAAATTCAACATGCTTATGTTGGTAACGGGAACCATCACGGTGGCTACTTCGCTGGCTGTCATAGGTCTCACGGACAACGATCCGATGGCTCGCGTCCTCAGTGTTGCAGCGATTGGCTTCATCTGTGGACTGGGAATCGAAGCGTGTGTCATCCCCTTCCTTTTTGTAGGCGGTGGATTTGTATTCGTCACATTGATTGCCATGTGGGAGCTGCACGCACCCGCAGACACTCTCGTCAAGAGCTCGCTCTGGTTCATTGCCACGCTTTCCGTTTCGCTCGGCAGCTCACTGGCTGTCGAATACCTGTTTGGCGTTCGCGATCCCGCTGCCGATTTACGCAAACAGATCGCGATACGGTATCGGGCGCTGCAGAAATTGTTCAGTTTCTATGCCGAAGGAGCCGTGACGAGCGAGTGGGCCCAAGCCGTGTCGCAGGTCGCTCGCTTCGCGGCTGCCGGCCCGAGGGAAATCCTGGCGCTCTATGAGACCGTCGTGGCCCGCAATCTCGACCCCGGGGATCTTCGAATAGGAACCAAAGTTCGAATGACGCTGGGGTTGCAGCTTCTGGATCTTTCTGCAGCCTTTGCCGCTCAGAATCCGGAGTCCGTCGACTCGGAATTGCGCGGCCGTTGCGCCGCCATCGCGGCTCACTGCGGCGCTTTGGCGGATTTAAAGACCACGGTACCCAGCGAGGGGGAATTGAAGCTGAGGCCAGGCTCGCCTTCAACGTTACTGGACCGCATCGAGGAGACGCTGCATGGGCTTCTCGTCATGCCTGGCAACAGGCCCTCTCTGGCCAACAAGGAACTGGCCGCACTGCCTGCCAGGAAAATAGAGTTTATCAACAAAGCGGCTCTGACCAACAAAGACTCCGTAGCCTTTGCGCTGAAGCTGAGCCTTTGCGCCACCCTTTGCTACATCTTCTATTTTGCCGTCGATTGGCCCGGAATCTCCACCTGTTGCGGGACCGTCCTGATCGTCGGGCTCACCAATTCCGGCGCAATGAAGCAGAAGTTCGTTTACCGTTTTATCGGTTCGGCTCTGGGCGGAGCTTTGGGACTTGCAGTCGAAAGCCTTCTTCTTCCCAACATCGATTCGCTCACGGGAGTTGTGCTCATCGTGGCAGCAGTGGTATTTGTCACGGGATACGTCGCTCAAGGAAGACGATTCAGCTACATTGGCATGCAGATGTGCTTCTCCTTTTATCTGGTGGCGATTACGGGGTCACACGCGCCTACGGAACTGGCGCCGGCGAGGGATCGTCTCATTGGTATCCTGATAGCCCTGTTCGTTATGTGGGTAGTCTTCGATCAGTTATGGCCGGTCCGCAGCGTTACCGTAATGCGCGAGGCGCTGGCATCGGCCTTGCGTGACGTAAGCGGGTTATTTCAGCTATGCAAGGATGGCCGAAGGCATGGAGTCCTGCTGCACCGTGCGGACATTCTGCGCGAGGAATTTGGAAAGAAGATCGCCAACCTCCAGGCCCTGAACGACACCGTGAAATACGAATTCGGGAAGGATCGTGAGCTGTATGTCCGCCAGAGTGAAACGATACTCAGAGCTTCGTTGGCAGCGGTCTCTCTTTTCTGGAACGAACTGGTCGTTCTAAACACTCCGGAAGACGATGATTTCTTCAGAGATCCTGAATTGATTGCGATGCGTCAAACCATAGCAGAACACTTGGAGGCTATGGCGAGTACCGTGGTTCGTTCGCTTCCTGTTCCCGTGGTGAGTCCAGCACTATGTGTCAGACCTGAGCTGGTCGGGAGTCCTCGGTTTGGGGAGTACCTCCGGAATTCACTTTCACGCCTTGGAGAAGTTAACAACGTCATCAATGAACTGGACTTAGAAGCTAGAGGTCTTGAAGTGAGGAATGGAGCGATCCCCTTGGCTGATGCAAACAGTTAAGACCCATTTCGCCGTTCGATGAGAATCAGCCGTTCGGTAAGACCATCGTGCACGATTCTGATCTTCGCCGGTGAAGCGAAGAGGGGCGCGTCTGGAGAGCAAGATGCCAAGGAATAGCCGACTTGAGACTCATCGACGCCTAAGAACACGGGAAGCAGGTGACCGAAATTTATCGCGGCTCCTCATTTTGACAGCCTCAGCGAGGGGCTGGGTGCTTCCTCACCCCCTCGTCCTCGCGATGTGGCTGGTGGTTGCATACGCATGGGCTACCGGGCTTTCGGGCAGTGGTGCAAAGCGCAGAACATGGCGCCATTTTCGGATAATCAAACAGAGGCTTGAGTGAATGAACTCTTCGCTTTGAGACCGGGCTTTATGGGGAACGCGAGCAGTACGCAAAGAAGTAAGTGAGAGTCAGGCCAACGGTGTCGCAACATGAGTCGCCGTTGAAAGAAAGCTTTTCTTATGACGACCAATTCCGCCAATACACCGCAGTATGATTCCATTCTTCGCGTGAGCGAGGCCATCTCTATCTGCCGGGACCCGGAACAGCTTGCGAGTGTGCTTGCCGAGGAATTGAGCAAGCATCTTGCCTTCGATTTCCTCGATGTGTTGATCTTCAAGGAGGGTTCGGGCGAAATCGAGTGGCATGCCGTTGGCAAGGGTTCCTGGCCATTATCGGGGATGCCTGTTGAGGAACTGACAGCCTGGCATGTTTACAATTCGCAGGAACCGCTGTACATTGCAGACTGGCAGGCCGACGATCGTTTTCCGCGGATGAAGCAGTTGTCGGCAGCGAGGGGGATTGACATCGGCTCCGTCGTCCGTCTGCCGCTCACCACCGCCTACCGGCGGCTGGGGACGCTGGGTATCGCATGCCATCCGGGCGTAACTTATAGCCCGGAAGACATCGGGTTTCTGCAGTTGATCGCGCGCGTTGTGGCTTCCGGAATCGATGACGGTCTCAATCTCAGGCGGGCGCAAGCCGCCCAAAGGGAACTGCAGCGCCGCAACGACCGGCTCGAACTGCTGCTGAGCCTCACCAAGACAATCACTTCCAATCTCGACCTGCGGGAGGTGTTGCGTTCGATTTCCGCAAATATCCGTCAAATCATGCACGGAGATATTGCAGCCGTTTCGCTGCACGATGCGGCATCCGGGAAGTTCCGGCTGCTCGTCCTCGACTATCCGCAGGGCAAGGGACTCGTAAGAGAAGATTTGCTTCTCTCTAAAAGCGACCCCGGGAGAAGGGCTTTCGAAACCATGAAGCCCGTTATCGCAAGCTCTGCCGATCTTGAAAAGGCTGGACCCGAGGTGCAAAAAGAGTTGGCGCTCAGCGAGCGCGCCAGGAGCGCTTGCCTGATTCCGCTCGTGAACCGCGGCCGAGCGCTCGGCCTTTTGACGATCATGAGAACAACGGAGGAGCCGTTTACCCCGGACGAGGTCGAGTTCCTCAGTCAGGTCGCAGGCCCGATCGCCATCGCCATCGAGAACGCCTTGGCCTATGAAGAGATCTCCCAGCTGAAAGACAAGCTCGCCGAGGAGAAGCTCTATCTCGAAGAACAAATCCGCAGCGAGATGGGCTTTGAGCAGATCATTGGACACAGCCCGGCGCTCAAGCATGCACTGCAAATGGTGGAAACGGTCGCTCCCAGCGACTCCACAGTCCTGTTGCTCGGCGAGACCGGCACGGGAAAAGAATTGATTGCCCGCGCCATCCATGATCGCAGCCGGCGCAAAGGCCGGACATTTGTGAAGCTGAACTGCGCGGCGATTCCCACGGGGCTGCTTGAGAGCGAGCTTTTCGGACACGAGAAGGGAGCGTTCACCGGCGCAATAGCTCAGAAGGTCGGGCGCATGGAACTCGCCGATCAGGGCACGCTGTTTTTGGATGAAGTGGGAGATATTCCCGCTGAAATCCAACCGAAGCTGCTGCGGGTTCTGCAGGAGCGGGAATTTGAGCGCCTGGGAAGCACGCACACCCGCAGAGTCAATGTTCGCCTGGTGGCGGCGACCAATCGCGACCTCGAAAAGATGGTCGTGGACCGCGAATTCCGCGCCGATCTGTTTTACCGGCTCAACGTGTTCCCGATCCGGATTCCTCCGCTGCGTCAGCGAAGAGAAGACATTCCGCTGCTGGCCACTTATTTCGTACAAAAGCTTGCCAAGCAAATGCAAAAGAGGATTGACTCAGTTCCTGCAAGCGTCATGAAGGGGTTGGTGGCCTGGGATTGGCCGGGAAACATCCGTGAACTGGAAAACTTCATGGAGCGCGCCGTGATACTGACGCGCGGGAGGGAACTCGAGGCGCCCCTTTCGGAATTGCGCAACATGGACACCGATCAACCTGCGCAACCAGCCGAGGCAAAGAACGAAGAAGAAATCGCACGGATCGTGAAGGATACCATCAGTTCGCTGCGCGGAAAGCGTGCATTGGATGAACACGCCAGAAAGCAGCGCGACGAAATCATTCGAGTGCTGACCGAGTGCAAGGGGCGCGTCGGAGGCCAGGATGGAGCTGCGGCCCGTATGGGGATCAGCCGTACAACCCTCATCTCCCGAATCAGGAGACTCAATATAGATCCATACCAATATGCCTGACCGGAATCTCAGCTTGATGTTGGCTCGCTGCGATTGTGGCTCTTCGAAATCTCATCCGGCCAAAACTCGCCGTGTTTCACCGCCTCGGCGCCGGCGAGTTGACGCGGACCGAACAATGGTTCACGCGAGATCCACCTCAACGCGATGCACGCCCGGCGGAACCGAAGAAAGCACCAGGTACACCGACTCCTCGATCTTTCGCTCTTTGGTTGTTGTGTCCTGTCCATCCAGCCGCGTTCGCCCGGCTCTGCGATTTGGCGGAAGGAAGATCTCTACGTCAAAGTTTTCCGCGCTTCCGGTGAACTCGAGTTCAATTCTCTGCACGCCCTCGCGGTAATGATAGGAGCAGTAGCCGGCCGAGGCCGGGTAGCGGACTGTCACCGCCGCCGAAGGTACATCGGCTGCGCGCCATCGCGGAGTGAGCGCCGTGCGGCTGAAGGCAGCGCCGCGATCCTTGACGCCCGCAAGGCCCTCGATCAGCGCATACAGGACCGATCCGTTCCAGCCATCCGGGATGCCCGTCGATAGATCGTCGTACGGCGCAAAGAAGACAGGAGCGCTGCTCAAAGTAACGGCCAAAATAAGCCATTTGCTTCTTGCCGCGCCGATACTCAGCTCCAGCCGGGTGATTTCGCGCTCGGGATGGGGATTGTTGATTCCAGTCGCGTAAACGCCGAACTCCTGTTCGTCGGGTGTGCTCTTCTTCCACGCCACGCGGAAGCTGTCCTCGGTGCGCGGGCCGGCTTTGTTGTACTTCGAGTCCTTCGGGAAACTCCAGGAGTGTCCGTCGACATCCTGCGCGTCGCTCGTGCCGTCGGCATAGTACAACGTCGCAACCAGTCCCGCGTCAGCGCGGCCGTCCACCGCGTCAAGCAGATAAATCGACGCTGCTTTGGCGTTGACAGGCAGGGAGATTTGCGAGGTGAAGGGGCTCAATCGCGAGAGTACGACGCACGACCGGAACGGCTCCTGCGCGGGATTGAGTACGTCGAATGGCACTCCCTGAAACTCCTGTTTGCCGGTGGGTAGATCTGCGAGGGTTGAATCCCGATTGCCCGACCACAGCGGCACGCCGGGTGCGGTTTTGGCGTGACATGCGTTGGCCTGGCTCTGAATGCTCAACATTGAGAAGGTGCGCTCGGGTGTTTCGACACTCTTGCCGCGCAACGTGGTCGGCAGATAACCGTCATAACGATCCGCAACGGCTTTGATCCTGCGCAGAATATCGGCGCCGTAGGTTTCATATCCGTGTTCGAAAGCTCCGTGCGCAAGCTCGCCGCCAACCACGATCAGCACTCCGCCGTTGCAGTACTCCCAGACCAGACCCGGAATGTTCAGCGTGAAATCCCGTTGGAAGGGCGGATAGATGCCGTAGAACTCGCCCGGCGACGAGGCGGGCATCTCGCGACGGATGCGCTGATAGGTCTTGAGAATCGACACGCACTTCTCCTGCGAGATGCCGCGGTTCAGCGCGTAGGCGTTGGAGAGAGAAACCTGGATCGACATATCGACGCCGACGTCCGGCGTGTAGCCAGGATTCTCGGCGATCCAGTGGGTGTAGAATTCGCCGTTCCACGCCAGTGCGTTCAGCCGCTGCTCCACGTCGCCGCCCAGCTTCTCAAACTCCGGCGCCTCTTGGCCGCGCCCCGCAATCTTCAACATTTCAGCGAGATTGCGGCACTGGCAAATGAAGTTCGTATTGTCGCCATGAAAAACGCCGAACTCGCTCTTCCCCAGGTAGACCATGAAGACCGATCCGCCCCACCGCTGCTGGTCGTCCGACACATAATCCCAGGTGTCGATGGTGAAACCGCGATGCATCAGCTGGTACTTCTCCGACCAACGGTACGGGCTCCTGGTCACGAAACGTAACGCCCGCATTGCCGCATCCAGTTTGCCCTTCATCCATTCCGTGTCGCCCGTGGCTTTCCAGGTGTAGTAAAGCCCTTCCACGAAGTACTGCTCCACATGGCTTTCAACCGGCGCACGGCGCAACTGCTGTGACCCGTTCTCTATCCGCTGCACGAATCCGTCGTAATTGAACTTCCAGTCGAAGAAGTTGTAATCGGGTGTTTCCGCGTAGCAGTTTTCCCAGATCATTCCGTCTTCGCGCTGGGTTTCGGCAAAGAAATCGATCGCGTCCTTGAGCTGGGGCCAGTAATACTTCATGCCCTTCATGATGAGCGTGTGATCGAAGATCCAGTTGGCGAAGAATTGATAAGCGCGGTTGTTGAGGCGCAGGGTCATCACCGGCGCAGAGTCCCAGCTCATCATGGTCCACAAAAGCGCATCCGTCAGCGCCTTGAACGCGCCGCCCTCATCGTGAATCTCGGTGGCGCAGTCTACCGCGAAAGCAGCCTCGGCGACGGTTTCTCCATGCGCCCCAAGCAGCCTGGCCGTCTGCCGGCCCAAGGCTCCGCCCACCGTGAACTTCATCTCCGCGCCGGCCGGCTGGCGCACGTACTCCCGGCCCGAACCATCGAGAACTACCAAAGTTGCGGCCGGGTTGCTGCTGGCGGCGGCACGCAGGGTAAGAACCTGCAGCGGCCGGCAAACTGCTCCCGCTCCAACATCGAACGAAAGGGAGTCGGAATCGGCGCCGTTTCTGGTGGACTGGCCGTGCCCCAGCGAGACCCCGGCGGTTGCAGCCATTGGTATGGCCTTCAACAGTGCCCTTCGATCCATCTTCACTTGATGATCCCTCCCCCTTATTTGCCTTTGATCTTAGAACTGGTTGCATGAATAGCTTGAGGTAGTGAAGAAACTCCCCTCAGGGGCTGAAGCCCCGCTGTTTATGCGCCTTTCACGGCACGGCTAAAGCCGTGCCCTTTCAAGACCGGGTCATGCAACCAGTTCTATTGCCTCGGCCTCCGGGGATGGATGAGCGCCTCGCGTCAGCAGCCATCAAGGCGTCAGCGCGTATTCGATCGCCCAGACCGCGCCGGGGCGCAGGTACATCGACGCTCTGAAGTCGCCCTTCTCATCCCACGCCTCCGGCGTCCTGAACCAGTAGCCCTTCTTTTGATAAACGGTGTCGTAAACACCTTTGGCCGTCTGCAGCGATTCGTCTTTCATGCCCTCACTGGCGAACTCCGAGGCCAGTGCGAACGTGATTCCGGTCCACACCTCGTTCGTCTGCGGACCTTCGAGCAGGCTGCCGTCAGCTTTTCTGCCGTTCACAGCGCCCATGGAACCAGCCTGGAAGCCAAGAACGTTTTTTGCGTAGATCGTCTGCAAAGCCGATTTCCTCATCTGCTCCGGAACAATTGAACCCAGGCCGGTGAGCGAGGCGTACCATTGGCCGGCAAGCTGCATGGCCTGGATATCGTCGACTCCGCGTGAATACCTGAAATAGCTGCCGGTCCAAAGCTCATCGATATACGCCTTTTGCGCCCTGGCGAATTCGCTCTGGTACTTATCGTGTGCGGTCATGTCGCCAGTGGCGGACGCAATCTCAGCGGCTGCGCGCAATGCCGCCAGATAGAGACTGCCGCAGTATGCGCTGGGCCCGGTCGCTGTCCACTCATCGAACGTCTGATCGGGAAAGCCGCCATTCTCGATCAGGCCGGTCGCCGAGTTACGCAAATCCTCAAGGCGTTTCATGGCGCTTTTGACAGCGGGATAGGTTGCCAGCAGGAACTGCTTGTCCAGCTTGCCCGTCAGCGCATAGTCTCTCCACGCCATCAATACGAAGTTGTTGTTCAGATCGCGCCAGTAGTTGCTGTCCTGCCATGAGTATTCATTGACCAGAAAAAGCGGATCCTCTTTCGGAGAGCCCAGATCGTGAGGAAGAGCGCCGCGCAGCTTCCGCGCGCGGAAGGCGGGAACGCCTTGCTGCTGCGACTTCCAGACGTTGAGATATGGGGTGTTGTCTTGCTGGTCGACGGTATCGGCGAACTCCCTGATCAGCGTCTTTTCAAGAAGCGGGAAGAAGCGTAGCAGACCGAACGTTCCGTAGAAAGCCACATCCAGCGAAGCGTAATCGGAATAGTCGAAACACTCCATCAGCGCAAAGCGGTCCGGAGCCGACGGCGAGTCTGCCGGCCTTGCCCACAATGTGCCTCCGTCGGCCAGGTAGTAGAGTTCGTTCAGCATCATCGAACTCAGCCAATCGGGCCGGAGTTTCTCATTGATAAACGCGCTTTGCCACGCATCGATCTTCCGGCTCCATTCCTCCTGGTGCTGCAAGCCGTCGGCCGCGATGCTCCACGCGCTGCGCCCCGACGTTCCGAATTCGCGCGTGTAGTGACGCAGCCATTTCCGTCCGCCGGCGAACTGCACTACCGGGAAGTCCCACGCCAGCACCATGGGTATGACTCTGGACTCGCCGGGCTCCAGAACAACTGAAACGCAGATCGCCCCGGCTTCAGGCTGACCGGTCGAGACCCAGGACTGCTTTGAGTTGCCGAGTTTCCCGGTTGTGGAGAATGGGCCCCAGACCTCGTTTCCTGAGCCGCTCGGATCGTAGGTTGCCTGGTAAGTTACTTCCACGCCGGCCGACTCCTCAGCCGCGATCGCGAATTGCCCCTGCCATTCTTCCTGAGCCTGGCCTGCGCGCCGCTGGTCGAAAACGATGCCGGCCATGCGGCGGCCCGAGGGCAGCACAGCGGATTCAAAGTGATTCGTATCGCTTTCGCTCAAGGCTTCGTCGAGCGGGGCGTTCAGTTGCCGGAACCATCCCGCCATATTCTCCCAGGAGAGCATCAGCGATACTTTGACCCGTTTCTGCCTGGTGTTTTGAACGTGCAACCGGTAGACCGCTACGGGAAGGCCAGAAGAGCGATAGTCGCCGGGTAGAATCGGCGAGAACTGCTCCAGCGTCAGCGGGAGCGGCAGCTTGTCCCAGGTGTATTGCCACCATGCTTTCGGGTAGAGCGCCGCATAGCGGCCCGCTCCGGCTGGGTATTCCCACTTCCAGGAGGTAAGCCGACCCTCTGGATGGCTGGCCATGAGGGCCTGCGCGACCGGCGCGCTTCCATCTTCCTGCTCAAACACCGCGAATTGGTCTGCGTAAACAGTCTGCGCAGTATGCGATCCGGGCTTGAGATGCCAACGGTTGAAGTCGCCCCGGTCCGATCGCGAGAAGGTACCCGCGCCAATTCCGCCTACCGGGGCCCCCTGGTGATAGCCATCGTCGAAGCCCGTCGATGCGCGGCGCATCTCGTGGCCGGGATCCGGCAGCGAAACACCGATCCCGGTGGACCATGCAGCGGCGGGAATCGGCTGCGACTGCCCGTGCCCGCTGGAAATCGAAACTGCAGCCAGAAGAAACGCCAGGAAGGCCCGTCGCATGAATCCTCCTTGAGTGTGGTGGTACGTCCAACGTTGACAGTCGACCGGATGGTTGCTATCTTCGAGCAGATGGCGTGGCTAAGCCACGCATCGACCCTAACGCCAGATAAGCAGTGTGTCAAGGGCTGGGGTTTTGAGGAAAAAGCATGAGCGCCCCCGATTTCACCTACGAACAGATTGCCAAGATGATTGACCACTCGCTCCTGAACCCGGTTCTGACCACCGCGGAACTTGAAGCCGGTTGCGCCCTCGCGGCGCAATATAACACGGCCAGCGTTTGCATCCTGCCCTACTACGCGGCGCGCAGTCACGAGCTGCTGGCGGGAACAACCGTGTACACGAGTACGACCATTGGCTTCCCTCACGGAGGACACCGCACCAACGTGAAGCTGTTCGAGGCCGAGCAAGCTCTCAAAGACGGCGCGCAGGAACTCGATACGGTCATCAACATCAGCAAGGCCAAGAGCGGCGACTGGGAATACGTCGAGGCGGAACTCCGCAGCCTGACGGATCTTACCCATGCCGCGGGCGCGCGCATCAAGGTGATCTTCGAGAACTTCTACCTGGTCGACGATGAGAAGATCCGCCTATGCCAGATCTGCGGCGAGGTTGGCGCCGATTGGGTGAAGACCTCGACCGGGTACGCCGGAGGCGGCGCCACCATGGAAGACCTCGCGCTGATGCGAAAGCATGCTCCGCCGCATGTGCAAGTGAAGGCCGCGGGCGGAGTTCGCGATCTCGATACGCTGCTCAAGGTGCGCGATCTCGGCGTTTCGCGCGTCGGTTCGACGCGCACCGCCCAGCAATTGAACGATTGCAGGGCCCGCCTGGGACTGGCGGTGGTGAGTCCGGCGCCGGAGCCGGTGAAGGGGTATTGAATTGCCCGCACGCAAGAGGGAGCAATCGCCGCCACCCGGGCCGGTTTATCTTCGTCTCAACCAGCAGTTGCGCGCGCTCCTGCGAAGCCGCGATTATGCTGAGGGCGACCGCTTCCTGACTGAAAGACAGATTGCGGAACGGTATGGAGTGAGCCGACCCACCGCCAACAAAGCGCTTGCAGGCATGGTGGCCGAGAGCCTGCTTGAGTTCCGCAAAGGCGTCGGGACATTCGTCTCCTGCCCACGCCTCGACTACGATCTCGATGCCCTGGTGAGCTTCACTGAGAAGGCAAGAGCTGTCGGCAAACAGGCCAGCACTCGTGTGCTGCAATTCGATGAGGTAACTGCGTCGGTCGCCGGGCAGGAGATTTCAGAGCAACTCCGCGTTCCGCCGGGTGAGGTTCTCTTCTTCATGTGCCGCCTTCGCCTGGCCAACGATCTTCCGGTGATCCTGGAACGGCGCTGGGTTCCGAAGCGGCTCTGTCCGGCACTCAGCCGCGCCGATCTGCGAGGCTCGCTCTACAAGCTCTGGAAGCAGAAGTACAAATGGAAGATCTCCGAGGCCAACCAAACCATTCGCGCCATCAATCTTGTCGGCGCAGACGCCAGACTCCTGGAGGTGCAGCCGGGGACAGCCTGCTTCCTGGTCTCAGCGGTTGGCTTCTCCGCGGATGAACCCGTGTGGTGGGAAAAGACCATCTATCGCGGAGATGCCTACGAGTTTCATCGCTATCGTGCCGCCGGAGGGCGGCTGATCGTCTCTTGAAGACACGCTTCGCCGGCGCGGGATTGCGCAAGCGGGGCGGCCGATTCACTCCGGCGTCAGGCCATCAACCGCTACAGGGAAAAATGCCAGCGCCAGGGCGCCAAGCACGCCGACTGCGTCGCCCAGCCTGCTGCAATCGACCTTCACATGAGACGAGGGGAACATGCGGACTCGCTTGCTAACCTCGTTCCTCACCGGATTGAGAATCCGATCTCCGAGAGCGGCAACTCCGCCGCAGAGCACCACCT
>Ga0326727_10010936_pt1 | contig 21369 bp, 24 predicted proteins | sample MB2enrmetagenome_FD_207643 | JGI IMG/M metagenome (GOLD analysis project Ga0326727, IMG submission 207643) | Lab enriched peat soil microbial communities from McLean, Ithaca, NY, United States - MB29MY | ecosystem: Environmental > Terrestrial > Soil > Wetlands > Peat | place: USA: New York...
AATCAATATTTCCAAACTTTGACAGACATCGTGGAAGTCGTGGAGAGAATATTCTCTCAATGGCGCCTGGGAAATGAAACCGTCAGGCGCTTGTGTTCAATTACTTAAGACGCTGCGTATAATTTAAATCATGGGGCGAACCCGGAATGCCGGGGGGCGGCCGCCGGCCGCTTTTGAGGCACCGGCGGGAGGCCGGGGCCGCTCGCTTATGGGGTGGGGGGATGGGGGGTGGGGAAGGGGGCAGGGGCCTCTGGCCCCTGGCCCCTTCCCCACGACCTATTCTCCTCCCTCCCCCGGGCAGATGCCGCAGCGCTTGCAGACCCGGGGCCGGCAGGGCGGGGTTTCCTGGCCTTCCAGGGCCCGCTGGTATTCTTCCCAGAGGTATTCTTTCTTCAGGCCGTGGTCGATGAAGTCCCAGGGGAAGAGCTCATCGGGACGGCGTTCCCGCCGGGTGAAAAAATCCGGGTTGATGGGGCTCTCCCGGAAGGCCCGGCTCCAGCCGTGACGATGGGCGGCGAGCAAGAGGTCCCCCACCCGCTGGTCGCCCCGGGCCAGCAGGGCCTGGACGTAGGCCCATTTGGGCAGGTCGGTGTGCACCCGCACCTCCTTGACCCCGTGAAACTCCCGGGTCACCAGTTTCAGGCGTTTTTTCAGCTCCGCCACCTCCAGGAAAGGCACCCACTGGAAGGGGGTGAAGGGCTTGGGCACAAAGGAGGAAAGACTCAGGGTGATGAGGCCCAGGCGGCGTTTGCCGTGGCTGTCCTTAACGACACAATGCTCCAGATAGCGCACTAACCGCGGGATTTCTTCTACGTCCGCCAGGGTTTCGGTGGGCAGGCCCACCATGAAGTAGAGGCGCAACTGGGGGATGCCGGCCCGGCTGACGCCCAGCGCCGCCTGGGCCAGGTCCTCCCGGCTGAGGCCCTTGTTGATGACCTGGCGCAGGCGGTCGCTGCCGGCCTCCGGGGCCAGGGCGACGCTGCGCACGCCGCCCTGGGCCAGGAGCCGGAAAAGCTCGGCGTCGGTGGAATCGGCCCTAAGCGAACTGATGCCGAGCTCGCCGCCCGCGGCCAGGATTTTTTGACAAAGTTCCTTGATGGCCGGGTGATCGCTGATGGCCGCGCCCACCAGGCCCACCTTGCGCCTTTCCCGCAACCCCCGCTCCACCTGGCGCCACAATTCCTCCAGGGGCCGGTCCCGGGGCGGGCGATAGACAAAGCCGGCGGCGCAAAAGCGGCAGCCCCGGGAGCAGCCCCGGCCGGTCTCCACCAGGAACATCTCGCCCCATTCGCTCTGGGGGGCGAGCAGATGGCTGTGGGTGGGGTAGGGGGCCAGTTCCGGCAGATGCGGGGCGGTAACGAAGGCGGGAAAGCCGAGCTCTGGCTCTAAGGCTGCCAGGGTGCCGTCCGGCTGGTAGCGGGGCCGGTAGCCGGCGGGCACGTAAACGCCGGGGATGGTCTGGGCCAGGTCCCGCAGCAGCAGGTGGCGGTCCTGGGCCGCCCCGGCCTCGGCCAGAAACTGGAAGAAGGGGACCGCCCCGGCTTCGCCTTCGCCCAGGAAGAAGGCGTCCACAAAAGGCGCCAGGGGCTGGGGGTTGAGGAAGGTGGCCACCCCGCCGGCCAGCACCAGAGGGTCGCCGGGGCGGCGCGCCACGGCCAGCAGGGGAATGCCGGCGCCCTCCAGGATTTGCAGGACGTAAGGGTAGTCGCCCTCAAAGGAGATGGAAAAGGCTACCGCGGCAAAATCCTTCAGGGGCCGCTGGGATTCCAGGCTCAGCAGGGGGGTGCCGGTGCGGCGGTATTCCGCCAACTCCTCCGGCCCGGGCAGAAAGGCGCGCTCGCAGTGGAGGGTGGGGGTGTCGTTGAGCAGCCGGTAGATGGCCTGGAAGCCCAGGTTTCCCATAGCCACCGGATAGATTTGCGGATAGACCAGGGCCACCGGCCAGCGTGCCCCCCAATCCCGGACCACGGCGCCTTTTTCCTGGGACAAAAGCTTTTTCAGGCGGGCTTTGATTTTGGCGGACATAGAAGCGGGGAAATGGCGGGCAGTGCCCCCCCTACACCACTGGTGAGCCAGGCGTCTCGCCTGGGAGCGCCGGCTAAGGCCTGCGGCTCCATTTTTTCAATATTTTAACAAGAAAGGGCGTGATAAAAATCACGCCCCCCACCGGAAAACTCAAAAGATGGTGCGCCGGGCGCACCCTGCCGTTCCGCCTGCTCTCAGCTTTGCTCCTTGCGCAGGAAAGCCGGGGTATCCAGCTCGCTTTCCTCGTATTGCAGGTCCGGGTGGACGATGTATTTCTTGGTGCCCACCACCCCGAGGGGGGGAGCGGGTTTGGCGTTGCCCTGGCGCGCCTCGGCGGCGGGGCGGACCGGCTCCGGGGTGCGCAGGATGGTGGGGATTTCCAGGTCCTCGGACGGCTGGCCCACCGCGGCCCAGGCCGGCCGCTCCAGTTCGGCGCGTTTGCCGAGGCCGGTGGCGATGACCGTCACCCGGATTTCATCCTCCAGACCTTCGTCGTAAACCAGGCCCCACTTGATGATGGCCTCTTCGTGGGCCTCGTCCTGAACAACCCCGCAGATTTCCCGGAGTTCCTCCATGGTGATGTCGGGGGTGGCGGTGATGTTAATCAGGATGCCCCGGGCGCCCCGGATGGAGAGGTCTTCCAAGAGCGGGCTGGAGATGGCCTTCTGGGCGGCGTCGGCGGCCCGGTTGCCGCCGCTGGCGATGCCGGTGCCCATCAGGGCCATGCCCCGCTCCTTCATGACGGTGCGGACGTCGGCGAAGTCCACGTTGATGTAGCCGGGCACCATGATGAGGTCGGAGATGCCCCGAACCGCAAAACCCAGGACCTCATTGGCCATGCCGAAGACATCTTTGATGCGGGAGTTTTTGGAGCTGAGGCTGAAGAGGCGGTCGTTGGGGATGGTGATAATGGTGTCCACCACCTTGCGCAGCTCATCAATGCCGGTTTCCGCCAGGCGCCGCTTCAGCTTGCCTTCGAATTCGAAGGGTTTGCTCACCACGGCCACGGTGAGGCAGCCCATTTCCCGGCTGACTTCGGCCACCACCGGGGAGCCGCCGGTGCCGGTGCCGCCGCCCATGCCCGCGGCAATGAAGACAATGTCAGCCCCCTGGAGCACCTGTTTGAGGCGTTCGGTCTCCTCCTCGGTCGCCTTCCGACCTACCTCGGGGTCGCCGCCGGCCCCCAGGCCGCGGGTGACGCTGGGGCCCAGTTGGATCTTCACCGGCGCCAGGCTCCGATCCAGGGCCTGGGAGTCAGTATTGGCCGCAATAAAATCGACCCCCACCAACTGAGAAGTAATCATGTCATTGATGGCGTTGCCGCCGGCCCCGCCGAGGCCGAGGACCTTGATCTTGGCCGTCAATTCGTTGTTGGAGACTAATTGAATTTTCATTGGCTAAACCCTCTCATCCGCATAATAGCACTTTTGGACAAATCATACCACTTCGCGGAACCATTTTTTCAGGTGGCCCCAGAAGCCGAGGGAGGAGCGGCCCCCGCTCCACCGGGGTTGGCTGGGCCAGCGTTCGCCCTTCCGCTGGGCCTTCTTTTGGGTCTTAAAACCATAGAGCACCAGGCCGACGCCCGTGGCATAGGCGGGCTCATGGATAACGTCAACCAGACCGCCCATCCCCATGGGGTAGCCGATGCGGGTGTGCATCTGGAAGACCTCGCCGGCCAGTTCCGGGAGGCCCTGAACCATGGCAGTACCGCCGATAAGGACCGCGCCGGAATGCAGCGGATAGTTGAAGCGAGCCCGCTGGATTTCTTTGCCCAGCAGATTAAGGACCTCCGCCACCCGCAGGTGAATGATCTCCACCAGGCGGGCCCGGGGCACTTGCTGAGACACCCGCCCCGTCAGTCCCGGCACCTCCATCATTTCCATGGGGTCCCCCAGGCTATTTTGGCAACCCCCATACATCTTTTTCAACTCGTCGGCGTGCTGCAGCGAAGTAGGCAACCCTACGGCGATGTCATTGGTGAGGTTATTGCCGCCCACCGGCAGGACGAAGTTATGGCGCAGGGCGTTTTCGGCAAAGATGGCCAGGTTGGTGACCCCGCCGCCGAAGTCGATAAGGGCCACCCCGAGTTCCTTCTCTTCGTCGGTAAGCACGGCCTCGCCGGCGGCCAGACTCTGGAGGGCGATGCCATTCACTTCCAGACCGGCCCGGTTGGCGCACTTGAGAATATTATTGAGGGCGGTGACCGCGCCGGTGACGATATGCACCTTACACTCCAAGCGCACCCCGTGGATGCCCACCGGGTCCTTGATGCCATCCTGACCGTCTATCAAAAAGTCCTGGACCAGGGTGTGGATCACCTCCCGGTCGGAGGGGATAGCCACGGTGCGGGCGGTTTCAATCACCCGTTCCATGTCTGCCGGGGTCACCTCCCGGTCCTTGATGGCGATGATCCCCTGGCTGTTGATCACCTTGGTCTGGCCCCCGCCCACCCCGGCATAGACGGAGCGGATTTCGCAGCCGGCCATGGTTTCCGCTTCCTCCACCGCCTTGCGGATGGCCCGGACGGTGTTTTCGATGTTGACCACCACCCCCTTGCGCAAGCCGCCGGCGGTGTCGGCGCAGCCCAGACCGACGATGTCCACCTGGTTTTCCCGCACCTCGCCCACCACCGCGCAAATCTTGGTGGTACCGATGTCCAAACCGACTATAAGATCTTGGGGCACTTGGCTATCCTATGGAGTTTCGTCCGTCCCTTTCAGGTTGATGAGCACCCGGTCGGGGTAATCGAGATTAATGCGCCCGGTCTTGGCCAGGTAGCCTTTTTGCACCAAGGCCGGCAACACCTGGGCAAATTTGCCCAATTTTTCGGGATAATCATTAAAACCAAGGTCCAGGGCGGCTCCCAGGCCATTGACATAGAGGGTGAACCCGCGGTCGAGGTCCAAGTGGACCTCGGAAATGTTTTCCAGGTTCAGAGGCGCCGGGACCTCTTTCAGAACGTCCAGCAACTGAAAGGTCTGGGCCACCAGCGGGGCCAGCGACCCTTCCGGGTGCTGGAGATTCTCTGGTTGCAAGCCGGTAATTACCGGAAAATCGTGCGGATCGCCGGGAGATAACGGTTTACACAGGCTTCCCTGGCGATCGATGTAATAAAGTTCTTCCCCCAACTGCACCAACGCCACCGGTTCCCGCTCCTGGAGGTGCAACCGCAGGCGGTGGGGCCACAGCCGGGTCACTTCGGCCCGGGCGATCCAGGGATGGGCCATCAGGGCCTGTTCCAGCCGTCCCGGCCGGATAGCCAAGAGGTTGGTATCAGGGCCCAAATTAGCCAGATGCAGGATGGCCTCGGGGGTGAGCCGCCGGATTCCGTCGATTTCGATGTTCCTGATATCTTTAATGCAAAAGGAGGAAGAGGTCAAGAGCAGATGATAGAGAAACAACAATCCCAGGCAGAGCCCGGCCAGCCCCAAGACCCCTGAGGTGAGTACAGCCAGCCGCAGCCAGGATCTTTTCGGGCGGCCACCTCGGCTGCGGCGATAAATATTGCGCGGCTTGCGGCGAAAGAACTGGCTGGCCGATTTCTTCGCCGGTCGCTGCGGCACCAGACGGGAAGGTGGCACTTGGCGCGTTTTCCGGGGCATGGCGCTTCTCCTATGGCGACGGGAGACGGGGGGCGGGAGACCGGAGTAAGATCATCTACTCCTTCCCTCGGTCTCCGGTCCCTTTGCCGTTAAGCCGGGCCAGCAAGTCTTCTCCGGTTTTCCAGATATCCCCGGCCCCCAAGGTAAGGACCAGGTCGCCCTCTCGCAGATGCTCCAGGATAATATCAGCCACCGCGGCTTTATCCGCCACGAAGTGCACCGCCGGATGGCCGCTCTGCCGGATGCCTTCATAAATGGCCTGGCCCGAGACCCCCGCCAAGGGAGGTTCGCTGGCCGCGTAAATTTCGGTTACCCAGACCAGCCCGGCCTGGGCAAAGACCGGGAAGAACTCCGGCAGCAGGGCCGCCGTGCGGGTGTAGCGATGCGGCTGGAAGACCACCACCAGCCGGCGCTGGGGGAAGGCCTGGGCCAGGCCCGTCAGGGTGGCGGCGATTTCGGTGGGGTGATGGCCGTAGTCATCCAGCACCGTGATGCCCGCAGCCGCGCCCTTCACCTGGCAGCGCCGGTGGATCAGACCCAGGGCCTGGAGTCCCACCTGCCAGGCGGGAAAATCGAGTCCCAGGCGGTGGGCCACGGCGCAGGCGGCCAGGGCGTTCAGGACGTAGTGCCCCCCGGCCAGGGGAACGGTCAATTGACCCAGCTTGCGGTCATGATGCCTCAGGTTAAAGCGATAGCCCAGGCCTTGCGGCTCCAGGTCCGTGGCCCGAAAGTCCGCCCCCGGCGACAGGCTGTAAGTGATAATATCGCCGGTCACGTGGCGCAGCACCGGCTGAAGATACGGGTCGTCGGCCCAGGCGAATACCGTGGCGGCGGCGGGCAATTGGGCGAAATAGGCGGCAAAGGTCTCCTGGATGTGGGCCAAGTCCCGGTAGTAATCCAGGTGTTCCCGGTCCAGGTTGGTGACCACGGTGATCTGGGGGCAAAGATAGGTAAAGGAGCCGTCGCTTTCGTCGGATTCAGCCACGAAATAGTCCCCCCGGCCCAGGATAGCATTGGAGCCGAGGTGGTCCCAGACGGCCCCCACCACCACGGTGGGGTCCAGACCGCCGGCCCGGAGAATGGCGGCCACCATGGCGGTGGTGGAGGTCTTGCCGTGGGCCCCGGTGATGGCGATCTGGTAATGGCCCTCCATCAGCCGGGCCAGCATCTGGCCCCGGCGCAGGACGGTCAGGCCCTGGGCCCGGGCCGCGGCCAGCTCGGGGTTGTCCTCTTTGACTGCAGTGGTATGCACCACAACTTCGGCGTCGCTCAGGTTTTCGGCCCGGTGGCCCGGGAAGAATTTCAGGCCCAGGTCCTCCAGCCGCCGGGTAACCGGCCCGGCGATCAGGTCGGAACCGCTGACCCGAAAGCCGCGCTGCAGCAGGAGCTCCGCCAGGGCGCTCATGCCAATCCCGCCGACGCCGATGAAGTGGTAATTCTTTATTACGATGTCTCCCTATTTTTTTTAAGGAATTATGGCGGGCAGTGCCCGCCCTACATTTTATTAGGATTATTATTAAAATAATTAAATATTTTGTCGGCAAATGTCTGAGCGATAATTTTATTGCCGCGCGGATCTAAATGGACGTTGGACAAAAGTGAATCGCGGTCTTGGTCCAATGCCTTAATAATATCCACAAACGCCACGTTCTCTTTCAAGGCCCAATCCTTGATTTCTTTCATTAATAATGCATGTCTAACTAATTGGAGCTGATGCAATGTAATAGATTCATTATTTTTTAGCTTATTTATGACAAATAAAACTTCGTCTTGATAGGTTTTTCCTTTAATTTTTTCATGCGCAAAGGTACAAGACGATGCTTGTTGGTTTCCTAGGAGAAAAATGGTTTGATGCTTCTGGCATTCCTCATTAATCATGCTCAAATGACGCAAAAATGATGAGGTCATGGCTTCTTGCCTTTTGGCTATATTCTGGGAGATCATTTCTAAAAAAGCAGGTAATTCCATAGAGTTATTATGGGATAGCCCTTTGTCATCCACCAGATTCGCCACATCATATTTTCTAAAAACGTTGTTAACCAAATTAGCCGAAAAAACCCATAATAGTGAGCGGTGCCTGACCTCTTGATAAAGGCTTATCAAAAATTTGGAAAAATTATGGTGCGAATATTTTTTATTTATTTCGCGGAGGTCTTCTTCCGAACTGACATTATTAATCCCCTCATAAAAAGTAACCAAATTCGGCTCTAAAGGTAAGGCTTCATTGGTAAATAAATAATAAATATTTTCGGCCCTTAACGTAGGAATCCCCATATTGATGACCTCAAATTTGCTAATTTTATCGAGAGGATGTTCCTTTAATTTTTCATTCAAGATTTCCTGCAAATAATAGGGATAGGTCTCATTATCGCGATCATGATAACCGAACGTTGAAGAGCCCCCCAGGGTAATAATCCTTATTGTGCCCGGATCCTTGCTATTATTGATGTCAGGGCCTCTAAACCCCTTGTTGTTCATCTTAACGACAAATTTCTCCCCTTTCTCATCAAAATCTGTTCTGGTTTCGCCGGGAAGATATTTGGAGTAGTTAGCATAATAGAATCTTTTCCCCGTTACATCTGCCCGGTCCGCTGCCCGCTTAATTTTTTTAAACTTGGTGGCCCCGCCGTTCTGAAACCCCAAGGGGTCGATTTGGCGTTGGATGTCGGTGCGAACCAAACCGGTCCCAAAGAAGAACATGCTGGGGTCGAGCCAAATTCCCAGAAATAAACGCATCCCTAACTCTATACAGATAAGCGGAATAACGATCAACAAACTATAAAAAAGGATTTGTCTTAAGCGGTTCCTTATAGTCATGCCAATGCCACCAACCCCGATAAAGTGATAGGTGGATTTAGGATTTATTGTTGTTGATACCATGCGATAATCCGCTAAGGATAGCAATGAGCCGTTCCTGGTAAATTTGACCATCCTCCGCCGGAAGGCCCGGATATTCGGGCCTGGGCATTTCGAAGGGTCTCCGGTTTTTATATAGCATATTTTCACCAGCGTTCGTTATCCAATTTTGCTTTGCCCATTTATTTGGGCAAACTATCGGGTATAGTTAGATAAAAATGCTGGCACCCCAAGCATCCGCGCCTTTCCGGTCCTCAATCCCCGCCGGAGCCCGCCCCCGGAACCGCTTTTACCCTCCAGGAGCTTTCCAAATTGCCTTTCATAGGTTAAGCTTCCTTCTGGGAAGAAGGGTTAGAGGCTTGCGGGACGGAGCTTGGGAAAATATGTCCGGATCATTAAAGAAAATCGCCGTGGACCTGATTGTTTCCGACCTGGACGGCACCCTGGCCGACTCCCTGCCCGACCTGACCGTCGCCGCCAACTACGCCGGTCGCCGCCTGGGCCTGCCGGAGCGTCGGCCGGAAGTGGTGGCCGGGATGATCGGCGGCGGCGAGCGCAAGTTCATGGAGCGGCTGGCCGGACCGGGAAACCAGGCCCTGGTGGACGATTTGCTGGCCCTCTACCTGGATTACTACTCCGCCCATTGCGCCGACCTGACCCGGCTTTACCCCGGGGTGCGGGAAACCCTGGAGAAGCTGGCCGGGAAAAAACTGGCGGTCCTGTCCAACAAACTCCAGCGCCTGACGGAGCAGACACTCCAGGCCCTGGGAATTGCCCATTTTTTCAGGGCCTGTCGCGGCGGCGGCCCGGAGCTGCCCTTGAAGCCGTCCCCGGAGCCTTTAACGGCCCTGATCCGGGACCTGGAGGCAGAGCCGGGACGGACCCTGATGGTGGGCGACAAGCTGGCGGACCTCAGCACTGCCCGGGGGGCCGGCGCCCGGATAGCCGTGGTCACTTACGGTTACGGCGACCTGGAATCCCTGCGGGCGGCGGCGCCGGACTTCCTCCTGGTCCGTTTTGACCAGTTAGTGGAGATCGTTGAGTGATTTTGCCTGGAACCATCAAGGTTTTCCGGGGCTATTCTACACCGCGGCCCGCAGTGATTTTGTTTGACAGACCGGGTCAGTATTAATATATTGCAATCGAGGCGGTGTAGCTCAGTCGGTTAGAGCATGCGGCTCATATCCGCAGTGTCCGGGGTTCGAATCCCTGCACCGCCACCTGAATTTCACAACTTATTTGAGGGGAGGATGAATGATGAAAAAAGTTTTGGCGTTAGCCAGCGTGGGGGCGTTTGTGCTAAGTCTTGCCGGCGCTTCCGTGGCCCAGGAAAAGGCCCCGGCTCCGGCGGCTCCGCCGGCCGCGGCGCCCGCGGCGCCCGCGGCTCCGCAGCCGGAAGCTGCACCGGCTCCGAAGGAAGAGTCCACCAAGGAAACCAAGAAGGCCAAAACCACTAAGAAAAAGAGGGCCAAAAAGGCCAAAAAGGCCCAACCGAAGGCTGAAGAAACCCAATAACGTGGGACCGTTTGCTCCAGGCCGGAATTCGGCCCTCGCCGCAGGGACGAATTCCGGCAGATTCAAGCTAAACTGAGGAATGCCATGAAGAAGATAATTACCCTGGCGGCGGCGGGCATTTTCCTTTTAGGCCTGCAGACCGCCGGAGCCCAAAAGGAGGTGGCGCCGCCGGCCGTACCTCCGATGCTGGAAGGCCAGAAGCCGCTGGCCACCCCCGAAGCCAAGGAACCCGCCGCTCCCCAAAAGACCGGGGAAGAGAAAGTCAAAACCACCAAGGGCAAGGCCAAGGGGAAAGCCAAGGCAACTCCCAAGACCAAGTCTAAGACCGTCTGCAAAAAGAGCGGCGACAGCCAGAAGAAGGCCTCGCAACCAGCTAAGAAGAGCGCCTCGAAGGCCCCCAAGATCAAAAAACCGCCGGCCGAACCCGCAGCTCCGCCGGCGCCCGGCGGCCCGGATGAAGGTTAACCCCGAGGTCTGAAAATCACTCGCCGAGGAGGAAGTCCATGAAATTCAAGGGATTGGCAGTTATTCTGGGGGTGGCCCTGGGCTTTGCCCTGGCAGGCACCGCTCTGGCCGTAGAAAAAGGTTTTATGTGGGACGGCAGCCACTGGAAGGAGCTAAGCCAGGAGCTGAAAGTGGCCTATATCAAGGGCATAGGCAATATGGCCGATTTTGAAGTGGCCACCGGGAGCAGCGGCCGGGCCGCCTGCATTTCCAAAGCTTTTGTGGATGAGCTTCAGCATAAGTCCCTTGGTCAGGTAGTGGCAGAGGTGGAAAAATATTATCAGGAAAATCCGGACAAAATGAAGACTCCGGTGGTGGAAGTTATCCTGCGGAGTTGCACCAAACTCTGTCCGCCCGAAACCAGCGCGGAGAAGAAGAAATGAAAAAAGTCAGCCTCCTTTTATTGGCCATCAGCTTAATTTTGGGAGCTGCCAACGCTAGCGCGGCCCCGGACAAGGCTTTTATGTGGACGGGGGAGAACTGGAAAGAGGTACCCCTGGATGGCAAGGTGGGTTATATCTTCGGCCTTGGCAATTTGGCTGATTATGAGGTTGCGGCGGCCAAGGCTGCGGGCCAACCTAAAACGGCCGTCATCTCCCGGGCCTTTGTGGAAGATCTGAAAAGCAAGACCGTCCTGGAGGTCGTCCAGGATGTGGACCGCTACTTCCAGGAAAATCCTGATAAATTAAAGAGTTTTGTAATCGATGTAGTGCTGCGGCGCTTCACCACGCCTGGTTCTCCGGGAACCTCCAGCGGAGCAAAAAAATAATGAAAAAAATGGTCATTCTGGTAATGGTGGCCGCCGTGGGGCTGGGCGGTTGTAGCGGGATGTCCAATACTGAACAGCGGGTGTTGAGCGGCGGCGCTATCGGGGCTGGCAGCGGCGCCCTCATCGGCTGGGGGGCGGGTTGCCCCGCCTGCGGCGCCGCCATCGGGGCCGGGGCCGGCATGGTGGGCGGCTATGTCTACGACCAATACCAGAAGTCCCAGGGGCGGCCTTAAGCAACCACCTTCCTAAGATGTTTGAGGATTTGCGGATTAACCGTACCCTTAGCCTCAACTCGACCTTACAAACTCCTTTCCTCCGGGGGTTGCGGGGGATAATTTCCTTGGACCTCCCTTTCTTTTTCTCGGCGCCCTGGTGGCCATATTCTGGAGACCAAGGCATAACCTTGCGGTTTAGGAGAAACTGCTGATGAAAAAAGCGGTGATTCTGGTGGTAGTGCTGGCTCTGGCCTTGGGGGGATGTTCCGGGATGTCCGCAACTCAGCAGCGGGTGTTAAGCGGCGGCGCCCTCGGCGCCAGCCAAGGCGCCCTCATCGGCTGGGCGGCGGGCTCGCCGGCGGCGGGGGCGGCCATCGGCGGCGGCGCCGGGCTCCTGGCTGGTTTTCTCTACGACCAGTACGAGAAAGCCCGGGGCAACTAATCAGGGGCTGATTACTCTTTGATATATGGACTTATCTCAGGGGCGGGCCTCGTTACCTGTCCCTACCGAAACCTTTCTATTACTCTCCCGGCGGTGGCCGCCGGTGTCCGGGAAGCTGGCAAAGGAGCAGAAATGAAGAGAACCGTTGGCCTGATGCTGATGGCCGCCCTGATGCTGTGGGGCTGCGCCGAAACCAACGGCCGCAGCGAAGTGGTGCAGCACGCCGCCACCTGCGCCATGTGCGGCGCCTCGGTCAGCGGCGACTATTTCTATTATTCCGCCGACCGCGCCACGGGCCCGGGCAACAGGTGAAATAGCGTCAGTTTTCAGCCGCAGTCAGCAAGAAGAGAAACCGTAAAAATGGGGGGATACTGCCCCCCTCAATCCTGTCAAAATCCTGCCAAGAGAACCGCCGAGGGCGGCTGGCTTACAGGCTTTTGCCCCCCCGCTTCAGATAAACCAGCAAAATAGTCAACGCCGCCGGGGTCAATCCAGAGATGCGGGAGGCCTGCCCTAAGGATTGGGGCCGCACCGTCTTCAGCTTCTCCCGCACTTCCAAGGAAAGGCCGGGGACCCCGTCATAGTCGAAATCCGGCGGAATGCGGCGCCCCTCCGCCTGGGCGAATTTCTGGGCCGAATCCTCTTGCCGGCGGATGTAGCCCTCGTACTTGTGCCTGATCTCCAACTGCTCAACCACTTCCACCGGCACTGGCAGCTCCTCCCCGGCCAGGCGGTAGAGGGTGGCCAGGTCCAGTTGGGGACGTTTCACCAGGTTCAGAAAGGGCGTCGGCTCCTTTAAGGCGGCGCTCCCCCGGCTAATGAGGGCGGCATTGACTTCGGGCGAGGGATAGAGGCGGCGGCCGACCAGACGGGCCTCCTCTTCCTGCATCAGCCGTTTCTTTTCCTGCAGGCGCTCCAGGGCCTCCCGGTCCACCAGCCCCAGTTTATAGCCCCACTCGGTCAGGCGCTGATCGGCATTGTCCTCCCGCAGCAGCAGGCGGTATTCCGCCCGGGAGGTGAACAGCCGGTAGGGCTCCTTCGTGCCCCGGGTCACCAGGTCATCCACCAGCACCGCCATATAGGCCTGGGAGCGCGGCGGCAAAAAGGGGGGGCGCCCCAAGACCTGGCAGGCCGCGTTGATCCCGGCCCAGAGGCCCTGACCGGCCGCTTCTTCGTAGCCGGAGGAGCCGTTGATCTGCCCGGCCAGGAACAGACCCTTAATCAGTTTGGTCTCCAGGGTGGGCTGAAGCTGCAAGGGGTCCACGTAGTCGTATTCCACCGCGTAGGCCGGTCGCATGACCTCCACCTCCTCCAGACCCGGGACACTCCGGAACAGCTCCATTTGCAGCTCCACCGGCAGGCAGTTGCCCAGGCCCTTGGCATAAATCTCCGCGGTGTCCCGACCCTCCGGCTCCAGGGTCACCTGATGGCTGGTTTTTTCCGGAAAGCGTATTACCTTGTCTTCCAGGGAAGGGCAATAGCGGGCGCTCACCCCCTGGATCGAGCCGTTATACAGGGGAGAGAGGTGGATATTATCCTGGACGATTTTATGAGTGGCACGGTTGGTGTGGGTGACGAAGCAGGACACCTGCTCCCGGGGGCCGGTGGGGCTGCGCCAGGAGAAAGGCCGCGGCCGGGGATCGCCCGACAGGACGCTCATCCCGGCGAAATCAATGCTGCCGGCCCGCAGCCTGGGGGGCGTGCCGGTCTTGAGGCGCCCCAGGCGGAAACCCAGCTCCTTCAGGTGCGCCGCCAGGGCGGTGCTGGCGAATTCGCCGGCCCGGCCCGCCGGAATGCGGGCCTTGCCGAGGTGGATCAGGCCGTTCAGGAAGGTGCCGGTGGTGATGAGCACCGTCCGGGCCCGGTAGGCCAGCCCCAGGGATTCCACCACCCCCACCACCCGGCCATCCTCCACCAGTAGTCGGTCCACCATGGCCTCCCGCAGGTCCAATCGTGATTCTTTCTCCAGGCGGGCTTTCATGGCCAGGCGGTACGCCTGTTTGTCGCACTGGACCCGGGTGCCCCACACCGCCGGGCCTTTGGAAAGATTCAGGGTGCGGAACTGGATGCCGGTGAGATCCGCCAGCTCCCCCATGACCCCGCCCAGGGCGTCGATCTCCTTGACCAGGTGACCCTTGGCCAGGCCCCCCACCGCCGGGTTGCAGGCCATTTGGGCCATGGTGTCCAGATTGAGATTGAAGAGGAGCACCTTGAGACCCATGCGGGTCGCGGCCAAAGCCCCTTCGCACCCGGCGTGGCCGGCTCCGATGACAATTAAATCGTATTCTTTCGTATGAAGAGCCATGGAGGAAACTTCGGGCTTGAATTGTGACCGCGAGGTGATTATACTAAATCGTCAAGCAATTCGCGCTGAGGAGGCGATCATGGTTCATCGTACTTATAAAACCCTGGAGCCGGATGGCGAGGTGGCGGTGGCGCAACGCCCTGAGGGCAAAATTAAGCTGGTCTTTTACACCTGTAGCGGCGAGAAAAAAGACTGCCATTCCGAGATCGTCCTGGACCACCGCAACGCCTTTGAGCTGGCCATGGAGATCCTGAACCACGCCTATCGCCTGGGGCAGGGGCTGGCTTGAGGGCAGTGGTCAATGGGCAATAGTCAGTAGTCAGAAAAAAAATTAGCTGCTGACTTGAGGTTAATACCATTTCACGCTTTTTCGATAGAGGCGGGTCTTAGACCCGCCCCTGCGTTTTGTCCCGCCTACCCTTGAATCCCTGATTACTAAAAACTGGCTACTGGTTACGGGTTTCTGACCCCTGACCCCCGCCTTTACCGTTCCTGTTCCAGCTCCCGCACCAAGTCGATGAACTCCGGGGACTCGCTGTAGGTCTTCATGGCCTGCTGGTAATCCATCCAGGAGCGCCACAGGGCCAGCCACTCGCGGTTGTGCCAGTAGCAGAGGCTCTCCTGACCTTTTTCGGTGATCCTGAGGAAGTCATCGTACTCCTCCTGGCAAAAGGAGCACAGGCGGTAAGGCCCCGGATAACGCTTATACATCTCGGTGGTGTCGAACTGGATGCCGCAGCGGGCGCAGCGGGCCAGGCAGCGGCAGCACTGCATCATCTTGCGCACCGCTTCGAGCTTCTTGGCCTTTTCCACCTTGGCCTTTTTCCTCTGCTCCAGCCGGAGCCGGTCTTCAATATCGATGACTTTGGTCATGTCTGGCCTCAAATGGGCGCAGGTAAAATCCTGCCATCATAAAGCTATCTTTAAAAATAACATGAGAACCGGGGCCGGTCAAGGAGAGTGATCAGCAGTCAGTAGCCAGTAGTCAGTGATCACTGAGCACTTTCTTCTTCGGTCTCTGCCGTCTGCCGCTCCTGGTCCAGGTTGAAGAGCCGCCGCACCAGGTCCAGTTCCTGTTGGGGGCGCTTCTTCATGCTATGTTCCCGCTTCAGAAAGATGATGGGGTCATGCAGCAGCTTTTGGGTGACGGAGTTGAGCAGCACCTCCAGGGCCTGGCGCTGCTCCTCGCTGACCGGGCCTAATTGGCCCAGGGTCTTTTTCAGCTCTCCGGCGCAAATAACCGCGGCCTTGTCCTTCAGGGCGATAATGGTTGGATAGACCTCCAGGGTCTGGAGCCAGTCCTGGAACTTGACGGTCTCCGCCGCCACCAGGCGCTCGGCCCGGGCTGCTTCCTGGCGGCGGGCCTGCCAGTTCTGCTCCACCACCTCCTGCAGGTCGTCGATATTGTAGAGGTAAACGTTATCCAGCTCATTGATGGCCGGGTCCAGGTCCCGGGGCACGGCGATGTCAATGAGGAACAGGGACCGCTGCTTACGGCGCCGCATGACGGCCCGCACCTGCTCCCGCCGCAGGAGATAGCTTTCCGAGCCGGTGGAGCTGAGGAGGATGTCGGCCTGCAAGAGCTGGGCTTCCAATTCCTCCAGCGAGACGGCCTCGCCCCGGTAGCGCTCGGCCAGACGCAGGCCCCGCTCCAGGGTGCGGTTGGCCACGATGATGCGCCCCACTTTCTGGGTCTGGAGGTGTTCCAGGGCCAACTCCGCCATTTCGCCGGCCCCCACCAGCAGCACGGTCATGCCGGCAAGCTCGCCGAAAATCTTTCGGGCCAGACCCACCGCGGCGTAACTGACGCTGACCGCGTGGTCGCCGATGCCGGTCTCGGTGCGCACCCGTTTGGCCACCGAAAAGGTCTTGTGCAGCAGCCGGTTGAGGATAGGGCCGGTGGCCCGGTGCCCGGTGGCCTGCCGATAGGCCTCCTTGATCTGGCCCAGAATTTGGGGCTCGCCCAGGACCATGGAGTCCAGACTGGCGGCCACCCGGAAGAGGTGGCGCACCGCCTCGGGACCCTGGTGCACGTAAAGGGAAGTGTTCAGGGCCGCAGGGGGGATTTCCGGGGCTTCGGAGAGAAAGGCGCGCAGCCGGGCCTCGGCCGGCGCCATCTCCGGCGCCACGGCCAGCAGCTCCACCCGGTTGCAGGTGCAGCAGAGCATGATTTCGGCGAGTTCCGGAGCGTCCTTGAGGTTCTGGTAGGCCTGCTGCAGGTCCGGCATGAGGCAGGCCAGCTTCTCCCGCAACTCCACCGAAGCGGTCTGGTGATTGACGCCGACTAACAGGAGATTCATGGCTGTACGAATTTGGCGAAACTGTGGTAGCCGGTCATCCACAGGTTAGCGCCCACAAAGGTGACCACCAGCACCAGGAAGCCCAGGATAGCCAGTAAGGAGGCTCGCCGGCCCCGCCAGCCCACGGCGAGCCGTTCGTGCAGCAGCACCGCGTAAATCAGCCAGGCGAGCAGGGTTAAAATCTCCTTGGGGTCCCAGGACCAGAAATGCCCGAGGGTGTGCTGGGCATACAGGGAGCCGGTGATCATGCCGCCGGTGAGCAGCGGAAAGCCGATGGTGAGGCACCAATAATTCAGGGTGTCCAACTGCTGCAGGGACGGTAACCGCCGGTAGAAAAAGCCGAATTGTTTGGCCTTGAGCTGGCGCTCCTGCACCAGGTAAAAGATGCCGCTCAGAAAATTCAAAGTCAGGGCAGCATACCCCGCCAGGGTCAGGCCGATGTGGGCCGTCAGCCAGAAGCCCTTCAGCAGGGGAGAGACTGCGCTGGCCTGACCCTGGGGCAAGACGATGGCGCCGTAAATCATCAGGGCGGCCAGCGGCGCCACCAGGGCCCCGAGAACCTTAATGGGATAGCGCCAGTTGAGGAGCAGAAAGGCGGCCACCAGGACCCAGTCGAACAGCAGCAGGGCGCCGCCGAACACCGCCACCGGCAGATAGCCGTAAGCCCAGGTGCGCTGGATGAGCGCCAGGGTATGGCAGGCCAGGCCGCCGGCCATCACCCAGGCGCCAAAGCGGCACAAGGGCTCCCACTGCGCCAGGAAAAAGGCCAGCCACAGGGCGGTGGCCCCAAAATAGGCGGCCAGGGCGAGGTAAAGCAGAGATTCCGTCATAGAATCGGTTTAAAACTCCGCGTCTCGGGGCTAACCCCAATTCTCCTGAAAGGCCTCGCTGGTGAGTTCTCCCAGGACCTGGGGGCTCAGGGCGTGGCCCAGGATCTCCTGCAGGACCGCCACCACCCGGGCCCGGTCGCCCACGGCCACGGCCTCCAGGAGGGGCCCGGCCGCCAGACGGTGGAACAGGGCAGCATTCTCCGGGTGGTCCCGGCGCTCGCGGAGCAGCCGGTCCCGCACCCCCTGGAGCAAGGCCAGATAAGGCTTATATTCCGGGCCAAAGCGTTGCTCCAGCTCCTGCCGCAGTTTCTGGGCCACGGCCGGGCTGGCCCCGCCGGTGCTGATGGCCAGGGTCAGCTCCCCGCGCCGCACCCGGGCCGGGACGATGAAGTTGCAATACTCCGGAGCATCGGCCACGTTGACTAAGATGCCCCCCGCCTGGGCGGCGGCGCTGACTCTGGCATTCACTTCCTGGTCATCGGTGGCGGCCAGCACCAGGACCATGCCATTCACTTGCTCCGGGGTGAAAGGCTCGTTCAGGTAGCGAATCTCGCCGGCCTGGGCCAGCTTCGTCAGGGTGGGGGTGAGGTCTTTGCTCACCACCGTCACCCGGGCCCCGGCCTCCAGCAAGTCCAGGACCTTGCGTTCGCCCACGGACCCGCCGCCCACCACCAGGCAGGGTTTATCTTCCAGGAGGATAAAAATGGGATAGGTTTTCATCCGCAGGGTCCGAAGGACGGCGGCCCGGGCGGCAGGGGGGCGGGGCCTGATTTTTTTCGTTTAATTTATCAGACTTACGGCTTATCTGCAAGGAAATTACCCGGCCTACCGCCGGCCTCAGGTCTTGACCCCTGCCTCGTGGTAGGCTTGGATTGCCCTGAATCATACCGGACCAGCCAACCTCTCCCTTCAAGTTTAATATTCTCTGACCTGATTTCTCTTTGAAGAATTTTTCAATACTGGCCCCTAACCAAACCACCTTTCCTTATCCAGATCATATCTATAATTTATTGAATTTCCTGAGAAGATTCTAGTTTTGGCAGTGACTGTCGAAAAACATTAAAAGTCCCGGTCTATTGGCTTATTACGAATTATACCTATTTGATTTTAATACGTATAAAAAAGACAAAACATTGTATCGAGACTTTTTCGACAGTCTCGCAAGTTAGTCGCTATTCTTGGTAGGCCCTCTCCAACCCAACAGCAATGGGCAAAAGGTAGGAGCCCGGGTCTTTTACCATGCCCGGATATGGTATGTCCCATGTTGCCTCCGCCTTTCCCCTGGCTGACCATTACCGTGCGGTGCTGGCCTGGGGTTCATCATAGGTGGCCTTCTCGGGAAGAATCTGCTCCAAAGGTGATGGTATGCCAAAAATCTGGGAAAGATTTGTTTTTTCAGGAAAAGTCATGCTATCATGCGAATGATGAGTGCGTTCGGCTCCAAGAACAGAAACCTTCGGGGATTTTCCCCGGCCAAAGAGGTCTTAAAACCCATTTTTATACTGCGGTGTCCAGGGCTGCCGCATAATCTCGGTTAAATTGTTCGATTCATAGACATGGTTTCAGTTTTTAAAATGATTTTCCCTTGGATGGTGTGAGCTGGGACGGCCGCTGAGAATAGGTCCACCCGCAACTCGTCAGAGGCGGTCCCATCTCCCAGGCATATGCGGACAGGATCGGAGCGAACGGCTATGCTCCCGGTGCAACTTTTCGAAGTCAAACCAGAGGCACGTTTTACGGCGTTCGTAAGAAAGACCTCCTGGGCTACGGCACAACTCGGCGTGCTGGTATTCTGGGCCGGTGTTCTGATAGCGGCGCGGAGGTATCCTTCGGTGTACGACTGGCGATACATGCCGGTGTCCAATCTGCTCTCTGCCGGCCGCAACCCCGCCGGGCATCTTTGGGCGTCCATGGGCATCGTGCTGTGTAGCCTTTGTGGGTTGTGCTGGGCGGCGATATTGGCCCAGCGCTGGGCCCATGCCAACGCCAGCGGCCACCCAAGCGGACTGAGGGCTATCCAATTGGGAAACTTCTGTATGGCATGTTCAGCAGCACTCCCGGAGTCGCTGCTTCCGCTACGGAAAGGCCACGAACTCCTCACCTTTTTGGCGTTTGCCGGCCTGTGCCTCGGACTGGTCCGCCTGATGTTTCAGACGAGCGAACGGATTTTGCTGCGGTGGAAGCGCGGTTCCATGAGGAACTCCTGTCGTTATGCGTCAGTCTTGGCCGGCTCGGTCGTGTTGCCAATCCTGCTGGCGGGCTTGGCTCAGGCATATGTCTTCTATGCTCTCCCTGCACTCCATTGGGTGAACCTCTCATGGCGTGCCCGCGGGGTGCCCGTATATCTGAGTTTCGCTTTCTGGGAATGGGTCACGTGCGTCGTGCTCTCCGCATACGTGACGATACTCGGTTTGACAGCGAGCAGGGTCTGGGCCATGCGGACCGAAGGCTAGAATAGCCTGGTGCTCAAAACCACATTAAATGCCTTGAAGGTGTCCTGGGAGGTTTTTGGGGTGACGGAGGAACCTTAAACGACATTGATCCAGTCCATGGGATAGCCCATAACAAGGTGATGATCGTCGACAGGGAGGTGGTGATCACGGGAAGTTTTAATTTTACCCGGCTGCTGAAGAGAACAATGCTGAGAATTTATTGATGATCCGATCTAAAGAGCTTGCAAAAGAATATTTGGAGAATTGGGAGAGGCACAGGGCGCATTCTGAGGTATATATGGGGAGGTAGGGTTTGGGGATTTTATTGAGAATCTTGATCTCTTAAAAATTTGTTTGTATCATGCGTTGTCGAGAAGATTATGGGAAAGTACTCGGTAATTTTTATCTTATTGGCCACCCAGATCTTTTGTAACGGATGCGGGACTGGAGATAATCTAAGGGCGAGGAATGCTATGGAAACTTCTAAGGCCGCATACCAAAGATGCCTGGAGCAAAACCCCAGTGATCCATCCAAATGTGAGTCTTTGAAAAGGGTATATGAGGCCGATTTAGATGCCTATCTTAAGGCAAGTGCAAGTAAAGGAAGCGGGCCAACCGTTACTGGATTCATTGAGTTTTAACATTAAGGTTGATAAAGATGCCGACATTAGGTGATTTGTCCTGAATTAAACTTATTAGGATGGAAGGATATATTATGAAGATCATGGCAGTTAACGGCAGCCCAAGAAAGAGATGGAATACGGCTACCCTGATAGGGAAAGCCCTTAAAGGAGCCGCCTCTAAGGGGGCTGAAATCGAACTCATCCATTTATATGATCTGAAATTTACCGGATGCACGAGCTGCTTTGCTTGTAAGATCAGAGGCGGCAAAAGTTATGGCAGGTGTGCCGTCAAGGATGGTCTGTCGCCGATCCTTAAAAAAGTCGAGGAGGCCCATGCCCTCATTTTGGGCTCCCCCATCTATTTCGGCAATGTGTCGGGGGAGATGCGATCATTTATGGAGCGTTTGCTGTTTCCCTATTTAACCTATACCGACCCGCCGCAGTCGCTTTTCCCAAAAAAAATTCCTACGGGGTTTATTTATACGATGAATGTTACGGAAGAGCAGATGAAAGAATGGGGTTATCAGCAGTTGTTTGATAATAATCAAAGGTTGTTGCAGATGGTGTTCGGGGCTTCAGAGTCACTCTGCAGTTTTGACACTTATCAGTTTAAGGATTATAGCAAAGTGGTGGCGGATCGCTTTGATCCGGAGAAGAAGACCAGGAGGCGCCAGGAGGTCTTTCCTAAGGATTGTGAGAAGGCCCTGGCCCTGGGGATGAGATTTGCCCAAATATATGGATAGATAAAGGCGCGGCAGTTCCCGAAATTCAACATATCCGGACCATATCTTCAGTTTTGGCCAGCTCGGGGATAAGGGAAGGTTTTGGCAAGCTGTACGTAATAAAGCCTGTTTTTTCTATAGATTGTGGTTAGTTAGGTGCTTCTTTTTTACTCCTCTTTTCCCCTATGTCAAGAGAAGTTTGATGTTGCTGCCCTGCCTGGGCTAG
>Ga0326727_10010937_pt1 | contig 21368 bp, 21 predicted proteins | sample MB2enrmetagenome_FD_207643 | JGI IMG/M metagenome (GOLD analysis project Ga0326727, IMG submission 207643) | Lab enriched peat soil microbial communities from McLean, Ithaca, NY, United States - MB29MY | ecosystem: Environmental > Terrestrial > Soil > Wetlands > Peat | place: USA: New York...
AAGTGGGAGGCTTTATCTCGGTACACATTCAGCCTGACAATTCGAAGGGTTATCTTTGCATAGTCGTCGTTGACAGCCTGCCAACGGTCGAAGAGCTGGAATCCAATATGAAAGATTTCCTTCAGTCGGGCCGTTATGCAAAGGATATTGACGTCCTCTTTGACTTAACTGGTGTTGACTTTAGCGCAGCTCGTAGCGATTTGTTCCGTGAGTATATTACTGTCAGGGAGCATCACCCCGAAAGACGCAATGCCAAGATTGCACTACTAGTATCAAGCGAGGTAGCTTTTGGGCTACTTCGTATGTACCAAATCCTATCCGAAAAGCAAAAACAGCAAATCATGGTCTTTCACAAACGCGAAGAGGCTGAGCGTTGGCTTCAGGAGGGGAATCGACCATTTCATTTGTAGGGCTGTTCGAGTAGTGCGTCGAACATCACTTGATCCCTTGCTCGTTCAGGTAGCGAGCGAGCATCTGCCGCAACCCGTGCGACAAGTCAGATCCCTGAGCATCGAAGTGGCGCTCCCTTGCAATTGGTCGAGGCCCATTTCTTTCCCTTTCTTTGGACCCACCTGACCACTTAGCTCCATGCAGCCTCTACAAGCGAACGCGAAGGCTCAAGCTTGGCTATTTGATCCATCAGTCCGATGTGGTCGTAGTGGTCCGTCATTTCCGGAGTCTTGTGACCTGTGAAGCGCCGCCGGACATCCTCTGGCAAAACCTGACGCATAATAGTGTTGTACGTGTGCCGCAAGGAGTGTGCTACACGGAGGCGGCCTTCGGTCGGGATCGCCGGGTCCGGCTTTCCTTGACCGCTGCCTCGTTCAGTCGTTTGATGGTCTCCGGGAAAAGGTCCGCGACCGTCTTCACATTCGACGGCTTGTCGGCTGCCATGCCGTAAAAGATCAGGTCGTCGGGATTGTTAAATGGTGTTTCCCCGTGCCACCAGTCGAGGGTTTCCTTCGTACGGGCAGGCAGAGCGATGACGCGCTTATCCCGTGTACTATTGACTCCTGTATAAATAATGCAACGACTAGGGCAAAAAAAGAGGTAACTTCGATTGCTGAATGCATCCGCGCAGCTTCTGCTGTGAGAGGGCAAGCCCTCTGAACTCAGTCCCCAACAGTCTCTGAAGTTCATCGATATCATCAGGGCGCCCATTGGCGAGTCTTCCCTTTAGAAAGCCCCATACCCCTTCATCAGGGTTGAGCTCAGGGGCGTAGGGCGGGAAATATCGAAGATGAAGTCGGGGAAATTGCTGACACAGCCGCTGCAAGGGATCCCCTCGATGGATGATACTGTTGTCGAGCAGGACAACCACCGCACCACGCAAGTGACGAAGCACCTCGTGGAGAAAAACACACACCTCCTCCTGCCCGATATTGTCCACGAAAAACATCCCATACAGTCCCAGCCGAGCGCAGCGAGGGCTGACCGATATCCCTGAGATCACCGAGATCCTGTCGTTTCGATAGCGATGGTGGATCACAGGGGTTTTGCCTTTCGGAGCCCAGGTCTTCGGACGCTGGGGATCAGCAGGAACCCGGATTCATCGCAAAACACTAGGTGGGCGCCCAACCGCGGGAAGTTTTTTTTTCTTCCTCCCAGGCCTTCTTCCATGCCTCAATCGCCTGCTCATCGCGTTCCCGGGCACGCCGCTCGGGCTTCTGGTGGCTCCACCCCAACTGATGCAGCAAGCGTCCCACATGATCGGGGTGGTAGCGTACCCCAAAGGTTTTCTTGATCAACGCTGTGATCCTCAGCGTTGTCCACACCTCAGTCCGCCACCCAAACGCGCCGGGCCCTCGCAGCAGCAGGCCCACCAGCTGATCCTTTTGTTTTCTGCTCAGTCGTGCGGGACGTCCGGGCGAACTGCCGACTTTCAAACCCTGCTCGCCAAACTCTTCTCGCCGATCGCGCCACCTCATGACGGAGCTTGCGTGACATCCGATCTGACGGGCGACTTCGCGCAGTGTCAGCTCTTCACCGAGCAGCTGAACTGCCTTGCGTCTGCGATCCTCGAGTGACTTCGCTGAACCTTTTAGCCTCATAACAAGCATCCCCTCCCATAGATGCCTTATTATGTTGCATTATTTATGTAGATTGCAATAAGAGGCACTTTCTCAGCAGCAAGTCAAGGAGCAGGGGAGAGCGGCACGCAGGTTTGGACTCGTTATATATATTCTTGCTCGGCAAACGCCTTTGAATTGAACCTCCTTTTCCGGCACCAAGGTCGTTTGCTGAAATTAGCCTTCTCGGAAGACAATTGTGTTAGTGCAAGACGGCCTAGACCCCCACCGTCTCATTTCCGTTGCCTGTTGCCTGGTTCGGACGGCTGCAAACAAATCGCGTCGAAAGAGCCAGTTCTCCCGGCGGCATTCCGGCAGTAACTTATCCCGTGGTCTTTTCTGACATCAAGGGAAAAGGCACAGCTGCTCCTGGCAGGGCGAAGAGAACTCTATTCGACCGGAGACACCTGATTGATCCTTCCCCAATACAGGCAGTGAGGCTCCTCAGAATAAGCCGCTGTCTGACTAGCAGCGCAACGGGTCGTGTCTATTGCGGTTTGGGGTTCCCGTCCGAGCTTCGGGCATACTTGGCGCTTTTTCATACTGAAAGGAGTCTGGAATCAATGGAAATAAAGGAAACCTATCAGTCCAGCGGACCGCCGCTAGAAGATTTCGAGAGGGCTGTTCCGGAAAGTGACAAAGGGCGACTCGTGAAGCACATTCTCTACGAGGTTAAGAACGCTATTGTTGGACAGGATAATCTATTTGAACGCGTCCTCGTTGCCATACTCTACCAGGGGCACCAGCTCGTGGAGGAAGTCCCGGGGAGTGCCAAGACACTTACGATCAAGACTCTTGCCCAGACGGCCAAGGGAACTTTCAAGGGCATAGGGTTCATTCCGGATTTGGTGCCAGCGGGCCTAGTCAGAACGCGCATCAACACCCGGAAAATAGGGGATTTCTCTACGTCTTTTGGACCGGTGTTTGCCAATCGATTTCTTCCCAATGAGATCAACCGCGCCCCCCCCAAAGTGCAAAGCGCCCTAATAGAGTTGATGCAGAAGAGACAGGCGACCGTCGGCAGTGATACCTACCGGTTTGCCAACGTAAGCGAGCGACGAAACGCAATAGCTTTCTCTGGCCTGGCTTCTCGTCCGCGCTCCGAGCCTCGCGGAGGGGAGTGGCTAAAACCCAGGGGAAGCAAGATGAAGGAGCTCGAATGAGTTTTATTTGGGCGCGAATGCTATGGCTGCTCGGCCTTGTGCCCATCCTTGTCGGCGCATACATTTTGGCCCAGCGTCGTAGGCAGAAGTACACTCTTCGCTACGCCAGCCTCTCTTTGGTCAAGGATGCTCTGGGCAAGGGGCCAGGGATCCGCAGGCACCTTCCGGCAGCGCTGTTTCTCCTTGGATTGACGGTGATCATCTTCGCCTTGGCCCGACCTTCGGCGACTGTCACCCTTCCCTCGGAGGAAGGCACTGTAATCCTTTCCATGGATGTGTCAGGCAGCATGCGAGCGACTGATGTCAAGCCCAGCCGGATGGAGGCTGTGAAGGAAGCAGCAAGAATCTTCATCAATAATCGACCCCGTAATGTTCGAATTGGCATCGTAGCTTTCAGCGGAAGCGCTGAGCTTATCCAGCCTCCAATAACGGACAATGATCAGCTGCTGGCGGCCGTCAGCCGGCTTAAACCCGACCGCTATACAGCGATTGGTAGTGGTATTCAGGCCGCTTTGGATGCCATTTTTGAAAAGGCCAGTCAGACGTATACGGAGACAGCGCAGCCTTCTGCAAACCCTCTGACGACCCCTTCGCAGGATCAGCAGCAGGAACCGCCGCCTATGGCGCCGGGGAGCTATAAGAGCGCGGCTATTATACTGCTGACCGATGGTCAAAGTAATCAAGGACCGGACCCATTGGATGTTGCAGACAAGGCCGCAAACCTCGGGGTTAGGGTGTTCACCGTCGGGGTTGGAACAAAGGAAGGGGCCATCATCGGGTTCGAGGGATTTTCATTCCGTGTGTTTCTAGACGAGGAGACCTTGAGGCAGGTCGCCGCCAAGACCGCTGCCTCCTACTTCAAGGCAAGCAGCGAGGGCGACCTACTCAGGATCTACAAGAGTCTGAGCACCCGGCTGATGGTGGAGCGTGAAAAGAGCGAAATAACGGCACTATTCAATGTCGCCGCCGCAGCCCTATTGCTAGTCGCCGCGGTCTTCTCGCTCCTCTGGTTCAACAGGCTGCCGTGATCGAGACTACACAATTCTCGAGTTCTCGATGGGAGGGCAGTCATTCTGTTCCAATTTTCAGTTCGATATAAACCGGAAGGTGATCCGAAATGGTTTCCCGGGCCTGCGGGTAATCGCCGGCAGCGAGGTCCGGCACATAGTCATACTCACCTGCATTCACGATATTGTTCCTCGCAAAGAGATTGACAAAAATATGATCATCACTTGAAGAGAGTCCGTGCAAGTCGATTGTTGTCTTCCTTGCGAAACCTACCGCATCATCGAGATCATCGGTTCCCATGAGGTTGGCGAAAGCATCCTTGCTAGTCCGATTGAAGTCTCCACCGAGGATAACATTCCCCCCGGAAACCAAATCAAGAAAATAATTGTAAACCTCTCCAAGATGGTTGATTTCGCCTTTGTTCGCATTCCCCGTTATATGAACAAGAATTAGCGTGAAATCGGAGTTGCTCGTCTCGAACTCGGCCCCATAAGGCTTTCTGACAAATGTGTTTTTGGGATCGTTGAAGTAACCCAGTGATTGCGCCATCCTCATTTTTCCGCTTTTCCATATATAGGCGTAGTATTCCTTTGAAAGGTTCGTTCCGGTTTGCTGTCCGGTGACAAAACTTTTCCATTCGTTTCCCATATGTTTCATGATATCCGCGATACCAATCGGCGCGATGAAGTTGATGCAGCCAACGATGTCAAACCTTTGAACAATTTGGGCGAGGGCGTCGTAGTTTTTCTTAGGACTATCGCCAACGCGCTCCATGTTGAATGTGGCAATTTTTAGGGTTTGGGAAAAGAGAGTCACAGAAACAAACAAGAATGCAAACCAGAAAAGAACTCTTCTCATAAGACAGGGGTTGCAGAGGGATGCACGTTTGTGTGGCGATTCCAACCCTAATACCCGCTCCAAGTCACACCACTCCTCAGTCGCTATCAAAGATACTCTGTTTCACGGTGCCTTGTGGGAAAATCATATACCTTGACAAAAGCTTCCGGAGGCATCGTGGTGAAGTTATAATGTCTTTGCATGTCCGCTGGCCGACATCGGCCTCTTCTTGCCTACGGTGACGCTTCACGGAGCTGTCAATAGACATCCGCACTTTTGAGGACGGGAGTAGTCACATGCCGTCTTCCCATTACTAACTCAGATCGAGCTTCCAAATCACTGCCAGCAATTACGAAAGGGGATGGTCTTCGGGAAACGAATCGCTAAAACGATGGGCATAAACCGCGATTGGGAATCGTCGAGCTTTTTGCCTTTCGCCATGGCCAATGTTGCCCATTCGATGCCCCAATTGAATGCCAGATTTCCAACACTTTCGCGCTTTCGATACAAAGATGTTATGGAATAGCAAACGACTTCAGCGACAAAAGCCAAACGAGAGAGGTCCGAGCCGGTTTCGGCGTTTCGGCCGACGCGAAAGTTTTTTTGAGACCTCGCGCTTGAGACGCGTCACGCGCAGGCGAGCCGTTTATCTTCGCGCCCGGTCGCTGAGACCCGATCATCGAGAAACAGTGCTTGTTTTCTCTGGGGTGCTGTAACCAAATAGGTTCCCGCCAGGATGAGCGCGGCACCGGGGAGCACGCTCCACGTGGTGGTCTTTCTGAAGATAAGCGACTGCCACAGGATAGCGAAAATGGGTATCAGGAATGTGACGGTCAGTGCTTTGGTGGGTCCTATGTCAGCAATCAAGCGATAGTAGATGACATACGCGACCGCGCTGCATAGGACTGCAAAAGCGAAAGTTACAATGGCAACGCGTGGGCTGATCACGGCCACCTGCGGAGCGGACATGAGGAGAAATGGCATCAACGCCAGGCCCCCAAAGAGCTGACTTCCTCCCGCGATTGCCATCAGCTTCACGCCGCAAGCTTTTCTCTTGATGTACAAGCCCGCCAGCCCATAACAGAGGAGCCAACAGGCATGCGATGATTGCAAGAACAGTCGTGGAGTTGTGCGGCAAATCGCTCAGGCTGCTCATCATAACTACCCCGGCGATCCCGAAGAGAAGTCCCGCGATTTTACGAAACGTTAAACTCTCCGCGATCTAGATCGCGGCAAACACAGCACCGAACATCGGTGATGTTGAGTTAAAGATAGCCTCCATCGAAGGAGGGAGAACGAGTGCCGCAAAAGAATAGAGGAAAAACGGGATTCCCGAGTTCAACAGCCCGATCACCAAGAAATGCTTGGCATTTTTCCTCCACCCCGCGCTGAACCTTGTGATCGTAAACAAGAGCGCCAGTCAGACGACGCCGGCAAGGAACATTCGCATGTCGGCCGTAGCTACCGGCCCGATGATAGGCGCGAGAAAACTCGTGAAAGTGAAGGAGCTACCCCATATCGCGGAAAGGGCAAAGAGAAGCAGAATATCTATGATCGCCATGGAAAGAGATTAGAGGCAGCTTGCTGCGACAAACAACCCGGATCTTGCTCTTATACGAGATGCCCGCGAGGCTGAACTGGGACTAGATACTCGCCGACCAAAGCAAGAAAAAGTTGCTCGGGAGGGATCGACAGTTGACACACTACCGAAGGCAAAATGAGGAGTATTGCGCGTATCGATACGCTACCGCGACACTCGTATGGAGTGCATCAGCCTGTTGATCTCCTCCAGCGGCGAAACGAAGGCGCGGAAGACGATCGTGAACGGGTAACCATATATGGACTTCGAAGGAATCACCTTTCCTATGCAGTCGACGAGCGGACCCGCCAGGGACGGGAAATGCTCAATCTTCCTGGGCACGAAGGTGTATTTGTTCCCGTCGTATGTCAGGATGGCCATCCCGCGAGGCACAGGTACGAAATAGATGAGAAACATAGAACGACCCCCACCGACAGTTGCAGAGGCTCCGGGGCGTAGGTAGTGCACGTTCCGCATGCCGATGCGACGGTTCTGCGTGGTCACAACCATCTCCACGAGCGGATGGCCCTCCCTCACGGACCGAAGGACCGCGCGTGCCCAGGCTGGACTCAGTCCCGCGCGGAGAACACCGACGATAAGGACCGCGAGAATCGCTACTATCGCAAACAGGAGCAACATAAGCCAGCGCAAGTTGCCGATCGAGAGAAACCTTCCAAGTGCCACCGCACGGATAGCGCCTTGGGTAGCCGGCTGGGAGACGCCCTGCGATTCGGCGCGAGCCGCCGCCGGCTCAACAGCAGTGCCACCTTCGCGACTGGTTGTTCCCCTTGAGACTTCCATCCCGCCAGTTGCGCCTGTTCCTCCGGCGGAGGGTCCGATTGTCCTTGCGCCGGACAGCGCGAAGGTTGCTGCCCCGCCTGCCTGTCCGTGCGGTGCTGCCTTACCCGTCTGTCCAGAAGTGACACCCACGCGCGGCTGTCCGTTCGCCGCGTGCCCGAGCGGAATCAACAACCGAGTCTTGCCCGGCCATTCCACATAGCTCAGCGCTATGCCGGCGTTTTCTGTGGTCAGGTGTGACATGACCTCTGCGGAGTACTTCTGCGAAAGGTAGGCGATATCGCCCCGGTAGGCTGCGTTGTACTTGGTGATAAGAACACCCAGTTGGGCCGCGTCAGTCAGGCTAAGACCGAAGGAGGTCTCTAGGTACCCAGCGACGATCCGCTGTACATTCTCCAGAGTGTTTACGCGAGCACCGTCGTTGAACACTATGATGTCCGCGCCGAGCAGACGAGTCTGGGACGGATCGAACACCCGGATCAGCTCGTACTTACCGAAGTAGTTTCCGCGGGTTCCATCGGCGCTGAGGGTACGCCAGAGGACCTTTCCGATGTCGACGATCTGTTCCGCGGACTGTGTGATGGACTGCGGTCCGCGAAAGGTCTTGAAGGAGAAGGTGCGGCCGGCAGTTGTGCCCAGCTCGTCCCTCGCCAGTTGCTGCGGCAAGGCGGCCGCAGCTGCAAGGGTCAGGAGTAAAAAGAAAAAAGCGCTTCGCCAGCGTACAATGCCATTTCGAAAGCCACTCGCAACCGGCTTTTTCACTGATCGTCTCCTTCACCTATCATTATAATAGTAGTACACGAAACGGGTATCGGGTGAGCAAAAAACCACATCATCTGGACTCACGGCGATGACGGTCACGATAAAGGAGCAAGCCGGAGCGTGCGAGCTGTTGCTGGAATGCCGTGTGACCCCTGGCGTTCGAGATCGCAATATCGCGGTCGTTAGCGAGTTTGTCGTTCTCGATGACCAAAGCCGCCATTTCAACCTTTCCTGACCTGAGTGCCGAGGCCGCCCTCTCGATTTGCTCGACTACGAGGTTGACCAGCGAGACTACATCCTTATCACAGGAAGAAGCCGCCCGTCGAACACAGTCAGATCGGGCAACGACCGGCCAGTTCCCTATCGCGTCCCTAAGACCATCAAATTCTGCGTTTGGAATCCAATCAGAGTGACCGCGACGCAGAAGCAAAATAGGCCTTCCGGCTTCTCCGGAGCCTTCATCACGGTAGCTCGGCGAAAGGTCGAAGTGAGAACCTCCTGAGTTGAGCTTTAGCACCGGAAAGCGCAAGAAAGCGATTCTATCCACTTGAAAAGGTCCTTCATTCTAACCCACCTACTCATTCGACGTTTCGGTGCAGCAGCCTACGTCCTCACGATTGCTTCGCCCAACGAAGTTCGTTGCAGTCAGGGAAACCTCTCGACATCGGGCAGCCGCGAGAATCTCTAACGCCCTGCTCAAATGGCTGGATTGTTGGTTCATAGACCAGCCTTTGTTCATAGAGCCGAGTTTTTATGAGGCGCACTTCATATAATACCTTCCCCCAGACGCGTTCAGTCGACCATCCGCCACGGTTGGCAGGCTACAATTCGGTAGCCTCGTCCAGACGCTTCTACAGTTCCAATGCCATCAGACGATTCCGGCTTACTCCTTGCGCAGCAAAGAGTAGCAGCCATAGGTCTGCCATAAACCGTTTTGGCATGTATTTTGCTGTTCTAAAGCTGAAGGAGTGCTTGTCACATGAAGAGGATCGAAGCCATCATTCGACCTACCAAGGTGAATGATGTCTACGAAGCCCTTGAGTTGGTTGGGCATCAGGGTCTCATGATCTCCGAGATAGATGGCCACGGCATCGAGAAAGGAGTCGGACAGGAGATCCGTGGCACCTAGAAGGTTCGAGTCGAACTTGTGGTTCCGGATACAGAGGTCGACAAGATCGTGGCCGCGGTCCAGAAGGCTGCCCTCACCGGGCATATCGAGACGGGGAATCTTCGTCCGCCCGGTGGACGACGCGGTTCGAGCGCGCGCCGCCGAACGAGGCGAGGCCGCCATCCGATAGCTCACTCTCGAAGAGGATAATTCTGGCGTTCCGGCGATGGAAATACTTGTTACCGACATCGCGAGTGTTGTATAATCTCTGCAACTAATTAAACATGCCGTGCCTTCCTGGGAGACGCACGACGCGGCTAAGGAGAAGGAGTATGAGAAACATCATCAGGCTGATCCTGCTCGTGGCGGTGATGGCTGTTGCTTCCACCGCTTTCGCGCAGGGCGCGCCGCCGGCCGCCGGTGACAACATCACCGTCGGCCTGCTTCTTGTCGGTCCATATAATGACCACGGCTGGAGCCAGGCCAACTACGACGCGGTTCAGTACGTCGTCAACAAGGTCCCCGGTGTCCAGATGGTTTACCTCGACAAGGTCAACCCGGCGGACCGGCCGGGAACTACGGCCTCCCAGCTCGCGGAGAGCCTCGTTGCCAAGGGTGCGAAGCTTATAATCTTCAGCTCGGACGACATGAGCGACGAAGCCGTGAAGTTCGCACAGGCCCATTCCGACGTTTTCGTGATCATGTCATCGGGAAGCCAGGTCTGGAAGGAGGGCAAGGATTACAAGGACCTGCCTAACATGGTGAATATCATGGGGCGCATGGAGTACATGAAAATGATTGCCGGCGTGGCCGCGGCTCTTACCACGAAGACCGGGCAGATCGGCTACCTGGGCCCGCTCATCAACGATGAGACGCGCCGCTTGGCCTCCTCGGTGTACCTCGGCGCCCGCTACGCCTGGACCAATTATCTGAAAAAGGATCCGGCAAAACTGAAGTTCAAGGTCACTTGGATCGGATTCTGGTTCAATATTCCCGGCGTCACTTCTGATCCTACCCAGGTCGCGGATGACTTCTTTAACAGCGGCTACGATGTGGTCGTTTCGGGAATCGATACCACAGAAGCCACCACGGAAGCTGTCAAGCTGGCCGGGCAAGGCAAGAAGGTCTGGGCCATCCCCTACGACTATGTAGACGCTATCTCTGAGGGACCCACGGTCGCCCTGGGCGTTCCCTACTTCAACTGGGGACCCGCCTATGTGAAGGCGGTGAAGAGCGCAATGGACGGGACCTGGACCTCACATTTCGAGTGGAACGGCCCGGACTGGAAGAACATCAACGACCCCGACATGTCCGCCGTCGGCTTCAACAAGGGAAGCGTGCTTTCCAAGGAAGCTTCCGCCGGTGTGGACAGGTTCATCAAGGAGCTTGCCGGTGGATTGAACCTCTGGAAGGGACCGCTGGCCCTCCAGGATGGTACGGTATACGTCCCGACCGGTATGGTCCCCACGGACCAGCAGATTTGGTACCTCCCCGAGCTTCTTAAGGGCATGGAAGGCCAAAGCGTTTCCAAGTAAACTGCATTCGGTCTAGTGAAAAGCCGGGGGCGAGATGAATATCGTCTCGTCCCCCTTTTTACGGGTTGGATCTTTTCTCCAAGGACGTGACAGAAGCTGTTCATGCGAGTTGAGCTGCGAAGCATCCACAAGACTTTCGGGTCGGTCCACGCGAACGCGGGAATCTCCCTCGACATCTCTTCCTCTTCCATCCAAGGGATCCTAGGAGAGAACGGAGCTGGCAAGAGCACGCTCATGAAGATCCTTTCGGGGTTCATCCTCCCCGACAGCGGGGAGATCGTCCTCGACGGGAAGCGCGCTACCATCCACTCACCAGCAGACGCCATGAGCCACGGCATCGGGATGCTCCACCAGGACCCCCTTGATTTCTCTCCCATGAAGATTGTGGACAATTTCATCTTGGGGCGTCGTGGCGCACTCTTTCCCGACCGGAAAGGGGCGGCCCGGGAGTTTCGGGCGCTGGCGTCGCAGTTTGATTTCGCCCTCGACCCCGACTCGTACGTCGATATGCTCACCGTCGGGGAACGCCAGCAGCTGGAGATACTGCGCCTGCTCTGGTTCGGCGCCCAGGTGCTCATCCTGGATGAGCCCACGACGGGGATCAGCCAACCGCAAAAGGAGAAACTGTTCGCAACCCTGAAGACTCTCGCATCGCGTGGGGTCACCATCATCTTCGTGTCGCACAAACTGGAGGACGTGGAATACTTGTGCTCCCAGGTCGTCGTTTTCCGCCAGGGGGAGTTGGTGGGAAGCGCGTCCCCGCCCTACCAGACCCGCGGCTTAGTACAGATGATGTTCGGCCGTGAAGTTTCCTTCTCGGGCCGCACAAGCGGCACAGCCGGCGGGCCGGTCCTGAGCCTTGAACGTGTTTGCCTAGAAGGAGTGAGGCTACAGATCCAGGACGTTACATTGGAGGCGCGGGCAGGGGAAGTCATAGGGCTCGCGGGGATGGAGGGGTCCGGTCAATCGATCTTTCTTTCGGCGTGCGCGGGGCTGACCCGTCCGGTGGCGGGTCGTATCGGGTTGGGATCGATGGATGTCACGGGGCAGTCCTACCACTCCTTCAAGAGGCAGGGGGTTGTCTACCTCCCTGCGGCGCGTCTGGAGCGGGGTCTAGTGCCCGGGTTGACGCTTACCGAGCACTTCGTTCTTTCCGAGGGAGGGGCAGGATTTGTCATCGATCGCCGCGCCGCGGACAATCTCGCCGCGGAACGAATCAAGACGTTCAATATCAAGGGGGCTCCCACGAGCACCGTGGAATCGCTTTCCGGCGGCAACCAGCAAAGGATGCTTCTTGCGCTCCTTCGTACCCCGCTTTCCCTCATCCTGCTCGAACATCCCACCCGCGGTCTCGACATAGAATCCACGATGTACGTGTGGACCAAGCTCAAGGAGCGCTGCGCGCAGGGTACGGCCATCGTCTTCATTTCCGCTGACCTGGATGAAATCCTCCAGTACAGCGACCGGGTAATCGTCTTCTTTGCCGGGCGTGTGTCTCCGCCCCTGCCGGCCGGCTCGCTGTCGGTGGCAGAGTTGGGCGAGCTGATCGGCGGCAAAGGGTGGGAACGGCTTCCACGGGACACAGCGCGTGCGTAGCCAGCGGGGGTCCCAGTCCTTGAACGCACTCTTGCAGGGTGCCGCCGTGGTAGTCGCGCTGTGCCTTACCACGATCGTCCTCCTGATCTCGAAGGCGCCACCGATTTCAGCCTATGCGAATATCGTAATCGGCGCCGTGGGGACCTGGGACGAAATCTCAAACGTGCTCGTTTCATGGGTTCCGCTGCTCCTCGTCACCGCAGGTCTCATCCTCACGTTCACCGTGGGGCTGTGGAACATAGGGATCGAAGGCCAGATCATCCTGGGGGCCATCTTCGCCACCTGGGCGCTTCGACTTCTCCAGTCCAGCGGGCTTCCTCCCGGAATAATCATCACGGCAGGCATCCTGGCAGGCATGGTGGGCGGAGCGCTCTGGGCCATGCTGGCCGGGGCGCTGAAGGCTTTCGGCGGAGTGAACGAGATCTTCGGCGGGCTCGGGCTGAACTTCGTGGCCACGGCGCTCAACCTGTGGCTGATTTTCGGTCCTTGGAAAAGGCCGGGAGTGGCCTCTATGTCAGGGACAGAGCCTTTTCCGCACGAGTTGTGGCTGCCCACTCTGACCGCGCAGTCGCGGCTCAGCCCTTCAGCCGTCGTCATCGCCGTCATCGGCATCCTCGTAGTGTACTTCCTGATCAGGGGCACGTACTTCGGGCTGCGGCTGAAGGCTGTGGGAAAGAACGCCAGCGCTGCCTATCTGCTCGGCGTCCCAACGTGGCAATACATGATGGTGGCGTTCGCTCTCTGCGGAATCTTTGCCGGGCTGGCCGGCGCCATCCAGGTCACCTCCGTCTACAACCGGTTGATCCCTGCAATCTCCAGCGGATACGGTTACATGGGACTGATGGTGGCGATGCTCGTGAACTACCAGGCCGCACTTGCCGCGCCCGTTGCTCTGTTCTTCGCCGCCTTGAACGTCGGAAGCATCCAGCTCCCCATCGTGCTGAGGCTGGATTCCTCTCTTGCCGGAGTCCTGCAGGGGACGCTCGTGCTGCTAGTCATCATTGGCCAGGGCGTCCGCCAACGTCTGACGAAAGGCGGCCCGGGATGAGCCTGGACCTTCTCCTGGTCGGCTTGGCCGGCGTGCTCACGGCCGCCGCGCCGGTGCTTTTTGGCGTCATCGGGGAGACCATCTCCGAACGGGCCGGCGTCATTAACCTGTCCATGAACGGTACCATTCTTCTCACGGCAATGGGCGGATTTGCCATCGCGCTGTCGACCGGTAATGTAGTGTTGGGGTTCCTTGGCGGCATGATCATCGGGGGGCTCATAGCTCTTCTAGTTGCATTCGCGAGCATCACGCTTCGCCAGTCCCAGGTCGCCGTGGGGTTCGTATTGGCGCTTCTCTGTCGCGACCTTTCCTACTTCCTCGGTAACCCGATCATGGGGTCCACGGGACCTCGTCTTTCCATCCTGCCTATCCCGTTCCTCCGTGACGTCCCTATGCTTGGCGCTCTCCTTTTCCGCCAGGATATCATGACGTACCTCAGCTTCATCCTCATCGGCCTGGCGTGGGTTTTCATCTTTCGAACGCGCCCGGGACTGATGTTGCGGGGAATCGGAGAAAAGCCTTCCGCTGCCTACGTGCGAGGGGCTAATGTCAACAGGTTGCGCTACATCTACACGGTGGTCGGCGGAGCCATTGCCGGTCTTGCGGGCCCCATCTATTCGCTTTCAGTGAAGGCCGGTTGGAAGGGGACCATCTCAGGGCTGGACGGCATTGGGTGGATCGTCCTTGCCATCACAATTTTTGGGGGCTGGAATCCGTTTCGGGCCGCTTTCGGCGCCTATCTGTTCTCCCTGCTTCAGTGGCTGGGGCTCGTGCTTCAACCGGCGCTCCCGGGTGTCCCTTCCCAGGTCCTTCAGGTCGCTCCCTTTCCTCTCATGATCCTCACACTTCTGCTCGTGAACATCGGAAATGCAGAGTGGGTCGAACGGACGCTGGCGAGGTTGCCGGCTCCCGCGCGCCGGGCCGTCGCCAAGATCTTGAGAGCAATGAACGCCACACCTCCCTCAGCCATGGGAACGCCTTTCGAGAAAGAGTAGCTGCGTTCGCGGTCCATTCCACGGCGTTTTACGCAGCGGCAACCGCGAGGCGGTTCCTCATTCCAGGACGCGGATGATATTGAAGTTGTTCACGTCGATCAGCCCCATGTCAGAGAGGCGTAGCTCGGGAATCACAACGAGCCCCAGGAGGCTTAGCTGCATGTTGGGGTTGTTGAGCGTGCACCCGCACTGGCGGAACGCTGCTAGCACAGAGGCCGCTTGTTCGGAAACCGCCGTTGCCGGCTTGTTTGACATAAGGCCCGCTATTGGAAGCACGACCTGGCCAATCACCGTCCCGTCCTTCACGAAGATCTGACCGCCGTCGCTGGCGGCAACCGCGTTGGCCGCAATCGCCATCTGTTCTTCATCCGTCCCGGCGACGAGAAGCTGGTGACAATCGTGGGCCACGGTGGTTGCTACGGCGCACCGGGCCTTGAACCCAAACCCCTGGACGAGGCCGACGCTGACCTTGCCGGTTGCATGATGGCGGTCTATGATCGCCAGCTTTGCGAGGTCTTGTTTCATGTCCGGCGTGACATCTCCGTTTTTTACTGCGACGCTGAGCTTCAGGTGCCGGGTCGGCGCCTGGTTCTCGATCACTCCAATCACGTGTGCCGTGGCCAGCGGGCCGAGCTGCCCGGCGGGAAGCCGGAAATCTGAAGCGATCAGCTTTCGCAGCAGGTGGACGGAATGCATTGCCCATTGAGGGTAGGTTGCCGAAGGCATCTCCAGCAGGAGTTTCCCGTTCTGTGCAGCCACCTTCCCACGCGCCATGACAAGGTCCGGACGGAACTGAGCCAGGTCCTTCACCAGGAGCATGTCGGCATACCTTCCCGGGGCAATCTGGCCCATGTCCCGGCTCAGGCCGAAATGCTCGGCCGTATTGAGGGTTGCCATCTGGATTGCTTGAAGCGGGGCAAGTCCCTCGCTGATTGCGTGTCGAAGCACCCTGTCCATGTGCCCCTCGGTCACGAGCGTTTCCGAATGGGAATCATCCGTGCAGAGGATGAAGTGCCGAGGGTCCAGTCGCCCGCGAGTCACGGCTGGAAGCTGTGCCGCAACATCGTGCCACGCCGAACCGTAGCGTAGCATCACGCGCATGCCCTGCCGGATCCGCGCAACGGCGTCTTCCAGCCTCGTGCCCTCATGGTCATCCTGCGGCCCTCCCGCCGCGTAACCGTGAAAGGGAAGCCCAAGGTCGAGCGAAGGGTAGTGCCCGCCAATTACCTTTTCCGCTTGGCGTGTCGCCGACATCTCGGCATGGACCTTGTCGTTGCCGTTGTAAACTCCGGGGAAGTTCATCATCTCCCCAAGCCCAATGATCCCGGGCCAGGTGAGCGCTTCCTCCACGTCCGCCGGCCCGATCACGGCGCCTGGAGTTTCAAGGCCCGGCGCGGATGGCACACAGCTGGGCACCTGGACAAATACATGGATGGGTTGCTGCGCTGCTTCGTCCACCATAAGACGCACGCCGCGCATCCCCAGAACGTTCGCGATCTCATGAGGATCGACGAACATACCGGTGGTTCCGTGCGGAAGCACCGCTCTTACGAACTCTGTCACAGTGAGCATTCCGGATTCGACGTGCATGTGCCCGTCTAGGAGGCCCGGCACGAGGTAACGATCTTCTGCCTCTAGGACAACTGTGTCCGGACCGATCGCATGGCGCGCGTCGTCACCAACGTAGGCAATGCGATGCCCTGATATGGCGATGTCGGTATGCTCTATGATTTCACCTGACTGGACACATACCCATTTGCCGTCGCTGACCACGATGTCGGCCGGCTTTCGTCCGACAGCCACCTCAACAAGCTTTCGCGAATCCTTCAGCCAGAACGTATCCATTCCCATGAACTCGCCCTCTTGGCGGAAACAGTGTAGGTGAGATCATGAGTGCAATCAAGGCGGTCGATCCCGCTTTACAGCCAGGTGATTTGTTCGATCACGGTCAGTGACTTTATCCGACAGCCGTCCAGAATGGCGTCCACGCTGAAGTAGTCGTAAAGCTCGCCGTTGGAACGCTTCCTGTCCGGTTCTAGCATGAACTTCACTTCGTTCCGAGAAACGCTGACGCGGTTCTCGCGGTACCTCGGGCCGTCCGGCGGTGAATCAGGAAGCCGCCTACGAAGGCCTCGGCCCTGGCCCAAGAAGCTCCGCAAGGCCGTCTTTCCTTTCAGATGACGCAGGACCATCATTCGGCCGTTGACTCCGGTGGCCCACGTGGCAAAAGCAACATCATCCGCGACATATTTCATGCTTGCATCGAAACGTCCGGCGTCGTTGGAATCGTAAAAGGCTTTCATGACGGCCATCGGGTCCGAGCACGGCGCTGTGGCCGCTGCTGTCCCCGAGCTTTGTGCCGAGGCTGACAACGCAAAGGAGAGAAACAACGCTATGGCCGGAATCTGCTTCATGTGCAGCAATATAGTGACCGCGACACGCCAAGATCAATTCCTTGCGTTCTGTCCTTCTTATTCTTCCTATCGTCCTTCCTTGACGACAGCTATCCGGGGTGCTACCGTCCCTCCCAACGGGAGGCATCCATGCTGAAGGGAATCTCGCCGCTACTTTCTCCCGAGCTTCTGAAGATCATCGCCGAGATGGGCCATGGAGATGAGCTAGTCATTGCCGATGGCAACTTTCCTTCCGCCAGCATGGCAAGCAGGCTCGTGAGGGCGGACGGCCACGCTGTGCCCCTTCTCCTGGACGCCATCCTGGCGCTCTTTCCGCTGGACTCCTTCGTAGAACGGCCTGCGGCGCTGATGTCCGTCGTACCGGGTGACCAAACGAACCCCCTGATCTGGCAGGAGTTCCGCTCCATCGTTGAGCGCCATGAGCCGGGTTTCAAGGATTTCGAGATGATGGAGCGGTTCGCCTTTTACGCCCGGTCGAAAGAGGCATTTGCCGTCCTTGCCACAGGGGAGACCGCCCTGTATGCAAACATCATCCTGAAAAAGGGGGTCGTGCGCCTCCGTGGATGAGCTAATCGCCCGGCTACCCAAGGCCGAAATGCATCTTCACCTTGAGGGCACTTCTCGCCGAAGACCCTCTGGGCAATGGCAAAGGCCAATAAGGTGGCACTCCCGGTTGGCACCTTCGAGGAGCTGCAAAGACTGTATCAGTTCAAGAACTTCGACGCATTAATCGAATTGTGGCTTTTGATGTGTTCCTGCCTTCGCACGGAAAGCGACTATGGGCGGATGGTGGACGTTTTCTCAGCGAATGCTCCCGGCAGAATATACAATACGCCGAGGTGCACTTCACCCCCTATAACCACGAGAAGCTCGGCATCGGCGGGGAACGCGCGCTTTCGATCGTCAGCCGCAGGCTTATGGACTCGGAGTCGGGTGGAGGGCCAGTGGTCAGAATCATCATCGACATTTCGGGCGAGTCGGCGGATGCGAGCGCTCCCTACACCCTCGAGCTGCTGGAGCAGGAGGCCAACCCTCTCATCGTCGCGCTTGGGCTCGGAGGACCAGAGGCCGGACTGCCAAGGAGAGGTTTTGCTCGGTGGTTCGACAGGGCACGGAGCGCGGGCTATCCGACAGTGGCGCACGCGGGAGAAACGGGCGGCGCCGAACACGTCCGCCAGGCTGTAGTGGACCTCGCCGTGCGCCGGGTCGAGCACGGCGTCAGAGCCGCCGAGGACCCTGAAGTGCTCACGCTCCTTGCGCAAAGGCGTATCTGTTGCGACGTCGCTCTCACGAGCAATGAATGCCTGAAAGTGGTCCCCTCGGTTGCCGCGCATCCCCTACGCCGCATGATGGAGGCAGGAGTGCCGGTCACCCTTTCCACGGATGATCCTCCTTTCTTTTCGACCGATCTCCTGCGTGAATGGCAAAGGGCCCGTGACGAGATCGGATTGAGCATGACAGAGCTGTGGCAGCTCAACCTCAACGGCTTGCGCTTCGGCCTGGCAGACACGGGAATCCGCAGGTGACTCATGCTGGAGTTCCAGCTGGCGGCGGCGAAGCTTGACCCGCTCTTGGGAGCGTCCCCTGGATAGGACTCTGTAGGCTTGACGCCCCCCTCCCTTGAGCCCTGAGGACCGCCTTTCCCTGGCCGTAACACTTGCCTGAAGCAGCACCTGTTCCACCAATCCAATCTCTAGGAAAAAGCGTATTTGCTAACGGGCTAGCAAAGTCGGACCCGGACGAGGTTGAGAATATGAGAAGGACCATTGTCTTGTTGCTTTTGCTTGCAGTCGCAGGAACCGCCTTCGCGGCGGGCTCGGGAAGCGGTGGCGGTGGCGGAATGGGTTCGGCGGGGGCCACGCCGAGCATTCCTACCAGCGCGCAAGACTGGTATAAGGTAGGGTACGCCGCCTCAGACGCCGGCAAGTATCAGGAAGCCATCAGCGATTTCAAGAACGCAATAGCACTAAAGCCGGACTACGCCGAAGCCTACAACATGCTTGGTTTTTGCACGCGAAAGCTCGGGAATGTTGATGAAGCATTCACGTATTATGACAAGGCCTTAGAGCTAAAACCAAACTTCCCCGAGGCACGGGAGTACTATGGTGAGGGTTATCTCCAGAAGGGCAACCTTGCGAAAGCAGTCCAGCAGTACATCATCCTGGAAAAGTCTGGAAACAAGAATGCCCGGGAGCTTCTCGAGAAGATCGAGGAGTTCGTGAACCAGAAGTCTTGATAAACCTGAGTCCCGCCGGAGGTTTCCGGCGGACTTGTTGGGCCAATTAGGTTTGAGTGAAGCTGCCGGGCGGCTCCGCATCCAGGATGCGTTCGTCGTTTCGCGCTACGATCCTGCCGCCCGGTGGAACGATTACGAAGTCCTCGTCCCAAGGACCGTTGAAGAGCTTACTGAGGAGAGCCAAGCTTCCGTCTCGAGTCTCCAGCCGCCATCCGCGTGTGGCGGCTTCTTCTCGCGCAGCCTCGACAAACGGCTCCTCGTCACAAACTCCCATGCGCAGATAGAGGAACTTGTCGTAGTTCTTCATCCAATCCCCGAGCATGTCTTTCAGAAAGTCCGCGTTCTCCTTTCCGTATTTGCGCACCGTTTCTTCGTAGGATTCCGTCAGCCCGAGCTTGCCCATGACGCCTTGCCGACCGTACGCCGGCTTGTCATAGGCTTTGAGCCCCTGAGGGTCATCGGCCAACGGGTTCGTGTTGCGTTCCGACCACCCGGTTGTCAGGTAGTAGGTGCCGGGATTGGAGTCGAAGTATTTTCGGTATTCTGGCCGTGATCCGAAGAAAAATGTGATGCAGTCATGTGCGCGCGGCACCACGAGCGGAATCCTTCGAGCGGTGACGCCTACGAGGCCGTCATTGCAGCGGGCATATCCGAGGAGGATGGCCTCATAGCCAACGTCGGAATCCACCGAATCGATGGTAGCCTGAACCTTGGAAACCATGTCCTGCGTCTCCAGGTCATGCAAACCCTTGTGGAGGAACTCCACATCGATCTGTGCCGCTGAGGTGGCCGCCAGATGGCAGGCTTCCCGATAGATGATCTCACAACCAATGAATTTGAGCTTGCGTGTAACTATCATAGAACAATCGTGGACTACGTGATTTCCAGCTTGATCCGCTTGTTGATCCGGCCTTTGCTCTCGTAACCGGCCACGCGGATGATCCCCACCTCTTTCGTGTTGGCAACATGGGTGCCGCCGTCTGCCTGGAGATCCAGGCCCTGGATCTCGACGATGCGGACCTCGCGAATGTCCTCCGGCAAGAGGTTGATCTTAGTGCGAATCAGGTCCGGGATCTTGAACGCTTCCTCCCGCGGCAGTACCCGCGCGAGAATAGGGCGCGCGGCGGACACTTCCGCGTTGACCCGCTTTTCGATTTCAGCCACCAGCTCCCGCTGGAGGGTCTCGAACTCGAAGTCCATGCGTCCCTTGAGCGGCTCCATGTTGCCGCCAGTGACCTGCGCTTTCCAATCCCGAAAGACGACGCCGCAAAGGATGTGGAACGCCGTGTGAGTGCGCATCAGCTTGTAGCGAAGCCCCCAGTCCAGCTTACCGTGCACCTGGGCAGCGACGGCAGGAGGCTCCGTGTCCAGGAAGTGCCACACTACCTCGCCCTGTCTTGCGGTCCTCGTCACCGCGGACTTACCGAGCCATCCCCGGTCGTAGGGCTGGCCTCCACCGCCGGGAAAGAACACGGTGCGGTCCAGCGCTACCGCCTTTTCCGCCGCGTTCACTTCGACCACCCTCGCATCGAACTCCTGCTTGTACGAATCTTTGTAGTATAGGAGCTCCGTCATGGTTCTCCTCCTATGCGTAATGCTTCATGAACTGCACCCGTTCGTAAGCGGCAGGGTCCTCGCTCTCCGCCTGGCTTAGCTTGCCTCTGAAGTCCTGCAACGCCCTGAACCCGTGACGCTGCATCCAAGCGTTGAGACCCGCAAGAATCACCTCGGCATGCCCCGCGCCATTGGCGCTTAAAGAGGAAACCACCTGGACAGCTTTTGCCCCCGCAAGAAGCAGTTTGATCAGGCCCACGCTGTCATGGACCCCCGTGGAGCCAGCAAGGTCACAACTGACGCGCCGGGCCATCAGAGCCACCCATCGCAAGGGCAGGTTGATTTCCGCGGGGACGCTCAACCCGGCGCCCGAAGTGACGGCGAGCTTCTCCACGTCGAAATCAATCGAGTAGAATCGGTTGAACAGCACAATCGCCGCAATGCCGCTACCCGAAAGCTTCTGTATCATCTGCGCCAGCGTGGAGAAATACGGGCTGATCTTGAGCGCCACGGGGATGTGGACCTGCTTTAGGACCTTAGCGATGATTGTGAGGTAGTCTCTTTCCCGCTCTTCGCTCGAGCGCTTCAGATCAGACGGCAGGAAAAACATGTTGAGCTCCAGGCCGTCAGCTCCGGCAGCTTCCAATTCCCGGGCAAACGTCACCC
>Ga0326727_10010938_pt1 | contig 21364 bp, 28 predicted proteins | sample MB2enrmetagenome_FD_207643 | JGI IMG/M metagenome (GOLD analysis project Ga0326727, IMG submission 207643) | Lab enriched peat soil microbial communities from McLean, Ithaca, NY, United States - MB29MY | ecosystem: Environmental > Terrestrial > Soil > Wetlands > Peat | place: USA: New York...
TTTGTTATTGTTATGTCGCCTAGGCTGTCGACGAGCATTTTGTCCATGCCTCTTGGGCCTAGTGTGGTTTTGAGTACTTCGCCGATTACTTGTGCGGCCATTATGTTGTTTCTTTGGGCTTCTTTACCCCTGCTTCGGGTTGTTCCTTCTTTAAGAATCAACACCGGTTGTCCTGAACCTGTTGTTGTTAAATACGCCATGTGTTATCCCTACTTTACTAGAACTTTATTTAATTCGGAAATAAGCAAAAAACGCACGGAAATATAAACATTTAGTTTAGAATTTGGGCGGTTTTGCTTTGCTTATGGGCGGTTGTTAAAGGGTTTGGTTGCTGTGTGCTTTTTACTTGTTGGGAAAGGGTGTAAATAGTAGGGAGGGGAGGCTTGTTGCTTCTGCATGCTTTTTGTGGCTGGTTTTTGTCACAAATAGTAGGGTAGGTCTACTGGTAGGCGGTTCATGGGGCAGGGCTTGTTTTGGGTTGCTTTTTTGATTTAGGGCTTGCAGCATTTGCTGGCTAACCTGTTTATTGCATCTTTTGCCATTTCTTTCCGACCTTGGCAGCCCAATTTTGAAGGGTAAATTCACCAACTAAATTGACTACCCTACCCTCCCTCCTTAGATTTTAGAGCTCATTTTGGGTGCACTGAAAAAGCTTTTAGCTTAAAATCACCCTCTAATCACCTGTGACTTGTATGAGTCTGCTTGAAACAGCCGATTTTATCATGCAAAAGAAAATCCTCTCCGTTCACGAACACTACGACTTCTCTGACTTGCAGGGCAACAAACTGGGCGAAGCAGACGGCAACCTCGTTCAGGTTCCGCCCAAATTCGAGGTCAAAGACAACCATGGCGTGGAGCTTATGCATCTGCAGGGGAAAGTGTTCTCGCTGCACAGTGAGTTTACTTTTATCGGCTCAGCCAGTGAGGCGCTGGGAACAATAAAGAAGAAGATAGCCAAACTGGTCGGCGAAGAATTCTGGGTGGAAAAAAACGGCGAAGAGTTCATGCGCATCTACGGAAACTTCACCGACCACGAGTATCAAATGGAGGTCGCTGGGGTTGCGGTTGCTTCTGTTCACAAGAAATGGGTTTCCGTAAGAGACCAACTTGAAGTATCAATAACTGGAAACATCGACCACCGAGTAGTAATCGGAGCCGTTATTGTGATAGAACACCTAGAAGTCACAACGAAACAATCTTCATAAAGAATTTGAAAAAAATAAAACTCTACAAGCAACCTTACTGGCGCAGTTCAATGATTATAAAAAAGTGTGACTATTTTTTGCGTTTTTCGCATTGGAGAACTTTGGGACAGATAAGGCATTCTTCCTGTGTCAGCATGGTTTCTCCTGGTGCGTGTAGGAGTCCGCTGAAGTGGGCGCATTTGGCTGGTGAATCGAAGACTATGGGGTATTCGGTTGGTTTGACACTGACTATTTTTTCGTTCAGGGTGGCTATTTCAAGTTTTGACATGCAGAAGGGGCAGGCGTAATGGGTTTGTCTAGGAATCACAGATGTATCCGTAATAACGGTTGGTTTATCGAATTGTTTTTCGCATCCCTTGTAGGGGCATTTAAGTTTTTCTTCGTTATGTCCGTGGAAAAGCTGCATGTTTCAGTCGCCTCCCATATTTGTTATACATCGAGTGTAGCAATATTTAATAAACCTTTCCGCACAAAACCCTGCGCTGCATAACAGCACAACACAGCTACAAATAAACAAACAAAGACAAATAGCCAAATGTTCAAAGACTAAACTAATACCCAGCACGTTCACGCACTTTTACAGCCTAACGCATCCTGTTTATTCAGCTTTTCATAATAATTATGAACAAATCTCAAACACCCTTATATAATTTAACGACTAATTAATATCAAAAAAAGCATGGTGAAAAAATGGAAAAAACTTCCCCAAAGAAAACAAATCCGAAAGGAGAAATCCTGTACTTCCCGCATGTATAAGTGAGAAAAAATGATTACAGAACCAAGCACACTCCTATTTGCGCTATACACAAGCTCGTTAACGGCAGCCTTTGCACACTATAATATAAAATACCGAAAATTCATGAAAGAAAACGCAGGCAGCCTAACCAAAACCCAAACCAAACAAGCGGAGATGACCCAACAAAAAAACAAACTTTAATGACCCAACAAGACAAACCCAAGTCTTTCTAAAAGACGATCCATCCTTTTTTTTAAAAAAATGTGAAACAAAAAGGCACCACATATTTTTGAGCAACGAAAACAACAAACTTACCGTTCCACTTCACGATCCCATCAAAAAAGGAACACTCCTAGCTCGCAATAATTCAACAGGCAGGATTAACCAGAGAAGAATTCCTCAAATTAATAGAACATTAAAGCACAGGCAAAAAGACTATAATTTAAGCTGGGGGTATTGCGTATTTTTCTTCTGAGGGATTAGCTGACAGTTTCACGGGTAAGATAGATTCAACAGTGACAAAGATGAGGTCTCCAATAGCTGATAAACTGATTTCCGCATTTCCAAGCTGATAAAAGTCTGAGACGCGCTTAGGGAGTTCTAAAACAATGCTTTCAGAGCTTTTCCTGACGGGCACAGTTTCTCTTGAAAATGCCTTCCCCTTCCACTTCTCTGTTTCTTGGTAAGTAATCCCGATGGTTGACCTAGACAAGGCGTAGACGAACGCTTTTTCTTTCCAAAGGTCAAAGTTCACCATATCTCGAGGTATCTCAACCTGATTTGTCGGTCGTTTCTCAAAGTCTGCAGGATAAATACTTTTGATCAGCATACCCCTTTTTAAGTTGTGTTTTATTGAGACTTTGCCTTCCGCTATTAGACGGTTAACGCTTCCATCTACCTTTCCGTTTGTCCATGCAAGGTCCTGGGCAATTTCCGCAATTGTGATGCCGGGTTTCTTCATAATTTCCTCTAAGACTGCAATGTCGGTTGATTGCCCCTTCTTATGCATTACAACAGGTGCTCCTGAAAGTCGGTTCATACCAATCACTTTTACGTTATAGGAATAAATAAAAAGTTGCTAATAAGCATTTAGAAGCTTCCAAACGGCTATCAAATTAACAGCAAAAACCATAAGCTCCGCTATGACTAAGGCAGTGCTAATAAGCCCAGCAGCCTACAGATGGCTACAAAGACACCGATTTGTCTCCGAAGAAGTCATAATCGGTATAATCCTAAACTGCCCAACAAGTGATCGCAAGTACACAGATGACAACAGTTTCCAAATCACCTTTAAAAGAAGAAAAAATGGCAAATTAGTAAACATCACCTTATGGGTGCACGAGAGGCAAGACTCATTTTACGTCGGCAAAATACATTCAGAAAAAGCATAATTCCATAACCCAGATGTTTTGCCAGAAATTCCACATATAAAAGTAAGTGGAGCCTCGAGCGGGCTTTGATCCCGCGGCCTGCTGCTTACGAGGCAGCCGCTCTACCAGGCTGAGCCATCGAGGCATCGAGGCATCACATTTGCTAATCAGTGAACCCCAACTTTTTAAATGTTAGCAACAAGTTATGTGCAAGTATGCCTGTAAGTTCTTTTCTCTCTTCCCGAAACCCAGGTTCCGAGTGTTCTTGGGTGAAAACTGAAATAACCTCAAAATCCTTGACTTGGCCAACGTTTGCTTCATCCAATAGAGAGTTAGCCATGTTATCTTCTAAGAGTTAAAACGCTAATTCCGATTGGTAAGGTTTAAGTGTGACATTCATGCTTTATGTGCAAGGTGCATTAAATGCCAACTCACGGTTCATTATCTAAAGCAGGAAAAGTCCGCTCCCAAACGCCGAAAATCCAGGCGACACCAAAAACCTCGCCCAGCCCAAAAAACCGAAACAGACGCAACTACGAGAAACGCGTGATTCTGCAACGGAAACCAGGCCAAAACTGGATGTAAGCGTAAAGCACTTTTCTTGTCGGCGATTATTTTAGTATCTCTTGACAAAAGTTAAAAGAAGACAGCGTTCATATTATTAGGTGATAGCTATGAGTGAAACGCGAGAAATCTATCCAGAATTAAAGAAGATCGAAAATGAATTAGAGACTATTAAAATTCTTCTTATGAAGTCTAGGAAAATGCCCAAAAAAATTGTGAAGTTGGAAGGTCTGTTCAAGGGAGAAATAACTGAAGAGGAAATTGAAGAAGCGAAAAAGTCGATTTTCAAGTTCAGTGACTAAAATGTACGTTACCGACACACATGCCTTTCTTTGGTTTGTTTGGAAAGATAAAAAATTAAGCCATAAAGCTTTGGAGATTTTTCGCGCTTGCGACAAAGGTAAAGAAATAGTGGTTATTCCTAGTGTTGCCCTTCTTGAGTGCATGTATGTATGCGAGAAGAGACGAGAAGAATTCAAGTTTAAAGAAATAATGCAAAAAATTCAAGGAACCTTCAACTACCAAATTTATCCTCTTGATGAAGAAGTAATTTTAAAATGCCAAAATATTCGTCTGATTAAGGAAATGCATGACCTAATAATTGTTGGGACGGCGAAACTCTTGGGTGCTGTGCTCATAACAAAAGACGCTGAAATTGTGGCTTCGGGAATTGTTGAAACAGTTTGGTAAAGAGCAAATTTTGGGAGTTGTTAAATAGCCTTTTCAAAACTTTAAATGCCAACTCACGGTTCATTATCTAAAGCAGGAAAAGTCCGCTCTCAAACGCCGAAAATCCAGGCGACACCAAAAACCTCGCCAAGCCCAAAAAACCGAAACAGACGCAACTACGAGAAACGCGTGATTCTGCAACGGAAACCAGGCCAAAACTGGATGTAAGCGCACAGCAAAAACTGTTTTTTCAACCCTAAACGTTCACATAGTGCTAGTGTAGTTTATTTATCACTTAACTAAACCATATTTTGGTACCCTAAACCTTGAAAAACGAAAATGCCCTACGAGAAATCATAAACACATTAATGGAAATCCCCCACCCTACACGTGAAGAAGCAAACCGCCTAAAAATAAAAACCGCAGCCAAATACCAACTTCAAGAGGTACCGTCAAACGCTGATTTAATAAGCCTTTTAACGCCAAAAGAAGAAAGGTGCCTCTTACCTATTTTGCGAAGGAAGACAACGCGCACCATCTCAGGCGTAACAGTAATCGCCACCATGACTAAACCATACCCGTGCCCGCAGCCTGAACCGTGCGCTTACTGCCCCGGAGGACCAACCCAAGGAAGTCCGCAAAGTTACACGGGACATGAACCCGCAGCCATGCGTGGAGCCCAAAACAACTTCGACCCCTACTTGCAGGTCAGAAGCCGCATTGACCAGCTCTCGGCGATTGGTCACAAAGTAGACAAAATCGAGCTAATCATCATGGGAGGCACCTTCTCCGCCACACCCACAGAATACCAAAGTTGGTTTATCCAACGCTGCCTAGACGCAATAACCGGCAAAAAATCCCAAAGTCTGGAAGAAGCAAAAGCAAACGCTGAAACAAGCAAAACCCGCAACGTAGGCATAACCGTGGAAACGCGTCCCGACTGGGCAAAACAGCAACACGTTGACGCTATGCTTGACATGGGCGTGACACGCGTTGAACTTGGCGTGCAAAACCCCGATGACGAAATCTACCGTTTAGTCGGCAGAACCCACACCGTCGCAGACGTGCAAGAAGCAACACGCATAGCCAAGGACGCGGGACTCAAAATTGTTTACCATTTAATGCCTGGAATGCCGGGCTCCAACCCACAAAAAGACATCGCGGCTTTCAAAAGGGTTTTCACTGACCCAGCCTTTAAACCAGACATGATAAAAATTTACCCATGCCTATGCATAGCAGGAACAAAAGCTTACGAGTGGTTCCAAAATGGCACCTACCAGCCTTATACAACGGAGCAAGCTGCCGCATTTATCGCTGAAGTTAAAAAGTTCATTCCGCCCTGGGTAAGAATCATGCGTGTTCAACGAGACATTCCTGCAGGATTCATTTTGGCTGGCGTCAAAAAAAGTAATCTTCGTCAACTTGCCCAAGAGCAACTTAAAGCGCAGGGCTTTAAATGCCAGTGCATTCGTTGCAGAGAAGTCGGGCATAGATTAGCGGTAGACCATGTGAAGCCAAACGTAGAAAAAGTCACCGTTCAATCCTTCACTTATGATGCTTCTGAAGGCAAAGAAGTCTTTATTTCAGCCGAAGATAAAGAAAACGATATCTTACTTGGCTATCTCCGCCTGCGCATCCCATCAGCGAAGGCTCATAGACCAGAAATCACCGCGATGCCATCAGCTATTGTTCGGGAACTGCACGTTTATGGCCCGCTTGTGCCAGTAGGTAAACACTCAGCAGGGGCATGGCAACACAAAGGTTTCGGCGCAGACCTGCTCAAGGAAGCCGAACGCATCGTCTGCGAGGATTACGGGGTCAAAAAGCTTTTAGTTATCAGTGCATTAGGAACAAGAAGGTATTACATGCGTTTCGGGTACGAACGCGATGGAGTTTATGTATCCAAAAAACTGGAGAACCCCTCATGAGTCAACTTGAAAATTCAGGTTACAAGGGCTCAGCGCTTGAAGCTCTTAAAAAAGCAGACTGCGACGTCGGAGATATCATACGAGTCGTCAGTAAAGGCAAAACCTATGAAGGCATCCTTATTCCCCGCTCAGAACTGGGCGAAGGCACAGTCGTCATTGTTAAAATGAAGAGCGGCTACAACATCGGCATCCGTGTAACACCCGAAGTTAAAATCGAAAAAATCGGGAAAGGCGCAAAACCAGCTTTCGCATCGCCACCGCTGCCAAAACAGAACCCAGTCTTGCCTCATGTCGTCATAATGAGTACTGGTGGAACAATTGCCAGCCGCGTTGACTACCGAACCGGAGCCGTGCGCTCCGCAATCTCTGCAAGTGACTTATACGGCGTTGTACCTGAACTTTCAGACATCGCTAAAGTTGACACCGAAATAGTTTTCAGTTTATACAGTGAAAACATAACTCAGAAGCACTGGAAGGAACTGGCAGAAACCGTAGCGAAACGCATAGAAGCAGGCGTGGATGGCGTGGTAATTGCGCATGGCACAGACACGATGGCTTACACTTCAGCCGCTTTAAGCTTCGCACTGCAAAACCTGCCTGTTCCAGTCATAGTTGTCGGTGCTCAACGTTCCTCTGACCGCCCAAGCAGTGACGCAGCAACAAACCTTATCGGTGCGGTGAAAGCCGCTGGAGAAGGACCCTTCGCGGAGGTTGGCTTGGCAATGCATGAATCCGTTTCCGACATTGCCACTATAGTTCATAGGGGAACAAAAGTCCGCAAATGCCACACAAGCCGAAGAGACACCTTCAAATCAATCAACGGCTTCCCGATCGCCAGAGTAAAAAACCAACAAGTAACCATGCTAACAAACCAGTACCAGCACCGCGATACATCAAAAAAGCTGGTTCTGAAACCAAATTTCAGCGAAAAAGCAGCCTTAATCAAGTTTTATCCGGGGCTTGACCCAGAAATCATCGACTGGTATGTCAACAAAGGCGTCAGGGGCATTCTGCTGGAAGGCTCAGGTTTAGGTCACGTGAGCAAATTCTGCTTTGACAGCATCAAAAACGCTGTTGCAAAAGACGTCGTGGTTGCGTTGGCTTCCCAATGCATTTGGGGAAGAGTAAACATGAACGTGTACGACACGGGCAGAGACTTGCTGTCCTTCGGCGTAATCCCGTTAGATGACATGTTCCCTGAAACAGGCCTTGTCAAACTAATGTGGGTGCTCGGGCAAACTGACAACACGCAAGAAGCCAAAAAGCTTTTGAAAACTAACATTGCGGGAGAATTCTCGCCGAGAACGCTTCCTCAAGAAGACGTCTTTGAAGGAGGAGAAAAAGTTGGCAATTGACTACGCAAAAGTAGGCTTAAAAGTCGGGTTAGAAATCCACCAGCAACTAAACGCCAAAGCAAAGCTGTTCTGCAGTTGCCCGCCTGAGCTCTTCAAAGAAACGCCAGAAATCACTTTCCTACGCCGATTAAGACCAACTCAGAGCGAACTAGGCCAAATTGACCCCGCTGCATATTTCGAGTTCCAAAAAGGCGTAAAAATCCTCTACGAAGCAAACAAAACAAGCAGTTGCCTTGTGGAAATGGATGAGGAACCACCGCACCCCATAAACACGGAAGCAGTCGAGATTGTGTTGACAGTCGCATTGATGACGAACTCTGTGCCAATTGATGAAATTCACGTTATGCGCAAAACCGTCATCGATGGCTCCAACACAGGTGGTTTTCAGCGAACATGCATAATTGCCTCTGACGGATGGATTAAGGTTGCAGAAAAAACTATTCCAATTCAAGCCTTAAGCCTGGAAGAGGATGCAGCGCGCAAAACAGGAACAGAAAACGAGGGCAAAACGATTCGTTACCGCATAGACCGCTTAGGCATACCGCTAATCGAAGTCACCACTGGACCAGTAATCTACTCGCCGATGGAAGCACAGGAAGTCGCCCTCGCCATAGGCAAAATTTTACGCGATACCGGCAAAGTCATGCGTGGACTGGGCACTATACGTCAGGACTTGAACGTGTCTTTGCCAAATGGCGCTTTGATTGAGATTAAAGGTGTTCAGGAACTTGAGTTAATCTCTAAAGTGGTAGAGTACGAGGTCCAACGGCAACTTGGGCTTATCAACGTAAAAGAGGAGCTTGCAAGACGCGGCGTTAAAACAGAAGACCTCAAACAAGAATTCGTTGACGTTTCAAGCATCTTTAAGGAAACAAAATGCAAAGTCATCCAAAAAGCAATCAACAAAAAACAGAAAGTCCTATCTGTTAAGCTGCCAAAGTTCGCAGGACTCTTAAAACGTGAACTTATGCCTGACTTCCGCGTTGGAACCGAACTTTCGGACAGGGCAAAGTTCTGGGGCAGAGTCGGCGGAATATTCCACACTGACGAAATGCCCAACTACGACATCACCACTGAAGAAGTAGAAGCCTTAAGAAAAGCGGTTGATGCAGGTGAATTGGACGCGGTAGTTTTCGTTGCTGACACGGCAGAAAACGTTTTGGATGCTTTAAAAGCCGTTGTTGAGCGTGCGCAAGAAGCAGTAACGGGTGTTCCAGCTGAAACTCGCACCGCAAAAGAGGATGGAACAACAAGATACATGCGCCCAAGACCAGGAGCAGCAAGAATGTACCCTGAAACCGACATCCCGCCAACACTGATAACCGATGACTTAATGGAGACGGTCCGCAAAAACTTGCCTGAGCCAGCCGAAAAGAAACTCTCACGCTTAATAAACCAGTATGGTTTAAATGAGAAGTTAGCCAAGCAAATTGCCGACTCAGAATACAACCTTCTCTTCGAAGACACCGTGAAGATAACTGGTGTTCCTGCTTCAACCGTGGCAGCGTTTTTAACTGAAACACTTAAGGCTCTGAAACGTGAAGGTGTCCAAGTCGAGAAAGTCGGAGAAGACCAAATAAAAAGTATTTTTGGGGCTGTGGGTTCAGGAGAACTTACGAAAGAAGCTGTGCTGGACGTTTTTAGCTGGCTTTCAAAAAACGAGGGCAAATCCGTGCAGGACGCCGTAGCCGCCTTGGGTTTGAAAATGTTAACTGAAGCTGAGCTGGCGCCGATTGTTGACCGCGCGGTTGCAGCTAACAAGCAGTCTGTTGATAAGTTGGGTAAGAACGCTTACGGAATGCTTATGGGCGCCGTAATGAAGGAAGTCCGTGGAAAGGCTAATCCTGAATTGGTAGCTAAACTCCTGCGGGAACGACTCAAGTGAAAACGGATGTTCCTTACGGCAGGGAAAAAAATTTAAGGCGTAGCGTACTACCTTACAGAGACGCAAAATGGAATCAACGATTGAACTTCTTTCTAATCTTGAAGGAAACGCTAGGTGGATTAGCGATAACTATGAAGCACTAAAAAAACAGCATAACAATGAATGGGTTGCAGTTTTGGACAAGAGCGTGATAGATTATGATAGGGATTTTAGCAAACTTGTTGAACGGCTCAGAACTCGATTTTCCGAAAAATACAATGAAATAGCTTTAGAATATATTACGAGTGAGGAATTGAACCTTATTCTTTAAAGAAGGAAGAACGTTTTGAGAATTCCTTTCCGCTTTAAGGAAGGCGCGCTTGAAGCAGCTTACGTTTATGCAGTACTTGATTCTAAGCCTCTTCACATCTATGCTTCTATTGAATTCATGCTTGATACTGGCGCCGTTAAAACTATTGTGAGCGACAGAGATGCTAGCAAGCTTGGTGTAGATTACAAGATGCTGGAAAAACTTGATTGCGGCATGCTCGGTATAGGAGGAACAGTTGACACGTATGTCTTGAAAGACGCAAACCTGATTTTTAATTCAGCAGATAATAAAGCATACATCGAGCGATTGGATAGCCTGTGTTTCCTCAAGCATTCAGAAATGAATGAAAGGATTGTAAGAATCCCCAGCGTTTTGGGGCGAGATATCCTTAACAAATACTTGCTGAAATATGACAAAAGGCAAGGGAAAGTGTACTTAACGGACGAGCGCCTTTAGGCAATAAATCATTTACCAAGAACTCGTAAGGCATAAAAAAGGGCTTTTTAATCGCTTTGACGTTGAATTATTCAGCTTGTCGGATCGTTTTCTGATATTTTACCCTGCGCAATTAGCGTTTTGACGCAAATCCTAAAAAGGCTTGACACAGCTTATAGCATAAAAGAGGCTTATCTTTGAAGCGCATTGAAGCACGAATTAAAACTCCTTTCGGAGAAGTCATTATCGAAGGCGAGAATCCCCAAGAAATTCTTGATATGTTGGGAATTATTCCTGAAAATTTTGTTGAGAAGCTATCTGATTTTGTCTCAAACAAGCTAACGCCTTCGGGGGCACAGTTAAAAGGCATTGTTGAACCTACAACTGAAGGTCCAGTAATAGTCACCCGCGAAAGCCTCACTCATTACGAAGCAGTCGGCTTGGTTCTTTATGCTTCTCAAGAACGAAAAAACACCGCGGCACAAGTAACTAAGCTTTTGGAGTCCAGCGGAATAAAAAGTATGGTTCCAGCACGGCTCAATGAGATGACGAAGCGGGGGCAGATCTTCAAGCCAGACCCGAATAAACCTGAGTTTAAGCTTACAATTCAAGGCGAGAAATGGGTTGAAGAAGAGGTTCTCAAGAAGCTTAGAGGCAAAATGAGTTGAGTCAAAAAGCAGAAAAAATCCAAGTTCAAATCAAATACGGAGAAATTGAGCAGCAGTTTTCCGCTGACCCGCAAGACGCATGGCTCTTGTTAAACCAGTTTTTCAAAGACTTTATTCCCTCATTCGGAATAGCCCAGAAACTTTGGCTCAGTGTCGACCTCAAACAACTCGCCACGGACCTAAACGGCATAGTGGCTTTTTCAAGTGATGGCGCAAGCCTTCTGGCTCCTAAAAACAAGTTAACTGATAATGAAGCCTTATCGATTTGGCTAACAGCCCAGTATCTCGGGCATAAACTAGGCATGCTTAACAGCGACTCACAATCGAAAGATGAACTGCAGACGAAGCTTGGAAAAAGCGGCAAAATAACCAGCACACGCTTAGGCGAACTGGCAAAAAACGCTGTGGCGCAGAAGACCGCTGACGATAAATTTAGGATAACAGTCTACGGCATTATGCAAACGCAAAAAGAGGTTATTCCAAAAATCAAAGCAAAAATTAAAGCCTAATTTTTTTTATCAGGCGCTTAGCAAAAATGTATATTACTTGCATGCTGCACATTTTTATTGAGGTCAAATGATGAATTTTTCAATCTTGCTGCCGACGATATATTCAATTCTCAGCAGTTTGGGACTCGGATCATTAAACATACCTTTTCTCATCATTCTGGTCATAATTGGCTTGATAATAATAGTTCTGATAAAACTGTTTCTAGCGTTGATTCCTGCAATAATCGTTGCTGCCATCGTATATTTCCTTACTGGCCATGACCTGTTTTGGACCGGCATTGCCTTCTTAATAGTTGCGCTCTTGTCGATACTAGCCAAAATCTGAAAGCCACTAAACATTACATAACCAACTCTTTTTTTAACCACTTAGCTGAGATTTTTTATGTAAGAGAAAAAACTAAAAGGGATTCTTGTAATTACTCAGTAAAGGCTTGATGTAGGTGAGAAAAATAAACCCAGGAACTCAGTCTGCAAAGAGTGTTTCAAAGAAGATTCTTAGAGGTGTTTGGGGAAAAATTTCAGATAAGCCTTTTCCAGATGTTTATGCGTTTACTTTAGAAGAGAACGAGTTTTTGTTAACCTTAGATTTGTTACAGAAGCAAAACAAGGTTATTGATACTAGAGTTAAGGAGTATGGAGTAAAAATTGACAACAAGTTTATTGAGGCTTGTACGTTTAAATTTAAGGGGCACTTTGTTATTTTCGTTAAACAAACAGTTCCACTTGTTAACGCTTTAGAGCATGAGTTGAGGCATGTTGCATCTTGGAATTTTAAAGATGAAGCACCTTAGCGTTAAGATGCATCCACATGAAAAATGTCTAAGCACTCGTGGCTGTCTCAACTGTGCTTGGAGTAGACATCTTAATCAACCTCAAAAGAAAAATAAGCTGTCTGACGGCAGTTAACAGAAAAAACCCTATGACGAGAAGTTACCAGAATCTCTTTCGTATCTTACGATTGTTAAGACGGTATTTTTCAAAACTGGCTTTTTGACCGCATTGCTCGGCAAACTTTGCAAACATTCAATACCAGTTCGTCTACATACACGGTTTCGATCTCAGTTGAACCGCAATGAGGACATCTATCATTAGTTTTCATGTCTTCACATTCCAGTTTTTGCGTGTCTTGTTAATTCTTTGAGGTTCAAAGAAAAATAAGCGTTATGAATTAAAAATATGAATCAAAAAATAGATGAGTGATTTTTGCTGATTTTGCGAAACTCAAACCTTATGCATACCTATGAAGTTACCAGACCTTATTTATCAACTGTCAGCACTGATTTTTGACAGGAAAAGTCAGTAGCCGAGAGCTTGACAGAACCGTTTTTCAGGTTCTGTTACTTCTTCGACTGTTGCCTCTCCATGTTACTTTTCGTCTGTTGTTTTGCATTCAGGGGGTTTTCTGATTGAGTAAATTCATGTTGGAGGTGAAAAATCATACCGCACCAAAGAATATTCAACAAAGCCAAAAAAGCTGTTGCTCGAAATCGCTGTCACTCATCAAGATAGAACCTAGCGCATTCTGGGCTACGCTAAACAACTTTCAATTTTTTTCTATCAGGAGACGATTATCTCAATGATAAACAAAGATTTGGATAGTGAAGGAAATTGGATTGCCTATATGTACATAGTTCTGTTTGCGTGTATGTTCTCTTTCATATTTTTAGAACAAGCAAAACTGCTTAATATATCGACATTTTCTTTTTGGTGCGTTTTTTACACTATCTTGATTTTCCACGGTTGTAAAACTTCATCTGCAAATCAGCAAAAACAAGCCCCGCTAGAAGAAAACCAACTAACAAGCACACAAAAGGATTCGACAGAAAACTCGCAAGAAGTTGAGTTAAGCCAGCTGTCACAAAGTTGATGAAAACTGAAACAACGAAAATTCCTATAAAAAATGCCAGAAAAACCAGTCCTTTGTATTGACTTTTTGAACCAAATAATGGAATTTGCCCTATTCCACTACCGCCACCTACAAAAATCGAAATACAGAAATCGGAAGCTATCCAAGCAAGCAATGTTATAATAAAAAAAGTTGGGTAACTAGAATCACGGGAAACGTACAAAAATAAACTTGAAATCAGACCTACTAAGGGAATAGTCAAAAACGGTTTTCTTATAGAGTCATGCAAGAGCTTTTTTAAGAAATTATTCGCTTGTTTAGATAACATGTTTGGGTTTTTTCCTTAATAGTCATAAGTATAATAACAAATTGTTGTTAAATTTTTGGGTTATTTCTGCTTGCGTTTTGTATTAGGGTTATCCATTTGTTTTTTCCTTCTATTTGTATTCCGCATGCTTCACTCGGAGTTTTACCGTCTAAGGCTTCATGGGGTCTAAGGTAGTTGTGAAATAGTTGGTAGCCTTGTAAAATTGGGGTTTCTTTGATTTTTAGTCCTCTCATGGTTTTTTCTCTGTCTCGGATTTCGCCGTTCATGCGTTCCATTTTGTTATTGTTCTTGTCGCCTCTGATTGTGATGTGTCTTATGTGTTGGGTTCTTGGATATTTTTTAGTGTAAAATTCCTTTGTGTAAGCAACATTGTAGGTGAATAGTCCATCGGTTATGAATGTTAAGGGTTTCTTTCCCATAAGCTCTTTAGACATGCGTAAGAGATTTCTTGCGTCATGCTCGTATTTAGTTTCGGCTACTTCTTGAGCTATCCAAAATCTTGTCTCATCATCCATCATAGCGAAAAGGTACTTTTGATTGCCACTAATCTTAACGAATATTTCGTCTGCTCTCCATGTATCTGAGACATTGGGCTTTAGGGTTTCAACGTATTTTTGCATCAGGGAAATATATTTTTTAATCCACATGAAAATCGTTTTATGCGAAACTTGTACGCCTAATAGCCTTAGAGATTTCTGTGTATTTCTTAATGATTCACCTGAGAAGTAAAGTTGCATAGCCGTTGTGACTGCTTGAGGATTATGCTTCATTCTCTCAAAACCAATGTTAATAGTAAAGTAGTGGTGGCAGTCTCGGCAGAAGAATTTTTGAATTGTTCCACATTTGTTCTTTCGCAAACCATCTTTTTTGAGGTTGCTTGAACCGCAAAACCGACAATTTTGAATGTTAACTTCTTGGATTGTTCGGTTATCTGATACCTGAAGCCTTAGTTGCCTTGAGAAGTCAACGGCAAAAATATGTTTGCAGATTAAGTGTCGATAAATATTATCAGCACATTCACATACCCATTCTTCACCGACTCTGCTTACCTTGTACCATCCATGATGAGACTGTGACTTTACGTTATAAGTGCGGTCATCTATGCGTCTTACTTGACCGTAAACTTGGGCTATTGCTTGACCCCGTTCTTCCCGACTTGTTGTTAGTTTGCTCATACTACTTCACTACTTTGTAGTATTAGTAATAACTACTATAAAAGGTTTGCTACAAAAGTTATAAATACTACAAAGCTATATTTGTTATTGGTGAAATAAAAATGTCGGTAGATGATAAAAAACAATTAGTAACTTCTTTACGGATAGACCCTGAAATCTGGAAAGAAGCAAAAGTAGCCGCAATCCAAAACGACATAACCCTGACACAACTTGTTGAGGAGGCAATAAACTGTTGGATAGAGATGAGGAACAAGAACAAACCGAAATGATGAAATTCATTAGAGCAACTAAAACTTTAAGCAAACTCATGATGCCCGTATCAAGCAACTACAGTGAAGATTTAGCGTCTCTTGTTAATAACGAGGAAGAATTTCGTATTTATCTTTCAAAGAAACTAAAAGAAGACTAAAGAGGGATATTTGCTGACAAAAAAACCTCAAGCAACCTTGCCAACTTAATAACCATGACAGCAGATTCACTTGAGCTAAACTTTAAAGCTGTTTTTGCCATTGATTTTCTTTTTCGCAAAACTGAGGCACTTGAAAAAGTTCTCATATCAATAAGCGATAAAACGAAAGATTTACCTACAGCAGAAAAACTGAAAGAATTATCTGATTTGTCCATGAAATTGTCGCAAATAGACATTGTCATGGATAAAATAAGTGGGCGTTTGGAAAAGGGTGAACAGGTCAGTGAAAAAACAAAAAATAGTGGAAAGGAGCCAAGTAGCAAATATGTCAGTTAATCCTATTGATACGTTGATAGAGACATTTAGTGAACTCAAAAGGCTACATGAATTAAACGCTGAGTTACTAGATGAGCTTTGTGTTGCTGTTGATTGGGTATTTGAACATGAACCACAAGTACCCAATGCTGAAACACTTCATTCCCTTCTCCAAAAATCAAGAACATTAATATCTGAGATTCAAGCAGACGAGCCTAAAATGCTACAATACAAAATGAGCAGACGAAAAGTAACAGACTACCGAGAACGCAACGGAACAGACGAAGAAGTACCAGAACCGTTTTTCATAAGGCTTTTATATTGGGTCATGGGTTCTTGGTTATTACAAGAAATCCATTAGGAACACGATAATATGATGGAACCAAGTAAAAAACCGTTGAATGTTCTCATAAAACAATTGCACGGAAATATTGAAGTTATTCTTAAAAACGGTTTCGACTATAAGGGAAAAATGATAAAATGTGACGGGCACATGAACATTCTCCTTGAAGGCGCAAACGAATCCAAAGACGAACAATTAATGACAAACTACGGCAACGTGCTGCTTCGCGGAAACAACGTTCTCTACATTGTACTAGACGCCGATAAGCTTAAATAACCAAATTTCTGGTTTTCCCAGTCACGTAATCGCAGGCTTCCTCAATAGCCACTTTCACATTAAACTTGCGGTTGAAAAAAGTAAGTACGTTTTTAAGGTCTCGCTCAAGCAATTCCTCCGCGTTTGCATGATCAGACGTCACGTATTGTGGCCAGTCAATAATGAGGATGTGCCCATCAGGTTTTAGGATGATGTTGTATTCGCTGAGGTCTGCGTGAATAACATGCGCTTTCAAGTAAGCCCTCCTTACATTGCGCAATATTTCTTTTAGGATTTTTTTAGGCTTTGGAATCTCTTTATATTTAGATAATTCTGCACCTTCAATCATTCCCATGGCAATAACGTGTCTGTTTTGGCTTATTGGCTCCGGGACTGAAACGCCGTTTTTGTAAACAAGCTGCATCGCCTGGAACTCTTTTTCTGCTGATACATGCGATTGGAAAAGCCATGAGGAATGCTCACGTATGTAGCCTCTTTTTCTTCTTGTTTGCCTAAAGCTTATTCTTCCTAGCCTGTGAAATTTCACGGCTATGCGTTTGCCGTCGGGGCTTAATGCGTCATAAACATCCGCTTCTTTTCCAACGCCTAGGGATTGCCCAAACGAGTCAATTACGCCTGCTTTGACAAGGGTATTTATCGCTAGGCAATCGTAGCCTGCATAGTTTAAGGTGTACCCAACATAGGCTCCTTTTGCTCGGTAAATTAATCCGAGCTTGTTTAGCCTGCCCAAGGTAAATTCTATGCGATCCATTGGGAGTTTTGCGTATTTTTGTATTTGTTCTACTGGTACAAATTCGCGTTTGCTCATTGCAGATTCGATAATGTTTAGTATTCTGAAATCTTCGCTTTCAAGTTGTCGGAATACTTTGACTGCTACTTCAGCACTTGACACACGTATGATATAGGTTGCTTTTCACTATAAACACTATGTTTCCGTAACATTAAACAAGTTTTTGGGATTGGACTTATATGGAAGTATTGTGGGAATACTGTTAAATATGCCAAAACCGCCCCTAATTAATAGGTTTAATGTAACGTTTGGTTTTGAAATATGGCAGTAGATCAAAAAAATATCTCCAAAGTACTTTCAATCCTTTCGCATCCTTTGCGAAGGGAAATACTACTTTACCTAAGCGAAAAAGGAGAGGCATCTTTCACTGATCTGCTGAACCTGCTAAAGGTTGATACTGGAAAATTAAGTTTTCACCTTCGCTCTTTAGAGGTTTTCATAGAGCAAACCCCCACAGGAAAGTACAAATTAAGCAGGGCTGGTGAAAACGCAGTAAGAGTTATCCGTGACGTTGAAGGTTGGGCAGAAGTAGCGGATGTACAAAGAAAAGTAAGCCAACTTCCACTTGCTTCTCTAAAAAACAGAACCTTTGCTTTTCTAATTGATTTTGCATTGATACTTGCAATCACGATGGCAATTATTTTTCTGCCCCAAGTCATCTCTTTGTCTGCGGCAACCTTTTTCACGGAATTAACCGGCACGGTACTTTTCAGTACTGTGGGTCTTCTTTGGGTTTATTCTACTTTGCTTGAAGGATTTAACGGTCAAACCATAGGCAAGCGCATTATGGGTTTGAAGGTCGTTAGAACTGATGGAAAGAAAATGTCCTATGAACATGCAGCAGTAAGGAACTTTGGGAAAATTTTGCCTCTGTTACCCTTTGACCTACTTTTTGGGTGGCGACTGAAAAATCCCACATTCATGAGGTACTTTGACAAGTTTGCCGGTACAACCGTAATTGACCTGCGTTCATCTCACCTATAGTATTATCCTTATTCTTAATGTAAAATCTTATTTGGCGCCAGATGTAATAGTTATACTGGACAGGGTTTCAGATGAGCGAAATGGAACTGCGGGTGTCAAAAATCAGAGACGGCACAGTCATCGACCACATTAGAGGCGGATACGCGTTGGATGTCATCAAGATTTTAGGGATAACAGGCAAGGAAAAACGGGTAATCACTATTGCCATTAATGTTCCAAGCAAACGTTTCGGAGTTAAGGACATCGTGAAGTTTGAGGGTCGAGCACTCAACTCTCAAGAGGTTAACAGGATTGCTTTGGTGGCTCCTCACGCCTCAATCAACATTATTCATAATTACAAGGTTGTTGAAAAACTGGAAGTTAAATTGCCGAAGGTTATTGAAGGCATAATTAAATGCGTAAATCCATGTTGCATAAGCAACAGCGATGAACCAGTAGTCTCAAAATTTTACGTTAAGAACGAGGAAACTTTATCGTTGAAATGCCATTATTGCGGCATCATTTTAGAACAAACCGATGTTCTTCAACAACTCTAGTAATGGCTTCACCCTAAGCTTTCTTGCGCCATCTTGAACATTTTTTTAAAATCTTTTTCGTGAAAAAGTTTGCCTTGATTTATTCCTGGGCATTCAAGCGTAAAATCAAAATTATGCACCCCTTTCTTCTCATCGAATTTTAACTCAAAGGGATAAAACATGCAAATCAATGGTCTTAACGGGTAAATACTGCATTGGTTATCTTTTAGGTAGACGCATTTGCCTTCACTTGTCTTTTTCATTTCATAAACGTAAGGAAGCTTATCCTTAATTTCCCCTGAAAAATCAGGTATAAGCCGGGAAGTATGTGAGGCAATCTTTTTGGCTTCGGCTTCTAAGAGGAGAATATGCCTAGTTTTTTGTTTAGTGTCACCGCAGCATAAACCGCATCTGTTGCAGTCGAACAGTATGTTAACGGGATAGGTAAAGTCCACTTTTATTCAACAAATATAGCTTAAAGGAGGTGCAATAAAAACTTCGCCCGTTACTTTTTGTTTTCTTCAGGCTGTTTATTGCGGTGGCCTTCTCCATACTGGAAAGGTCGGCTAAAGTTTTTCTCGAGTTTTCTTTCGAATACCTCGTCCAAGTTTATGTTTGGACAAGCTAAACGGCTTGCATCTAAAACATAAAACATCACGTCGATTAATTCTTCCGCTATTTTCTCTTCAGGCAAGCCTTTTTTCCAAGCATCACTTGCTTCGCCTAGCTCTATGAAGGCAAAAAGCAGTTTCTTTGGGATGTCTTCAGGCTTATTGTAAAATCCCTTGGCAATAACAAGAGATTCTATCTGCTTCTTCATCTCTTCCAAATCCAACTTCGGTTTCGCCTCAAATGTTAAAAAAACTATAGCTCGCTTATATATGATGGCTCGTGTGCATGCTAGATTATTAGGCTTACTTTCAGTCTCTATTGTATTGTAGGTGCCAGAAATTTTATTTAGTGATACCCTTTCAATAATAACTACTCATGTGAAGAGGAAGCTTCTATGATAGTAATTTCAATCCTTACTAGGAGACTAAAAGAGGGTAAAACATACGAAGATTTTCGGAGGGCTTGGTATCACACGGCTGGGTACGGGACTCCCACTAAGCTTTATACAGCAATTAACGTATTCGACCAGCGAGAAATCATTGTGGTTGGTATTGGGGAAATAAAACCTGAGCAAGACCCTCTGAAAATATTGAAAATAGAAGTTAAAGAAAGACTTGATAACCCCCTTGACGCTGTTATTGAACCAGAAATAGGACGCACTTTCGGAATTGTGGTTTCTGAAGATGATTTTTCACCCGCTGGCAAAATCGAGTATAAACCAGCCTCTATCGACGGAAAAGAAACTGACTTTGACGAAATTGCCCAAGGACTAGCATTAGCCCAAAAATTAATCGCTCAGGCTGCAGCAGAACGGGATAGCGCACGCGCCAAGAAGGATAAATAGAGAGCGCAGTTCCCACATCCATTGTTAAGAAGAGCAACACGCGACGCTGTAAAGAGCGCCGATATCGGCTGATGCGTATGTAAATGCCGAGCGGAGACAGTTGAGATGGTGCCTTGGAAATTGCCAATTAAGCCTGTAAAAATCATCTCTTTTTTAAAAAACTTTCGCACACAATTAACTCAGTGGTTCCAAAGTGTCGGAAGAAAGAGAATCGAAAAAGTCTTCCGATGCTATTTATAGTTAAATCTAGGCAGCGAAAGCTTGCAGGTCACTTGTGACTGCTAGGACACTACCACAAATTCTTATTTTCCTATTAATCACGTAGGATAATATCAGACAATATTGCGAGTCGTTTGGTGGACAAACCTGCTGCCAAGATATGGTTCTGTCCTAAATCTGCACTATGGGGCTTAGGCTCCCAAATGTGTATTTCTGGGCATCCTTTCAGGCAGTTACAGTAGTCTGCCAAACGACACCTCAAAATTTAAAATTTCTTTTAAAAAAATATTCAGGCTTATTATTTTTCTATTTGCTTTAGCAATTGTTTAAGCAAAAGTTTAGAGCACATCGAACACTTATCCGAGCTCCAAAAAGCGCCAAAGAGACATCTCCAAAAACTTACAAGTAAATTATGCATCAATAGAAATGTATAGCCCTTCAAATAATTTAAACATTGCACGCTTACTGCTTCGTATAAATAGATTCTGCATTCATAAAATTTTACAGATTCCTTTAAAAATGTTTATATATACTCGAACCTATGCTGACGAGATTCATCACCTATAACAGTAGCAGGAGTGATAAAATGAAAAATCGATCTGAGTGTTGCAAAGAAAAGCCGAATGCTTACGCAGCGGAAATAGTTGTGACGCTAAACGATGTCCCGCTTGAAGCAAGAAAAAAAGCAGCTAGCGAGCCAATTTACATTACTCATTTATAAGCAACTACGCGCATGATGGCGAGAAAAAGAACGGATTGATTCCGCGTGAATAAGGAAGGACTTGATAAAGCTTAGTAACTTGTTTTAAGACGCTGAGCAATAGAAAAAGAAGAGATTTTACGCTTTAATGGGCGAAAAAAGTGAAGCTACGTTTACTGGAATCAAGAATTCTATCGAAATCAGGGACAGCTCACAATTTTTGCTTAGGCAAACTTTTAATCTAATATAGAGGGGTGTGCATAATTTTAAATCTAGTTAGCGCCTCTTTGACATTATGGAAGCCTGTGAGATCGTCAGGCTTTTCATCAACAAAGCGATAGTTCCAGCCGAGCCCAAAAGAAGAGGAAACCCAG
>Ga0326727_10010939_pt1 | contig 21364 bp, 22 predicted proteins | sample MB2enrmetagenome_FD_207643 | JGI IMG/M metagenome (GOLD analysis project Ga0326727, IMG submission 207643) | Lab enriched peat soil microbial communities from McLean, Ithaca, NY, United States - MB29MY | ecosystem: Environmental > Terrestrial > Soil > Wetlands > Peat | place: USA: New York...
TCCGGTGTGGAGGGTTAGACCTCTATCCGACCACCCACCCTATTCCCGGATGAACCGAAGTTTCTTCTCCGCTACCGCGAGTATTTCGGACAAACTTGATGCCGCAACTCCCATCCTATTCGACAGCTCTGTGAGACTCACTCGCCTAGGCACTTCGAAGTACCCTTCCACCCAGGCCCTACGAAACACTTCGACCTGGCGACGCGTCAGTATCGGCTCAATCTTCTTCTCAGTGTTGAAGACCGCCTCCACTTTGGCATTTACGTTAGGAAACATTTCAATGAATCGCCTAATACATCGATCTGGTCCGGCAATCAGGACCTCAGTGTTTCCTCTCCATATGTTGAATGGAACCCTTAGGACCAAGTGTAGGCGGCACATCGCCGCAAAGAGCTCGTTGTTATCATAGAATACGCGTGCTGTGTTTGCATTTAGAGCGCTGCCAAGTGGTCTTACATCGCGAACATCCTTGAATTTGCGGAGATCATCTATCCATGCAGCTATGTCACGGGTGTGAACTCGAATGTCCGCAATCATCCCATCCGCCATCAGCGAGAAACCGAGGACATCTATGATTGCATCTGGGTGTCTTGCGGCCATTGCAGTATGCCAGTAAGGGGGCTGAAAAGACATGCGCAACCTGCAAACAGTGAGGTGGCCTAGTCCGGTCTTGTCGATAGGCAATGGGATTGCTACAGTTGGACGAACTCCGCTATCAAGTATCAGGCCTGACTCCTCCGGACTGCGGCTCAGAGGGTCAGCGACTACTCCTATTGAAAGCTTTCTTAGCGCCCTGATCAGCTTCTGAATCCTTTCGTCGGTACCCACAATTTCCCAGGCGCATCTCCCGTTACTGATTCTGATCGGAGCTTTTTGCAGAACACCATATCTTTTGAAGAGTGGAACGTAGGAAGGCGTCTTGAAAACAATACTCAGACGTTGGGAAGAGCTGTCTGCAGAGACTTGTTCTACATAGGACACGTTCGCGATCTCCTTGACTTCCTTCACCAATTCCCTTGAATCAGAATGGTGCACTCGCACGTCCGCTATGGTCGAGCCCTTTGTCCAATTCAACCAGTTGATGACTTGGAAGACGGTGTCGGGATGCCTTTCACTTATCTCTCTGTACCACACCCCCTTCTGGAGCGTTACCAGCAACTGGCGGGTCACAAGGCGGTTCTCCCCATCCCCAGGTACGAGACGGGAGTCTGTTGCCTTCGGGCGCACCTGCGGATGCTCGTCTATGCCTTCTTCGACCTTGTGCGTGTGTTTCACCATACCGGCCAATGATTTCCTTGCGGGGAGTCTCTGAACAGTGATGAAGGTCCAACTATTTACAAGTGTTGGAAACTTGGCATGCAACGAGTCAGGAATTCATTGCTGATCGCCTGGCGGGGAATGGAACTCGACATTCCAATTCTGAGCGGAAGAAGCAGAGCATTACCGGGACCTTAGTCTTCCGATAGTCCTAGGTAGGCCTGTTCCGAAGAATTTCGGCCGTTTGCGGAGAGGTGTGGCAAGCCCACGAATGGCATAGGGATAACAATCATATAGCAGACACGGCCGAAGCCCACAGGGTGCAGTGCTATGCTGCGACACACCATGGTGTGGCTGTCGGAGGTAGAGGGGGATGATGAAGTATGTCGAGGGTAGAAGAAAGGTCAAACTGATTGAGTGCGATGAGGAATGCGAGAAGCTGCTTGGGACGCACCTAGGTGGGAAAGTGTCCCTCTGTCCCACTAGGTACTACTACAATGCTCACGACGGGGTTGTTGTTCGCTGCTGTGGTGCCCGCTATGCCTACGAGGAACACGATCCTCTCGGGTGTCGAATTGGGCACAAGGGGCATGCGCTGCTTCTTCTGAAGGGGGGGTGCGCACGATGAGCGCATCTGATTGGGAGCCAGCGGCATACTCGCCTCCCCCAGAGTTGGAGCGACTCTGGCTGGAGGTCTATGAATTGGAACGGCAAAGGGGACTTTCCGAGGATGCATCGATGGATTTCGTCAATACTGTGGCCTCATCCGAATTGTGGACCTCAGTTTATGATATTGGGAGGCAAAGGGGATTCAGCCCAGAGTTGGCATTGGATCTTGCCGATGCCGTGGTCTCGTCGGAGAGGGTCCAGGAGTGGTTGTGCGTCTATCAGATGGCGAGGAGGGAAGGGCTCTCTAGGGGAATGGCCACTCAGTATGCCAATTCTGCCATCCCATCGATCGAAGATGAGCCAGCTCTAGCCAACTTGCGCCGTCGTTGCAGTCTCGAAAGATACCTGGTGGAGGGGTGATGTACGATGAACCTCGCCCATTTCCCCGGCCAAAGGCATCGTACGCGCATTGTCCACTGGTGGAAGACCCGGGCGGCAGCAGCGTTCTACGTGCTGCTCATGTCTAGCCTGTTCATCCTTCCAGCCGCTCAGTCTGTTGGTGTTCGCCCGCTTGCGGTGTCCGGAGTAAACACTGGGGCAGAGGACGCATTAATTTCACGAGCTACTCAAAGGACCTCAGGGAACTGGGCCGGCTACGTATACTGCGCTAACGGAGAGAGCACTGCAGGCTGTGCGGCAGGAACTGCCCAGGTCACCGGCGATTTTGGTTGCTGGAACGTGCCAACGGTGGCAGAGTCCTATGGTTTGGGCAGCGGGGGGGTTGGCCAAGCACTTTCGCAGTGGATAGGAGTCGGAGGATATGATGGTCAAAATGACCTGATTCAGATTGGGACGACCACCTCTCCAGGATCCGCACCGAGCGCCTGGTGGGAAACCCTCCCAGCCGCTGAGATTTCCATCGCCATGAATGTCAACATTGGCAACCTCGTCTGCGGCCAAATCGCTCTGGTTGGCTACAACCTATGGGGTCAGCAATTGTGGTACACTTCCCTCCGTGACTATAGCAATGGCCAGTTCTGGGACAACTGGTGGGACCTGGATGTTTGCGGAGGAGCGGTCTTCTGGCCGTCGTGCAGCACTGTCATCATGGCGAGTGCGGAATGGGTGCTTGAGACGCCTGAACTCAATGGGCAGACCACTCTGCCGCCAGCAACCTCCGCTGTCTACTTCTCCAGCCTCATTGTTCAATCGGGGGGAGAATGGCAAGATGTAGGTGGTCTCTCCGGTGCTGGCCATTCCATCATTCTCGACATGCTCGGTGGCGAGACGGCCAGTCGCTCCTGGTATGGAGCGATGGCAAGGCTGACGACATGGGACAGGTCGATGCTCACGGTCGAGATAACCGGTCTGAACTCGCTTTCGAACGGCACCACCATGGCAAGCACACCTCAGTTTCCTCCGGAGTCTCCGGGGGCCGTCCCGGTGCTGACGGCGTACGATCTTGTCAGCGTCGTTGGCGGCATAGCCATGCTACAGGCACTTGCGGTGCTCAAGTATCGTGCTTACCGAGGACGGCACAGCAACGGGAAGTCAAGGGCATCTTTCAGGTCCGCGCATTCCACCAATTGCGGAGCATGGCTCAGAAGAATCTCCCTGCACAGAGGGTCACCGAATGGGTTTGGGAAAGCTCGCAAGCCCATTCAGCCCTGGCCTAGCAGCATTCCGAAGCTCCCCGGGCCTCGCAAAGTCCCAATCTTCCATCCAATCAAGACCCAGAGTGGAGGGATGTGAGCATCATGAAAGAAAACAAGTATAGACCAAGCTCAATCGCTGGCGAAATACAGCAAGTATGGATGAGGATCTACGATTTGGCTAGACAGAGAGGTCTCACCGAGGAGGAAGCGAAGGAGTTTGCCAATGCCAAGACTTCGTCACAGGCAACAGAGAAGTGGCTCGAAACCTACGCCGTGGCACGCTGGGAAGGTCTCTCAGAGGAGATGGCAATGGCCTTCTCAAATGCGGAAGTCCAGGAAATGAAGACTCAAGATGTCGAGGACCGTCAAGGACACCACAAGGGTCAGCCAACGGCCCGCACCGACGCTGCCATCAGAGGTCCTGTGGCGCGCCACGAAACGCCATCTTCAGTGTCATCAGCTAATGCGAGCGCCAAATCCTTACTGGACGCCTTCAGAGGCTTTGCGATTCGGCTGCACCTCGTTCGATCGATGAGATCGTGATGGGGGAGGTCCATGTAGCCATTTGGGAGACGCACCAAAGGAGGGAGGGAATCGTGAGCGAGGACAAGTCGACACCAAAGTCGAATGCGCTGCCGGCCGAGATTCTGCAACTGTGGATGGACATCTATGCGTTGGCAAGGATGAAAGGACTTGATGAGAAAAAGGCAAAGGGCTTTGCCAATGCCATGACTTCGCCGTTGAGGATGCAGATGTGGCAGGATGTCTATGAAATATCGATGCGGGCAGGGCTCTCCGCCAAGATGGCAATGCGCTTTGCCAACGCTGCAACCCCCTTGTGCGAAGAGGAGTACGCTCAGCTGGAGAACCTAGTGCAGGTAAATGGTGGGTAGTTCAGGCGCGCGCAATTGCTCAGCCTTGAAGCTGAGCAATAACCCCGTCCGGTCGATGCGAAAATCATGTTCGGGACATGCACCAAAACCGAATTCAGTAGGGACATCCCTAGGTTCGACATGCCCGCGACTGTTTCAGGCACTCAGGCCATAGAGAGAGGAAGTTATCGCACCCTGCCCGGAGCGACGAATGAGTCTCGCCAGGGAGGGGACAGGGCACAATGCCTGGCGTGTCTGATGCACGAACGACTTCAGCGGACAAGGGATCTCGAGGATCTCAGGTACATGCTGATCGGGACGATCCATGGACCGCACTGCAGGGCGTGTCCCGGTCCAAGGAACTGGGATCGGCCAGTCGATGTCGGCACATTGTTCTACGTCATGGAGAGACCGTGGGGAGGATGCAACGCGAAGGTCATCCATTCGTTCAGAGGCTTCACTCGACCCGCGACAAGAATGATCTCCAGCATTTGCGGTGGGAGGGTTTACCGGCTCCCGGCGGGAACCGGATTCCTCGCCGTGATGCGACGGGATGGGGGCGACGTGACTTCGTACTCCGTTTCTCTCTTGGCACGGATGTTCCGACTTTCATAGTCGCCTTCCCGGTCCCATCAGGTGCTCGAGTGCACGGGGGTGACAGGATGGGACCGCGCAAGAGCGTTGACATAAGCGCTCATGCTGCCATGATTGGAGCGCGTTCGGGATATGCACCAAAATGATGATGAACAGGGTAGTCGCTATCTCCGGTAGTGGGTGAGATCATAGCGTGCTTGCCGTGGTGGTGTCGTTGTCCACCGGATGAGACATTGACTGGTCAACGATCGCATCGGTCAAAGATGCAACAACGCGCGGTGACCGCGACATGCACCGAGGCACTGACGGCACCTGGGTCATCCACTGGATTCGGATGACCACAACAAAACGTACCAAAGGGAATGTGTCGAAGCCTCGTGAGCAAGTACCGTCGGACAGGCAGGACGCCGTGGGCACCAAGGTCCCATTCAATCTAACGGTAGATCCGGTCACGACGTTGGTTTGCAGGTTGCGAGTTTCGCTTCCCGAGAACAGCTGGGCATACAAACTGAGCAAGAACAACCCGACGGTCATCATCACGATAGCCAATCGTCTCGATCTGGGCGACGGGAAGGCGCTCGCCGAGCTCTTGATCCAGGCGTCGGAACCAACGCCGTGGGATGACGAGCTAAGAGGCTGCAAGGACGTGGTCTCGATTGCCAAGATCGGGCCTACTGCGCAGATCGCCCATTTCCGCATCATCGAAATGCACCCTGCATACGCGGCCATTCTTCGCCAGCTGGAGCTGATGTGGTTGTTACCGATCATCATCATGGACGGGGTAGCCATCTGGAAGGTGATGGGCACGGAGGTGAACATACGCCTATTGACGGAAGAGTTGCAGAGGCAGTCCGTACCTATAGTGATAGAGGACATACAATCGAAGACGGCCGAAGCGGTCGTGGATCTGATGCGGATCAAGGACGAGTCCATCAAGTCCCTCCTGGTGCCAGCCCTCGATGACATGATCCCGAATGATGCTCCGAATTTTGAGCCCCAGATGTTTGAGTCATCGGGAACGCAAGTTCCAACGTCCGGGAAGGATGAAGTGGTACTGGGAGGACGTTCAGACAAGCTTGCCATTTGCAGGTTGCGAGTGGTCGTTCCAGAGAACCACTGGCTCTTCGATCTGTCAAGGAAGCATCCGGACGTCGTGTTCGACATCATGGGCAACCTGGACCTTGGGAGCGGAGAAAGGTACTCTGATGTCCGGGTCCGTTCAGTTCAACCTATTGACTGGATTGACGAATTTCGCGCCATCAAGGGCATGCTCTTGGTAGAGCACATCGGCACGAGAGGGGGCACAGCCGATCTTCGCGTAAAGGTGATGAAGAACGCGCTTTTCGCGCTCATGGATGATCTGAACATTGTATGGCGACTTCCATGCTCGGTAAAGAACGGTGTGTTTCCGATGATGGTCTCGGGATCCGAGGGCAACATTCACAAGCTCTTGAAAGCCGCGAAAGCAAGGTCCATGAGCGTGGTGGTGGAGGCGGTCCATCACGCGGAGAATGGTGCAGTGGAGCTGCTGACAACCAGACAAGCCGCAGTATTCTCATTGGCCATGGCGGCAGGCTATTTTGACGTCCCGAGACGCATTACCCTCACCGACCTGGCTGCGAAGATAGGAGTGGCTGGTTCGAGCCTGTCCGAGATACTGGCAATAGTGGAAAAGAAGCTCGCCACGCAGTTCCAGGGAGCCAATCCGCTCTGATGGGTTCTGCCTTGTGCCAGACCACAGGGGAGGACTTCAATTTGCGGAGGATTCTCTGGCCAAAGGTAGGTGAGGGGCTTGCTCCTTAGTCTCGTCTCAGTGAAAATCGGGGGCTATGGCTCGACCGGCAATTGAGTCTACTTTGTTGTCGGGATTCGTTTCCCACACCCTTTGCATAGAGAGAGACCCTCATCGTTCGGGGTCCCGCAAACCGGGCAGTAGATGCGGGATGCGCTCGGCTTGGTTTTTGTCTGTGCCACAGGTGGAGACGCAGTAACAGGAGGTGTGGACTTGCTGGGGGAGGCCTTTGACTCATCGACGGGGGTCTTGACGTCGCCTTGAGGCTTCTTCTTGGGAAGTCTATGAGTGTCATCTTTCTTCTTCCGCGCGATTAGGATGCTCACAATGCATGCGGCTGCAGCTACGATAAGGACGATGACTACCAAGGTTGTTCCCGAAAGGAGCGGCGACGAACCTGAACCGGATTCCTTGGTTACATTGATGGTAGCATTCTTGATTGCAGTGTTCCCATTGAAGTTGGCCACAACAGTGAGCGTGACCTCACCTGTGGTGTTTCCCGCGGTGAACGTGACTGATGTGCCTGTGGTCAAATTCAGCTTGCCAAGGTTGTTATTCATCGACCAGGTGTAGGCTATGTCAGCAGTTCCACAAGACTCCGATGAACAAACCGGCGTAGCGGTGAATTCCTGCGCACCTCCCTCTTGAACTGTCGCTGAAGTGATGCTCAGAGCAACACCAGTAAGGATGGGGACAGTAGTCAGAGTGATGTTTATGTCTGCGGTAGCAACCCGGTCGACGCCGCTGAGAGAGGCGGATACCGTCAACGCAACCATTCCGGGCATAGGCCCGGCCGTGAACGTCGTAGACGACCCGGTGGATGGTTCTATGGATCCAAGCGTACTGTTCAGCGTCCAGGTGTAGGTTGTCCCAGAGGGGCATTGATTCGACCCACAAGCTGCCGTCGCACTGAAGGTGAGTGTCTTCCCCACTTGCACCGCGCCCGAAACTGGGTTCACGGTCACGCTAGTCAGGGGAGGGGCAATGGTGATCAGGGCCGTAGAGCTCTGGACGGTAACCCCATTCAAAGTGGCGTTGACGAAGAGGCCGACCGTCCCCGCAGTGTCACCAGCAGTGAATGCAGTAGTATTCCCATGAGACATGGTAAGAGAGCCCATTCTGGCCGTAGAAAGGGACCAATTGTATAGTATTCCAGCAGGGCAAGCGATGGAGCATGTCGGAGTGGCCGTGAACAAGGGGGTAGTTTCTCCCGTTCCAACGATAGCCGCAGTCGGGCTCACTGCCACCGAAACCAGAGTGATTGAGTTGACCGTGACCTTCACCGCATTCGAGGTATTGGTGTACCCAGGGACTCCTGAATCAGTTATCACCGCGCAGTAGTACGTCGTCCCGACCACAGCGGTCGGTGGCGTATAGGTCGTTCCCGAAATTCCCGTGTTGTTCGAAGCTGGACCGCAGCTGACAGATGCCCAGCTGTACCACTCTATGCTATCGTTGTTCGCATTATGCGTGTGCGTTGCCGTCAGCTGGCTAGCCGCTTGACCTGCATCATATGTCAAAGGTCCAGGCGGCGAAACGCTGACAATGGGGTCGGCGTAGACAGTGTATGTTGTCGTTCCCGTGGCCGAATTGCCCACGAAATCCTTCACAGTTACAACGGGGTTGTACGTCCCCGCAGGAGATGGCTTGCAGGAAAAAGCGAGCGTGGTGGGTGAAGGTGAGCAGCCGGTTCCCACATAAGAAACTGTGTTGATGGGATGAATTCCCCCCGACAATGCCACTGCACATGAAATGGATTGGCCTAAGTCCAGATTGGCCGGAGAACAACTGAACGAACTCACACTTGGGGGAGGGCCAAATAGCCATGTGTCCCCCTGAGACCCGGTAGTGGCTTCCCCCCCAAAGAGGACCGTATACCCGTCATTTCCATCGTAGACTATGCTGACCCATGCGCGAGCAGAGGGACCGCTGGAAGTGATGTTAGTCCAAGACCCAGCGGCGAACTTCCATGTGTCGGAGTGCCACACATTACCCGAACCTCCACAATTATCTGTCGAGCAACCGCCAAACAGGACTACGTAACCATCCGCGAAGTCGTAGGTCATGAGGGCCCCGTCTCGAAGGCCAGGACCGCAGGAGGCGCAAGCCTCAGTCCATATGCCAGCGTGGAAGTACCAAGTATCTGCGTAGGGAGTGGATGCATCATCCCCACCGTAAATGACAACGTATCCATCGGACGAATCGTAGGTATAAGCCTGGTTTGACCGAATCGCTGGAGCGTTCGGTGGGGCGAGATTGAGGTCCTGCCAGCTGTCGTTTGACTCCCACCATCTCCAAGTGTCGTAGTGGGGGTTACAGCCATCCCAACCTCCCTCCATGATCACAAATCCATCGGATGCGTCGTACACCATCGCCTGGTTGCTGTATCCCAATATTGCGTTGCTACTACCCCAGGAAGTCGTCGAGAGCTCTGTCCAGATACCTCCGGAAAAAGTGAATGCTTGCGTGGGATGCGTCTGGCCACAGGTGCCAGTACCTCCGATGTCCCCTCCCCATAGGAGAACGTACTGGCCATTTGGATCGTAGGTCATTGCGGCACCATTCCGTGCGCTCAAGTCTCCTCCTGACCCACAACTGGTGCAGACGAGAGTCCAAGTCCCCCCAGAGAACTTCCAAGTGTCTCCCAGGCGGGTTCCTCCGAGAGCACTTTGGCCTCCAAAGAGCAGAACATAGCCATCGTGAGCGTCGTAGGCTATGGATGCATCAACACGGGCCTGAGGGGCTGGCGATTGAGACGGCGCAAGGTTCCAAGTAGGGCTCGTATCAGTCACCGCTGGCAGAGACCAGACCTGTTCCAAGCTCTTCTCAGCGGCTGCTATCTGAGAAGAAGGTGATGTCGGAGCTTCGAAGAGAGGAAGCTGTCCGGCTGTGGCCGGTACCGACTCCCCCGGGTTGTGCGTCGAAGGTGAAGCAGAAGCATTAGGACCAGCTTCTAATCCCACAGGAACGGTAAGGAAAACGCAAACAATCGATATGGTCAAGAGATTTCGCCAGTTTCTCTGCAATTCCAAATCCCTCGGCGAGGAGTAGTGGATGACCCTACAAGAAGGTTTGTGAAGAATCATGTTCGAGACATGCACCAAAATCGGTATGACCGCTCACCACATACGATGAGTCAATGGCCGAGAAGATATTGGTAGCTCGGATCGCGGCCACTATTGAGAGCAAATAAGATGCGATTGGAACGCGCCCTTGTGCAGAACTTCAGGTCGATCGTGAACAGTACTCTTGTCGACATTGACAATCGCGTGACTGTCATTGTGGGCAAGAATGAACAAGGTAAATCGAACTTTCTTAAGGCCTTGTCATCATTTGATTCGAGTGAAGAGTACGGGCTGAGAGATTTGCCAAATCATCTTAGAGCCGATCTTGAGAGGAGGAACCCGTCCGAAATTCCGGTAGTGTCTCTTTGGTTTTGCTTGAGCGACCCTGACCGCGAAGCACTCCGGGAGACTGTCCCTGGTATTGAGGATGCAAGAGAAATCAAGATCGCACGACACTATGATGGTTCCTATGAGGCCTACTCGGTGCCTCCTGATGGACCCCCGACCAAGATTGCACTTCCTAAGCCGGATACTTCTAAGGTCGTAGATTCGATCAAGCAGGAAGTGGATGGCTTGAATCAAAGACTGGAAGCGCATGCCAAGCGCTTCCCACCATTTGCTAGGAGTAGACCACAAGCTAGCCAGCACATACAGCAATTGCTCTCATCCAAGTTTACGGATGCTTCAACCATCAACAACCTCTGCCAGACATTCTTCACCGCGATCAAGGGATTGCCCAACCAAGACCCAGCAATACAAGCGGACATTGCAACAGCGGTAAAGTCTGTTGAATCTAGTCGGGTGGCCTTGCTGGAATTGGTCGCTACAGACCCACTTGGTGATTTGATGGGCGAGCTCCCGCACTTTGTATTTCATAGCACCGTGTTGGATAGAATCCCAGATGAAGTGAGCGTCACAGATTTCGTCAAGAACCCAGAAGGAACTTCGAAGGGCATGGCTAATCTGTGCAAAGCTGCCGGCTTGTCAACGCAAAAGATACAGGAATTATCTTCATCAGCTGAGACTCAAACACGAGAGGCATACGAAGATCACTATCGCGCGTCGATTTCTGGGGGCCTTAATGAGTTCTGGACGCAGGAGGCATATCAAGTGCATTTTAGAATTGATGACAAGAAACTTTCCGTCTCCATTTCCGATACAACATACAGCCGTCGAATTCCCCCTTCGGACCGGAGTGATGGTTTCCAATGGTATCTATCATTTTACAGCGCACTTCTCAGTGAAGTGGTCAGCGAAAGCGGGCCCCTTGTTCTGCTCCTAGACAACCCGGGTCTAGAACTTCATGCCGATGGACAACACGACATAAGACGCTTCTTGGAAGAGAGATTGCCTGAAACAAACCAAGTGATTTACGTAACGCATTCACCCGCAATGATAAATTCGTACCGACTGGAACAAGTACGAAAGGTGGACCTCAAGGATGGGCTAGAAGGGTCCAAGATTAGTCGGCTATCTCCTGGCCAAGGTGAGTTTGACCTACTTGAACCTGTTCGCTCGGCAATTGGTGCGAGTCTCATAGACACCCTGATGACAAATGATTATACAGTACTTGTCGAGGGCGCGGCAGACAAGCCGATATTGGAAGGAGCCTTTGAGTTGATTTTGAAGGAAAAGGGACGCAAGTTTGTCGTGAATGGCAGCGTCTCTGAAACCAACATACTTCTGCCCCGCTTCTACGAGAGAACCCACCTGCCGTTTGTCGTGCTACTTGATGCCGACAGCGGTGGGCGCGAATTGGGAAAGATGCTCATTCAAGAAGGCATTAGCAAGAACAAGATTGTTGGCTTGGAAAGCCTTGGAATCCAGCGGGAGGGCGATTTCGAACTCGAGGATGTTCTGAGTTCAGACTTTTACTTTGATGCTGTCTCAAAGACCTACCCCGACCAAGAGGTTCAGAAGAGCGACTTAGGCAAGGGGAAGTGCTCGAAGCAATACGAAGATCAATTCAAGGAGAGGTTCAACATTGGCTTCAACAAACGGCGCGTAGGAGAGACAGTGAAGCGGGCATTATCAGGGCGACAAGTCGATGATAATACCAAAGTGAATCTAGGCAAGGTAGTATCCGCCATTTGCAAAGCCCTCAATGAACAAACAAGCGCACCATCGGAAAAGGGAAAACAGGGTGGGACTCTTCCCTAGTCACCCTACACCGGAGCGGAGCACAAGGAATTCCATCAGGTCTCGGCTCTGTGAAACCCTGGGGCTACGGCTCGCGGAAAGGGGTCGTCCGGTGCCACCAAGCAGTCCGGCAGTGTGTTGCTTTGGTCGCCCAGGCGACAGTGGTCGAAGGCTTTCCCCTGACCCTTCGCCTGACACCACGAGCTTCTCCGATATCATCCGGCAGGCAACGTGGCGGAGGAGGGGCTATCCCTTAGGAGGGGAAGTAGCAGGGGAGAGCGAGGACGGCGTGGCCACATCCGGCCTGATTCCTGCGAGAGTTTGGGACATGCCCCCTAAGAGGATTGCCCTCGCAAAGCCGTACGGGCCCGATATGGTGTTCGAAGCACCAGCCGAATGAAAAGGATAGGGCGTTCAGCTCAGAAGCGTCAAATGGCACCCGCAATCAATCCGGCATGAGCCCGCCAAAGACCGCGGTGAACCGGTCGATCCACCGGTTTCCCCACGAGTCGCGGTATTTCGTGTAAAGCTCCCAGATCCTCGCAGGCTGTTCAGCGTGGTAGCACCGAATTTCGTTGACAATAGAGACCCCCACAATGTTGGACGCCATGAGGAACTTGAGATGGAACGAAAGGGTCGATTTGTTCATGTGGAGCTGGTCGGTCAGATCAGAGAAGGACAGGTCATGCCTCCGTCTAAGCAGGAGGAGCACAGCCCTCTCGGCAGCGGACTGAAAGGCAATCAGAAGGCGTCGGTCCGCGGGCCGGACATCCGCACGGAAGAAGTAGTCGCGTCTGCCCGCCCGTTCGCGCTCCAGGACGGTAGCGTTCAGCAGATGCTCCAGATGGTAGGTCGTCTCTCCCCACCCCAGGGAAAGTGAACGCTGCACTTCGCGTGCGCTGGTGCCAGGGTGGCTCACCACGAAGTTCAGGATCATGCGGCGGGTCGACTGGTCAATTATCTTATTCAAGTCCTGACCCTCCAGACGTTGCTCGCTTCGCGACCAGAGACAAGTAGAGGAGCGCTTCGGTCACGAGGAGCAGGACCACAATGGGATACCCGAGCCCGCCGCCTGGGATGGCCCCGACCACGATGATGTCGATGAGGCCCAACAGGCTGACGACGCCCAGGGCCCCAAGGCCCATGCCAACGAAGGCGAACCTAATTTCCGAATACCGTTGAGCTGCGAACAGGGCAATCACCCCGAGAACGAAGGCGAGACCGGCAGTGAACACTTCAAGAAGGGCGAGCAGGTAGTCCATTCGTGTTCACCAATGTTCGTGTCCTGAACGTAAGCGATGCTCGGACCCGATAGGCTGGCGTAGGGGGCCCGACCCCTTAAACGATTCGGTGTGGCTCCAAGCCTTGGACGGGGCATGTTGTTTGGCGAAGGGCCTGCAGTTAGGCTCTCCACCTGATCCATTAGTCCTTCCTCGGCTAGTCTTAGTACACCCAGATCGAATTTAGTGTGATGTAGCTGTATCCATCGTTGTAGAAATCAAGGGATGAATATGCGTGCGACGCGGACGAGCTGTAAGGGACGCTCACCCAGACATCGGCCGTAACGCTCCCACGAGGCACCAGGTAGTCGCCGTGAGCAATCGTGGTCGATGTTGTGAAGATCGCTTGGTATGGAGTGCCTGGGTCCTGATTCGGGCTGGCGACATTGCATGTGTTCGTTATCGTTTGTACGTCTCCTTCCTGGGTTGTCTGATAACCAACGCCCTGTCCGGTATTGTCATCATACATTGCGTCATTGGCAATGATTGTAGCCCTGGCAGACGGTGAGCCCTGAGCATAGCAGTACGTTCCAGGCTGTTCGAAATCATGAAACGTGAAGTTCGCTTCGACCGTGTAATACGAATTCCCTGACTTCCACGCACTGAATGTGGCCCCGTGAGCGCCGATATTGACCTGAACCTCGGCTATGTTGGTGCTGCAGCTTGAACTGCTGTCGGCCCTGATCGACTCCTTGGCATAGAAGCCGCCGCCGGAGTAGGTGGTGCTGAACGTGTTCGGATTGCCATAGCAAGGTGTCGTGTTGAGATTGAGGTTGGACCAGTCCGTGTTCCACTGGTTGGTCGTGAACTCGGGATTCGCGCCAGAGCACTGGGACGAGCTCGCCATCTCTGAGGCATTTCCGGTGTAGTTCAGCGGGGGCGTTGATTGAGTGGAATTGCTGCAAACGCTGTCCCCTCCAGAAGCTGCGGCCGATGGAAGAGATGTTGACAGCATGCATAGCGCCAGGATGGCAACCATCGCGATGGTCCCTGTCCGCCACCTTCTGTGTGGGATTCTGACCAGATCACTTACGAGAGCGCGCTCCTCTGGGGCAATGATTGTTCCCATCATGTTCCCGCCGCTATTGGATAGCAGCCAACAATCTACGCCGGTCCGATATAAAATGTCAATCTTTTTCCCATCGTTCTCCGGTGGAAAACTGCCAGTATATCTTCATTTTGGTGCATGTTCCAAACATGATTGCTTTCCTGAGCGACTTGGTTGGAAACGGATTGGCGCTTGATCGACAGGTCGTCTAGTCTAAGGCTGAGCTGTGCAGTGGACTCATCCCGGTCTCAGGCGCAGTTCTGCGGGCTCGAAGGGCCACCACCCCAAGGAGCACTGCCGCGGCGCTTCCCGCCACTATCACCAGAATCGCGGTCATGTCGATAGGTGCGGCACCTGCCGGTGAGGAGGTGCTGGGGCTGAAGATGATCCAAGGGTCATAGTGAAGAACGGTGTAGCCCTCGTTCCCGCCAGTGAAGTTAATGAGCAGGTTCGCGTTCTGTGTCTGGGCGTATTCTGGATAGAGGCCAGCACTGCATGATACCGACACCGAGCTCGGCCCCTGGCCCGATCCAAACGTACTCGCCGAGGAGTCAAGCCTCAGACCGACGACCTGGCCCCCTCCCGAGTTCAGTTCCTCCGTGAGGTTCTGGGAAGCAGTGTTCCAGACAAAATGTGCACCCGGCTCCGCCGTGGCGCCGACCAGAAGCCCCAAATGGTCGGCAGGGTTCTCCCAAGGCCACTCGGAAAGGTCTACATTGAACTCAAGAATATTGGGGTCGGCTGGAGATACCTGGAAAAGGAGCACTCGCTGAATCGATATGCGACCTACCACGGGCCCTGCTTGATGGATGCCAAGGCCCGAGACCCCGCTTGGAGTCCATTCCCCAGTTGCCGCCGTGACATTTGCAGATACGTTGATCCCGTCACTGCCCCGACCATCGGTGATGTTCCCAAAGTGGATCACGGGGACGACCCAGGAGAAGTTAGAGTACTGGACAATCTGTCCCGACGGGTCGACCTCCGCCAGACCGTCCATCGAGAACGTGATGACATACGAAGACTGTGCCGAACCTGCGGAACTCTGGCTATAGGAGACGGTCGTATTGAACTGGCAGTAGCTTTCCGCAAGGGAAAGGTGCAAGGGGGGGGCTATGATCGAATGCAATGCCTCTGCACTACAGTCCGGAGCAGGCTGAAGACCCCTGGAACGTACCTGCTGAGCCATGGCTCGATGATGAAGTGCGGGGATGGAAAATCTCTGTACTGGGCACACAGAGACGATCAGGATCAGGGCAAGGGAAATAGCTAGGTATCTGCACATCGCACTGTTGGATCGCGGGTGCATGGACCGTTCTTGCACATATCATTAATGGGCAAGGAGGGTCATCCATGTTTTGGTGCATATGCCAAACACCTGCTGTTCACTTGGGGAAGGGTTTGAGGGGAAAATCAACCCATCTTGGCTTTGGATTTAGGCGCCACCATTGCCCCAGGGATCGGGTGGTGACGCATCATTATTTGCCTCAGGTGCGGCATTCTTCGGGCGCCGAATAAGGGTCAGGGCCACCACAGCCACGACAATGGCTGCGACAAGGATGGCCATGACCGCCCACCGCCTCACGGAGACAGACATGCTAGCTCATACCCTGCGATAATTATGCAGTGGTGTTATTCAAGACATGGTTTTTGGGAAACTGCTGTCGTTCAGAGTCGCGTCGCCCACCACCCTACAGCTTTCCGATACGTATCCACGCGGAGGCATGTTCAATAACCCCCACCCATATTAGTCAATCATGAAAAGCGACGGGAATGGCATGATTAGGAGGTTTGGGGGTAACAAGTTATGGGGATTCCCCCGTATCTTCATGATTTCCCTGGTCGTGGTTATCGCGCTGATCCTCGCCTTGCCGGTCTTCTCCGGCTTGTATCAGGGGGACGTGCTTGGCTATCTGGATATCATCCCTCCGTACCAGGTAATCCCCTGCGGCTATCAGCAAGAGATGCAGAACAACGGATCTGGCGCCGCTCAGGCGGTCGACATAGATTTCGGGGTCGGATACATCGATTGCCCCGACCAGATGCCTGCAGGTGGCCACCTGACTTGGACCATGACGTATACCTACCCAATTGCGGTTGCAGGTGTGCCGGTGGGAGAGGCGTACGGATGCAGCGTAAATCCGCCCATGACAGTGAGCAACGCCAATCCTGCGTTTCCCTTCACTATTCCGCTAGGCGGCAGCGTTGTTGAACACATCACGTTCGAGGCTCCCGCTTCCGGCGGGTCAGGGGGATTGGAGGTCACCTGTGTCACAAACTGATGTTGCAATGCCGCCAACAAGCCAGTCCGCCTCCGAAATGGTCCTGGCTCGCCGCATATCTGCGGTCCGCGAGATCATCTGTAGGGACCGCGCGATAATCGTGGTTGTGACCAACGTTCTCCTCTTTGAGGCCTTCCTCGTCGACATGGCGTATACTCCCACGATGTACCTGCTTAACTATCGCACCCTCTTGCCCGTAGGTGCAGTCGGGATCGTTCTAGCATTCACCCTGAGCTACTGGTTCAGGATGCGGGAAGGTCTCTATCAGACCGAGCTCGAGCAACGCGCGATCGCGATGGAACCGGATGCTACAAGCAGGCAGCTGCTGACTCAAGAGCGTCTCCCCTACTGGATGGAGTCCACGGAGCGGGAGAGAGACGGCAACGTCATGCTGGCCATCCTTGGATCGATGGCCGTGGTCATTGCCAGCGCTTACGCCGGCATTACCGTGTCATACGCAACAGGATACTCCGCGCTCATTGTTCTACTCATTGTGCCAGTCCCAGTTGTTTGGATTCTGGCGTTCTTCATGCGTCGTAAGGCCGTGATGGTATTGGAGGGAGAGGTTTCTAACATCTCTCAGAACATCTGTCTTCCCGAAGCCGTTGGAGGTGCAGCCGGTACCCCGCCAGAACCAACCACATCCCGCGCGGAGGAAAAGAATGACCCCACGCTCCAGTTTGGGGCATTAAGGAAAACGGTCGAGAACGCGCAGAGTATGTTCCTGCGCGAGAGCACACGCCTGATGGCTATTCTTGTCATATTCTCGGCAGGGGTCCTTGCAGTGGCCCTGGCAACGATTTTGAGTGAGATGCAGGGCGAGCTCTTCCCGCTAGGGGACTACATTCCTCCGCTGGCCGTTCTTGCAGGCTTGTTGCCGGCCTTTCTCCACTGCAGAACTCGCCTGGCTGGGAACCACCCCCCTTCCACTGCAGTCGAACCGGGAAACCTGGGTATGCAGAGCTCCGCGGTGCCCATGCCCGCCCTAGTCATCAGCGAGGTGTCGACATCGAGCCGGCTGATGGCAGGTTCCCGCAGGATTGCCGAAGGCTCGCTGATCCTGGCGGTATATGGAGCTGCATGGTTGGAGGTGGTAATGTTCCTATCTGCGTCCAGTTGGGCAGGCAATGTAGGGATTGGTCAGGTGTACTGCCAAGGGGTGGAGATGACTTGTCTTTCCTCCCTGCCGATCGATTCGCTCGCCGCGTGGTCCTTCTTCCTTATCCTGCTGGTTCCCGCGTTGGCACTATTCCTGTTCCTCCCGTACTGGTTTGTCGGCGCTGGCCACAGGTTGCGCGAGGAAACCTCGATAAGGTCTTTCATCCACGGTCTGACCATGCTGGAACGCGAATTCTGGGCCAGGTTCTAGGAAGTCGATGCCCGAGTTCCTTCCCAGACCTGACCTCTATGTAGTAGCGCGAGTCCTGGAGGTGCTTTCACGACAGCCTGGCAGGATGCGCAAGACCCCTCTTCAGATGGCTTCCGCCGTGAACTACACGATCTTCAGCCGCTATCTTGCACTTCTCCAACAGCGGGGCCTTGTGCGGGTATCCACAGATGCTGACGGCACGGACTGGGTCGAACTCACTCCGAAGGGTTCAGAGGCACGGAGATATCTTACCGAGGGAATGCAACGTGTGCTAGAGCACAACCCGTAGGATTGGAACTGTAGATGCAAGATTGGGTGGATAACGATGCAGGTCAGGTTGAGGTGGGAATCTCAACGCCATCGATTGGTCACGGTTCAGAGCGTGAAACCCATGGCTGCGGGTCTCCGCCCACGTACGTATATTTACCACAAGCCACTTCCATACAATCCATGGAACCCGGAGCGACTCCCCCCATGCTCTGGGAACGGTTCACCAAGAAACTCAAACGCCATCACTTGATCATTACATGGTCCATCAGACGCGCGACAAATGCCGTGGCCTACCTGTTGATGATCCTCACGATACTGTATTTCATCTTTGATGTTGCGACCGCCCCCCCTCCGCCGAGATTGCACGGCCTCCCTCTGTCCCTTCACTACATCTACGGATGGGCACCATTTGTCTGGGACATGTTTACCGGGCAATGGGGCACGATCCAGGTAGTGTCTGGAGTTTCGTACCCTACGACCACTTGGATCGGTTATTTCCTGCCGTACTCCCTCGAGCTTGGCGCCCTGGCGCTCCTGCTCAGCTTCGCTGTTGCCTACCCCATGGGACTAATGTCCGGCTGGCGTCAGGGGAAGATACTGGATGGAACGGTACGAAGCTACACCGCGACCTGGCTATTCATCCCCGCGATACTGCTCTGCCTGGCCCTGCTAACGTTCCTGTTCGAGCCTTTCGTGAAATACTCCGGAGACCCAATTTCGCTCTTTGGGACGCTCCCCAGCACCATGTGGTTTGACGCCAACATGGGCATGACCCCCTCGTGGATCGGCCAGTACGGCAACACTTCACCCACCGGGTTCCCCCTGATAGACGCCGCATGGCACGGAGCTTGGGCAGCAGAGTGGCTCATTTTCCTCAAAGTGATGCTGGCAGCACTCTGCATTGCTGCGAGCTACGTTGCGGTGTTCCTAAGGTATGCCCGAAACGCCACAGTAGAGGCTACAAGGTCAGATTTCCTTAGGGCCGGTCGTTCCCGCGGCATACCTGAACGGTCGCTTCTCTGGCATCACACCGGTCGCAGGGTGATCCCGCTGTACATCTTCACAATCGGGAACACATTCGGAGCCCTTGTGGTGATTCAGTCCGCTGTGGAGTATATTTTCAACACACAAGGCGCGCTATACTTGTTGTTATATCAGGGTGGGCAGACAATAGTCGGTGGCGGATTATACACGCCCCCGGAGCAGCCGCTCATCATTGCCATCATTTTCCTCATCTCTGTTGCGATACTGGCCGTCAATGTCGTAGCTGAGACAGTAGCCATGGCCCTGGACCCGGCATGGCTCTCAGAGAGGGAGAAGGGGGGGCCGTGAGCGAATCGCGCGACAACAAACTGGGCCGAACCCATCTCAGGCGCAGGCTCAGTCGATATGTTCACAACGCGAGCTTGATGGTCGGTACTATCATCCTTGGTCTTTATGCTGCGGTAGGCTTGGCCGTGACGCTCTACTACCGTGGGGGATTGACCTACATGTCACCAGATTATCGGGTACTGTATGGGTATACCCTTCCAGTGTCCCCGACGTTGACGCTCTCCCCGTTCTCGATAGGCCAGTCAATGCTTGGTCAAACTGGAGGATTTGGGTTCAGCGTTGCCGAGGGACTCCTCAAGGGGACCCCTTGGGACCTCGTGTTGTTCGCAGGGATACTTGTGCCCTCCGCGGTCATAGGACTCTTGGTGGGGGTGGCAGCGGGAGGGCTGGGGGGCGTGGTCGATGAGATTCTCATGACGGTTACGGACGTGATCATTTCGATCCCAGCGTTCCTGGTCGCACTTCTGGTCTACGTTGCAATACTGCCCACACTGCCAGTGGTCAATGTTACAGGTGAAACCTATGGTTCATTCCCAGCACATCCCCTAGCCCCGTTTGTCTTCGCTATTTGCATGATACTCATCTGCTGGGCTCCATACGCGCGCCTTGTCCGGTCAAGAGCAAAGAACATCGCCGCCCAGCCATTCGTTGAGGCCGCGGCGGCGGGGGGGGCCAGCAAGACCCGAATGCTTCTTCGCCACATACTTCCAAATAGCGTTTCCCCTGTGTTCAGCCAGGTCCCGATCACGCTCTCGAACATCATCGTCATCATGATCATACTCTCCTACATGGGCCTTCTGACAAGTTTTGGTTACACCAAGATAGTCGTCTCTTTCATGCCGTCCAATGTCTTTCCGGAGTGGACTTGGATGCTCGTGAATGGGATGCTGGGCTGGTCAGTGATCGATGGCACCAATGCCTGGTGGGGGTATGTCTTCCCCTTCCTATGGATACTCGTGTTCGGTCTGGCGGTACTCCTTTTCTGTGATGGCCTGGAGGAATTCCTTTCTCCACAGTCGGGTTCTACGACACATTGATTCTCTCGTTGTTTCTTAGGCCGAAGAATGCGTACCCGCGAGAGGGACGAGCACACCGCGAGGGCATGAGCATCCGAGAACGGTTCTGTTGCTGGAACAGTCACCCCTCTGCTGGTCTTCCTGCCTGGTATTGAACCCAAGTCGGTTCAAATGGGGCGCGCCCAACTGTCTAGCCGTTGCATCCAGTGTTACCATCATGCACGCCCTTCGGGGCGGGTTCGGGGCGGTCGCCCCCCCCAAGGCTGCTAGCTTTGAATCGTCAGAACAAGTCTTCGGCGGGATCGGTCTGTCCCTCGGCCAAGAACTCGGCGGGTTCCTTGTCGAGCTCCTCGGGTGTCGTCTTTTTGAAGCCAGCAAAGGCGTCCGGCCCCTCGGGTTCAGCCTCAGTCGGTGGGCGACTTCCTACGAAGTTGTATCCGACCGCTACGAGAAGGACTGCGGCACACACCACCCCCAGCAAGAGGTAATATCCAAGATTCCCTGGAAGCCCAAGGAATGTAGGTTGCTGGTGTGTACCCGGACACCCCGCAACTGGACACGATGCCACGAACCCGATAGACGTAGTCGCGGTCTTGCCAGCACTGTCCACCACGGTCGCAGTGAACGTGAAAGTGCCCTGGGAGGGAGGGATGCACTTGACCGCGACGGAAGAGACCGCTGAGCACCAGGCAGGCAGGCCCGGCCAGGAAACCACGTACGGAGGTTGCCCACCCGAGGGGACTGCTGTAAGAACAAATGGGCTCCCCACGGTCATGTTCCAAGGTTG
>Ga0326727_10010940_pt1 | contig 21357 bp, 23 predicted proteins | sample MB2enrmetagenome_FD_207643 | JGI IMG/M metagenome (GOLD analysis project Ga0326727, IMG submission 207643) | Lab enriched peat soil microbial communities from McLean, Ithaca, NY, United States - MB29MY | ecosystem: Environmental > Terrestrial > Soil > Wetlands > Peat | place: USA: New York...
TCCGTGGAGTGATACCCCGCCGAGCCCCGCCGTCGCTCAACGGCGACCAGCAACGCTGCCTACCGCTCAACTCAAATCCGCTCCACTGCACCGAGCCCTACTTTGCGGAACTTCCGAAGCTATTGCGTAAGCGACTGGAATAGCAGAACGGCCTACCAGTCGGGGTAATATTGTGGTTCCCGTTTAAGATTCCTCAACCCGCCGACCACGTTTAAGCCTAAATAGAGCCAATGTGCGTCTTTTGTTGCCGTCGTAGCCAGCCTCCCAATGCGGAATCTGCACTTGCCGCGCTGACGCGAGTGGGCCCGGAGGTAGTTGAGGCGAACCGATCCTTACTGTCAGAGGGTGGCCTCGGGGGATGAAGTGGGTTCGGTGATAGCGCCAAGGCCGGTCATCGAATCAATGCGGATGCGGAAGAAGATGGGCGTAACCAAGCTGTCGCCCGCTTTAAGCTGGCGCTCGGCAAACGCGGTTTGCCACCACCGGTAGTGCGTCTCCAGCAGCTTCCGTGCACGCGCACGCTCATCAGCATATTGAGGTTCGGGCAGCTCCTGGTATCGGCCATTGACGATGACGCTCACCCACTGAAAGTCGCTCGCAATTTCGTCGACCTCGACACAGACTTTCGGATTTGCGCGCATCCATTCGATCTTCTGCCCGAAGGTCGAGAGGACGTAAATATAATCAGATTCGCAGGCAAGATAAATTGGCAGCACGTACGGCTGGTTGTCGAGCGCACAGCCGAGTCTTCCGATCGAGGCACGCGCAAGAACCGCGCGGCACTCTTGCCCGCTTATTTCATTGACGACCATGTCACACTCCCATTTTGCCCGACAGAATTTTACATCGGTCGGGATCGAGCCTGCAAAGATATCTCTGACGCCACCACCAGGTGGCACGGCGCAACCGAGGCGGTGCTTCGATGTATGACAGGGTGCTGTGGATACCGAACGGTTTCAAAACGGTTTGATTAATGGCGACCGACAGGATCCCGCAGACGCGGTTTTCTACCTGCAGACAGGCAAGGTAAGACTCACCGTTGTCTCCAAGGATGGCAAGGAAGCCACAATCGGCAATTGCGGTGTTCTGAGAATCGAGAAAAAGGCCATGGCGGACACGCTTCACCGCGAACACACCCTTTCCGATCTGTTCGTCGCATATTTGTTGACCCGGAACATTCGATACGAAGAGGATCTGGTTGACCAACTGTTTAATTCCAGCGAGAAAAGGTTAGCCCGTGTCCTTCTCATGCTCGCTCATTTTGGCAAGGAAGGGATTCCTCAATCCGTGATTCCGAAACTCAGTCAAGAGACGCTGGCCGAGATGGTAGGCACCACTCGTTCGCGGGTGAGCTTTTTCATGAACCGGTTCAGGAAATTGGGATTTTATTAACTACGCCGGGGGTCCAGAAGGCGGGTTACAGGTTCACAGTTCACTTCTCAGCGTCGTTCTCCACGACTAGCGGGCCATATCATCCCAATTGGGGGCCAGGCGATGCGGCAATCCGGTGCACGCGCCGCGCCAACAGGATCCGATGAAGCAGGTACGTGCCCTATCCGAGCAGCCACAAAGCGGGTAACATTAAAGGTGAACGTTTCACGTCCAAGTGTCACGCGCATTTGCACGGGGTAACGGAACGGAAATGATGCTTCCCCCACAGACGCGAGATTTGGCCCGGCGCCTTCTTGCACACGAAAACGCTGCGGGCAAAACCTCCGAGCCGACTGAACTCGCGGCCTTTCGCGTCTGCGAGACTTTGCGCCAACCTCTATGTGCACTCGCGGGAGTTGCCGGTTTTCGCTCGCTGCTTTCTCGTGCTCTGACGCTGGCCAAGGCGGAAGCTCCCAGTCTTAGCGCGGTACAGGTCGCGGCGGATGGCTCCTTACAGGGTCTAGACGAGCTTCGGTCGCAAGTCGATGCGGACCAAGCTGGGGAGGCAGGAATAATTCTCATTACCCAGTTACTCGGGCTGCTTGTCCGAGTTGTTGGCGAAGCTATGACGTTGCAGCTGGTGACATCTGAAATTCTCCCAGACTTTAAGTTCCTCTCGAAAAGCGGTATTCCAATCGGCTTTGAAGCGATCGTCAACGAAGTCGATGATCTCCAAGGCGTCAGTGCGCGTCTCGAAGGACTGGCGGAGCAATATCCGCCCGTCACAGAAGCGCTGAGGACTATCTCGGGAAGCGTCCTAAACACGGCGACGGTATTGGCGGTAGTGGCGGCAATTAAAAGCCCCAAGCCGAACTGAGCACGGCGTTCGCGCCCTGCACGGAAAAGGAAATCGTGAGTCTTCCAGAGTCACGACATTTGGCCCAACGCCTTCTTACTTACGAGACCGTTGCGGGCGAGAACTCCGAGCCAGCGGAGCCTGCGGCTATTCGCGTCTGTGCGAAGCTGCGCCGGCCCCTAATTACACTCGCGGGAGTTGCCGGATTTCGCTCGCTCCTTTCTCGCGCTCTGACGCTGGCCAGGGCGGAAGCTCCCAGTCTTAGCGCGGTACAGGTCGCGGCAGATGGATCCTTAAAGGGTCTAGACGAACTGCAGCCGCAGATTGACAAGGAACAGGCCAGGGACGGAGGAGCCATTCTCATTGCCAAGTTAATCGGGCTGCTCCTCACTTTCATTGGCGAGGGTTTAACGTTGCGGCTGGTTCAGGATGTGTGGCCGGAGGCCGCCTTCGACGGGCGCGGTTCCGAGAAGGAGAGGAAGCTTGAGCGCACAAGATAGAGTGATAATAAAAAAACTGCCGACCGGGGTGCCGGGCTTCGATGAAATCCTGGGTGGCGGTCTCCCGGAATTTTCTTTTAATATCATCGCGGGAGCCCCGGGAAGCGGCAAGACCACGCTGGCGCACCAAATCGTGTTTGCCAACGCGACGCCGGAGCGTCCCGCGCTCTATTTCACCATCCTCGGCGAACCCGCCATCAAAATGCTGCGATACCAGCAGCAGTACACGTTCTTCGACCAGGCTAAGTTAAACACCGCCGTCCGCTTTATCAACTTGAGCCAGGTTGTGTTGGAGAAGGACTTAAACGCGGTCCTAGAGGAGATTACGAAAGAGGTTGAGAGGGCAAGCCCCGGCATCGTAGTAGTGGACTCCTTTCGCACCGTGGTGCGGAAGGCGCTCGGTGGCACAACCGAAGTGGAGCTGCAATCCTTCATTCAGCGGTTAGCACTGCTCCTGACGAGTTGGCAAGCCACGACTTTTCTGGTCGGAGAATATGTCGAGGGCGAAATCCGAGACAATCCCGTATTCACAGTCTCCGATGGCCTCCTTTGGCTCTACCAAACGTCGGAGCGAAGTTCCATTGTGCGGAAACTCCAGATCGTGAAACTGCGCGGGCAGGCGTCCGTGCCCGGACTGCACACCTTCCGTATTACCCATGCTGGGCTGCAAGCCTTCTCGCGTACTCTTGGGCTGGCCGGACAAGCAAGAAAGATCCCCAGCACACGACGCCTTTCCATCGGTATTCCGGGATTGGACAAGATGCTCGGGGGCGGCATTCCCGAGGGAGATAGTGTCCTGGTGGCAGGGGCTTCGGGAACGGGAAAATCAGTCTTGGCAACCCAATTCATCGCTGAGGGTATACGTCAGGGCGATCCGGGAATTGTGGTGGTCTTTGAAGAACGACCGCAAGAGTATGCGGAGCGGGCCAGCAGTTTTGGTCTGGATTTGAAAACGCCGCGACACGAGAATAAACTCGAAATCCTCTACCTCCGTCCGCTGGACCTCTCGGTGGATGAAACCATGCACGAGATTCTCGACGCGGTGCAGAAGATTGGCGCCAAACGCCTGGTGATTGATTCGCTGGCGGGCTTTGAGATGGCGCTAGCCCCCGGCTTCCGCGCGGACTTTCGCGAATCGCTCTACCGGATGATCACCGCTCTGACCGGAGTCGGGGTGACGATTCTAAGCACGGTTGAGGTGAACGAGTCTTTCACAGAATTCCCGTTCAGTACCTACTCGATTTCCTTTCTCACCGATGACATTATCCGGCTTCGGTACGTATGCATCGACGGCCAGCTTCGCAAGATCATGGTCGTTATCAAGATGCGCGGTGGCAACCATAGCAAAGATATCCGCGAATATGAAATCACCTCCAAGGGCGTGGTCATCATGGGTGACCGCCTCACGGATTATCGAGGCCTTATCACCGGGATTCCGGAGCATTTGAACCGATCCGGCAATAATCAATCGCGCTCACATAAGCCGAAAGCCAAAAGCAAAAGCTAGAAGCAATCGCGACTAACGCTGACATTACGTCACTCACAACGGGAGTAGCGGGTCCGGCTTTCGCGTCGTGTCCCCGGCAAACCGCGTGTGCTACACGGAGGTTTACCAGCCTGGCGGAAACCACTGTGCGTAGACAAAACCGTACGCTGTCTTTTGATCAGCAATTTGAGGCCTGCCTCCAGGCTGCCAAGGCCCACGTGACGCCATGTTACAACGGTGGGTTCGTGCTGGAATCTGTTCTTTCACTTCTCGCGGCTATCCGCTTCTTGTTCCGCAGATCGGAGCGACACTGCCCTGGAGGTATTAGCCCTGCGACAGCAGCTCGCAGTCCTCAAACGGAACGGCCGCGGCCTCCTCTAAACTCTCTGGATCGCCTGTTTTGGACTATGTTGCTGCAGCACTGGTCTCGCTGGGCCGAAGTCCTCGTTATCGTCAAGTCCAAGACCGTCGTCGGCTGGCATCGCAGGGGCTTCCGTTGGTACTGGCGCTGGCGTTGCCGGCCGCGTGGAGGTCAGCCAAAGATCAGCAGGGAGATTCGACGGCTCGCGAAGTATTTAGCACAGCAATGCTTCCGCAACACCATGCTCTTGCGTGCATTCCCGAGAGAGCGGACGGCGTTCGCCGGATTAGAGTGAATTCTCGCGGCGTCGATAAAGCTCATCGCGAGATCAGCCTCTATTCGCAGGAACTCGAACCAACTCGCCATCGCTCCGTTCGGTAGGTGTCTGAAAGGTGCATTGAGCGGATTTCAGGGCATGAGTTTGGCTTGGCACTGGTCTTTAATGATATGGAGATGAATTGCCTTAAGGGCTCATTGCAATCATCCCTCGCAGATTTAATCCTCACTTGCCTGCACTTATGAAGTTACTCGGTCATACCGATCCAGAGATGACGATGCGGTATGTCGACGTCACGTCGAATGATTTGCAGCGCGAGTACCACCTGGCTCACGCGAAACCTCGACATATAACCCCACAACCGAAAGCGCCGACGATTTCGCCCCGCACCGGTTTGGACGGCGTCATCGACTCTCTGCTCTTCGCTCAACATGCCATCGAGATGTTCCGTCGCTCCCTACCAGATGGCCCTCCGCGGCGCTGCCTCGACCGCCTTTCGAATCGGCTCACCAAAATTTTCGCCCAAACTCGCAAACTCAGCCCGTCCGCATAACGGGCAGAGATTGGCCGTATAAGTCGGCCACTCGTACAGAGCTCTAGGGGCGGCGCAGAACATAGATCCCGTGAAGTCCGAGACCCGGAAGTAACCCATAAAGGCAGGGCAGTTGGCCAGTCGGGGTTGAATTTCTGGCGCGCTCGCGCTACGCCATTGAGGTATGTCTTCTCTGCGGCGAGATCTAACTGACGCCCAGTGGGCGCTCCTGGACTCCTTGATCCCTGAACCACAACGACGCAAGGACGGCCGTGGCCGCCCCAGGCGAGGCCGGCGTGAGGTGCTCGACGGCATCCTGTTCATCCTACGCACAGGCGCCGCTTGGGCCGATCTTCCAGAGCGATATCCTCCCTATCAGACTTGCCATCGCCGCTTTCAGCAATGGGTGCGCTCCGGTGTCATGCGAGGCATTTTAGAGGCAGTGGCCGAGGACCTGCGGCTCGGCGGAGGATTTCATCTTGATGAGGCCTTCATCGATGGAAGCTTCGCCCCGGCGAAAAAAGGGGTGTGGGCGTGGGAAAGACTAAACGCGGTAAGGGAACAAAAATCATGGCGGTAGCAGACAGTGCTGGCCTGCCTGTCGCTGTTTGTGCGGAATCTGCCACGCCGCACGAGGTCACCCTCGTTCAGCAGACTCTATCGGAAACCTTCGTAGCCGAGCCCATAGGACGTCTGATTGGTGACAACGCCTACGATTCGGACCGTCTGGATCATGATCTAGCCGAGACCGGGGTCGAGATGATTGCTCCCCACCGGTGCAATCGAAAAATCCGTACCCAGGATGGCCGCGCTCTCCGCCGTTACTGCCGTAGGTGGAAGATCGAACGTCTGTTTGCTTGGCTCCAGAATTACCGCCGCCTTACAATCCGCTGGGAATATCGGCTCGACAATTTCCTCGGCATGCTTCATCTCGCCTGCGCCCTCATCCTGATGAGGTATTTGTGAGATGAGTTCTAGCCTTACTGGCGAGCATAAGACCAGCTGTGCGGAATGAAAATACCCTCGCACAAGTAGTCTTCGACTCAAAATTGTATTAGAAGCTCGGATTCCGCGAGCCTCTTGAATGCAGCGCCAAAGTCGACCGAGATAGGCTGATTAATGACTCTGGGTCAGGATTGCACCAATTCGCGAATGCAAGCTTTGGAGTGAGTTCTTGAGGAATCTCCATTCGTTTGGTTTATAACGGCCCGGGGCGACGGTTTCAACGTTTTCTCGGCGTGGATGCCATCTACTCCGAAAAAAACGCCAATCTCCACCAATGACGGTATAGTCCGCAAGAGCTCAGGCGGTTATCATACCCTTAATTTGTTCACTCTGCGACTCTGAAACGCACTCCCTGTCAGCGGCCAACATTAGCCCTACAATCCCTCATAGGCCGCTGGCAGGGTGCCCCGACGCCTTGCGGTGCAGGGTACCGTCAAGAGAATCGAAGTGATACCTAGAGACCAGCACCCCAAAAAGCCGCTGATGACCAGGCGAAAGTTCCGGCTTTTCCGGTCGCATCGCTGTCCAAAGGATCGGCAAGGAGCCCGATATGATATTCCGCGTTGGTGTTGTGCTGATTTTCGCTCTTGGGGTTCTCCTAGCGGATGACTTGTCCGAGTCTGAATCCAGACTGATTGACCTCAACGTCATTGCAGTCGATATCCACGGACGGCCGGTCAGCGACTTGACCAGCGACGACTTTCAGGTGAACGACGCCGGAAAGCCGCAGAAAATCTCCTTCTTTCGTCACAACGACAGGAAGCTGTGGCGGACCCCATCGCTCGGGCCGAATGAATTCTCGAACCGTGCGGGAGCTGAAATTCCGCATGCCACGGTGATTCTCTTCGACCTATTGAACGAACGCTTTGGCGCTCGGGGATACGCTTGGAACCAATTGGTTCACGACCTCGAGCCTTTGGAAACGGCTGACTACCTGTACCTATATGTTTTGACGGTGGATGGCCGGCTATATGTCGTCCACGGCCTCGCCGGCGAGGAGGGGAAAGCTCCCCAGCCTGGGGCAGTGGCGTGGACCAGCCAGATCAAGCCGCTGATGAATCAGGCAATGCGGGCGGTCACGCGCACGCGGCCGGTCGATATCGATGTGGCTGTTCGGGTTCAACTGACCTATGTCGCACTGAACGCGCTTGCGGCACAACTGTCGAGGGTTCCCGGCCGCAAGAATATTGTCTGGATTACCGATGGAGTGCCTATTGCTCTTGGTCCGAACCGCTCAGATACCGGCGACTTTGTTGATTTCACAGAGCAACTGCGGCAGTTGAGCGAAGGGCTCGACCGGTCCGGCGTGGCGATCTATCCGGTGCGGCAGGTGATGCTCGGCAACAACGCCGGAGCCGGTGTCTCAAGCGAGGCGACTCTCGATGACTTCGCCGGCCTGACAGGAGGGCGGCCCGATATGGGCAAGGATATCGGCGCCGCCTTGCGGCAAGCCATGGACGACTTGCGCGTCAGTTACCAGATTGGATACTACGTGCCTTGGCAGAGCCTGAATGGCAAGTTCCATAAACTTCGCGTCGCGTGCAAGCGTAAGGGAGTGCGAATCCAGGCCAAAACCGGCTATTATGCCTGGCCGGATCCACCGGGGGCAAAGGCCAGACAGGCGATCGATGCGGCTATTTCGACCCCGTTCGACGCCGCCGAGATTGGGCTGCGCGGCACTCTGTCGACCAATCCGCAAGCTGAACGCATGGCGCATTTGGAGGTGCGCATCGACGCCAAAGACGTCGCCTTAGGTCACGAGGGGGACCAATACACCGGGCAACTACGGCTCGCGGTGGCCGGCTACCAAGCGGATGGACGGATTGAGGATTCCGCGGTTGTTCCCCTCGACCTGCATTACAGCGCGCAGGAGCGTGATAAAGCTCTGAATGAGGGCATCGCCTTCTCTGACAACGTGATGATCGGGAAGAAGTTGAACAAAGTTCGCTTGATTGTGTTCGACCGCGGTTCCAACGCCATCGGGTCTCTGACCATCCCCGTCAACACGGGCTCCCGGAACCAAGCGGAGTGATGGCTACTCCCAAATCGAGATAAAAACTACAGTTTTACAGGTATGGCCTTCGCCGTTTACTGCGGATTATTCTGCATAAGTGGTTGCAGGTTGAACCGCCACGAAAGCATGCGTCAGGCCGGTTGATCCGGCCAAGACACTGATTCGAGTGGCCCGATGGTTGAGCGAACTATTCTACTGGCTGAAGACGATGACATGGTTCGATCGTTCGTTAGCTCGGTCTTAGAGGGCCACGGCTATCGAGTGTTGCCAGCAGCCAACGGTCTGGAAGCATTGCGCCTCGCCAAGCGAGTTGGCCCACAGGGGATTGATCTGGTGCTCACCGATGTTGACATGCCTGCACTCAATGGCTTTCAGCTGGTCAGATGCCTGAGGCAACTACGGTCTGACCTCAAGGTTCTGTTTATGACCGGTCACCGAGGGGCCTTCGAACATGAACTACAGGATGAAGGTATGGTGATCGAAAAGCCCTTTGCATACGCCACCCTCGTGCGGGAAGTGGGTGCTTGTCTGGCAGAAGAGATGTCGCTGCCGACGAGAGTATGATGCACAGTCGTCGCTGTCGCAAGCCATGCGAGCGCTGACACTTTGGCCGTCCGAGAGTAAGAGGGCTTGGTAATGTCAGATCGCGGAATTTTGTTTCTTTTCAGTCTCGGCGTCATCCTCACCGCTTTGGGAGCGGCAGCATGGCTGATTGACACTGGTCAGGCTCGGTACATTGATGGACTGTTGTTACTGATCTGTTGCCTCATATTGGCGATGGCATTCGGCCTGTACGTCAAATACCTCATCAAGAGTGCCATGCAGGCAACCACTCCGCCTGCGGCACCGGTGAAGAACGCGGCCAACATTCAGGCAAAATCTGACTTTTCGACGCAGGTCGCAGCAAAGCAGATGGTCGGAAAGACGGGGGAGAGCGCCAAGGTTCTTGGGTAGCCGTTGGCGAGTGCCAAGCAATTGGAGCTGTGAAGCGAGGCTGAAAAAATCCTGTGCGCTCTAGTATAGACAGCGAAGCGGGGGCCAGCAGGCATCAAATGCTCCACTGCGGTTGGCGTTGGTCCGGTGTACTTGTGACTTTCGGCACATCGGCCATATCTACTCCCACATTTATTAGAAAACTACAGCTTTGCGGGTATGGCTGGTGGCAGTTCGAGGCAGGTATCTTGGAACTGTAGTAGAAACTGCGGAATATCATGGCAACGATTTCTGTTCGTCGGCTCGGTGAATGCGACGATGCGGCCCTTCGTTTGTTGGAAGAGGTCGATGCGATCGAAGATACAATCCGTCGCCGGGCATACGACGTTGGCCACGGTCACGGCGCTGGGGGTGGCAGCCCCATGGATGACTGGCTCCGTGCTGAGCAGGAAGTATGTTGGGTGCCTCGAGCGGAATTGCAGGAAACGGATCTCGCGATTCACGTGATGATTGAGCTGTCCGGAGTAGCCAACGACACTCTCGAGGTCACCGTACTTCCCGAAATGGTCATCCTGCGGGGTGCGAGCGCACACGAGAACGGTTCGCAACGCGGCGCGCCCGCATTTGAGCTTGCACCCACAGTTCTTTGCCGCCGGATTGCCTTTCCGTCGCAAATCCACGCTCACAGTAGCGTGGTCCGTCTTGAAGATGATTTGTTGAAGGTGTCGGCCGCCAAGGTCGATCCTGCTTGATCACGGATGAGTCGAGAACGGATGTTATGCGTCCAATGGAGTGAGATGTCAGGCAGACGGTGTCCTTATTGCGCGGCGGCTTTCATCGCCTTTTTCCTTCTGCAGGCTGCGGTCGCACAGTATCCTCCGCCGGACGCCCCTTCCGCGGGTGCGCAGTCAGGGGCGCCGATGCCGCCGCAGCAGCTTGACGATCTGGTAGCGCCTATCGCCTTATATCCCGATCCCGTAGTCGGCGAGGTTTTGGCCGCTTCCACTTACCCTATGGAGATCGCCGAGGCCGAACAATGGGTACGGGATCATCCGAAGTGGAAGCCTTCCAAGCTCATGGACGAGGCGAAAAAACAGAATTGGGACCCCAGCGTACAGGGGCTGGTCGCTTTCCCCGACGTGCTTGCTCAGTTGACCCAGAATATGAGTTGGACCACGCAACTTGGCAATACCTTTCTCGCCCAACAGGCCGACGTGATGCAGGCGGTTCAGCGCATGCGGGCCCAAGCCCAGGCGAGGGGGACCCTCCATTCGACACCGCAGGATAACGTCACGACGCAAGACCAGGGTGGGCAGACGGCGATCAACATAGAGCCCGCAAACCCGGATGTCTGGTACGTGCCGAATTACAACCCCGCATACGTGTGGGGGCCACCGGTATGGGGAGTTTACCCGCCGCTCCTTTACCCTGGGATTGATATCGGACTGGGTTGGTTTCCCGGCATAGATCTCGGTCTGTATTTTGGCGGCTGGGGCGGCTGGGGATGGGGCGGTTGGGGTTGGGACCCCGACTGGTTCGGTGGAGGTATTTTCCTCAACCACTCTTTCTTCAATCGTTACGGTTTCCGCAACGGTTTTGGAGGAGACCGCTTGGGCCGTTCCGCCTGGGCGCATGATCCGGCGCACCGGCTCGGCGTGCCGTATGCCAATCGCGCGGTAGCCGACCGGTTCGGCGGCGGCGCGACCAGGAGCAACTTTGGCCGCGGGGAAGGCGGGCGTCAGGCGGTCCGCGGCGCACCCGAGCAACGCCTCGGAAATAAGGGTTTTGAGCAGCGCGGCTGGACGGGCAAGCACAGCGCCTTCGGCGGTTATCACAACGGCGGCATGACGCGCATGCAAAGCGACCGCGGCTTCTCAAGCATCGGAGCGGGGCGTTCGTTCGGTGGATTTGGTGGGGGAGGAATGCGTGGTGGTGGGTTCGGCGGAGGGATGCACGGCGGCGGAGGGAGGCGATAGCGCGATGACGGGTAGGCTCTGCACCATTTGCGCGGCGCTGATGATTGCATACGCCGTGCCTTCCATCGCACAGGAACGTTTCGATTCTCCCGAGGCTGCGGCGCAGGCCGTCATCGATGCGGTGGACAACCACGACTCCACTCGCCTCGCGGCCATTTTCGGTCCACGAGCGAAAGGAGTACTCACTTCGGGCGATGCCGCGCAGGACCGCGACGAACAGGCCGAATTCGCTCGCCTCGCGCGCGCAAAGCACCGGATCGAGATTTCCACCATGAATCTAAATCGCGCAATCCTCGCGATTGGCGACGAGGACTGGCCGTTTCCGGTTCCCATTGTCCGGACCAAGGGTAAATGGAGCTTCGACGCCTCCGAGACCCCGGTCGAGATGCGGGCGCGGCGTATCGGCACCAACGAACTCGACGCCATCGAGATTTGCCACGGGTACGTCGAAGCGCAGGTGAAGTTCGCTTCCGAGGATCGCGACAAGGACGGCATGCTCGAGTATGCACCCCATCTCATGACTACGCCGGGCCGGCATGACGGGCTGTATTGGGAAGGGAGCGACCCGCTGGTTCCCGAGGGTCTAGCCCGGGCCGCGTGGGACGGCGTGCAGAAGGGGCAAGCCAAACCGTACCACGGATATTATTTCCGGGTTCTCGTGGGGCAAGGCTCCAATGCGCCGGGGGGAGCGCATAACTACTTGGTCAAAGACAAGCTGATTGGCGGGTTCGGTCTGGTAGCGTGGCCAGCCGAATATGGAGTAACTGGAATTCACACGTTCATAGTGAATCAGAACGGCGTGGTCTTCCAAAAAGATATTGCGCCGGTTCCCGGCAAACCGCCCGCGCCGATAACGCGCTTCGACCCCGACCATTCCTGGGAACCGTTGGAGTAGAGCGGGCCTCCGACACAATTTCTTGTCGTTGAGATGGAAACGAGCATAAAAGCCACCGAACCATCACGACGGCCTTCGAGCAGGTACAGAACCGATGAATGAGAATAATTACGGTCACCACGGGAACGAAGGTCCGGATCGCGACAGCGGCTATCCTGTCCAGCGTCTTCCTTACTGGAAACGCGCGCATCGTGACTGACGCGTCTGGGTCGGCCTGTTTTTCATGTTTGCGGCGATCACTATCTATGTGCTGAGCGAGGACTTGGCGTTTCTGCCTCACGGCTAATGGCCGGTGACAGACCATGAGTCAAATGCTTCTATATCCCGTGCGATTTGAAACGATCTATCAGCATCGGCTCTGGGACGGCCGGCGCTTGGCCGATCTGCTCACCGCACCGCTGCCGGGCGACGGCCCTATCGCCGAAGCGTGGGAACGCAGCGATCGCGATGACCATCCGAGCCGTGTTGCCAATGGACAGCTCTAAGGACGGATCATTGCGTAAACTGGGCGAACGCCAAAGAGGATGTTCACTATGCATGCGACCCTAAATAAATCCGAAGCCAAGCCGGCGCCCCTGAAGCCGGCCAACGAAAAACCCCCTGACATCGTCACGGTGTCGGTTCCCGACACGCTCGCTTCGCTCCGCGTGAACCCCGACACCGGGCTCACGCACGCGGAGGTGGGCGTCCGCCAGAAGGAGAACGGCTACAACGAAGCGGCCGTAAAAAAAGGGCACCCGGTCCTAAAATTCCTCCGGAAATTCTGGGGAATTTCGGCGTGGATGCTCGAACTGATCATGGTCCTGTCGGCCGTGCTGGGAAAATATTCGGACCTTGCCGTGGTGAGCGCGCTGCTGGTGATCAACGCGGTGTTGAGCTTTGTGCAGGAGCGCCGGGCCGCCGGCGTCGTGGAGGCGCTACGGAAACGGTTACAGGTCAGTGCGCGCGTCCGGCGCGATTCGAGCTGGCAGGTCATTCCGGCCCGGGAGCTGGTCCCTGGCGACATCGTTCGCGTGCGGCCCGGCGACATCATTCCGGCGGACGTGAAACTCCTCACGGGAGCGTTGCGCGTGGACCAGTCGGCGCTCACTGGTGAATCGAAGGACGCGGACAAGAAGCCAGGCGAAGTACTTTCGTCTGGGTCCGTAGTCCGCCGGGGCGAGGGCAATGGCGTGGTCATGCTGACCGGGGCGAAGACCTATTTTGGCCGCACCACGGAGCTGGTACAGCAGGCGCGGCCGAAGCTTCACATCGAAGCGGTGGTGAGCAAGGTCGTCCGCTGGCTCTTTGTCATCGTCGGCGCGTTGCTGGGCGTGGTGATCATCCTGTCGGTGATCCGCGGCGCGCCGCTCATCGAAATGATCCCGCTCATGCTCGTGCTGCTGATGAGCGCAGTGCCGGTCGCCCTCCCGGTGATGTTCACGGTCAGCATGGCTCTCGGATCGAAGGAGCTGGCCAAGCGAGGCGTGCTGGTCACCCGCCTTAGCGCCGCGGAGGACGCCGCGACGATGGACGTACTCTGCGTGGACAAGACTGGCACGATCACGATGAACCAGTTGGCCGTCACCGGAGTGATCCCGCTGGAGCGTGCGGCGGAAGCCGACGTTTTATTCGCCGGCGCACTCGCGTCGCAGGAAGCCAACCAGGATCCGATTGACCTCGCGTTCCTAGCCGCGGCAAAGGAGCGGCACGTCTTCGATAACCTTCCCAAGGTTACGCCCGTCTCTTTCGCACCGTTCGATGCGAAAAACCGGCGTACGGAAGCCGTGGTCGAGCAGAACGGGCAGCGGCTGCACGTGATGAAAGGCGCCGTGCGAACCATCGCCGAGGCCTGCGGATTTCAGCCCCCGGCAATTGAGGCGTTGGAGGCGCGCGTCAGCGCGTCGGCCGCAAAGGGCTATCGCACGCTGGCAGTGGCTCGCGGCCCCGAGACGGGCGCGCCCACATTACTCGGATTGGTGTCGCTCTATGATCCGCCGCGGCCGGATGCGAAGCAACTGATCGCCGAACTTCAGGGCTTGGGCGTTCCGGTAAAGATGCTCACCGGCGACGCATTGCCGGTGGCGCGTGAGATTGGCCAAGGAGTCGGGTTGCCTGAAATCCGGCGCGTGGCGGACTTGAAGGCAGAGAGCACTCAGGCCGGCAACAAGGCGGTCGACCTGTTGGCGGGCGCCGACGGGCTTGCGGAGGTGTTTCCGGAAGACAAATATATCGTGGTGAAGCACCTGCAGGCCGCGGGGCACGTGACCGGCATGACGGGCGACGAGGTCAACGATGCGCCCGCGTTGCGCCAGGCCGAAGTCGGCATCGCCGTCAGCACCGCAACCGATGTCGCCAAGGGTGCCGCGAGCGTCGTCCTAACCGAACCGGGGTTGACGAACATCGTGGCGCTGGTTGAGCAGGGGCGAACGATCTACCAGCGCATCCTGACGTGGATCATCAACAAAATCAGCCGGACCATTCTGAAAGCGGCCTTCGTGGCCATCGCATACGTGGTGACCGGGAAGTTTGCCGTCTCAGCTTTGGCGATGCTGCTGCTGACCTTTATGACGGACTTCGCGAAGATTTCCCTCGCCACCGACAATGTTCGGCCATCCAAGAAGCCGGAAACATGGAATATCGGGGGCTTCATCACCGTGTCCGTAGTGCTTGGTGTAGCGATGCTCGCTGAAACGCTCCTCCTATTGTGGATCGGCTGGTCGCATTTCGGTTTGGCAACCAACAACAATGCCCTCTACACCTTCAGCTTTCTTATGCTGCTCTATTTCGCTGTATTCTCCGTCGTGTCCGCCCGCGAGCGCAGTTGGTTCTGGGCCACGCTGCCCAGCAAGACCTTTCTGTCAGCCCTTGCGGCGGACGCGCTCATAGGCACCGTGCTGACGGTTGTGGGTCTCCCGGGATTCATGCCTCTGCCTTGGTGGCAGACGCTCGCGTTATTTGTTTGTGCCGTGATCGCGTGCCTCGGCCTGAATGACGCCCTGAAAGTCGCGATGATCAAATGGCGCGTTCTTAACTCTGTGGCCAGGAAACCGGTCGATGTGACCCCGAAAATCGCCAAGCGCGCCTATGAACTGTACGAGCAGCGAGGCCGCCAGGACGGGCGGGCAGTTCAGGACTGGGAACAGGCGGAGCGGGAGGTTCGGAAAGATGAACCCCATAAATGAACAGACGCGAGCGGGGGCGGCGGGAATGCCGAGGGGCACGAGGATGAAAATCAATTCAAAGGATTTCCGTGTGCGGCCCGGAGAAAAAGTAAAACTCCGAGATTGGCCGACGACGGTGAAACCCTACTGCAAGTCGAAGAAAGAATATCAAGAACTCCTGTTAGAACACGTTGAGGAGTTGAGCTCGCTGCAACAGCTTCACTACGCATCCAACCGCTATGCGTTGCTGCTGATTTTTCAGGGGATAGACGCTGCCGGCAAGGACGGCGCCATCCGGCACGTCATGTCTGGGGTCAATCCGCAAGGCTGCGAGGTCTTCAGTTTCAAACAGCCGAGTGCCGAGGAGCTGGCGCATGATTTTCTCTGGCGTACGACCTGCCGTCTGCCGGAACGAGGGCGGATCGGCATCTTCAATCGTTCTTATTATGAGGAGGTCCTCATCGTTCGCGTGCATCCGGAGACTCTCCGCGGCCAAGGGCTTCCGGAAGAGTTACTGGACGAGCAAACCATCTGGAAGGAGCGGTATCGTTCCATCGTGGACTTGGAGGAGCATCTCTACCGCAACGGCACTCGGATTCTCAAGTTCTTTCTCCACCTTTCGAAGAACGAACAACGAAAGCGATTCCTCGGGCGCATTGATGAACCGGACAAGAACTGGAAGTTCAGCCTCTCGGACATTCACGAGAGGAAATACTGGAAGGATTACATCAAGGCTTTTGAGGATTGCCTGCAGGCGACAAGCACCCATCACGCACCTTGGTACGTCGTTCCCGCCGATGACAAGGAGAACGCCCGGTTGATTGTTTCCCAAATTGTCCTTGATGCGCTCCATGAACTGAAGATGGCGTATCCCAAGACCACCGCGAAACGTCGGCAGGAATTGAAAACCATTCGGAAGCTGCTCACGAAGTGACGTTGGAATTATGGTCTCTAATTATTATGGACGGTCGGCCAGCAACCTACCTCCACCATGCCGCGCTCCGGATCGGTGAAGAAGCTGTGGCGTTGATCGTCGTTAAACCGGAGCCGACGTTCGCCGAGTTGCTCGCGCAGCGGCCACGGCGATCAGTACGGAACGAAACGGATCCAGTACTTGCAGCATTGTCGTTCGCTCATTGTCGCGAGCCTCGCCCTTGGTCCCGAATTACCGTCAATTCAAGCAGTTCCAGTTTTCGGTCAGTACGCCATCCAGATAGCTGGTAGATTCACGCGACCCAGATGAAGTGGTACGTTACGTGCTCTTGCAAAGAGTGATTCGCGGTATAGGTTGGAATTTGGGCCTGAAGCACACAGGCCGCGAGCTGCACAAAGCAAAAGAGGAACTCGACGATTTAGCCGGCGATGAGGGCGACCACGCTTCTGCGCCCAGTTGTGCGCGATTCGCGCTCCTCAGGAGTCGAGGTAATTTGACGTGAGAACTTCCTGCAAGGTTTGGATCTGCACCCTCCTTCTATCTCTCCCTATGTTGGCCGGACAAGGAGTTATACAGCCCTTTCCTGTACAGGCGACACCTGGGGCGGAAAGCCTCATCAGGCTCGCGGTGGTGGTTAACGACAAATCCGGGAAACCGGTTTCCGGACTCGAACAGAAGGACTTTACGCTGATTGACAACAAACAACCAGAGAAGATCCTCTCGTTCGAAGCCGTAGCTGACGCGACCGCCGATAGCGAGCCGGTGGAGGTGGTCCTGGTGGTTGATTCGGTGAATATTTCGTTCATCCGCGTGGCGTACGTGCGCGATCAGATCAAGAAATTTCTACAGAAGGATGGCGGGAAGCTAGCCCGGCCGGTATCGATCACTTTCCTTTCCGATTCGGGGTTAAATGCCCAGGGAACGTCTTCTCGCGATGGAAACGCCCTGGCCGGCTACCTGGATCAGAATCCATCCTCGCTGCGAACGATCACCAGATCACAAGGCTTTTACGGCGCTGACGACCGAACGCAGATATCCATTAACGCGTTTGAGCAACTCACCGCGTATGCCGAGCAAAGGCCTGGCAGGAAGATCATCATTTGCGTGAGTCCGGGTTGGCCGCTGCTTTCAGGGCCGAACGCGGAAGAGGGACTGACCGAAAAGAACCAGAAGGCGATCTTCAGCACGATTGTTTCGCTGTCAACTCAATTCAGACAGGCGGGCGTTACGCTGTACAATGTGGATCCGCTGGGACCAACGGAGAACCAGAGTCGCGAGTTTTATTATCAGTCATTCCTGAAAGGCGTGCGCTCGCCGAACCAGGTATCTCTGGGCAATCTCGCGCTGCAGGTTCTTGCGTTTCAAAGCGGGGGCCGGGTGTTGAACTCAGGCAACGACGTAGCCGAGGAGATTGCAAGGTGCGTTCAAGACGCAAATGCTTACTACGTTATTACGTTTGCTCCCCCTGCCGCTGACGGTCCCAACGAGTATCACGCACTTGAGGTCAAGATGGGCCAGCCTCATCTCAAGGCCCAAACAACGGCGGGCTATTACGCCCAGCCGACGCCCAAACCTTGAAACGGAACAAAGGAGCTTCGAGTCTCGGACCGCACTCCTGTGCTCAGACACGAAGAACTCTGCGCTGACGGTACCCTCTTTGAGATAGTGCGGCTTGACAAGCGATCTGGTTGACGGATGCAAGAGCCGGGCAAGAGGGCCCGCCGTCGGCTGATGAAGTCTGTCCCTGTCCAACCAGCCGCCGCCGTATTGGGTATCGGATCGGGAGTGTCACCGAATCGCTCCTGTTCGAATCCGGCAAACCACCGACTAAGATCCCGACGAGCGCGGCGACCTTCGAGGCTCGTCTCGCTCACCGCAGCACCCAGGTCGAAGATGTCCTACGGGACAAGACTCGGCGGCGCTTAATTGCCTCGTCGGTTGGCTGGCTTGGCATCAATGATCGGTCGCAGCAGATCCTGCTCCTGAAATTCGAAAATTCGCTCCATGCGCTCATCGATCCGCCTGGTGCGCGCAATGAGCTTCCCGAATGCAGAGCGCGCGTAATTTGAGGCCCCCGCACTATATGGATTTGGCGATTTGCCAATGACCCTACCATCTCCGGCTAAAGATGTCCCGAGACCGGCCTCCCGAGCGATGAACCCTGCCGCGGCTACACACATCGCCTGCGAGTGGTCAAACTTATCAAGGACCGTAGACTTTCCGACCACGGAAAACGAGATGATTGAGGGCGTAAAAAGCAACGGTCGGCCCAGCCCCGGAGGATCAGGCTGAAACCGGCCGTTGTGCTCGAGGGAGCAACTCGACTAGACGGCGAGGAACATCGTGCTACCGTCCCGATCCACTAGCAAAAGGACGGGCGCGTCCTTCTTGGACGCACTGACCGCCTGGCTGAAGTCCTTCACCGTTTTCACTGCTTGATGATTGACTTCCTGGATCACGTCGCCCGACTGTAAGCCAGCGTCGGCGGCGCGGCTGGCTGGACTGACCTCGTCGACCACCACACCTTTTGTGGTATCCGGCAGCTTCAGCTCTTGCGCTGTTTCCGGGGTGAGGTTCGACACGCTAACGCCCTCCAGGCCGCTTTCCGAGTGCTCGCTGCCAATGGCTGCCCGCTCTTCCTTGGAGGGGAACTCGCCAAGCTGCACGGCCACATCCTGCGTTTTGCCGTCTCGAAGCACCTTCAGATTCACATTCGTATTTGGCTCCATCATGCCGATCTTCAACCGCAACTGATTGGCATCGGAGATTGGTAGCCCATTGACATCGAGAATGATGTCGCCATTCTTGAGATTGGCCCGCGCGGCCGGACTATTCGGAGTGACGTCACCGACGAGCGCTCCGTTGGAATCACCCGTATGGAAGGCCTTGGCCATTGCCGGTGTGACATCTTGCGGCAGGATGCCGAGATAGGCCCTTTCCACTTTGCCATGCTCGAGGATCTGATCCATGTCATGGCGTGCCAGATTGATGGGAACGGCGAAACCGATGCCCTGGCTGCCGCCTGAGTTGCCCACGATCGCGGTGTTGATGCCGATTAGATGCCCTTCGTCATCGACGAGGGCGCCACCCGAGTTGCCAGGATTGATAGGTGCATCGATCTGGATGAAGTCTTCGACCTGCTCGATACCGAGTCCACCGCGACCGGTCGCACTCACGATTCCCATGGTGACCGTTTGGCCGACGCCGAAGGGATCGCCAACCGCGAGAACCACATCGCCGGCTTCGACTTTGCTGGAATCAGCCAAGGTCAAAACAGGGAAGTTCGACCCATCGATCTTCAGTAACGCCACATCCGTCCGGGGGTCGGTGCCAACTACGCGCGCTTTCAATTCACGCTTGTCGTGCAGGGTGACGGTGACTTCGGTTGCGCCGTCCACCACGTGATTGTTAGTGAGAATGTAGCCTTCCGGGCTGACAATGACGCCCGACCCGAGGCTCTTTTCGCGCCGTTCCTTGGGCACGTCGAATTTCCGGGAGAAGTCATCGCCGAAGAACTGCCGGAAGAATGGATCCACGCCTTGCGGTCCGCGCATGGCGCTCATGTCGGACTTGACGACCTTCGATGACGAAATGTTGACCACAGCGGGCAACACTCGCTTCACAACGCTGGCATATCCGCGTGAGGCTTCGGACCGCGAGACCACTTTGACGGTGGCGGGCGGATTTTCACCCGGAAGCCGTCCGACCGTTGCCGCTCTGACTGCAAAGAAACCCATCGCAGCCAATGCTGTTAAGGAAACCGTCGCCAGCCAGCGACGGCGTACAGGGAACTTGATTTTCACGTTTGCCACCTCGTAGCGTCCTCCCTATCCGGGAAGGCGGGCCGGCGGGGGCTATCAGGCCATCGCCGGTTCCAATTTCAGGTTAGGGGGTAAGCGGTGGAAGACCCATACCCGGCACTGGGCAGAACAGGTTACCCGGACAGGGTACTGACGAAAGTGGGACCTGCGCGTCTCCTGTGGCTATACCCTGCGATCCTGTTGCTGTTTCCCCTCTCAAAGTGATACCCGAAGCGGTTTTAAGATCTCATACTGACTACGGAATGCAGAAACCCAGCTTTACAAAACTCGACGGGCTGGTGCTGGGAAACTCAGCTTGGGGCAAACGCAGACCTCCGATCCGCCGCTACTCCGTGGTGTTCTTCTCAACGTCTATTAGGAGAGCGACGAAGCTTGCCAGCGTGCTATCAGTTGCTGGTATCCGTGTCCACCAAGCCTCGACGTTGGCGGAAGTCAAGATTCTGCTCAGAATCACGAGCGCCGGCGTCGTGCTCATCGACCGGAGAACGATCGGACCGGGCGGCGAGATCCTTCGCGAACTGGCGGCGGATTTTCCCGACGTAGGTACCGTTGTTCTCTCGCCGGGCGATGACCAATTCGCCGCCCAAATGTACGCGGCGGGCGCCCGGGAGACGGTGTTTGAACAAGCGCGATTTGCCGACTTGTTGGCAGCCGTCGAATCGGCACACGAGTTCCACCAGGAACTGACGGATTCCGTGCGGTTACAGGCGAGGGTCAATGCAATCATGAAGGCAATTCGCCTGGCCGTGCGAGCTGACGACACGACTCCAGGTATCCGGCGGACGGCCAGCGAAGCCGTCGCCATGGGAGTGCTTATGATGCGCGTCGCCGGGAGACCGGGTCCGGTACACTAAGGCCAGTGAAAACTTCGTCCGTCGAATCGAGAGAGGCACAAGCCGTTTCTATCGGAACCGATCCTTCCGCTCGCGGATTGCGCCTCGCATTGATCGCCGGTTTTGGGGGGATGCTTCTGATCTTTCTGGTCGCAGGCGTGGACGCGGCACGCGTGTTGCGCGAGATGCGCGCCGAAAACAAGATTCTGCGTGAAGCCTCTCTGGAGCGATCCCACCGTCTCGCGTCGATCCGCTCGTACGTCCTGCTCAGCCATACGTATATGAGCGACTACCTACTCGATTTGGATGAACAGAGGTCGAAAGAACATCTGGCTCAACTGCGGGATGCGTGGTCGCGGATGTTGAACGATCTAGCTGGTTACCATAGCTCCACGTTGGGTGAGGCGGTCTTGCTCAAGC
>Ga0326727_10010941_pt1 | contig 21356 bp, 20 predicted proteins | sample MB2enrmetagenome_FD_207643 | JGI IMG/M metagenome (GOLD analysis project Ga0326727, IMG submission 207643) | Lab enriched peat soil microbial communities from McLean, Ithaca, NY, United States - MB29MY | ecosystem: Environmental > Terrestrial > Soil > Wetlands > Peat | place: USA: New York...
CTGTCTGGCCCAACGTACCGTCTGGGTTAGCGCCTTATCCATAACCGTCTCGGTGACCCGGCTGATCGTCCCGTTACGCTCGGCCAGCCCAACGAAATCAGCCGGGTACAACACCCCGGCAGCCGGGTGATGCCACCGGACCAGCGCCTCAACTCCCCGGATCTCGCCTGAACGCAGATCAACCTGCGGCTGGTACTCCAGGAACAGCTGCTGGTCTAGCTGCACCCGGTTAAGCCCGCCCAGCAGTTCCCCTGGGCTGGCCAGCTGTGAGCCTGCTTGACGGCGGATAGTCAACGTGCCACTCCGGACGGTCCATTAAATCGGTGCAGGTCTATTCTATCACGGGCGTGCTGTTTCGCGGCACGCCCGTGTTATCCGCTTACAAATCTGTCTTGGATATGCCTATTCTAACGGAATAGGCATATATTACAGCCTGATAATAGCTATAGGTAGAAGCTAAGAGCCGCGCGTAATTGCGGTCATAATGCAATAATGCTGTAACGCAATACTGGCCGGTATGGCGGTGGGAGCGCGGGTGTGATCCTGCCCGCCACGGCACGACCGGCTTGCCATAACACCGTTAACACCAAGGAAGACGAACCCGCCAACCCACCTAACACAATAATATATTACTCACCGGCTGTGCCGTGGTATAATGGGGATGGTGGCTGGGACATGGATACGCTGTGTGGGCAGGAGGACCTGATGCCCAGGTCGGAATGTATCCCGCCAGACTTAGGGTTTGTCGTTCTCGAGATGACGGCCGTGTTGTCCTCCCCCCATCCCTGCCTTAGGTGCCGGGCGGGCAGATAGAAGATGGCCGCCGACAAACCGTTTGTCCGCAGCCGTTCTCGCACCATCCTCGTCCCCGGGGCCATGGCCTGGGGAAAACCATGCCAGTTCGAGATCCGGGTCGAAGAGGACCTGGCCAGCCAAACCCGGCGTTACCGCCGGACCTGGCTGGCCAAAAAGGCCGGCAGCCTGGCCTGGCACACAGGCCGCACCCCCGCCAAGACGCTCCTCCGTGCCGCCGTGCTGGACGAGAACCGCCGCCCGGCCTGGCTGAAAAACGCCGTGGCCCAGGCCGCGGAATTAGCCAAGGAGATCTGATGGCCCGCCGCGTGAACCGCACCCGTAACGGCCGGGGAACAGCTCGCAAAGAGAACCCCAGGACCGTCATTGCCGGAGCCGGGCAGAACCCGCTGCCGGGATCCCCCGGCAAGCCCGAACAGGTCATTCTTAAAATCGGCGAAGGCGGCCTGCGCATTGACGACCCAGCCATCATCAGGCAGGCACAAGAAATAGCCAAGGACAACCCTGACGCCCTGGTCGAGGTGTATACCTCCGCAGCGCCGGACGGACCGTCAGTCGAGCTGGCCGGGGACGGCAGCAACATCACAGTCCACAACCTGACGGTTAACAACCCTGCCGTAGTCGAAGCGATACGCAAAGCACCCGACCCCGAGGCGGAAGTCGGCCGGCTGCTGCGCAGCGGAGCCAGAGAGATGGAACGGCGGCGGCTCCAGGGAGACCCGGCTACCCTCATCCAAGCCGGGGACAACATCTGCCCGCGCTGCGGAGGCGGGATCCCGACCGACATGCACAAAGGCCAGTACCAAGGGGCACGCAGCCATACCGACAACCGTACCGAAATCTGCTCGGGCTGCGGTACCGACGAGGCCATGGAAAATATCGCCGGGTGCCTAACCCCCAAGGACCGCTGGCCGGTGGTACGCCGCCCCTGGTGGGAACGCCAGCCTGGCGGCTTCCGCGAGGCCTGGGACGAAGTGCGCGGCGGCGTACGCGAACCCCGGACGCCCATACCTACCCCCAAAGAGGTCCCCGACCTGCGCCTCCACCTCATGGAACAATGGCATGAAGACGGGCCGTTCACCCGTGCCATCATGGCCCGCAGCCACGACACCGCCGTGTCGGCACTAGACTCGACCTACGAACGGGAGACGCTGCGGACGGCAGGCCTCTGGTGGGTCAGGGACGAGATGGTCGGCCTGGTGGCACAAGCAGCCAAGAGCGTGCCCGCCGAAATGAAAGCGAAAGAGCTGAAACTGCCCGCCGGGCAGGACAGCGGCCTGGCCGTCCTGGCCAAACCATACGTAGGCTCTGACGCCGCCCAGCCCGATAAGACAGTCAAGATCGACGTGATCTGCTGGGGACGTTCCCGTCTCGGCAACAACGTACCCTGCCTCTCGGTCTCTATGTACCGTTTCTTCGACTTCCCCGGCGGCCTCTCCGGCGCCGACCTACAGGAAGCCATAAACACCGGAGCTATCTACGGCGCCCTCGCTAGCCGGCTCACCTCCGGCGCCGTCCGCCTGAGCAGCGGCGCCTGGGTCTACATGGGCCGCGCGGACTGGCCGCTGGAGAACGAGCTTGACAGCTTCCGCCAGATGGAGGGGGCCACCCTTTCCGGCGAGCCTATGGATGAACGCAGGCAAGCAAGCATAATAGAAGACCGCCGTTTCTTCGCCGCCCTCTGCGTGCTAGTGGACCACAAACTCTCCCAATCCGATATCGAACATGCTGACCGTCACGTATGGAAACGAGCCCACAGGGCCCGGGTAGGAGCGACCCTCGAAGAGACACGCGAAATAAGCAAAGTCCGTATCATCAGGCTCCGGGAAGTGCCAAGCCGGGCGGGGGAGACAGCCGAGGACCGTCGGAAACGGGACGTGGAATGGTCGCACCGCTGGTTCGTAGAAGGCCGGTTCGCCTGGCGGCGCTGCGGCCCTGGCCACGCCGACCGGCGCTGGACGTTCATCAGCCCCTACATAAAAGGGCCGAAAGACCGTCCTTTGATCCTCAAAGAGAACGTCCACGTCTGGGTGCGCTAATACCGGGCAGCACACACAGCCGGGCCGCCAGCCAGCCATATGGCAACAGCTGTACGCTCTCGACATGGTACGCTGGGATTGTGGCAGCGCCGGCATATTGTTGCCACGAATAGTGACTAGAAGAGGCGCAATGCCTGCTCACCGGCGTAATTTGATGAGACACCCTGGAAGGTCGGCCGGTAAGCGAACCAGGCCAGAAGGGCGCAATGCCTGCTCACCGGCGTAATTTGATGAGACACCCGCGTGCTCTCAGACAGGACCAGGCGCCGGCGGGCCTCGAGGTGGCGCAATGCCTGCTCACCGGCGTAATCTGATGAGACCGCTGCTCTGGTCGACGCTGTTACTGAGACCCGGCCGGGTGTGGCGCCTGCTCACCGGCGTAATTTGATGAGACCCCAGGTAGAGAACAAGTGCGTCCAACGTTTCCTTCGGTACAATGCCTGCCCACCGGCGTAATTTGATGAGACTGCGGACCGCGCCGCTCGCACTTGCGAGTACCGTGTCCGCTGCCTAGAGCACTTCGGGTGCCTAGGGTGCAATGCCTGCTCACCGGCGTAATTTGATGAGACGATCTCCTGAGTCACGCTTACCCGGGACATCTTCCTTGGTGTAATGCCTGCTCACCGACGTAATTTGATGAGACTCAGGTGCTCCTCACCGCGGTCAGCAGCGAAACCACCAAAGGTGCAATGCCTGCTCACCGGCGTAATTTGATGAGACGATAATGACTGGCCTCGGAGCTTCCAGGAGATGATGGGTGCAATGCCTGCCCACCGGCGTAATTTGATGAGACACAAGTGACGTCAGCGACCTTGTCGAGCTGTACAGGGTGTAATGTCTGCTCACCGGCGTAATCTGATGAGACTTGGAGCGACCTGCCACGACGGTCATAGGCGACCAAGATACAGTGCCTGCTCACCGGCGTAATTTGATGAGACACCCGGTATCCTGACGTAATGTAGTTAGCCGCGGGGACGGTGCAATGTCTGCTCACCGGCGTAATTTGATGAGACTCAGAGGTATTCAGCCGCCGCAGCATAACGTCAGAGGTGCAGTGCCTGCTCACCGGCGTAATCTGATGAGACACGACGGCAGAACGGTTTCGATGCCGATACGTAGGTGTAATGCCTGCTCACCGGCGTAATTTGATGAGACGCACTTGGAGCGATCTGTCACGACGGTCATAGGCGACCAAGATACAGTGCCTGCTCATTGGCGTAATTTGATGAGACATGCCCACGAATTCCGAAGCATATGGCCTGGTGATTAGGTGCGATGCCTGCTCACCGGCACAATTTGATGAGATGGTACAATTAGGACTATGACGCTCAAACTAATAATATTCGCAGCCGGCGTGCTGTCAGGGATAATCGTCGGAGTGTGGATGGACGGAGGTTTCGCTATATCCAAAGAGCCGTTCTACCTGCATCCCCGGCCCGAACCGGACCGTACCGCTACGAACTGACAAACAACCTGTCGGACGGGCCGGCCGTGGTCTGGGCTGCCAATAGCCGGGATCGGCATGCAGGCAGACCATCAGATCTAAATATCGGGCGGCAATATCGGGCCAGGGCCGGTCCCGGCTTGGTGATAGCCGTCCCCGCTAGCAACCTGATGGCGTAGCTGCCCGTCCGTCAGCTGCGCCTGGATCGTCTGGCCGGCTGCGCTCAAGGCAGCTACCCGCCGGCCGCCGGGCCTTTACGTCGATCCGCCAGGAAACACGGATAGATGCGCTGCGGCTGGTTGCCGGCCGGCATAATACCCTGGGATCCTGAGATGGCAGCTAGCCGGGGCGCCAACATATTCTAAGCCACTTTAGTAGTGTGGCAGCTAACCCGGGCAACAGCAGGAGCTGTCACCCCGGATCGGCGCTAACAATACCGGCCGGTATCACCAACTGTTATACTGAGCCGGGAGGTCCCATGCTTGTCATCCTAACGATGGAAAAAGAAACTAAGAACACCGTACGGTTCGCCGAAGGCGAAGAGCAGCCCGCCGGCCACCCCGGGGCGCCCGTGATCGGCACTATGTACATCCAGAAGTTCGCATGGGCACAGATGGGCAAACCAGACCGGGTTGCCGTCCAGCTCGAACCCGTCAAAACCGGCCAACCCGCCGTCGACAGCCAAACCGCCCAATCCGCAGGCGCATCGGCTGACAAATGGTAGCCTCAGACCAGGGTCGCCGAACCCGGACCGGCATAGCAGGGCTGCCTTAACAGCAATATCAGACCTGGGCCAGCCCGGTGTGCGGTCCCGGCCGTCCCATCCCCGTCTTGCCGCCGGATAGGTTAGCCCTCCCGTCGCGGTCTTCGGCACGGGTTCCGCGGCGCTCGCTATGTCGCCGTGTTGAACGCTCTTAGGCCGGGGTGCGACCCAGACCCGTTGGTGGGAAAGCTATAGAGCACGGTCGGCACCCAAGGTCGATCTCTCAGGCATCCCGGGGTTTCCGGGGAGCTCTCAGGTCCCGATTTAGCCGCCTTATCCGGCGATCGGGAGGGCTAACTTTTACGCCCATTATGCCGTACCGTTGCCGGCAGGGCACTACCGGGGCTGCTACCGGGTTCCCGTTTATAGGCTCGATCGGGCTGGGTTGGTCTACAATCTGTTCTGGCTGGCCAGCCCGGCCCGGTCTGCCAGCAGCTGCGGCACTTGGCGGGCCGGGGTGGGCCGGGCCAGCCAGAACCCCTGCCCTATTTCGCAGCCGGCGTCCAGCACTTTCCGGGCCTGCTCGGCGGTCTCGATCCCTTCGGCCAGCACCGTCGCCCCGAAGGTCCGGCCTAGCTGGACCACAGCCCGGATGATAGCCAGCTCTCGTTCGCCGGCCTCAGGGCCGCTGACAAAGGACCGGTCCATCTTGATGACGTCCACCGGCAGCCTGGACAGCGCTCCCAGCGAAGAATGGCCGGTCCCGAAATCGTCCATGTAGACAGCTATGCCCATCCGGTGGAGCTTGTCCAGGATGGCCCGGCCGGCTTCGATGTCGTGCATCACCACCCCTTCGGTGATCTCGACGGCCAGCCGCGCCGGGTCGACCCCGCTGTCGTCCAGGACCGAACACAAGGTGGGCAGGAACCTGTCATGCCAGAACTCCTGGTGCGAAGCGTTGACCGCGACCCGGACACCGGGGGGCAGCACCCCGTCGACGTCCCATTCGGCAGCCTGCCTGCAGATTTTGGCGAGCAGCATAGCGCCGATCGTGGGCATCAGCCCGGCCTGCTCAGCGATCGACAGGAACTCGGCGGGCAGAGCGAACCCCCGGCCAGCCCGGGGCCACCGGACCAGCGCTTCCAGGCTGACCAGCCGGCCGGTACGCAGATCCTCGATCGGCTGGTACCACAGAGCGAACGCCCCGGTGCGCATCGCCTGCCGCAGCTCTTTCTCGGCGGTCACTTTCCCATCAGCGTCGCTGCGCATCTCGCTGCTGAACAGCGCGGCAGCGCCCCGCCCGGTCCGTTTCGCTCTGTACATCGCCAGATCGGCGTCTCGCAGCATAGTGTCAGACTGGCTGTAACCGGCGGCGCTGGGGATAACACCGAAACTGGCGCCGACCTCGATGTCACCGCCGTCGATCCGGACCGGCGGGCGCAACGCTTTCTGCAGCCGGCCGACCAGGTCCTGGGCCCAGCTCGGGCTGCCGGCCGGCACCGGGTCTACCATGATCACGAACTCGTCCCCGCCGAGCCGGGCGACCGTGTCGGTCCGGCGTAGCTGCTGGCTCAGCCGGCCGGCCACTTCCTGCAACAGCCGGTCCCCCGCGGCGTGCCCCAGGGTGTCGTTGACGTTCTTGAAATGGTCCAGATCCATCCAGATCAGAGCGAAATCCCGCCGGTCCCGCCGTTTGCGGGCCAGCGCCTGCTCAAGCCGGTCCTCCAGCAACTTCCGGTTGGGCAACCCCGTTAGGTTGTCATGCAAAGCTTGGTGCCGCAGCTGCTGCTCCAGATCTTTCCGGTCCGTGATATCGGCCAGAGATCCGACAACCCGGCGGGCCCGGCCGTCGGGCCCTGCCAGCACCAGCGCCCGGCACAGCATCCAGCGCCACCGGCCGGCCTGATCGGCCACCCGGTGCTCCAGCTGGAACTGGGCTGTGCCGCCAGCCGGCCCGCGGCATGACTCCCAAGCCCGGGCTACCCGGTCCTGATCCTGCGGGTGCACCCTGTCCAACCACCAGTCGATCCCGGCGATCACCGGGCCGGCCGTCACGATCCCCAAGTTCTCCTGCCAGCGCTCCGAATAGTACACCTGGCCGGTGGCCACGTCCCAGTCCCACAGCCCGTCGCTGGTGGCCTGCGCCGCCAGCGAATAGCGTTCTTCCTGCTCCTGCAGCCGGCCCGCGAGCCGTCCCAATTTCTGTTTCTGATCCCGTTCCGACTCGAACCTCTCCTGGTGGTCCAGCGCCACACTGAGCAGCGCCCCCCACTGGAAGTACATTTCGCTGGCGCTGCGAGCCTCTCTCCGTACCGGCCCGACCAGCGCCAGCACCCCCCAGTCCCGCTCCCTGGTCTTGATCGGGATCAGCGACACTACGTCGCCGGGCCGGCCCTGAGCCTGGTCCAGCACACCGTCGCTAGGGATAGCACCCGGAGCGACCGGCTGGGCTGCCGGCCCGGCCCAGCTGCCGTCCGCCGAGAAATAGCCCACCGGGTTCAGAGCGGTCCGGTCCGGCCCGGTCCACAGGCCCAGCGCGCCAGCTGTCACCCCGGTGCTGCTCAACCATCTCAGCAGCTTAGGGTCCTGGTCGCCCCGCAGCAGCTCCAGCCCGATATCGTAATCGTTCTGCTCCCACCGCTCGTTGCTGCGATCAGTCGAGCCGGCATGGCGTACCATGGCGCTAAGGCACTCATAGTTAACCCTCATGGCCAGCCCGGGCAGCGCCGCCGCTATCTTAGGGCCGGCCAGCTCAGCCAGCAGCTCCACCGTCTTATGGCAGCCAGTCGCGACCGTCGCCACGGTCACCGTCTCAGGTTTAGCCGCCAGCAACGCCGCTATCGCCCCGGCCAGCCGCGGCGACAACGCCTGCAGATCAGCCGGCCGCCGCGCCTGGTACACCTGCCCGGCCACCGCCTCGATAACGTCCTGGCACAACGGCCAAGCCGGGTCGTCCTCATAGCTAGCCAACGCCCGGCGCATATCGGCCAGCACACCCTCTATCCCCTGACGGCGGGCGTCCAGCTCCGACAGAGGGTCGCAGCCACAAGAGGAGCGGAGCACCAGCGAACCAGTCACCTCGTGCACCCCGGGCCGGACTTGCCGGCCCTCCACCTGGTCCAGCAGCAGCCGGGCCGCCAGCTGGCCCACCGAGACCAGCTGAGGGTTAATCGTGGTCAGCGGAGGGCTAGCCGTGTTATAAGCAACATTATCATTGTCGAACCCCGTCACCGCGACATCCTCTGGGACCCGCACACCGGCCAGCTGCAGCACCTCCTGCACCCCGATAGCGTTGCAGTCCGTGGCACACACCAAAGCGTCGCATAGCGTCCCGCCCCGCAGCACCAGCTCGGCGGCCGTCCGCCCGCCCGACACGTCGTTATTAACCGCCGGGAAGAAAAACCTCTCGTCCGGCCCCAATCCGTAAGAACGCAGCACCTCCTGGTACGCCGAATATCGCTCCCGCACGTCGCTCTGAGCCAACGACCCGACAAACCCGATACGGCGCCGGCCGTGAGCGACAAGATGCCCCAACAGCTGCGCCATCCCGCCCTTATTGTCCGGCTTAACCACCGGGCACAGGAACCCCGGCTCCTCATAGCTCACCAGCACAACAGGCTTGCCGGCCGCCCGGAATCCCTCCAGGTACTCCAAGCCGACCGCCTCCATCACAGAGACACACCCGACCATCCGGTCCCAGCCGAACCGGGTGGACAGACCAGGGACCAAAGACGCCGTAGGATCCGGTACCGAAGCGTCCAGAGTCTGGATCGCCACGATCTGCCCCCCGGCCCGCCTCACCTCCTGGTCCACAGCCGCGATCAGAACGCCGAAATACTGGCCCGCCAGCAACGGGCTCAGCACCCCTACAGTAAACCTGCGGCCCGAGCTCACCCAGCCCACCCCCAGCTACCGGAACAAACAACCATAACCCAGCATAATACATCCGGCCGGAGTGTTATATAACAGCGGGCTGGTGGCCCGTCCGGCTAGGCAACCAGCACAGCAACAACCCTCCCGCCACCCCGGGAGGGCAGGCAGCCCACCTCTCCCCGTCCCCCGCCCCGCTACCAAAATCCGGATAGCCAGGACGCAGTAAACTGTACATGTGGACAGCCCGCAAAACATGGAAACATGGTGGCAAGAATGCGCTGACCGCTGGCAGGCAATAGCCACCTGGGCAATAGACCACAGACAAGAAGACCTAGCCGCAGCAGCCCTAAACGGCATGCTGGACGCCAAAGAGACACTCGAATGGGAACGGCTAATCAAAATTGACCCTGATGCCGCTCTACGCCGAGCAGACCGGCAGCGCTAAATCCCACCACCGGCCCGTCCCGCAATGAGCCCGACCTGGTAACACTCTCCGGCACATCGGTACTAGCGGTAAGCCAAGACAACCTCCTGTCGGCATACTGTCAATATGAGCGCAGAGCGAGCTGCAGGGAGCAACCAGTATAGGGCGAAAGCCAAGCTGGTGCCGCCACCAGCTGACCTGGCTGTACAAGTATCACCCGGCAAAACGCCCGGGTACCAGCGGCACCAGCAAGCCGCCGACAGCTCCAGCTCAACAGCTAAGCTCACAACATTAGAAGACAGCCCTGAATGGTGGGTACGCCGAGCGGTAGCCGCCAACCCCGCCAGCCCCCCGCCGCTGCTGCGCCGGTTAGCTCGCGACACCGAATTCCTGGTACGCCAGGCGGTAGCCACCAACCCAAGCTGTCCCGCCGAAACGTTAGAACAGCTCAGCCACGACGACTACCTGTACGTCTGGGAAGCGGTAGCCGCCAACCCCGCCAGCCCCGCCCAGACACTTGTGCGCATCAGCCTCCACCACAGCCCAAAATACCCTGACTGGATAGTGAGACTACGCAAAGCGCTAGCCGGCAACCCGGCCTGCCCCAGCAAAGCGCTGGACATTATCAGCCAGGACAGGATCGTCGCGGCAATCGCCGAACTGGTGGCACGGCACCCAGCCAGCTCGCCAACAGCATTAACCCGGTGCGCTCACCACAAGAGCGTATCAGTCAGAGCCGCTGCCGCCTCCAACCCCTCCTGCCCACCCGCAGTGATGTCAGGCCTCAACGAAGCCGGCCCCGACGAAGTGCGAGAAGGCCTAGCCAGCAACCCCGCCAGCCCGCCCTACCTGCTCGAGCAGCTCTCAGGATCGCCCGACCCAACGGTGGTACTACTAGTGGCCCGTAACCGCTCCAGCCCGCTAAGCCTGCTCGGAAACCTGATGAGACATCCCAATCACGCAATCGCGCAAGCCGCCGCTAACAACCAGTCAACACCGGCGGCCACCCGGGCGATGTGGCAGCTCGCTGCCAGCCAGCCATGACCTCCCGGGCGAACATTGTTGCCACCACCGCCCGGCTTGTCCTGCCGTCCCAGCCAGCCCACCCCGCTACATAGCAAGCTGGTGGGAAGACAAATGCCCCGGGAGCCCTGGGACGGCCCTTAAAGCGGAAGCGGCCCGGCCCCAATGCCCGTAACCGGAGTGTCTTGGCTATATGTTATACTAATAGCAGGACCGGGAGTTTGCAATGGATGTCATGCTTCATGCTTCATAAGTACATAGCCCGGTACTGTGCACGCTGTGGCCAGGCGAGCTATCTGTACCGAAGCGACCGGCGGACAGTGCTTGTCCACGACGATTATCTAGGGCACCTGCATTTCGTGCCCAGCGACCCGCATATACCCGAAATGCTAGAGTGCTGTCCCGAGTTTGTTACTTTCACCGACTGGCGAGGCAAACCTAAAATCGTCCGCCCGGGGACAGGCCGCCACAGCTGGCTGCGGCATGCCCGCTGGGCCCGGCGGCAGTGCGAACAGGTATGGCACTGGTCGGGCAGCCACTTCGGCCGTCACGATAAGCTGAAACTCGTTGCCGCGGGCATAACGGTCCTTGCGGCCTGCACCCTATGCATCGGTGCTGTGACAACCCACAGCCTGATCAGCCTCCCGCTGGTAACGCTGGTCGTGGTCCTGGCACCGCCGATCTCGGGGACGGCTGTATGGGCCGCCCGTAAATATGTGACAGCCCGGCGTTGCCAAAATGACCGGGGCACCCAGTGGTCTGTCGCTAAGGTCCAACTGTCAACTATCCTAGGACAGTACGGAGAGTATGAGACCGACCTGCTGAAAGCATGGGAATGTCCGATCGTCGGGGATATCAGCCAGCCGGAGACCGCCAGGTTCATGGAAGCGCTCAGCCTGGCCCGCCAGGCCGACCGGGCCCACGTCCCGAGACAGGACGCCACAGTCCAGCAGTTCACGGTCGCCGTCGCCGACGCCGCCCGGTGCTGGGAGTCGCTAGAAGGGATCGCCCTGCATTGCGGCACCCGCCGGATCCCGCCGGGGTACGCAGCTGCGGTGAACCGGGCGATCGCCCTGCTGCGGCATGGGCTGGATGGCGCCAGCTCCGAGCTGGAACGCCACCAGTTCGTCCAGCGGGCAATCCAGGAAGCCCGGGCAGCCATCGACCGGGGATACCTGCGAGTACCCCGGCAGGCGATGGAGACCTTGGGAGCCGCTACCGCCCCCGCCCTAACTGGCGCACAATAATAATAAGGTTATAATAGGGTATGATGACCGCCGTCGCACGCCTGCTGGCTGCCGCCGCCGCAGCCACCACCCTTAACACTGCCGTCCCGGCACATACCGGAGCTAGCGCCCCGGCACATACCGGAGCTAACGCCCGCACCATCTTGCACCTCACGTTCCAGTTCACAGCGCCACGAGCTGACCGGCATGCCCCCGCCGATTACGGTTTCACACGCAGCTGCCGGCCGGCACACCCCATCAGCTTCTCCCTCATATACAACGTCGCGCCGCTGAGCACCGTCACGTTCACCAGCTCACCCGCCTGGCAGCCCATCTCCGACCCCTACCTGTACGACTGCCAGATCGGCATAACCATAACCACAAAGGCGCTGCCCAACGCCTGGTTCCAGATCGAAAGCCCGGTCATAACCAACAGCACCAAATCCAACTGGTGGTACGCCATACTGAGCCCCGCCCCCCAAGTCAACTATTTCTCAGTTGACTTCCGTCCGCCTAACACCGGCCGGTACCCATCGTTGCAATACATCGACCTGGAGCAGGAGAACTAACCGGCCCGGCCGGCCAACACCACAACAACCCTCACATAATACCACATAACACATTGTGTAGTATAGTGGTTGTGATGACGGGTGTTCTGCCTAGCGGCCTGAAGACGTTGCTCAGCAAAGACCCCTACCTGCCCGGGCAGATCCGGAACCGGGGTACACGGCAGGCGGCGATAACGTTCCTGGTAATCGGCGGCATAGGCACATCTGTCGACTTCCCGTACTGGCTGTCCGGGACTGCCGGCCACGCTTTCCCCCTGCTGCTGGATATCGTCAACCTGATAACCGGGATCGTGGTATGGGGAACACCATGGGCACGGCTACCTCGGTACGCATACCTGACCCTGCCGATGTTCGCCTGCGCAGACATAGCGATAAACGCAGGCACCCATTCGTTGCCAGTAGCCACACTCGGGGTGTGGTACGTGCTCATATTCGTATGGGTCGGGGTGTACGGTACCTACCGTGCCGTCCTTATCTGCGGGCCTGTCACCACCGTTTCGTACCTGGCCCCCCTCTACCTGGTAACAAAACCGGCATGGCCTGCGTCGACCGCGTCGTCCGCCGTGTTCACGATCCCGATAGCGATGCTGGTAGGCCTGTTCTTCGCTCACAAGAACACCGCCGAGCTTGCTAAACAGGCCGCCGACGAAAGGTTCGGGGCTATCTTTGACAGCGCGCCGCTGGCCCTGTTCGCCTGCGACACCTCAGGCCGGGTGGTGTTCAGCCAGGCTAACAAACAGGTTGAAGACATAGCGCTACACCCCTGGAAACCCCCGGAGGGACAGTGCCCCGACCAGGCGGTAATCGGCCGGAGCGTCTACGAAATATTCCAGGACAACCCGGAGCGGATAGGACGGCTACAGCGGGCTATCTCAGGGGAGAAATTCTCATCTGAAGTGCAGATATCCAGCCGGTTCCTGGACGTGCACTACCGTCCGATATACCGCGCCGGGGTGCTGAACGGAGCTATGTCCGTGGCCTTTGACGCTACCGAAAGGGTAGAATCGCAGATACAGCAACGCCGGCTGGAAGCCAAAGCCCTAGACGACACAATACGGCAAGCGCTCACCGACGAGCTAACCGGGCTCATGAACCGGCGGGGCCTGTACCAGCACCTGGACAGGATGCTCACCCAGGGCCGTAACCACGGACGTTTCAGCTTGCTGCTGCTGGACCTGGACCATTTCAAAGAGGTCAACGACTCGATGGGGCACACCGAAGGTGACCGTCTGCTGCAACAAGTCGCCGTCCGTCTCGGCGGCACCCTGCAGGCCGAAGGGCACCTGGTAGCCCGTCTTGGCGGCGACGAGTTCGCGATCGTCCTGGACAGCGACAGCCCGGACCAGGCCATCGAAACCACCCAAAATATCCTGCGGCTGTTCGACCGGCCGTTCGACCTGGGGGACATCGTGGTCCACGTTACCGTCAGCGTCGGGATGGCCCTATACCCCACGCACGCCGCCAGCCGGTCAGAGCTTATGCGGTGCGCCGACGTCGCGATGTACACCGCGAAACGAGACCGCTCCGGGCTCGCAGTATACGACAGAGAGTCCGACCGCAACGGGAAAGACAGGCTTATAGCCATCGAGCAGCTCCGAGAGGCCCTCCAGCTCCACCAGCTAACATGCTACTTCCAGCCTAAAATAGCCATCGGGACCGGCCGGGTCGTCGGAGCGGAAGCCCTGGTCCGCTGGGACCACCCCTCCAGAGGGCTGCTGGCACCCACAGAGTTCGTGAGCCTCGCCGAACAGACCGGGATGATGCCAGCCCTATCACGCTGCGTGTTAGAGAACGCCCTCGCCCAATGCCACACCTGGCGGCAAGCAGGGCACCCCATCACCGTCGCTGTCAACCTGTCAGTCAGCGACCTGCTGGACATAACCCTCGCGGACACCATCCGCAACGTGCTCACCACGTACCAGCTGGACGCCTCCTGCCTGGTGCTGGAAATCACCGAGAACGCGATCATGACCAACCCCCAAAGGGTAGCCACAGTCGCAGCCCAGCTCCAGAACCTCGGGGTCAGCATATCCATAGACGACTACGGCACCGGGTACAGCACCCTGAGCTACCTACGAGACCTCCCGGTACACGAGCTCAAACTGGACCGCACCTTCGTGACCGGGATATCAGCCCGCCCCAAAGACCAAGCCATCATCCAAGCCACCGTGCTGCTCGCCCGAACCCTAGGGCTCCAGACAGTGGCCGAAGGCGTGGAGACCACCCAGGACTGGGAATACCTACGGGACTGCGGCGCCGACGTAGCCCAAGGGTACGCGATCAGCCGGCCACTACCCGCGGACCAGTTCGCGAGCTGGCTGGCCGCACACAGCACCAAACCGGTCGAGCTCGCCGCGAGCACCACCCCGCAACCAGACGCCCCGGCAGCACACCAGATGGTCGGGCAGATCTAGCCGGGCCGTAACAAACCTGGCACCTGCCCCAGGCCAAGCCAGGCTGGCGGGTTACGGTACGAGGGCAGCAGCAAGCTCAGCGGTAACCGCCTCGGCCGCAGCCTCCGGACAGTCAGCCCCAGTGACTGTCCGGCCGATAACGAGCAGCCCGGCCCCCGCTCTCACCGCGGCAGCAGGTGTCGCTACCCGCTGCTGATCATCGGCAGAAGCGCCAGCCAGCCGGATACCCGGTACCACGGTAAGCAACCCGGGGGCGCCAACCCGGACCTCAGCTAGATCCGGGGCAGCACATACCACACCGCCGCACCCCGCCTCCAGGGCGGTGCCGGCCCGGGAACGCAGCAGCCCGGCGGACACCTCGGGTTCGCTGGTCAACACCGTGACCCCTAAGACCATAGGGGCGGGCAGCCCGGCCCGAGCCGCACCCTCCGCCAAGCCCTCCACCCCGGCCTGTACCACACTCAGGCCGGCGCAGGTATGAACAGTCAGATAGGACGCGCCCAGCATGCCGAACACCCTGGCTGCTTTACGGGTGGTGTTCGGGATGTCAGCTAGCTTCACGTCCACGAACACCGTGAGGCCGCGTTCCCGCAGCCCGGCCACGATAGGCGGCCCGGCCGCAGCGAACAGCTCGCTGCCCACTTTGACCACACCGAACCATTCGCCCAGGACCGCGGCCCAGCGAAGGGCCACCGCCGGGTCGTCAGAATCCAGAGCCAAAACCAATCTATTACGCAGATCTGCGGTACAAACCATACCTCATTATAGCGGACGGCCGGGTTATAACAGATTGGTACTAATGAGCGGGCTGCCATACCCGAATTGGCGTAACCTCTCAGCCAGCCCGCCCACCCTCGCTAAAATCCGCGGGTCCCGCATCCTGCCCGCAACACACGGAAAGCTGCGGCGACTCGCGGAGCAGCCCGCCGAGGAACAACGCCAGCTCCCTCCAGATATGCACCTCACGACCCTCAGCCGACCCGGCATGATGGCCACAACGGCACACCATCGATACCGTCCCGCGCCTGATCCCTCTTTCGAACCTGTGAGCGCTAAGGAACTTCTCGTCCAGCAGCCCCATCAGCTGCCTGTCCTCCTCGGCAACAAAACCAGTTGGCGGCTGCGCCGTCCCCTCCCCTCTACAACCTAAAGCGAGATACACAACACAGTCGACAACCGTACCGAATTCCCTCTGGCCCGGATCCTCGAAATGCACCACTACCAAAGTAGCCTCCTCCTCACACAGAGCGCCTCAGCTTACTGCCAATAACCCAGTGTAGTCCCGGCCGCGCACCGGTATCGTACATCCCCGACATAACATCCTTCGCTGGGCGGGAGCCACCCGCTAAGACCGCCACAATCAGGCTCCGCAGAGGGCGCACCAGTTGGCACACCAGCCCTGTGGGCAGCGCCCGGGGGACCAACCAGTACCGCCGCAAGACAACGCCGCGCCCACCTGTAGACCGGGCCGCCCAGCTCAAACTTATAGGCGCCCTCGCTGCCAACAAGAACCCCCGGGTAACCCCCCAAGAATTAGAACAGCTGTCCTATCACCAGCAGCCAGGGCCCCGAGAACTGGCAGCTGCCCACCCGGACGCTCCCGCCCCCCTGCTACGCCGGCTCGCCCGAGACCCAGCCCTGCAGGTACGGCGCGCAGTAGCCTCCAACCCCCACACCCCCGGCAGCACCCTGGGCCGGCTAAGCCGAGACCCTGAGCAAGACGTACGCCAGCGGGTAGGCGGTAACCCCTCCTGCCCATCCCCGGTGCAACGCCGGATAGCTAACAGTCCCGACTGGGAGGACCGAGCCTGGGTCGCCAACAACAAATCCGCCGACCCCCAAGTGCTCACCGAGATGCTGCGCGACACCGACCAGTACGTGCTGCAACTGGTCCTGGACAACCCCCGCACCCCGACCGCAGCGGTCGCTATGCTCCAGCTCGTCCGAGGGCGCAACCCGGCCGCCGGATCATAACCGGCCGCAAGCAGGGTGCTTAACCACCCGTCCGGCGATCATAAACCCCGCCACACCTACCTATGCGCCCGGACGGCACCCGGTACCCGGCGGATCATAGGCGGCTGGTAGAGGCAGGTTACCGGATCGGCCGGACATACCAGTACGTCCAGCCGGGAGCTACAGGATGAGCAGCGCCAGCCAGCGTACCAGACGCGGCCAGACCCCGCCCGCTAAAATACGCCGACGGTCTAAGTCCAGCTAGCTCTGGTCTAACTAGTGCAGCAGCGCTCTGCCGAAGTGAAATTCAAGGGTCTCCCTGACCCGCCCGGCGAGAGCGGGTTGCAAGGAAACAAGCGGCTTCCACGCGGCCCCATGTACTTCCTCCGGCTGAATGGTAAGGATGCCCCCGTGACTTAGAAACGCAAAACGGCAATCCCAATGCACGTGTTCAGGCTCGTTCTTGCCTGGGTTGCCAGGAATTGTGTGCCGGTCGATGTGAATCGGGAAGTGCTGCAACACGGTTATCTCCCCAATCCCCGTCTCCTCGGTAAGTTCTCGGAGAGCGGCGGCCTCAAGGGTTACGTCGCTGGCTGCGACGTGTCCCCCAGGAGTGAGCCACAGATTTAGCACCTTATGGTGCACCAGTAGCACGCGTCCCTGGTCGTCCAACACGACCGCACCGCAGGTAATATGCCCGTCTGTGTTCGAGCGTGCCGCGAAGGTCTTGCGGTGCCCCATCACATGCGCAAGGAGTTCCGTTACCAACGCTTCGTCCGACGGGTATTGCCGGCCGTAGTCCTCAAGCGTCTTCTGCACGTGCTCTGCCGTTATCATGACCGGACCGATTCTCCCGTGGCAGTTGGGCCACAGAGTGACAATGGCTTCTCGATGCCCCGGTTCAATTCGTGGATCCCTGGACTAGCGAGCTCGGCGGCTTGCTGGTAGCTCAGCCCGATGGACCCGGCATAGCAGTCCGGCCGGAATACCACCACCTCGTCAAAACCCAGGCCGCTGTACCGAGCCAGCTCGTCAGCCATAGCGGCAGGGCCGCGCCAAGGCGACGGTTCGGGCACATCGATCAGCACCATACTGGGCCCGGCAGGCGGACAGGCGTCCCAAGTGCGCCGCAGCACCTCAAGATACTTAATTTTGTCGGTGCCGACAGCCCCGAAACGCCCGGTGGTAACCCAGCCGGCCCGGGCGGCAGCAGCCACCTCAACATTGCGAGGCGTGTTAGCAGCCACGACCAGCGGCATATCAGGGGCACGCCCGCTGAAATCCTGGACATATCGCTGGAGCCTGTCCGGAGCAGGCCAGGCGGCGCCGCAGATCGCCGCGTCCTGTTGCGCCCCTGCGCCGACACCGACAACAACACGAGGCCAGAACATAGACCGTAAACTGCTAGTCTCTAACGCCAAGGTGGCCGCCGGCCGCAGCACAGCGCTGGCCACCAGAGTCCCACAAGGCAAAGTGTTAGTGGCTGCCAGGACAGCCTGCAGGCTGGCGAGAGCGCCCCACCAGGGGCCGGAGAAATTACCGCCGCCCCCGATATGGTCGGGCACCCAGGCGCCAGCCAGCCCGGCCTGCTCAACCTGCTGAGCCTGCTGAGCTAGCCGGGAAGGATGGACGTTAGTAGCAAGCAGGACAGACAGCCGGACCATACAAATATTATCGGCACAAAGACCGGTCCGCAGGCCGGTGTGGGTCCTGGCCGCCGGCCGGCCCCCGCCCAGCGAGAAACCACAGAATACCATTTACCACCACCCTAATAGTATGGTATAATTGGTGTGGGTGAGATCTGTGATGACAGTGGAGCGTTCTGTATGTTGACGGACTGCTCGATGTTGCTGGCGACCACTACCTTGCCGACGACCGCATCCGTGGGCTGTATAACATCGATTATCAGCATGACCGGGCAACCTTACTCGACGAGGTAGCACACCTACGCCAACAGGCCGAGGACTTGATCTGTGAGGCCGAGGGGTTGGGAACAAAAGCATAAGCAGGAGGAACCGAGTGAAGCATAAGCTACCTGATGAGTTCGGCAAGTGGGCAACCCCCGAAGAGAGGATGTTCGAGCTGAACTCACGTCTGATAGCCTGGGCGATTGAGGCCCGGCTGGAGGACTTGTTCGCCGCCGCCTGTCGACGGTACCTGGCTGGTGTCCTCCCGACCGTCAAGGAGATCACCGAGGGGGCGCCGGCTGAGGAACGCCTTAATGCCCTCCCGTTGGACCTCCTTCTAACGATGTTCGAATCGACTCTCGACGACCTGGACAACGTCTTGGAGCTATCCTGGGCCGTAGAGGACGCCGTGAAAGGAGACGAGGGACACCATGAGGAATAGGCTCGTTATCGAGTTCGAGGCAGACTGGGTGCCGCGACCCGATCCTTCCTGGGATGGCATTACTGTCGACGGTAAAGCCATAACCTTCTTGGAGGATGATTCCCCTGTCCGCTATTACAGTGTTGGGACAATTGTCAGTGCCACTCTGACCAGGGCGGATGCCGTGGGTGGAGACGTTCCCGCTGGTACTGGCACAACCATATAATCCTGCCGCTCCCGCTCCCTTCTCCCCGGTCCCCGGGACACCCGTACCGGGACCGTCCTGGATGTCGGTGTGGCTGCTAGCCCCGGCGGCTTTACAGGTCAGAAACCACAGAACACCACTTGCCACCAATCTCAATAATATGGTATAATTGATGTGGGTGAGGTCCGTGACGGCAGTCCCAGATAATGACCTGGTTGAGGCCGACATAGGGAACATAGACGGTCCTCGCAATCTCACGCCGGGCGTTTGTCTCGCCGCCCCCAGTGTGGCATACAGCAAGTATCGTCACAGTCCGGGCCGTCGAGACAACCGAACCGCCACACGGACCGTCAGCCGGGGACCAGCTCCCTACCCCTACAGCAAAAGCGCTAAACATGCTGCCTGCAGGCTGGAGATCGTCCCCCTGCCCCACGCCGCCGGCCTCCTTAGACCGGCGCGGACCGCGACAGACAAAACAGACAGACAGCAACAACCCGACCAGCTGAAATGAGGTAGCTTCGATGGCCAGGACCGGTCGTGCCAATGCCAGCAGCACCGACGATACCATCCGTGAAATCGTCGTGCTCGACACATCAGCGCTGGTCGCCGACCCAGAAGTCATCTACGCCTACCCAGAACGAGAGATCGTCGTACCGCTCACCTCCATCGAAGAGCTCGACGGCCTCAAAAAACGGCCGGACCAAGGCGGCAGGTCCGCCCGGGAAGCCATCCGGCTGCTGTGGGGCCTAATAGACGGGCTGGACCCCGACCGGATATCCAAACCAGTCAAGCTGCCCAACGGCGGGACACTGCGCATCGAAGTCAACGGCCATCACAAAGACCTGGTAGGGGACTTCCGGCTGGACATCACAGCGCCGGACAACCGGATCCTCAACACCGCCTTAAGCCTGCGGCAGGAATCCGGCCGGCCCGTCACCCTGGTAAGCAACGACGTGTCGTTCCGGGTCAAAGCGTCCGTCGTCGGGATACTCGCCGAAGAGCTCCGGGCCGGTATCGTGCAGACCGGCGACACCGGGTACTACGAAGTCCAGACCTCCGCCAAGCTGATCGACCGGCTGTACCAAGCTAAACGGGAAGGTCGACAAGCCACCTGGGCCGAACTAGGCGGACGTAAAGACAACCTCCTGCCCGGGTGCGAAGACGCCAAAATAAACGAATTCTTCGACATGGAAGGCGGCGGCAAGACCGCTATCGCCCGGGTCACCGAGACCGGCCTGAGACTGATAGAATATCCCAAGCCCTACGGGCTGAAAGGCCGGACCGCCGAACAGCACATGGCAATCGACCTGCTCATGGACCACACCATCCCCGTGGTCGCCCTAGCAGGCAAAGCAGGGACCGGCAAATCCTTACTAGCATTAGCCACCGGCCTAGCCCAAACAGTCGGAGAGGACTTCTTCTTCGAAGCCTGCGCCGACAAGTTCGGCAACCAGAAGAAAATCGCAGACCGGAAGATCCCCGGGACAACATACGAACGTATGACCATCTACAGACCGATCTACAGCGTGGGCCACCAAGACCTCGGTTTCCTGCCCGGCAACCTAGACGAGAAACTCGGGCCCTGGATGGAAGCCGTCACCGACGCCATGGTCGCCCTGTCCACCGACGCCCCCGAAGGCGGCAGCCTCAAAGTCAGCTACGAATCCGCCAAAGAGCGGCTCGAGGGGCTGAAAGCCGCACAGAAGCTCAGCCTGGACTCCATCACGTTCCTCCGGGGCCGGTCCCTACAACGCCATTTCCTGGTCGTCGACGAAGCCCAGAACTTCGAGCTAGGCGACCTCAAGACCGTGCTAACCCGGGTCGGGGAAGGGACCAAAATAGTGTTCGTAGGCGACACCACCCAGATCGACAACCCGTACGCCAGCGCCCACTCGAACGCCCTGGCATTCCTAGCCGAACGGTTCGCTGGCAGCCCGCTGTTCGGCCACCTGGTGCTGCAGCACGGCCAGCGCAGCGAAGTCGCCGACCTGGCAGCCGCCAAACTGTAAACTTGCCGGAGAACGTCCCCGGAAGATGAACACACCTCCTGAGGCCGTTCCCCGTATGGCATACGCAGGCTATTATGGTTACTGGTAGAACCCGACGGGCTGCAGGCAGCAACCAATACCACACTAAAACAGCGGCCGCTCCCGCCCTGCCCCCGCCCGCCCAGCTACTAAACCAGCTGCATGAGCTCCCAAAATGGCAGACAATAGCCTGCGGGCAGATCTGGGGGACAGACTGTCAGGCCCAGGTCGGCCCGCCTGACTGGTCCCACGGCAACCATCCCCCAGATAAGGCAACTAGAGCCCAAGATGTAAATTGCCCACCTACCATACTGG
>Ga0326727_10010942_pt1 | contig 21352 bp, 17 predicted proteins | sample MB2enrmetagenome_FD_207643 | JGI IMG/M metagenome (GOLD analysis project Ga0326727, IMG submission 207643) | Lab enriched peat soil microbial communities from McLean, Ithaca, NY, United States - MB29MY | ecosystem: Environmental > Terrestrial > Soil > Wetlands > Peat | place: USA: New York...
CCGTTCCGGCCAGCAAGAGGTACAACAGAACGCCCAGCGAATAGGTGTCCGAGGCAGTCGTAATAGGATTGCCGAGCACCTGCTCCGGGCTTGCATACTGCGGCGTGAACGATTGATATCCCTCGCGAGTAAGTTTGCTGTCGGGCCCTAATGGAGAGGGAGAAAGGAGCTTGGCTGTTCCGAAGTCCAGTAATCGGGGAGTGCCGTCTGCGGCCACCAGGATGTTGTCCGGCTTCAAGTCGCGGTGGACGACGAAATGCTGATGGGCAAACTGGACGGCCTCGCAAGCTCGCAGGAACAGCTCGATCCGATGGGGCACAGAAAGGCCCCGCTCTTCGCAGAAACGATGAATGGGAACTCCATCCACGTACTCCATCACCAGATACAAGTCACCTTGCGGGGTGACGCCGCCATCCAGAAGTCGAGCAATATACGGATGCTGGAGCTCCGCCAGAATCTGGCGTTCCTGGCGGAACCTTTCGCGGAACAGATCGGTGGCCAGGGGCAGGTCGATGAGCTTGATGGCGACCTTTTGCTCGAACTGCCCATCGGCGCGGCGCGCCAGATAGACGGCGCCCATGCCGCCGCGTCCCAGGAGGCGGTCAAGCTCATAAGGGCCGACACGCTTGCGACGAGATTGGTTGTCCGGGCTGGGCTCCGGCTGCAACCGGTGGGATGCCGTCAATTGTTCTTGCGCCTGGCAGGCCTTGAGCAGCGAGCGCACCTCGGCTGCAAGTTCGCTGTCCCCGTGGCATCGGGCATCAATCAATCCTTCGCGCGTTTCCTCCGCAGCCTCGAGGGCCTCGTGGAAGATCGCCTCAATCTGTAAAAAGCGTTCCGTGGTGGGGTTCATCAGGCTACGTTCTCAACCATGCCCGGGTGGATGCGCCGGTACAACCAACTCTTGGTGAATCTCAGGTCGCGATCCACGGTGGCCTTGGATACCTGCATCAGAGACGCTGTCTCCTCGGCGGTGCACCCAAGAAAGTAGCGCAATTCGACGAGTTGCACCTTGTAAGCATCGAGCACGCCCAGTTCGTCGAGTGCGTGGTTCAGATCCAGCAGTTCGGGGCTGCCGATGCTCACCCACGTGAGGTCGTCACTGAGAGGGATGCGATCAAAGCCGCCGCCGCGCATCTGGGCCTGGTTTTCGCGTGCGTGGTCGATCAGGATCATCCGCATAACTTTGGCTGCGAAGGTGTAGAAATGTTGACGGTCGTCCCACGCGGCCTTCCTCTGTTTCAACAGCCGCAGATAGAGCTCGTGGACCAACGCTGTAGCCTGAAGAACGTCGGGATTGCGCTCGCGCCGAATATAAGCCGCGGCCACCTCACGAAGGTGGGGGTAGACGAGCGGCATCAATTCCTCAAAAGCTGATAGGTCGCCACCCTTCCACTTCGCCAACAGTAAGGTGATTTCTCCCTTCGCGGGTTCCAAAGCTGCCTCCATCTGCGCGCTATTTCTGCCACAGCATACCACTTTCCCCTACCACTTACATCACTCGTTAGTACCAGGACTCGGTAGCCCTGCTCAAGAGTGGCGCGGGCAATTTGGCGGTGATGCGTTGAAGGTCTAGATCGGAACCGGGTAGCGCAAAAAAGATGAGGCATTTCTCCTCCCCTTTACGCAGTCTGAGTGAAATCGAGAATGGGAGGGTGACCTAATCATGAAAAAGCTTGTTTTGATACTATCAGCCATATTTCTCTATTGCGCTTGCGGGGGGAACAACCAGCCCGCACCCGCGATATCCGTTTCACTCACTCCGTCTGCTCAGACAACCATCGATCAGGGGCAGAGCTTGAATTTCACTGCCACGGTGGCCAACGACACCAGTGGCAGTGGCGTAACCTGGAGCATGTCCGGAACATCGTGCAGCGGGACCGCTTGCGGGACCTTCTCGAATAAAACCGCGACCTCGGCCACCTATAATGCACCCACAACCGTTTCCGCAAATATGACCGTAACGGTCATGGCAACCTCTGTCACTGACACAACAAAGTCCGTGACTTCGCCAGTGATCGTTACCCCGGCGCCCAGCATTACCACCACCTCGCTCGCCAGCGGCACCGTGGGCACAGCCTACAGCGCCACCTTGCAGGCCAGTGGCGGCGCGGGCACGCTTACCTGGAGCTTGGCCTCCGGCTCGTCGTTGCCTGCGGGCCTTTCCTTGAGCGGCACGGGAACGATTTCCGGCACGCCCACCGCTGCGGCGACCACCACCTTCACGGTGAAGGTAACCGATTCTTCGGGAGCACAAGGCGGGGCGGCCTCGGCAACGCAAAAGTTGAGCCTTACGATCAATCCCATTGCGTTGACCATCACCACGACATCGCTCGCGGACGGGGTTGCTGGTACGGCTTACACCGCCTCGCTGGCTGCCTCGGGCGGCACGGGAGCTATCAGTTGGAGCGTGACCACCGGAAAACTGCCGGCAGGGTTGACTCTGAGCGGTGCGGGCGACATCTCCGGCACGCCCACGGCTGCGGGCACCACGAACTTCACCGTCACCGCCACCGATTCCGGCACCCCACCCCAGACCGCAAAGCAGGCATTGACCATCACCATCAATCCCGAACTGGTCATTACCACCACGACCCTGCCTTCCGGCGTGGTCAGCGCGGCATATAGCGCCAGCCTCCAGTCCAGCGGCGGCGTGGGAACCATCACTTGGACCGTATCCTCCGGCAGCTTGCCGGCAGGGTTGGCGATGAGCAATTCCGGGGTGATTTCCGGCACGCCCACCACGGCCGGAACTGCGAGTTTCACCGTCCAGGCCAAAGATTCAGGCACTCCCCAGCAGTCCGTGAAGCAAGCACTCAGCATCGCGGTCTACACGGGCTTGACGATCTCCACCACCTCCTTGCCCAACGGCACGGTGAATTCCACTTACAGCGCCACGCTGAAGAGCGTTGGCGGTTCAGGAACTATCACCTGGAGTATTAGCCAAGGCAGTTTGCCAACCGGTCTGAATCTGAGCGCTTCAGGGAAGATCTCCGGAACGCCTACCGCGGCGGGCACAGCGAATTTTACCGTTTCCGCCACCGATTCCAGCACTCCGCCGCAGACCAAGACTCAGGCACTGAGCATCACGGTCAATCCCGCATTGAGCATTACCACCACGAGTTTGCCGAGCGACACCGTCGGAACAGCATACAGCCAAAACATTCAGACCAGCGGTGGCACACTCCCGATCGCTTGGACCGTAACGGCGGGAACCTTGCCTGCGGGGCTGACGCTGGCAGGCAACTCGAGCGGCGAGGGTGTGATTTCAGGCACGCCCACTGCCTACGGCAGCAACACCTTCACCGTCACGGCGAAGGATTCTAGTACTCCGCCGCAAAGCGTCAATCAGCAGTTCACGCTCGTGATCAATAATGTAGCTCTCAGCATCACCACGACTAGCTTGCCCAACGCTACGGTGGGCGCGGCCTACAGCGCGCCGCTTCAAGCGTCTGGGGGTACGCCACCGTATACCTGGACTGTGGCCAGCGGATCAACACTCCCCGGGTGGTTGACTCTGAGTGGTTCTAGTACGAATTGGAACCTCACCGGGAGCCCCACGGCTGCCGGAACCGCGAACTTCTCGCTCACGGTGACAGATTCAAGCTCGCCAACCCAGAGTAAGACTGTAGCGCTGAGCATCACAATCGTTGCTCCTTCAACCGCCTGCGGCAAGGGGAACGAGAAGATTTTCAAAGGGCAGTACGCTTTCACCCTGAGCGGCTTTAACTCCTCGGGCTTCCAGGCTGCCATCGGCTCGTTCACTGCCGATGGGAGCGGACACATCACCGCCGGATATGTTGATGCCAACGGGGTATCCCCAGGCGTCCAGTCGAACAGCGTCACGGCCACCGGCAGTTCCTATTCCGTTGGCTCGGACGGCCGCGGTTGTGCCACCATCGAAACGCCGTTCTACACTTACACGACTCGCTTCGCCCTTGCACCTACGTCGAGTGTGGCGTCGGCGGGCACCGTGCAGGAATGGGAGTCCGGCTCGAGTCCGTTCATTGCTTCGGGGCAGATATTCTTGCAGAACGTTCCCAGCCAGGCTCCCGCAGGCAACTGGGTCTTCCAGGCACACGGCATCTACGGCCTGACACACCGGTACCGTATTGGTTTCATCGGCGCGGGCGGCGGGGGCTCAGGCACGAATGGGGAATATGACGTAAACGTCGAGAGTAAGCACTTTAATTACACGAGCGTCTCCGGAACGAGCATCTCCACTTTCGATCCAACCACCGGCCGTGGCACCGCGTCTACTACGCTGGCGAAGGGTACCACTTTGGACTTGGTGGGCTACCTGGTGTCCAATACATACCTCATCGAACTCACTGCGGATACACTTGCTGACGGAGTCTTCCTTGCGATCGGCGACGGCCGAGTGCAGAGCAGCTCCCTGACCTTAACTACTGGCCAGAATCTCGTATTCTATGGGACGGGGCTGGAAGATGCTGAGTTTGCCGTGGCCACCATTACCGGCTCCGGCTCCCTCTCGGCCAACCTATACCACGATGTCGCAGGGACCTGGACATCGCCCAGTCCGAGCACGGCAACGTGCGACTACACAATCGACACGTATGGCAGGGTTGCAACCAGTGGCACCGATTGCGGTTTGTACTTTGATGGAACAAGCTGGAGCTATCCTCCAGTTTTCTACTTGACTGGGCCTAACACGGGCGTCCTGCTCGGGACGAACGACCCTGGGGTCTTACTCGGGCAGCTCGCACCGCAGTCGGCGACCTCGATCACCGCCGGCACTTATGACATCGGCACGCAAGAGGTGGTCAACCAGAGTGTCGTCGAAACGCTGACCGGGGAGATCACCATTACCGGCAGCGGCAGCATAACGGGCACCGGCGACAGCACGTCACTCAGCGTGGTCCAGCTCGGAGGCCTACCCCTGAGCGCCACGCTGACGGTCAATGCCGACGGAACCTTCAGCTCCTCGCTCTATCCCGGGGTCGTCGCGGGCGTGATCATTTCCGGTACCCAGCTCATCCAGGTGGACGGCCCGAGCACTGCTTATCCGTCCATCCTGGTATTCAACGCAGGGACAGACAACTAGAGCTAGGGCTAGGCTGGGGGATTGGGGCGTCCGCAGTTCATCCGATGCCCCTTTCCCCCTCCTTTTCCAGCGGTACGAATCGGTTATGTTTGCTGGATTGGACTTCCGTGAGGAAGTGGCTGAGTGTATGTTGGCAGCCGAATCGCACAAGCCAACAAGAACCTAGATTGCTCTTGACTGGCCATTGCATTTGGGAGCCGCTAGGTCTATAGTGCCGGTCGGGCCGGAGATCATAGTGGAAATTCCGGCTCATGTTGCTCACAAGATTCCGAACGCAAGTAAAGGAGTGCTCTAATGCGTAACACTGTTTTCAGTAGCGTCGCAGCGATTTGCCCCAGGGGAGCTTGCAGGTCACTCGCAAGCCTTCTGCTCGCATTCGGTGCGATGGCGTTTCTGTTCACCGGGCCCATCTCCGTTGCAAAGGATAATGGCTCCGTACTGCCCGCGCCATCCAGCGGCAAAGCCATTGTCTGTATCTACCGCACGTACAGATTTACCGGCTCGTCCTCACACGACGAACTTTATGTCAACGGCACTCACCTTGGTAAACTACTCAACAGCGAATACGAATTCATGGAAGTGCCGCCGGGCACTGTTGTGATCTCCGGATTGCCCAAGGAGTACTACGGAAGCATCATCATGTCCGCCGCGGCGGCCGCCAATCAAGCCAGGCAGAAAGAAAACGAGCGGGCCCGGTTTGAGGCGGAGGCGGGCCAAACCTATTACTTCAAATGGACCGCCGGAGCCTTTGCAACTGGGATCAAGGTCACCCCTGTGGATCCCGGGAAGGGAGCCAAAGAGATGGCCAAACTCCATCTCTCCAAGCCCGTTGACGACAAGGAAGAAGCGAAACCAGAAACGAAAGACACCGACAAACCGCCGGCGAACTAACATCGCTCCGGCTGATTGTGAGCTTTCGGTGAACGTGCGTGACCTGACCTGATTGCGTTGATAGCGTCGGTCTACGGCGGACCCGAATGGCACCCCACACGGAGGTCCCCCATCAACTGTCCGCCCAGGGATCCGGTGTGCCATCAAGGTTAATGATCCTTCAACGTCGGGCCGCGAAAACGCCAAGATCCACTTCTGGCTGACGGACAAAGATGGAAAGAAGGTCTACGAGACAACCGACATTGTCCGGTCACTCGGGATGCGCAGCAAGAAGATGAAATCAACCGGAATGGTGGCGCGACCATTTCGAGAGAAAATCGCTGAGCGATTGAAGGACGCGAAAGTATCCTAGCTCTCTTGTAGAGGGGCGGGTGGCGCATACGTCCCGACGCTTTTGGTTGGGACGTATGCGCCTAGGCGTATGCGCGCCTCCAGTTGACTATCACTCGTCGCCGCCTTTAAACTCGCTGCTTCTGTATGGAGCCAGCACCGCGAACACGGGAGACAATCTTGTAAGGCTGCGCGAGGCGTTAGCGAAGGCTGGATTCCCGCTTCCACGAGAATGACCATAGTCCGCCGCGTTTTCTTTGGTTCGCGGCTTGTCCACAGGCCTAAGAGAAAACCGCAGGTCCCAAGACCGCGGGATCCGCGTCACGACACACTGCTATGAACGATCTAGAACGTATCCACGAAGCGTTGCAGAAGGCCGTAGCTGCCATTTCTTCATTCGTCCCAGGGTCCGTCAAGGCAGATCAGAAACTGTTAGGTCGTGGCCCTGTCACGGAGGCTGACCGGGCCGCAGACCGTATTTTGCGAGAGGTGCTTCTGCGCGAAGGAGAAGGATGGCTTTCCGAAGAAAGCATCGATGACCTTACCCGTCTGGACAAGCAGCGGGTCTGGGTAGTTGACCCGCTGGATGGAACGCTCGAGTTCGTGGCGGGAATTCCGGAATGGTGCGTCTCAATCGCCTTGGTGGAAAACGGAGCGGTGATTGCCGGAGGGGTTTCGAATCCGGCGACGGGCGAGACCTTTCTTGGTTCCGTGGCAAGCGGGTTAACCTACAACGGGAAGCGGACCCATGCCAGTGCCCTTAACAGGCTTGAGGGGGCAGTCGTCTTGGCCAGCCGCAGTGAAGTGAAGAGGGGCGAATGGGAATCTTTTAGGAATGCGCCCATAGAAATCCACCCCACGGGATCGGTGGCTTACAAGCTCGCCCTGGTCGCTGCGGGCCTGGCCGACGCGACCTGGACGTTGACCCCCAAGCACGAATGGGATGTTGCGGCCGGCGCCGTGCTGGTTAAGGCTGGAGGCGGTTTTGTGGAGTGCTTGGACGGGTCCACGCCCACCTTCAACAACATGTCGCCTCGCTTGTCCGGTCTAGTCGCTGGGGGACTGGCGCTACGGCAACAGATTCGGAAGCTGATAAGAACAGTGGCTAGAGTCTAGTGGCTGGAATTCCCGCTCCGCGCCCTTCGGGGGCCGACCGCACCAGCGCTTTCATCAGCCGGCGCGGGCCGGATGACGGGGTCCAGGGCGCCAGGCGCTACCGACCGGGCGTCACCCACGACCGTCCCTGCATGGTGGCCGGAATTCGGTGGCCGGCCAAGTCGAGCAGCGTTGGGGCGACATCGAGAAGACGCGCGCCGTGGTACTCGCCGCGCTGTGACCAATTCGGCGCCGCAAGCACAAACATCCCGAACTGGGCGTGGTTGCACGCATCCGGCCCCGTGTCATTCTCCTGAACGTGCAGCTTGCCGTGCCCCACGGTGCCGACGGAACGCCAAAGCAGTTCGCCAAAGTGAACGATCAGATCGGGCGCCACGTTTCGTACACTGCGATAGATTTCCTTGGGCTTGAATACCGGCGACTTGAGCGGACGCCCGGAATCATCCGTCAGAGCCTCGAGGCGTGACTTGATCTCGTCCCGGAAGGTTTCGTAATCACCGGGCGGGATGACTCCCTGCGGCTCGCGCCCTTGGACGTTGAAGAATACGCGCGCATAGTATCCCCCCTCGCTCCAGACTCGCGTCTTGGCCCAATTCACCTTGAGCTTCGCAAACGGCGTCAATTCGCTGGGATGCTCGTCGAGCACCAGCAAGCCTTCCTTCACCAGCCATTCGTTGACGGCGAAGCCGCCGTCCAGGCGCTGAGCGCCATGATCGGAAACCACCAGCACGATCGTGTCCGGTGGAAGCGACTCGAGCGCAATCCCGATCTGCTCATCCAGCCACTGGTAGTATTCCGGAATCACATCCTCATACGGATTGCCCGCTTGGTATTGCCAGTGCGCCTTGTCGAAAAAACTCCAAAAGCCGTGATGTACTCGGTCCAGCCCGATGTCCACGTAGTGGAAATAGTCCCATTCCTGCTGGGTAAGCAGCCAATGCACCACCTTCCACTGCTTGCGACTCATCTCAAAGATCTGGGTTCTAAGCCAGGCTTTATCATCGGTGCGAAAACCTTTGACGTCCGGCGGATAATCACCCACCAACTCGGTGATCTTGTTCTTGATCTCGGCAGGGTACGTATACTCGTTCTTTTCCGCGTTGGGAGTGAGGAAGCAACCCAGGCTGATGCCATTGAGCTTGCGCGGTGGATAATTGGGCGGAACAGCGAAAACAATTGATTTCTCTCCCTCGAGGGCCAGGTAGTCCCAAATGGCTAGGGCTTGCACTGAATGCGAGTCCGCAAAACGCAGAGGGCTGTAAGAGTAATCCGCGCGATTGCGGAAACCGTAGACACCCAATGACCCAGGGTCCTGGCTGGTACACATGCACATCCAGGCAGGAACGGTGATGGGCGGAATCACACTCTCCAGGCGTCCCCACACCCCCTTGTTCATCAGTCGCCGGATATTCTTCAGGCGCTCGTCGCCGAAAACGACCTCCGGTGCAGCGCAATCGAGTCCCAGAACGCAGATTCTCATTAGATAACCACTCTTGTAGCGGCGGCTTTCCGCCTCCACGGCGAGGTAAGCTCGCCCCTACGACAGCTTCCACGGTTTGCCGTCCATCTGGGATGGCAAGGAAACTCCGAACCAAGCCAGCACGGAGGGCGCCACATCCATGATAGCTGGATGATCGCAATCCAGCTTCCGGTTGGAGAAAAGAACCCCGGGCACCAACAACGGATCGATGCAGTGATCTCCGCTCCACGCTTTGCAGTTATCTTCCAACACGGACCCGGTTACCTGCCCCTTCGCCGAATCCCAACCCACCCGATACCCCGCCGCATAGCCGATAATCAGGTCCGGCGCATTTTCCCGGTATGGCCCTTTATAAACAACATCCCTGTCCCTCACGCGGCTGATGGGCGCACCACCGGTCTGCGGATCGATGAGCGCTTGCAATTTCTCCTGGAGTTCGCGTTTGAGGGATCGCGTGTCTTCTCCGGGCGGAACAATCCCGCCACGTTCCCGCCCACGCTGGTTAATGTAGAGTCCGTTAAGACCCAGGGCGTAGGCGCGCGTGCGTTCCCAATCGACGTTCGCAAACCACTCCCCACTCCGCTCGATGCCGTCTTTCAGCGCGAGGTAGCCGTTGCGCCACAGCCAGCTATTGACATTCACTCCCCGCGCGAAGGACTTGAATCCGTGGTCGGACACCACCACCAGAACTCCGTCGCCGATTTGCTCGAGAATGCGGCCGACCAAGCCATCGATGCGCCGGTACAAATCCTCGATTACACCCTCAAAGCGTCGCGGTGGCACAGGAACTCCTGCCTGTGAGCAGGAGTTTGCCGCTGGGTGTTTCGCATCGAGGAAGCGCCAAAACATGTGTTGGATACGATCCGTGGCATCAAATACGCAGGCGCAGACTCCTCGCGGCGTCTTCTCGAGCGCGTCGAAGAACATTCGCTCGCGCTCCTCGTGGATCAGGTAACACTGTTTGAGAAAAGCCTCCTCATCCAGAACCCCCTCGTTAAGCGCCCAGGTGTCCTCAGCCAGGCCGAGTGTCGCGAATGGCCCAAAAAGCTTCGCTAAATAGACCGAGTAGATGAGAGGGTGAGAGATGGGAAGGGCGGGCCGGCTGGGATCAATATTCACGGGGCCGGCATAGAGTTCGAGATGGGGAACAAGAGACTTCAGGTAAAAGCGGCAGAGGCCGTGAACCCGGATTCCCAGCCCCGGCTTGAATTTCAACTCCACCCACTCGGAGTAGTCGCCTTTGCGAAGCTCGATGCGCCGGCCGTCAATCGCAATTTCAGCTTTTTGTTCACTTCCGTTCGGCTTGATGCTGAACTCCAGGCGCAATGGCGTGCTGGGGCTCCTCCGCAACGGGTTGTCGGGTCCCGGAATGTAGGAACGAAAGCGCTCCCCGTCCGGCTGGAGCGAAAAACGCGCGCCTCCCTCCGGTTTCTCGCCGTCCGCCGGCTGGCTCGAGTAGAAGGAGAAAGTTCCCTGGCTTCCTTGCAAGTCAGGCACGCACATACCCGACAGCAGCACCCCTTCGAATTTCTCCGGCGGAAAGGTAATGGGAATACGGATCACGGAACAAAAAACGCCGGCCTTCCCCAAGAAGTTCCAGAACGGAATGCCCTTGCGCAGCAACTTCACCCGCGGTCGTCCGAGTGGAATAGTGTACTTGCCGATCTGCAAGGTCTTCTTGGTGTCGCGAATCTCAGCCGAAGATAGAAACGGCAGGTAACTGCGCAAGTCGCGCCCCAGGAAATCATAGATATTGTGTTTGCCTGGATTGACTCCGGTCATGAACGAGGACCAGGCGACCGGCGAATCGGGAGGACATGTTGTTGCTAAACGACGGAACGTTCCCTGGTCCCGAAGTTTGGCAAAGTTGGGCATCTTTCCTTCCTGCATAAATCTCGAGGCCAAGTCCGGGTCCATGCCATCGAAGCCCACAATCGCTATCCGCTTCACTTGGGCGCGGCGATACGCATTCCAGCCGCGAATCAGGCGATAGAGCCGGCGAACCGGCCACGTGATGAAGGCCAACAAAGAGTACAGAAAAGCCAGGAAAAGAGTCAGAAACGAGGAAAGAAAAGCAAAGCCGGCGCCCGGTCCCACATAAGCCTGCGCCACGGCTGGAGTCAACAGGAGAATCGCGAAGACCAGCAGAATGCTTACGCTTCCCCCCCACAAGCCCATCCCTCTCCCTTGGGGAGAGGGTGTCCCGTGACGGCGCTTTCTCCAGCCGGCGCGGGACGGGTGAGGGGTCGCTTCCCTGGCTAACGCTCGCTCTCGCTCCCGGCTAACACCTCGCATCCGGCAATTCTCCCCTTCGCAACCAATCGTCCTCAAATCTCAATCCCCAGTATCATTTTGAGTATCAGCCCTGCAACTAGCGAAACAACCAGGAAGAACACCAGCCAGTTGGTAGCGAAGAACCCCAGGTCAATCGAGCGCGGCGCATAGTTCACTTCGAGCGATTGCACCGGGCCGCCCCTGGGAAGGGCCTGTTCTGCTGGGTTCAAGAACCATTCGAGCAAGCCCGCCCTCGCCCGCTCAACCGGCAACGCACTGATCTCCTTGGAGACAACCACTTGCTTCGAGAAGGCCTGGCCGGCCACAACCACCGCCGGAAAGAATACTCCGTAATCCTCCGCTCGAATTCGCCAGCTTACTTCTCCAAGCGCCGGCACATTCACGGGAGGAGCGGTGAGCGTTAGCCCTTTCGGAAGTTTGAGCGAATCAGAGTCCAGTGGGGTTGGATGCGCCAGCCTGGCGGTAAGGATAAACGAATTTTCCTTCTCCAAAGGCATCCGCCCGTAGCGCAGGTCCAGTTGGATCATAACAATCACTATGGGGAACAGAAGCACGGCGAATGGCTTCAAGTTATAGGCAAGGTATACGGCCGTCCAGCGCAGAATGCGGCCATGCGCCCTCGAGACGATGCCGAGTTGGTCCGGGAAGAGGCGAAGCTCCAAAAGATGCGCTTGAATGCGATTCTTGATCCTGCGCAGCGCCTCCTGATTCGAAACGTAGCGGAAAACCACCAGCGCCGCCAGGCCGGTCAGGACCGAGATCACAGTAAGTCCGTAGACAGGATTGGCAGCACGAAAGGGCCGAAAGAACAAATCGAATGCGCCGTCGATCAGCCTCAGACAAGCACCTCCCGATGATTCCCCTCCTTGTTAAGGAGGGGTTAGGGGTGGTTGACCGGAACGCGATGCTGCCACCCACCACCCCCAGCAGGGCCGAGCGACGCTCGGCCAGTCATTCATTCGATGTAGCCAAGGCCCTTCAGTCGTTTTCTCACTTCTTCTTCGTCGTCCGAGTCTGCGCCCGACCCCAGGATGGCCGTGACTTCCTTTTCGAGAACGTGCGTGACGAACTCATCCGGAGAAGAGTAGCCGGCGATCTCGGCGCATTTCTTTATTTTCTCAAACAGCTCATCATCCAGCTTAATTCGATTTCCAAGCACCTGCCTTCTCCTTCAGCCCCCGGCCAGCGAAAGAACTCAGCTCAGGGCATAAGAACGATAAGCGTTAACCTGCCGCCGCTCCGCGGCTCTCGCGGACTTGCAACTCTTAGCTTGACGTCTACGGGTGGCTCCCCTGTTCTGATTCGAACACCGACTGCCCAACCATATTCTTCGGCTTGGTAATTCCGTATTCAGCCAGGATAGTTGGGGCGATATCGGTCAGCGCGGGCCCGTGCATCCGAACGCGCTTGTTGCTCAGCAGTACGCCCGGCACCAGCGTATAGTCGATGCAATGATCGCCGCTCCAGGGCTCTGTGTTTGGTTCCAAAACTTCGGAGGTAAACTCTCCCAAGTCGGTCTTCCATCCCGCTCGGTACCCACGGTTGTATCCTACCACCAAATCCGGAGCATCGCGAACCTGATCGCCCGTGTAAACGTCCTGAGCCCTGTCCACGCGGGTTATGGGCGCCAGTCCTGTCGCCGGGTCGCGCACCGCGAGGAGCTTGTCCCGGATTTCATTCTCCAGCGCTTCCGCCTCCGCCCCCGGCGCCACCGTTCCCCAGCGCTCGCGGCCGCGCAGATTGAGATACAGCCCGTTCAGCCCCAGGCCGTAAGCGCGCGTGTGCAGCCAGTCGACGTCCGTGAAGAGGTCACCCAATCGCGCTCTGGACCCGGGTTTGAGCGCGATATAACCGTTATCGAGCAGCCACGTGTCCAGGTTGAACGAACGATCGTAGGGCGCGAAACCGTGATCGGACATTACGATGAGCGTCGTGTTTCCGTCCTCCTTGGCCAGCGCCCTTCCTAGCATCTGGTCCATCTGTTCATAGAACCATTCGAGCGTGCCCGAATATTTCGCCGCCACGTCAGGATCGTAGGCCGGACTATGCTGGTCGAAAGTGCGCCAGAACATGTGCGCGTTCTGGTCCAGGCTCGAGAAATAGGCGAAGAGCAGGCCGGCGTGAAGCCTGGCCACTTCCAGATCGAAGAACCGCAACTGCTCTGCCAGCACCAAGCGTGCCTGTTCCAGATATTCTCCGTCGCTCAGCACCCGGTCGGAAAGCGCCTTGGTGTCCTCAGCGATGCCCTGCGTGTAGTAGAAGCCGACTTGCTTCCACAGTTCCTTGGCATAGTTCGAAGGTGTGGAGAGCGGCAAAGCGGGTTGCGAAGGGTCGATGTTCACCGGTGAGATATAGAGTTTGAAAAAGGGATCGAGCTGCTTCATGTACAGTCTGCAAATCCCGGTAGCGCTCTCGAGGCCGGGAATCAGCGAGAACTTTACCTGCACCCAATTGCTCCACTCGCCCTCGCGCAGCAGAATCTCCTGGTCCTGGATCGCGATCTTCGCTACCGGCTGCGTGGGATCAACCCAAACCGTGAAGTCAACCGCCACTTGCGGAGCGCCTTTGCGGAAGGTGTTGGGCGGACCGAACAGTTTCGCCGAAACTCGATGATCCCGAACTTCCACCGGGTAGACATGACCCCCGCTGCGATCGCCTTCTCCATCCAGAGGGTCATCGGTATAGAAGGAGAAAATCCCGTAGGTGCCCTGCATGTCCGGCGTTCCCATGCCGGCCAGGGTTTGGGAGCGGGATTCCGCGGGAGGAAAGTTGGCGGGGATGTGAAGCACCGTGGCAGGGATCCCGTATTCATCCAGGATTTGCCAGAATGCCCTGCCCTGCCTCAACAAGTCCGCCTTCCCGCTCGAGAGCGGGATCACCCAACTGCCCAGGGAAAGCGTGTGCGCAGGAGCTTCCACTCGCGCCATCGAGAACTCGGGCAGCATGGTCTTCGGGTCGCGCTCGATGAAATCAAAGACGCCGTGCCCGCCCGGATTCATCCCCGTGATCACGTTCGACCAGGCCACCGGGCTCTGCGGTGGGATGCTGGTGCGCAGTTCGCTAAAACTGCCTTCACCCTCGAGCCGTTGGAAGTTGGGCATGTGCCCGTTGTGCATGTACTGATGCAGAAGCTGCGGGTCAAGGCCGTCAATCCCCAGCACAATCACCTTGTGGCGTGCAGCTTCAGGGTTCGTGCGCGCACAGCTTGCGAGTGTGAAACAGGAGGCAATCAGCAGTGGAATGCAGAGTGCCCATCTCCGAGAGTTCTCTTCTTCCATTTCTCCGCCAACCCGGTAATATACATCGGACCGGCGCCCACCACAACGAAGCCGGAAATCGGATAGTGTCTCAGGATGTGTGGACCTGGTCTGCCGGATTCATAAAACGCTGAGGGTTACGCCCGCGATGGAAGCAGGTGTTTCTGATCACGTTTGGAGTATTGAGGAGATCGCGGCGCTTCGGCCAGAGCCAACGCCCGAACCGCGAGGTCCATCCAAGAAGCGAAACTCAAATTGAGCGTTTGGCCAAGCACGTGTGGACAATCGAAGAAATGCTGGAGCTAGTAACTATACAGAGCGACATAAATTGTGGCACGGGCGTCCCGCCCGTGATCACGGCCGGGACGGCCGTGCCACGAAGGGATGAGCAATTATTCAAGTCGCTCTGTATAGTAGGAAGCTGAGCGGATGATTTGTAGGCATTCGTCCCGCGTCTTGCTGCAATCTATAAGGCCGGTCAGATTGGCTGAGTTCCCCAGCTTGAGTTGTTTCGACATTTTGGAGACAAGAATACCACTGATATCGTGCCTTGGCCTGTGGGATATCCTAGTGCGAGATAAAACCGTGCCATCTTGGTCGTATAGCGTGAACCAAATGTGATCCCTCCCGTGGTCCTCTTTGCAGCCCAGCTTACTTGTGAGTTGCCTGCGGGTTTTCTCTGAGTCTAGTTTGGGCATTACTCAGTACAGCTTTAGGAAGCTCTCAAACGTCTGTAAGTCGCGCTTGAGAGATGGGGAAAGTTGCTGGATGTTACTTTCCAAGAACTCGTACTGCTCGACAAAAGCCTCATAAAACTGGTTTAGAGCAACTTCCAGGTCAGCATCATAAACGAATACGCCAGTATCCGGCTGACTGATGACGTATCCGGAATCTTCCTTCTCGACTTCAATCAACATTGGAGAGCGAAGGCAATAACGACGATCTGGAATGTCCGGGATGGAGAGGACACACTTGAACTGGGAAGCCTCAACGTCAACATTACAACAGCAGTTAGGTACCGTGTAGCGAAGGAATTCGCTAGAAGAATTGCACCGCCCTTGGTGTCCGCTTTGCAGCAACGGCACGCTATGGCTCCTGTCTCCTCTTAAGATTCTCGGCAGCCTCAACAAACACAATGTTCCCCACCATAACCTGGTAAATGGGGCTCCCATCGTTGTCGAATTTGTCGGTTCTCAGAACCTTTGCCACTATCGGTCTTACTCGTACCACCGAGCCATCCTCAAGCTCGCATCTAGTCCACGGTTCTTCTGATTTAACAATGGACACTGGGGTTGCAAGCGCCTCTTTGGTAGTTCCGTCAGGAAGGATCAGTTTAACTCTAGCTAAATCCATATGCGACTTTCAACTCCGATATAGAGGGACTGCCCCTTTAGCGCTGCAACCTAATCCATAGTATTGTCTGCTTATCAAGATGCACTTTAGCATACAAGAGTTCTGTCGGCAATTGTTATGCCAAAGTTTAAATTGACATGCCATAGTACTTCCGTGCTTCAAATCGGCAGTTTTGCTACGATTCCTGATTAGAAGATTTTCAAACCGAGACACTATCAGAAGTTGGACCGGCTGGTGCAGACTCGTCCAATTTGCTGTACATTGCGGTGAAGGAGGCACAGGATGCTCTCGAACCGATCGATACCTCACGCCACCGTAATTCCAGTTCTGGCGTATCCGGGCGTGAATCAGGCTGCGGCCTGGCTGTGTGATGCGTTCGGATTTAACGTGCGTCTGCGCCAGCCGGCCTACACCCTGATCACAAATCGAAACCGCATATCATCTCCATACCACTGCGGGAAGGCTGTGCCCCAGAGGTTGTTATAGAGGTTGACGTGAACGCCTTCCTGCATCTCCGGCAGATTATTATCGAACTCCAACAGCCCGCGCTGGCCCGGAGACACCAGAGGGGCGTCGAGCGTTTCAAGCGCAAACGTTCCCTCGGCATCACGATAGCTGACCGTGCGAGTCACGGCGTGAAGGTGCAGGCCGCCGCCGGCCATGACGTCGTGGGGTGAAACCGGACGATTCACTTTTTCGAGCCGCCACCCATCCTCTTCCGGGGCCGGCGGCGAGAACGACAGCCACATGGCTTCGGGGAGGCGATTGGCCCGCTTGTTGAAACACTGAAAAGTGATGATCACCGCCGGCTGAGCGGCAGGGAGCAGAACCTCCATCGTCAATCTTTCCGGCCAGCTAACCAGCCCGGCCAGTGCCGCCTCGGCTTGGGGCATGCGCAATTCCGCTACGATCCGGCGCCCCTCCGCCTCTTCCCCTGCCCACGCTCCGTTCAGGGTGGGCTGCCATGTCCGGCTTTGTACGGGGTATTTCTCCAAGCCTGGTTTGCTGAAATCGTAGCCCATGGGCCTTGTGTTGTAGGCTTTGTTGAAGCGCGCGAAGTCCGCGCTGGTAAAAGTCTGATATCGGAAGCCGGCCAGCAGGTGTTTCGCGGATGCCCATTCCTTTCCCGTCTTGCGGTCCTGAAGCCGCTGGATTGCCCCGGTCGCCTCATCCAACGCCAGGATAAAATGCGTTCCTTGGATTTCCTTACCGGAGACAAGAGGCGCCAAGCCTTGCGTGTGCGGCGGCTGGGGCGCGAGTTTTCCCAGGCGCTTCTCTGCCTCTTCCTGCAGCGCGGGAGGCAGAACCGCCACGGCCCGGTCCATGTCCGCGCGCTTTGCCGCCCATTCTGCGTCCACTTTCTTGAACGCGGGAAGTGTCGACCGGGCGCTTGCGAGTTCGTTCGGCGAGTACACTTCCGGGTGTTCCAGGTACTGGCCTACGCTGAGCCCCCAATTGTGCTCGGGGGCCAGGATGAGCTTGCGCGTCATGGCCAAGTCGATAGCGTCACCCAGCTTCAATCTGCCGTTTGACAACCACTCGCCACGCAGCCGGCACAACTCCCGGTAGCGCGCCACCTTGCCTGGGTCGCTGCCCACGCCGTAGATCCAGGTGTCGCCCATCTCCTTGGTCACCACCGGCAACTTGGGGCGCAGAGGCTCGAGAGCGTCGGCGATGACGCTTAGATTGGTAGGAATAATCCGCGCCCCCGGATAAATCGCATGCAGTTCGTGGTATGAATTCCTAATCTCCCCGAGTGTATGTGGTCCGGAGTTGTCGCCTCGCACGCGAATCGAGACAGCGATGTCGGTTCCCGGAATGGCCACCGTGCTCCCATAGTCGAAGGGGTGATACAAGACCATGATTTCCGCCGCCACGTCCGTCTCTGCTTCCGGGTCGCGCCAGTTGAACAAATACGCGTGCGGGTCTTCTTCCGCCTCCTGCGCATCCTTGCTGGACTGAGGGAGAGTAGCCCCGCCATCATTCATGAATGGTACGTCAGGGGCTTTGCAGCCCGCATTGTCGCCGATATCCAGAAAGCGGACGCCTGCCCGCGCCAGCGGGCACACGATGCCGCGGGTGTGGCACGGAACATCGGTAAGCTTGCCGGCAACAGTCTTCCGACCGAAGCGCTGGTCGAGCGACGCGGACAACCTCAATGCGGATGTCATCAACGAACTGTCCAGCATCTCCGAGTTCCAGGTAAAGGGCATGGCATGCCAGGCGATATCTCCCTCGGCGATCGCTTTCTCCATGCGCAGGCGTTTTTCGGTCGAGGCCTGCTCCAGGTATTCGTAAAGCAGCCACGCCGCCACCGTCCACACGTAGCGCTCCTCCCCATCCGCCTGGCGCAGCTTCTCGGCCATGTCCATGGCGCGGGGAAAATAGTCCTCGAAATAAGTGCGGACCACTCCCTGCTCGGTATCCGTGAAGCCGACGTCCAGATGGCACTTATAAAGCACGTAGACCGTCTTCACTTGGCCCGCCGTTCCCTCCGCCCGAACCTGTTGGGAGAGCGACTCGAGACACATCCCAAACGCCGTAGCCGTCACGCCTTTCAGCAAATCCCGTCGATGCATTGTTCCGGCCTCCTCGGTGTTTCCTATCACCTCGAGAGCGTCCGCGTCAAGTTACACTGCCCTGGGAAAAGTCAGTTTTTCAAAAAGGGTGCATGCATCCAAGACAATGTATGCGCCAAACTCGGGGGCCCCGGTTGTCAAATGAAACTCCCACCCGTTGAGACTCAAAAACGTCTATAATGCGCTATCATGCACATCAACCAAACCAAGGCGATGAGCCTAGCTACCGGCGGCCCCCAGTATTATTTGGACGCCCTCACCAAGCAGATCAAGCGACAATTGCAGGCCGAGAAGTCCGTGCCCGTCGCCTTGGTAACGCCCTATGGCGCGACGCCTTCATCATTCCGCGCAGTCGCAGGAGACGTGAAGCTGGACCCGAATGGCGAGGTCGTGCCTGGGAGGGTGGGCCGTGACCGGATTCAGCAGGCTGGTGCTGGTGAATCGATTGGAGAGGCTATAAAGTACTGGTACAAGTTAAAGTCCGGGGACTTCAAGCGCATAGACGTGGAAATAGAAGTCTTGGACGACAAGTTCTACCTGACACCCGTTGCTTACAAATATAGGGAACGCTCGAAAACGCACGTAATACGGCGCCCCGAGTTCCCACTCTCATTCAACGACAGACTGCAGAGCGAGCTTTGGCGTCGGCAGCTAGAACGCGTCAGGCAAGTGCACGCGGAAATGTGGCGTTGGTCCATCGAGGAGATTTGCCGGGTAGCTGCAGCGCATGCCGACGACAGCGGGTTCACGCATGTGAAAGAGGAGGACCTGTTGCGCGCCGCAGGACCGCTCAAGGTTCTCGGGGTTGAGTTCGGTCCCTATGTCGGGAAGGGCTACGATTGTCAGGGGGAGTTTCGCTTTCTGGATTATGAACCCTACAAGGTGCCGATCGAGATCAAGAAGGCGAGCTCAGGTTTCAAGTACCAACAGAGCAAATACTCCCCCACGGAACTTTCCCGGGCAGTGATCCTTTGCATACGCCACGACCTGCAAAATGTTCCGCATAATGTGGACGTCATACAGTTGGCAACACTCTGTTCCGCTTTGGGCACGTGACTTTGAACTATGCCTCCCGTACTCCAATTCGCACCGATAACGCGTCGCATCCCCGCTGAAAGACAACAAGCCAAGCGGCACTACGGGGTACATCCTTACTTTACCCGGCGCCCGGCGAACGTCGTTCGAGAATACATTGAGCATTTTACGCAGCCCGGAGATTTCGTGCTTGACCCCTTTGGAGGGTCTGGCGTAACGGCAATCGAGGCGATGCTGCTCAACAGACGCGCAATTCACAACGACATCAATCCTTTTGCCAATTTCATTGCCTCCCAGATTGCCGACGTGACCTACGACGACACAACTTATATCAAGCAAGCATTTCAGGAAGTTCAGAGCCGATGCAAGACTCAGGTCCAACAGATTTCCGCCATGTCCGAAACCGAGGCAACTGAAAGACTGGCCGGGCTGAACCTGCCGGAGAATATTAAGCTGCCCAGAAACTCAGATGCAGAGAGGTACTTAGACCTTTTCACGCCGCGCCAGTTGCTTGCGCTGGCCTTGCTCAAGACGGCGATCGAACAGGTCTCCAACAAGTGCGGGCGGGGAGCGATGCTCCTCGCCTGGTCGGCCACCTTGGGCAAATTGAACAAGACGTTCCTTTCAGCACGAGGCAGGCTGGAATCTCGCGGAGGCAGTAGCATCTTCAGCATATACAGATACAAATTGGCAGATGCCCCCGTGGAACTCCCTGCCTGGGAAGTATTCCGTGAAAGGGTTATGAACGTTATATCCGGCAAGGCAGAGGTGTTCAAGAAGAAGCGTCTGTTGGCCAGGACGGAGGGCTGGCGGGGCAGCGTCGACATTCACTGTCTCGACATCACCGAACTTCCGCAGGCCATTGGTCATAAAGTCGACTATATTTTCACTGACCCTCCTTACGGCGGGCACATCGCCTATCTCGATTTGTCTATTCTCTGGAACCACTGGTTGGGCTTTGACGTTCCCCTAGACGCCAGGGAAAAGGAAGTCATAGTGGGTGGAGAACTGCGCCTAACGGAAGAGCATTACATCAGGCGACTGAAAGAGAGCATTCGGCTGTGCGTGGATATGCTGAAAGAAGACGGATGGCTTTCTGTGGTGTTTCAGCATTGGAATGTGCGCTATTTTGAGGCAATTCTGGAAGAGGCCAGCGAGGCCGGCGCCAGCCTCAAGGCCGCCGTAACCCAAATTGGCGACACGATCTGGTCAATGCATAAGAAGAAGAATAAAGAAAAAGTCCTGGCCGGAGAATTGATACTCTCTTTTCTCAAAGACGGCGCACCGGGGGCACGAGGCTGGGAACGCTTCTCCCCTATGACGATTGACGAGCTCATGGACGAAACCGTCGTCGAGGTTTCCCCCGACGGAAGGCCTTTTGCCGGCGAACTACTGTTTAATCAGGCAGTTTTGAAGGCCTGGAATCGAGGCGATCTTCGCTGCCTGGACGTGAGTCGAGAGGAGTTCTCAGAGATCCTGATGAGAAGGGGATGGCGCTATAACCCCTTTCGCCACCAGTGGTTCAAGGCGCCTGAGGTTGTCCCGCCCGGGTTCCAGCTCAGCTTCTAGCCGCGTTTCGGAGCACCAAGGCAATTGCATTTACTTTTTAAGGTGCCAATCATTTCGCACCACTGCGCCGTTCTTCATCACGAACTTAACGCGCTCGAGTTCTGTGATGTCCTCGAGCGGATCGCCTGAGGTGGCGATAAGGTCGGCAAACTTGCCCGGCTCGATGGCCCCTACGCGGTCTTGCCAGCCGATCATTTCGGCGGCCGAGCTGGTAGTGGCGCGAATCACATCGATCGGTTGCATGCCCAGATCGCGCAGCGCCCCGAACATGATGGCCGTGGCTTGACCCCTGGTCCTGCCCGGATAATCAAACCACATGTCTGATCCGGCGGCATACTTCACTCCGGAGCGCAGAATGCGCTGCAAGCGTGCGGGCGCCTTT
>Ga0326727_10010943_pt1 | contig 21350 bp, 20 predicted proteins | sample MB2enrmetagenome_FD_207643 | JGI IMG/M metagenome (GOLD analysis project Ga0326727, IMG submission 207643) | Lab enriched peat soil microbial communities from McLean, Ithaca, NY, United States - MB29MY | ecosystem: Environmental > Terrestrial > Soil > Wetlands > Peat | place: USA: New York...
AGGCATTTACCTCCTCACATGTCCGAAGACAAAGGAGCAGTACGTGGGATCGGCGACAGGGACGGAAGGCTTTTGGCAACGTTGGCAAGATTATGTGCAGACAGGAGACGGGGGTAATGTGGGTCTCAAAAGCCGAGACCCGAGCGATTATCAGGTTTCGATTCTCGAGGTAGCTGGAACAGCCTCTACATTAGACGACATCCTGAAGACGGAAGCCCGGTGGAAGTCAAAACTACAAAGTCGTGAGATGGGTTTGAATCGGAACTGATCGGAATGCTCAGAGGGTAGAATGAACAATAGTTCCCCGAACCCTATCGATATTGTCAGAATGGGAGAAATCCTCCGGGAAGTTAAGGAACTGGCCAAGGCCTACAAAGACCTGACGAAAAAGCCACTCGGTATTACGGGAGAAGTTGCTGAGTATGAGGCGGCTAGACTCCTTGGCTTACAACTTTGCGATGCCAGGCAACCGGGATACGATGCGGTGAGATTAAAGGGAGAAGCGGTTACGAGAATTCAGATTAAAGGCCGTTGTAGCGCGGATTACAAGCCGGGGCAACGACTGGGATCCATTAGATTCAAGCATGATTGGGACTCGGTTGTCCTTGTTCTCATGGACGACAATTTCGAGCCGCTTGAAATCTACGAGGCAGAACGTGAGCAGATTAGGAAGAGGCTCGAGGAACCGGGGTCAGCAGCTCGAAATGAAAGAGGTTCCCTGGCCGTATCTCAGTTCAAGTCAATAGCAAGAAAAGTGTGGCCTGAATAGGAGGTCTTATGGCAAATATCCCCGGTCCCCAACCCGATATTCGGTTCTGTCCAGTCTGTAAGGCGACCTTAGTGAACGTACCGAGGCGGCACATGAAATCGAGCGGCTACAAACGAAGGGATGGAACGGTCTCCGAATATACCCACACCTACGACTGCACCGAGTGCAAGAATCGATTCGAGATTAATCAGGACCGGGTGGACAGTGGGGTCAAATCTTTATCCTTGACTTTAACCATCGTCCCTGATAGCATAGGTGCATGGCCCGTCCGTTACGCATCCAATATGAAAACGCCTGCTACCACGTGACCTGCAGGGGCAACGGAAGACAGCAAATCTTCCTGGCCGAGTTCGATAGAACGAAATTTCTGGAACTCCTTGCCCGTTCGGTTGAGACCTACCGAGTTCGTCTGATCGCCTTCGTCCTCATGACCAACCATTTTCATCTCGTAGTGAAAACGCCGCATGCAAACCTCCAAGAATTGATGCGCCATTTCAATATCTCCTACACGGCTTACTTCAATAAGAGACACGGGAGATCCGGTCATCTCTACCAGGGGAGATACAAGGCCTTTCTGATAGATGCAGACAGCTATCTTTTGGAAGTCTCCCGTTACCTGCACTTGAATCCCGTTCATACCGCGCAACTCGTCCACTCCACGGAGGAACAAACGAGGGAGTATCTGAGGAACTACCGATGGAGCAGCTATCGCGACTATATCTCTTCCCGTCGGTATCCCTTTTTGGCCCTTGACGAAGTGCTCGGGTACTTTAAGGGCGATAGGCTCTCCTACAGGGACTTTGTCGAGGAAGGGATATCACACAGTGAAAATCCCCTGGAAAAAGGAAAAGGCCACAATATAATCGCCGATGCGGCTTTCATCAAAGACGTGCTGAAACAGGCAAGGGTAACGCCCCAACGGGAGCAACCTGCGGCACGAAGAGCCATTGCCCGGGTGGAGCCGGAAAGGGTGCTCCTCACCGTCATGAAGCGCTTCCGGACAAACCGCGAAGAAATCCTGAGGAACAGATACCGGGGGCCGGCGAGAAGTATCGCCATGGAGCTTCTCTACCGTTACGCGGGTATGAACCAAAGAGAGATTGGTGAACTTATGGGGGTAGATTACAGCACCGTGAGTGTGACAAGGAAAAGGCTTCGCCACATGCTGGCCGCGAATGATAGGCTGAAAAAGCGGTTCCATGCTGTAGAAGATGCTTTAAGTCAAGGATAAAGATTTGACCCCATGCCCCCAGAGGATCTCGTCTTCCCCCTCCCCTGCGAAGGATCGTGTCGACGCTGTAAAAGATGCCGTCTATGTCGAAGCAGACTTTCCACCACCGAGTTTATATTCGGCTCATGACTATCGGCGTCATAGGTGAACCTCATGCCGTCCGCCGTCGCTTTTTCGTACCCCGGCCCGGTCAATCCGCTCGTCGAGTCGGATAGACCGGGCCGTGATGTCGTTACAACTTCAATAGCCTTCTCGCATTACCTTCATAGATGGCATAACGCTCCTCCTTGCTGATGGGGAGTCGGTCGATGATATTGATCGTCCATCTGATGTACGCAGAGCCCCTCTCGGGATCGAAGGGAGAATCGGAGCCGAAGAGTACGTTGTCCGCGCCGAAAAACTTGAGTCCACAGATCGTGGCCGCCTCTGACCCAAAGACGGCGGTGTCGGCATAGAACATGTGAAAATAATCGACTGGACGCTTCTTCAGTTGCTTGAGTAACACCGAATAATCCACGTCCGATGTACGGGTACCGAGCTGGTCCCATCCCGGTCCAACCCGCCCTTCGAAATATGGGATCATGCCGCCCAGGTGGTGAGTGATGATCTTTAAACTGGGTAGTCTGTCGAAAAGCCCGGCAAAGACGAGATGGGCCATGGCAACACTCGTTTCATAAGGCCAGCCTAAGGTCCACCAGATCTCGTAGTGGCTTTTTGTCTCGCTCTTGTAGTCGGGAAAATCCGCACCCCTGGCGGGATGCAGCCAGATGGGGCGGTCGAGATCCGCCATGAGGTCGAAAAGCGGCATAGTTTCTGGTTTGTCCAGAGGACTGCCGAGGACATTGCTGAATACTTGAACTCCTACTGCCTTAAGCTCGGTGACAGCCCTGCTCGCCTCTTTGAGCAGGCCTTCGGAATCGTTCATGGGTAAAGAAGCGATGAAACCGGGAAACCGGTCAGGGTGCTGAGCTACCAGTCCCGCCATCCCGTCGTTCGCAAGCCTTGCCATGTCTGTTGAGACCGGTGGAGGGCCGAAGACCTCGATCGGCGGGGAGCCAAGGCAAATTATCTGGGAGTAATCGCCAAATTTATCCATTATCCTGAACCGCTCATCCAGATCGACAATACAAGGCACCCCCCGGACTCGCTTGTGCATGTCCTTGCCCTTCGGCGCCACCTGCACCATCTTGTCGAAGTATGCCTTGGGAAAGATATGGTTAAAGATATCAATCTTCATGTAGCACTTCCTCCTTCAGAACTCAAACAGGTGACCGAACTTCTTGCGGCTTTCCTGCCGGTACTCTATCCCCGGACGGTCGGGAAGCGGGAACTTATCTCTCCACTCCCAAGGCTTTGTGGCATCGATGATTGCCCTTGAATTGAGGAAGCGGCCTGCTGCCCTGTCTTCGGGCGTGATGCGCGGATCGAGCGGTGTGGACGTGGCCCGCGTGATGATGTCGATGGAAGTGGCAGGGTCGGTACGAGTGAGGATTGCCCACATCACGTCATCGAGATCCGTGACATCGATGTCATCGTCGGTGACTACCACGTATCTTCCGCAGTAGTTCGCCACATTGCTTGTGTACGCCGCATGGCCCACCTGGCGGGCATGGCCCGGATATTGCTGCTTGATTGAGACCGCAACGAAGAGACGGCAGCCCCCGAGGCCATAGCACCACGCATTTGTGACGCCGGCGATACCCTGGCGGGTCAGGTGCTGCACGAGAACCGCCGATTTTATATACTGACGTCCCTTATCGGCGTCATATGGGGGCTTTTCCGGTGGCATGCCGAGGAGTATGGGGTTATTCCTGTAATAGACGGCCTTGACGTCGATGTACGGCTCATCCCGCGCCCCGGACGCGTAGTATCCCGTCCATTCGCCGAACGGACCTTCCCAGCGCATCTTCCCCGGGTAGGAGAACCCTTCAATCACGATCTCGGCACGTGCCGGAATCGGCAGACCGGTGACAGGGCCCTTGATCACCTCCACGGGCTCGCCTCTCCATCCCCCGACCCAGTCATATTCGGATACGCCCCATGGCAACTCGGTCATGGCAGAAGTGAAAAGGAGCGGGTCGCTCCCGAAGCAGATGGCTACGGGGCACGGTTCCCCGCGTTTGAAGTATTTCTCCCGTTGGGTCCAGCCCTGGTGACCTGAAGAGATATAAAAACCGACGGTCTTTTCGTCGTGAAGCATATTGCGGTAGGCCCCGAGATTAACCCAGCCCTCATCAGGGTCACGAGTAATAACGATGCAGCCCGTTCCTATGTATGGCCCGCCGTCGTTGTAGTGCCAGATAGGCACGGGGAAGGTGGTCAGGTCGACTGCGTCTTCCGTCATCACATTTTCCATGACCGGTCCAGACTCGACATATTTAGGCGGGATGAGCACCTGTTTTTCGAGGCGCTTCTTAAAATATTCTAGCAATTCTACACGGTTTGCCTCGAGCTGCGGGCAGCCGTAACTGAACGCCACACGACGGGTGGAACCGAAGGGGTTTAAAAGGATCCGATGCCCCTTCTGATAGCCTTCGAATTCGTCCAGTATCAGCGCGGGCGCCTTCTCCGTCGACGCGGAGATCTCGGCAATCCGCCCCACGTCCTCCTTCAGACCCATGTTTTTCGCAACTTTCAGCTCGCCCATCTGTTCAACTGTCTCAAGCCACTCCCTCAGATCCTTGTAACCCAGTTCCATCTTGAATACCTCCTGATATGAATGTGTGTTTGCCGCCTCTAATCTAATCTGCGTCGCTCCCTATTTGAGCCCCATCTGCTTCTTGCTCCAGTATTCGATTCGTTCCCTGATGAAAGTACGGTAGCCGTCGATCTCGCTCCTCTTATGACCCAGAGATTCCATCTCTTTCGTGTAGGAGGCGATGAGCGGTTCCACTGCCTTCTGCCACTTCACCGACTCCCGATCGGAAAGGTTGATGATCTCGCCGCCTTGTTTTAGCAGAAAATCTGCCCCGTCTTTTTCCGTCTTCATCCAGACGACGCCGGTCTTCTCTATCCACTCGGCGCTTACCTCGCTAAATATCCTTTTAATGTCCTCAGGCAGGCCGTTCCACCTATCCTTGTTCATTACCACGAAGAACGTATATACCGCTCCCAGCTTTTCTGTACTCGTCGAGTATTTCGCTACCTCTCCCAGTTTCCAGTCCTTGAGGGTATTGATCGGGCTTGCCGCGCCCTCCACAATACCGCGTTTCAGGGATTCGTAGTAGTCGCCGGTTTCGAGTGGCACGGGTGCAGCGCCCAAAGCCTTCAAGATGTCAGCGATCCGGCCTTTGCCCGCGATCTTAAGGCCTCTCAGGTCTTCCAGCGTGCGGACTGGTTTCTTTGCGGTATAGATGACGTATGGCGGGCATGCATGGAGATAAAGGACCTTCACATTGTCAAAATCCTTCGGCTTAAACTTGTTGTAAAAGTCGTTATCCACGTGAGTCGCCACGTAGGCGCTCGGGAAACCAAGCGGCATATCGAGCAGTTCGATTATGGGGAATCTGCCTCTCGTATACGAGATGTTCGACATACCGATATCTACAATACCGGAGACTACGCCCTGATACGTCTTAGTCGCTGAGAGCATCGTCCCGCTCGTATAGTACGAGATCTCCACTCTTCCATTGCTCCGCTTCTTGATCTCGTCGCAGAACTGCTGGTTGAGCACGGCCACCTGGTGGGTTGCGACGAAATAGGTACTGTATTTGAGCTTTATAGACGGACCCTGGGCGCAACTCAATGAGACGAGCCCCACCAGAACCATTGCGGCCAGCGCTGATATCAGAAGCTGCCTTTTCATACGTACCCCCTTTTTTTTGATATTCGGCCGAAAGATGGCAATTCGTCGTCCCTGACGCTTTAGCGTGAACGAGGCACGACGTGCACGGTCCCTTGGTTGCGACTTCGCTCTTCGTGGGGCCGCTGAGGCTGTATGCCGTAAATATGGACGACGTGCACCTTGCCTTCACAGTCCTCACCCCGCCATCAGCACCGACGGGAGCCAGAGCGCAATCTGCGGGAACAGGAAGAGGAGGATGCCGACGACGAGAAGTGCGAGCAGAAACGGATAGACCCCTTTGTAGATGATACTGAACGGGGTCTTCGTGATGTTCTTTACGACGAAGACGCAGATGGCCATGGGCGGAATCACAACGCCGATCATGACGGTAACTGCAATGACCATACAGAACCAGATCGGATCAAAACCGAGCTTCATGACGGCGGGATAGAAGATAGGGGTCGCCAGGACGACAAAGGCGAGGTCATCAATGAATGAACCCCCTATCTGATAGACGAAGGTGATGAGGATCAGGATGACGTAGCGGTTGATGGGAAGGCTTACGGCCCAGTCAGCAATCGCCTTGGGGATATTCGTTGCGGCGATAAAATGGCCCAGGACCGCCGAGCCTGCGATCAGCATGAGAAGCATGCTCGCGGTGCGCAGCGCGTCCTTCGCGGACTTCAGATAGACCTTGAAGCTCATATCTTTTTTGGCGATGGACAGCACGAGCACGCAGAACGTCCCCACGCTTGCTGCCTCCGTCGGGGAGAAAAAACCCCACATGATGCCACCCACGACCAGGACGAAGATGACCAGAACCCATAGAGTCTCGGGGAGCGACGCTGCCCGCTCTTTCCAGGTAAATCGCGGCCCCTGCGGTGCGATGGCGGGGTTGATCTTCGACCAGCCGTAGATGATCAGAACGAAGAGAACGGCGGTCAGCAAGCCCGGGATAATGCCGGCGAGAAAGAGCTTCCCGATCGACTGTTCGGTGAGTATGCCGAGGATGATGAGAAATACACTCGGGGGGATGAGGCATCCAAGGGTGCCGACCGATGCCACGATACCCGTTGAGAGCCTGCGGTCATACTTGTAGCGATCCATCTGGGGTACGGCCACGCTCGCAAACGTAGCAGAGGTGGCGCTTGATGAGCCGCAGATCGCCTTGAAGGCCGTCGCCCCTGCTACCGTTGCCATGGCGAGGCCTCCCGGGATGTGACCGATGAACTTGTAGGCGGCGTCATAGAGCCTCACGGCGATACCGGCGTTGAACCCGATCTGTCCCATGAATATGAAAAGAGGAAAGACCGTATACGCATAGCTGGAGATAACTTCAAAGACATCTCTCCCAAGGAGATCGAGTGCCGCTTTGAATGAGACAAGGTGGGCAAAACCTACAAAACCAACGATGGCCATGGCAAAAGCAAGCTCGACACCGGTCGCGAAGAGGAGTAACAAGACAAGGATCCCGACGATACCGATAATCACCTCATTCATAATCTCCCCCTACGATCTTCAGAATGTCACAGAAGATGACATAGCACTCGACGAAGCAGACGAAGCCCACTGCATAGACGAAGGGGTAGATGGGCATCCGGATTGTCTGAGAGACTTCTCCGGACACGTAATACTCACGGGCCAGCATGAAGAGGTTAGTACCGATGAATAGAAAGAGGAGAATCACGATGAGGCGCGTGGAGACCATAAGGACATTTCTTCTGCCCCGGGGTAACTTATCGATGACAAAGTCCATGAACACGTGGCCCCTCTTCCATGACGTGAGGGGGACCGCAAATCCTATGGCAATTGCGCTCGAAAGGCCGACGATCTCATACGTACCAATGATTGGTTGGCTGACAGATCTGAGGATCACATCCGCCATCGTGAGCGACATCATGAATGTCAATGCCGCCACGGCCACAGTATCCATCCATTCACTGAGCTTTAGAGCAGCTTGAAGGACCTTCCCCATGACCCCCCCTTAGTTCATTTGCCTTGTTTCTTTTATTTCGACTTTGGAATAGCCCTTGCCAACCCTCCTTGGATCTCGACGATATGTTTGAGCATGAGCTCGTACACCTTCTCGGAGCCCCGCTCCCTGAGAGCCTTGACAATCTTCTTATGCTGGTTGAGCGACTTGCGGGAAACTTGCATCCTTTGCGGCAGGTTCTCGGTGCCGTCCGAGGACATCGTGTTCACCACGTCGAGCAGCGTGGTCATCGTCAGGTTGAGGGCCGTGTTGTGCATCATCTCCACAAGAATCAAGTGGAATTCAATATTCTCCGCGACCGGGGGTCTACCCTCGCTCATAGCCCTCATTGCCCCGTTGATATTAGCCTCGAGCCTCACAAAGTCTTTCTCCACGGCCTTTTCTGTCGCAAGCCTTGCAATGTGGGGCTCCAAGATGAGGCGTGCTTCCGTAACCTCATTTATCGATGTTTTCTGCATGCGAAGGATCGAATAGAACGACTCGCTCATTGTCTTTGAGGTAACGCTCGCCACAAACACACCCGAGCCCGGTTTGATGACGAGGAGCCCTGATGCTTCCAGACCCTTAAGTGCTTCTCTTATGGCGATTCTGCTCGCCCCGAACCGCTCCGATAGCTCCCGCTCGGGAGGAAGCTGGTCACCAGGTTGCATGGTGCCATTCAGAATAGCGTTCTTTATCTGGTGCGCGATCAATGTGGGTATCTTTCCGGACTTAATGGGGGTAATAAATGATGCCATCCGTGTACCGTCTCTTTACCAGTTGGTATTACCACTTTATAATATAGGTAAGAGGCCTTACCGATCGTACCAATGAACGAATTTTGTTGTCAAGAAAAAATTGCAGTAGGTATACGTCAAACTGGGATACTGATCTTTTCCGCCAAGCTTTTCAATGATGGGTCAGGATTATAGGCTGACGATCTCAGAGGATAACAAGGGGTACCCCCGAGCCATTCGCAGAACGTGTTGAAGGTTTATGGCAGAAAGCCTTGGGAGAGAAAGGACCAGGTGTGTTTTTCACTGGGTGTTTCTGGCAAAATATTTCCCCAGATTTCCCACTATTCACAATCTCCATTTAGTCAGGCGAGACCTTGTTCAAAAAACCCTCGAAAAGGACTTCGATCTCGTTTGACCTAGCTATCTAGTCCATCCAGTTTCTGGGAATAGAGCCGATTCCATGATAAATCCCGGCCAGTCTTCCTGTCACGCGCAGGGCTCGTGGGGTCAGCCCGTTTCATTGTAGCATTTTGAACGGAAGTCAGCCACTGACGCCGCACTTGAGCACTATTGGTGGCGATCCTCAATCCTCGACATCGGCCCATACAACACTTTGCAGGTGAAGGCGCCCTACCGGAAAGCAGAAAGGCGGGAGCTTGTCACTCCCAGGTAATTTCCCCTGATCTTGCCGGGAAGGCGAAATCCCCGGTAGGTCGGACAGGGTCTCCGGCCCGGTGACACCGGCCGGGAGAGGGAGCCGAGGGAGTGAAGATAGGGATGAGGGACAGGGAGTGACACCTATTGGACGGACTCTATATCCGATACACCATTTAAATGCCTTGCAACACAAGGACTTTAAAGGACTGTAACCATGTGTGTAACCATGGGCATGGCTGGGGAAGCATGAAGAACGGGGTTAGCATAAGACCGGTAGAGAAGCTACAGGAATACAAGGCTGCGAGGAAAGCCCCGCAAGGACCGCGGAAACGCCTCTTCACCGTCCCCGAGGCCGCTTTCTACCTGGGCCGGACCGTGGGCGGCTTGCGCGAGATGCTGTACGCCGGGAAGATAGACTACGTGAAGGACGGGCGCCGCTACTCCTTGACGTGAGAGACATTGATACTTTCATCGACCGCAACAAAACCCGCTTTTCCTATTGAATCATCATTGCTTCCCCAATGTATGGATCACAACATAAGATATGTATATTTTGTATTGACACGTACTAGATACTATGGTACATATATAGGTAGCAAATAAATCCATAGGAGGAACGAAGCATGGCCGTAAAAATTACCTTGAGTGTACCGGACGGATTAAAGGCGAAGATGGACAAGTGGAAAGGGCAGTTCAATTACTCCAAGATTTGCCAGGAGGCCATTGGACACGCGATTGGCAAGAAAGAACGGTTCCTTGAAAAGGCGGCACAGAAAAGGTCTGTGCAAGAGATCATGGCTCGAGGTGACTTCTCCACGGAAGAGGGTCAATACACGGTCGGTAAGGAGCTTGGTTTCCACTATGCGGAAACGGCTCCCTACCGCACTATTAAAGCTTTGGAACACTATGTGGAGCCTTACAAAGCGAGGGAAGAGGAAGCAATTGAGCAGTTTCACTATGACTTGGACATTTTTCCCCTGGTTATTGGCATGGGCGCCTTCACGGTAGAAAAGGAGGAAAAGTTCCCCGAAGATACGGAAAAGGCAATGCCTCTGTCGGCTAAGTTCGATATAGGCTTCATGGACGGGGTGATTGAATTTATGAAAGAAGAGTCAGAGAGCATTGAAGCTTCCAGAATTGCATTTAAGCGAGACAAGGAACTTGCGGTGGCCAAAGACAAGAATGAACGTCTCAGAATAATAGAAAAATCGATGCCTGAGAAACAGAAAACGAAAAAGGGAGGAAAGGGACATGGGAACAATTTATAAGAGAGGAAACATCCTGTGGATTAAGTATTAAAGGAACGGAAAGCCCTCCGGGAATCCAGCTATTCCGACAAGGAAGGCGAGGTGAAGAAGCTATTGAAAAAGCGGACACAAGACGCGGGCTGTATTCGACCGCTATAACATCGTCAATGAGGAAGACCTTAAGAGAGCCTGTGAGCAGATAGACGCTCTGCATGAAGAGACCAGGGAAGCTACCGAACAGGCGGCAGCGGGCACAATCGCGGGCACAATCCCGTTTCGACGGGAGAAATGAGCAGAGAGCTATGACCAGTAAACCATTGCAACCAGTTGTTTTTTGTAGCATGAAGCAATTCCCCACGCAGTAAACCTCTATCGGTTTTTTGGTGGGATTTGAAAATAGTTTATAAGCGAGCGGACAGGTGGGCCGGTGCGGGACAGAGATGACCGCGAGCGCCCACGGGCCCCGCGGGCTTCAAAGGTGGGGCCTTTCAGGGCGTCTGAGGTTCCGGGAGGGGAAACGGTGTGTGGATGACCTGGAGAGAGGTCCGTTTTTGGTATAGACTAAGCGGACAGAGCAGGAGCGGCGGACCTTCAGGAAAGGAGAGGAGTATGGCGACGATCGGCAAGGAGGCATGCTTCGAAGGACTGGCCCCCGAGGCGAAGGCCTTTCTGAGCCAGATGAACAAAGTGCAAAGGCCGATCCTCTCCATGACCACCTACAGGGGGATGAGGCAGTTCATGCTTTCCATGGTGGAAAAGCTCGAGAGAGCGCAATTTCGAGGGAAGATCGAGGACATGACGGTGCCCGGCCGCGGCAAAGACATACCTGTTCGCATCTACCTGCCCGAAGGCAGCGGGCCTTTCCCGGTCCTCCTTTACTTTCACGGCGGGGCCTGGGCCTTGGGAAATCTCGATATGGAGGAGGACACCTGCCTTGCCCTGGCAAGAGAGACGCCGTGCATCGCCGTTTCGGTGGACTACAGGCTTGCCCCGGAACACCCTTTTCCCGCGGCCCTGGAAGATTGTTACGCGGTCCTCCAATGGGCGGCGGGAAAGGGGTCTACCCTCGGAGGGGATGGGGGACGCATCGCGGTCAGCGGAGAGAGCGCGGGCGGCAATCTCGCAGCTGCCGTCGCTTTGATGTCCAGGGATCTCGGGGGTCCGGTGATCCGTTTCCAGGCCCTCTTTTGCCCGGTGACCAACATCGCCGATTTTACCACGGAATCACAGAGGGTCTTCAGCGAGGGGTTTTTCATTGGAAGGAAGGAAATGGAGGCCGCCAGGTCCCTCTACGTGCCGGATGAGTCGGACTGGACCAACCCTTATGCCTCTCCCCTCCTCGCCGGGGATTTATCGAGCCTTCCCCCGGCCCTCATAGTCACCGCGGGCTGCGACCCTTTGAGGGATGAGGGAGAGGCCTATGCGGCGCGCCTTCAGGCTGCGGGCGTCCGTGCGCGGTGCGTGCGCTACGAGGATATGATCCACGCCTTTCTCTTCCTGCTCAAGTCCTCGGCGAGCAGGAAGGAGGCCCTCGAAACCGCAGCAGGCGCGCTTCGGGAGGCATTTCTCGGGGCGTGCGGGATTGGCCCCGGATAGGCGGTCTCTATGAGGTAGTCCTTTTCTCCGGTCTATCCGTCCCTTTTTAGGCCGTCTACCATCAGCTTTGCCAGAGCCTTGGCGAATGCGGCGGGGTCCTTGGGCCTCGATCCCTCGAGGAGAAGCGCCTGGTCGTACAGCAGCCCCACGTATTCCTTGAGCACCGTGCTCTTTTCGTCCTTCTCAAAAAGGTCGTTCATCGCCGCAAAGAGCGGATGGTCGGGGTTGATCTCGAGAATCCTCTTGCTATCAGGCACATTCTGTCCCATGGCCTTCAGCATCTTCTCCATCTGCGGGTTGAGGTCGCCTTCATCTCCCACCAGGAGGCATGCCGAATCCTTCAACCGGCCGGAGAGACGGACATCCTTGACCTGATCCTTCAACTCCCCTTTGATGAGGTCGATCAGCTTTTGATACTTCTTCTGCGTCTCTCCCCTCCGGGCCTTCTCTGATTTGTCGAGATCCACGTCCCCCGCGACGATTGACTTGAGCTGCTTCCCTTTGTAGGAGAAGCCCGACATCACCAGGTCGTCGACCTCGTCGAGCATAATGAGGACCTCGAAGCCCTTGTCGCGGAACGCCTCCAGATAGGGTGATTTTATCGCTTCCTCCCAAACGGTCGCCGGCATATAATAGATGTGCTCCTGTCCTTCCTTCATGTCGTCGACGTAGGCCTGGAGCGTCCTGAGAGTCTCCTTTTCACCTTTGGTCGAAGCGAAGAGAAGGAGATCGCCGATAGCCTCCCTTCTCGCAAAATCGTAGTGGAGGCCCTCCTTCAGGATATTGCCGAACTGCTTATAAAAAACGAGGTATTTCTCGTGCTCTTCCTTCTTGATCTCGTCGAGCGTATCGAGCACCTTCTTGACGATGCTGTTCCTGATGATCTCCACCTGCCGGTTATTCTGCAGTATCTCGCGGGAGACATTGAGGGGGAGATCGGAGGAATCGACCACGCCCCTGACAAAGCGCAGGTAAGGGGAGAGGAGCTCCTCGCAGTGCTCCATGATCTGAACCCGCTTCACGTAGAGCGTGGGTCCCACCTTGTAGTCCTTGTAAAAAATGTTGAAGGGCAGCCGCGAAGGGATATAGAGAAGGGCGGTAAACTCGGAGGTGCCCTCGGCCTTGTAGTGGATGACCTTGAGAGGCTCCTCGGCGTCGTGGGAAATGTGCTTGTAGAACTGTCGATACTCCTCGGCGGTAATCTCTGCTTTGTCCCTCAGCCAGAGGGCTTTACGCGAGTTGAGCGTTAGGTCCTCCCTTAGCTTGACGCTCTTTGACTCATCAAGCTTGCTCTGCTGCTCCCTTTCCACCTCCATGAGGATCGGGTGCTCAATAAAATCGGAATAGCGGTGCACCACGTCCCGGATTTCCCATTCGTCGAGGTAGTGCACCTCATCTTCCCTCATGTGGAGTATGACGTCGGTCCCTTTCCGCTTTTTCTCTGTCTCCTCCACGGTGAACGACCCGTCGCCCGTCGATTCCCATCTGACGCCGTGCTCGTCCTTAGACCCGGCTTTTCTGGAAAGGACGGTGATCCGGTCGGCGACCATAAAGGAGGAATAAAAGCCGACGCCGAACTGGCCTATCAACTCGGGGTTGTTCTTGATGTCCCTGCTCTGCAGGGCCTCCAGGAATTCCTTCGTCCCCGAGCGTGCAATGGTGCCCAGGGCCTCGGTGGCCTCATCCTTCGTCATGCCGATCCCGTTGTCGCTCACGGTAAGGGTGCCCTTCTCCTTGTCCACGGCAATGCGGATTGTCCACTCTCCGTCATTTTCCTGGATATCGGCATTGGTCAGCGACTCGTACTTGGCCCGGTCGATGGCATCCGATGCATTCGAGATGAGCTCCCGCAAGAAGACCTCCTTATGGGAATAGAGGGAATGTATCATGAGATCGAGAAGCTGTTTGATCTCGGTCTTAAATTCGCGTCTCTCAGCGGTCATGGGCGCTCCTCCTGCCGTCGTTTATGAAGATAGACCGAGCGGCATTGGGCCGCCCGCCTTTCTTCCTTCTAATATAACGAAGAAAAGCACGACAGGCAAGGACAGGGGCCCCGGTCTCAGGCCCCGGAGAGGGTCTCACGAAAAGAAAGGCGGGTAATCCACCACGGCCGGTTTCCTTAAGTACGGGCCGAGCTGTTCGCCTCATCGCCCCCGGGCTCCAGGGTGCATAACGGTTTTTTCATGACCGCCGGCTACGCGTGCAGAGAATGCCTCTCCCTGCTATAATTGAGAGGGGTCCCGCTGGTGGGCCGGGGGCAAGGAGCGCACCGGCACTCGCGAGCAGGCCTCGAGATTCCCCCTGGATGCTCGCCGTGTCGGGTGCCCGGTGGAAACGAGGCCTCCCTAAATGTTTCGGCATTGGGCAGGCTGCGAGAGGAGGACGCATGGAAGATGGGGTGACAAAGGGAGAAGGGCGCAGCCCTTCCAGGGAGAGCCAGCTTTTCGAGGTAGGCGTCTTTATCCTCCTTATCCTCCCCTCCCTTCTCCTTCCCTATTTCGCAGGGAAGGGGCTGGGTTTGAGCTTCGTCGTCACGGCACTGGGTACCATCTTCCACGACGTGGCCTTCCTCTGCCTTATCGCTTTTTTCCTATGGAAAAACGGCGAGCCCCCAGGACGATTAGACCTGGTGGGTCAACAGGCGGAAAGGGAAATAGTTGTCGGCGTCTGTTTGTTTTTCCTCATGTTGTTGTCGGTGAGCCTCATCGAGCAGTCCCTCACTGCCGCAGGTATTTCCCTGCCTTCGCGACCCTTGCCCTCCTTTCTCACCGCCCGTTCTCCGGGCGGATACGCCTTGGCCCTCGTGCTGGTCATCGTCGCCTCCGTTTCCGAGGAAACCATCTTCCGGGGCTATCTGATGCTTCGACTCACGGCCGTCACCCGCAGCAGACTGGCCGCGGCGCTCCTCTCCACCCTGGTTTTTGCCCTCGGCCACGGCTACGAGGGCGTTGCCGGCGTGGTGGCGGTCTTCTTTATCGGTCTCTTCCTGTCAGCGGTCTGTCTCTGGAGGGGAAGCCTCATCGCCCCAATGGTCATACACTTTCTTCAGGATTTCACGGGCCTCTTTATCGCCCCTTTTTCTACGCACTTTAGGGGTTAGAGTATTCTGCAAAACAAAGCGCCGATTCGTATCCCCGGGACACGGGTCACGAGCACTCGAAGAAATGGCGAAGCCGTGGGTACACGCAGTGAACCGGTAATCAATTTCGGGGAATGCTCCGGAAAAACGAGGGTTCGTCGGAGAGGATCACCCATGGCTGAGGCGTTTTCGTGAGGAAAAACAATCCTGAGTGCCTGATTGCCCGGGGAGGGTGCACGGACAAGGCCGGCGCCTGGTCAGCTTTTCTTGCCGGTAACAAGGTCCAGGTCGACTTCGCCCTTGAAAGTCTCTGCGAGACGCGCCTGGAGTGCGTTGAAGCTGCTCTGATCCTCGAACTCGACGACCAGCTCTCTCTCGTCGAGTACCTTCAAACGGCCGAAGGCCTTGACGACCTCGATTACCTCTCCCGGGTCGGTCGTCACCCACCCTTTCATACGGCGGAGGAGCTCCTCTCCGCTAAAGGCCCTGTTGATGGTGAGATCGATCCTCCTCCCCTTCGCCTCCCAGCCCACTACGGCGGGCTGCACGAGGCTGGGGGTTACCGGATCATGCATGGCTGCACAGCGAAGCCAGAGTTTTGCCCGGACCATTGCGCACTCCTTCAGGGTGTTTTTAACAAGATATCCGTTCACCCCGGTGATGTCAAGCGCGTGCTCGCGAAGGGGGCGGGTATGTGCATTCGGGAATCAGAGGAAACGAGATGGGCCTTGCGGGGCGAGGGGGCCGCTTGACCGCGGCATTGCCTGACTACGCGGACCCGGCACAAGTTGATGCAGCGAAGACCCCGGGGCGCACAGAAGATTTGACAGAGAGGGAATTGGCACGTATAGTTAGTTAAAGATAGGGAGAGCACATGGATATGATGGAGATCATCAAGGAGCGAAAGAGCATCCGGGCTTTCAAGAGCGACAGGGTGCCTAGGAAGAACGTGGAAGATGTGCTCGGTCTCGCGCTCCGCGCGCCCTCGGCCATCAATCTGCAGCCGTGGGAACTGACCGTGGTGATGAACGAGGAGCGGGAAAGACTGAGCAGGAGTCTGCTCAAGGCATACCGGGAGAAGCAGATCTCCTGCAGCCCGGGAAATGTGAAACCGCTGCCCAAGGTATTTACCGCCAGGGGGGTAGAATCCTTCGAGGCAATGAAACCCTATCTCGACGAGATGGGGTCCGATTTCACCCGGTACATCAATGAGGGGAGCTGCAACTTCTATGGGGCGCCGGTGGCCATTATCATGTGCATCGACAATTCCTTTTCTAAGGCCAGGCTCGTGGACATGGGGGCCTGCCTCGGCTACCTCGTGCTTGCCGCCCATCACCTCGGTCTCTGGACGTGTCCCATCGGCCTCATCACTGCCTACGAAGACGAAGTCAAAGAAGTGCTCAACATCCCCGAGCACAAGGACGTGGTCATTGGGGTCGCATTGGGCTATCCTGACTGGGAGAGCCCCATCAACCGGTTTGCCTCGCCGAGAGAGGCCCTCGACAAAATGACGCGGTGGATAGAATGAGCGCTAGAACATTCCCCAAAATAACGTGTCGATTGGTGCCCTTGGGCACTACGGAACCTTCCATAAGCGTTACGAAGAGAGGGCTGGCGGGAGTCTATCCGCAGGCGCGGATGGATCGATGAAAGCAGACCGTGCTACCGCTTCTTTTTGCCTTGAAGATGCTCTTGAAGCAGCTCGCCGAAACTGCTCAAGCCTGCCTGGGGCTGCTCTTCTCCCGTTTGCCGGGAACGGTACTGCTTGAACTCCTCCTGCTCCACCTTCTCGGAAACGGCATTCCGGCTCAGGGATATTTTCTTGGTCTCCTTGTCCGATCCTATGACGATGACCCGCATTCTCATCCCCACAGGGAACATGCGGCTATGGTTCGAGCCCCTCGGGGTGCCCATCTCGGAGTTCGGTATAAGACCGCTGGCCCCACCGTCGAGTCTCAGGAAAACCCCGTAGGGCATCACACGTTCGACCTCTCCCTCCATGACCTCCCCCACCTCGGGGAGGACCACCTCTTCTTTCGACTGCCGCTCGAGGGTGAGGGATATCTTTTTCTTTCCCTGATCGACAGCCAGAACGTACGGCTCAACCCACTGTCCGACCTCGACCACTTCCTTTGGATGATTGATATGTCTTCCCGTTCCCAGGTTGGAGATGTGGATCAGACCATCGATCCCCGGCTCCAGGTTCACGAAAGCGCCGAACGGTGCGAGCCGGACAACGAGGCCCCTCACCTTGGCATCTACGCTGTACCGTTCTGCCGCACCCTCCCAGGGGTCTTCCTGGAGGGCCTTGAGGCTTAGGGTCAGACGGTTTTTCCCCCAGTCGAGGCCGATAACCTTTACCGTGACCTCCTGTCCGACCGAAAGGACATCCTCGGGCCTTTGAGCCCTGTCCCAGCCGATCTCACTCGCGGGAATGAGGCCATCCAAGCCGCCAAGATCGACAAAGGCGCCGAAGCTCTGGATGGACCTGACCTTTCCCTTCAGCTCCATACCCACGCTGAGGGTCTCCTTGAAACTCTCCGCTCGCGCCTGCCGCTCCTCCTCGAGGAGGACCCGCCTTGAGAGCACCACATTGCGGCCGTCATGCTCGAATTCCACGACCTTGAAGGGAAAGGTCTGGCCCACATAGAGCTCACTGGCCCTGCTCGCCTTGAGGTCGATCTGCGAAAAGGGGCAGAAGCACCTGACGCCTCCCACCGACACCTCGTATCCCCCCTTTACGGCAGACTTTACCTTTCCCGTTACCGGGAGACCTGCGTGGAAGGCATCGCGTATCCCGGCCATATCCAGTGTGGAATAGCCGTGGAGCCGGGTCGTGAGCCGCTTTGCCCCGTTCTGGACGGAGAGGAAGTACGCCTCTATCCGGTCGCCTTCCTGGACGCTGTAGGTCCCGTCTTCTCTGACAAACTCGGACAGATCGATCACGCCTTCGCTCTTTCCGCCCAGGTCCACATAGACCATCTCCCCCGAAATACTGATCACGGTCGTCTTTACTCTCTGACCGGGCTGCAGCCTTCCTGGCATTTTGCTCTCTTTCTCGAATAAGGCCGCAAAATCTTCCTCGGGCCGCGCATTCTCCTCTCCCGTGGTGTCAATCTGTCCCGTTGCCACTGTTTCTTCAGACATATCTTCCCGTCCTCGCTTTCGCAACCTATATTTTGAAGGTTAGACTGTCAATCGAGCCAGTCGAGCATATAGTTTACTACCTTGCGGCTTTTATGTCCAGAGCGGAAGAACCATTTCAATCTCTCACGAACCGATCTCGATGCCTTCCATGGCCCTCACGGCGGGCCTTCCAGTATCTCCCGTATCTTCAGGGAGAGGGAATATACATTGAAAGGCTTCTGCATGAAGGCTTTGCATCCCCTTTGCATGATGCTTTCCGCCTCGCTGTTCAGGCTGTAACCGCTCGCCAGCATCACCCTGACCTCGGGTTTGATGCCCTTCAGGACGTCAAATGTTCTCCCGCCTTCCATGTCCGGCATGATCATGTCGAGGATAACGAGCCCTATTTCGTCCTTCCTCGACCCGTAGATATCTATCGCCTCACGTCCGCCCGATGCAGTGATCACCGTATAGCCGAGGGCTTCAAGAATCTCCTTACCCACGTTGATGATGATATCCTCATCATCCACCAGGAGGATGGTTTCCGACCCTCTGACGAGCTCTTCAGGGGCTTCGGCCATCCGCCTCGCCTCCTTCTTCGAAGCCGGCAGATATATGGAACGTGGTGCCGTGTCCTACCTGGCTGTATACGTTGATGAATCCTTTGTGGCCGTTTATAATGCCGTAGACGGAGGCGAGCCCGAGGCCCGTTCCTCTCCCCATTTCCTTCGTGGTAAAAAAGGGCTCGAAGATGCGTTTCATTGTTCTCTTATCCATGCCGACGCCCGTATCGGTTACTGAGACCTTAGCGTACCTTCCCGGGTGGACCGAGTAAGACTTGACATACTTTTTATCGAGCGTGGTATTATGCGTCTCTATGTAGAGATGGCCCCCGCCAGGCATGGCCTGCCATGCGTTGACGTAGACATTGAGAAAGGCCTGCTCGATCTGACCTCTGTCCAGATCGGCCAGGTAGAGGCCTTCTTCATACTTTTCGTGGACGGTGATCTCCTTTTTGGAACGCATGAACATGGCCGTCACGTTTTTCAAAATCTCATTGAGGTCGCTCGACTTGACCTGATACCGCCCGGCCCTCGCGAACCCCAGCAGCTGTTTGGTCAGATCCGCCCCGCTCCTCACGAGCTTTTCTATGTTTTTCAGTTTTTCGAAATGATCGTGGCTAGACCCTATGTTAAACAGCATGAGGGAGGTATATCCCTGTATGCCCATGAGGAGGTTGTTGAAGTCATGGGCAACGCCTCCCGCGAGCGTACCTATGGCCTCCATTTTCTGCGATTCCTGGAGCTGCGACTCAAGCTTCTTCCGCTCCGTCACATCTTGCAGAGAACCTTCCAGATGGAGTACGTGTCCCTGGTCGTCGAGTACGGCGCGTGTGTTGAGAGACACCCAGTTCACGCTCCCGTCCTTCCTCCTCATCTCCGCCTCAAAGCCCTCAACGAAACCCTGCTCGCGTATCATTTGGGAAAACTCGGCGCGCCGTGCCTGGCTCACATAGAGCTGCTTCCCTATATCGGTAATCGTCTCCACCAGTTCGTCCACGGAATCATAACCGTGGATGCGTGCCACCGCTAGGTTGGCACTCAGGAACTTCGCGTCCGGCGTTGTCTGGTATATGCCCGCCACAGAGTTCTCGAAGATGTTCCTGTATTTTTCTTCGGCTCTGCGTAATCTCTCTTCGGAGATCTTGTGCCTGGTGATGTCGACGACCGTTCCGACCATTGCCGGCGTTCCATTGACTATGGTAGGGGCGCTGTGGACCTCCACATAGATCACCTCTCCCCTCCTGGTGAGACATCTCACTTCCCTGTGCATGGGCTGCGCCTGCCCGGCCGTCAACTGCCGCTTCATTTCTCGCTCCAGACCCGGCCAGTCCTCCGGGAGCACCAAGTCCCGGAGTCCCAGCCGACCGATCAACTCCTCCGCAGGATAGCCGTAAGTTTCCGCAAATATCGTATTAACGTAGCTGAAGAGACCGTCCTGAACCAGGAAGGCGGGGTTCAGGCTCCGATCAGTCACGTCCTCGAGGAAGACCACGGCGCCACCGTCGGTGAAGAAGGCCGTGCGGACGCGGAGAGGCTTCACGATCCCATTCTTGCATTTGACATGCACTTCCCTGTCTGTCGCGGACCTCTGTGACAGGGTTTCCCTTTCAGCCGCCGATGTCGCGCCCTTGAGCGCTTCCGAACAGACGTCGCGGCAGATTCGGTGGTTGTTCCGGAGATCGTCAAGGGTATAGCCGGTAATCTTTGTGCACGTCGAGTTGAAGTAGACGCAACTACCCTGCCCATCGACAAGCATAATGCCCATAGGGATGTCCTCGGCGAGAAGAGGCAAAACCTCCCTGCAGGTGCGAAGGGCACCTCCCAAAGACTCTCCGTCTCCCCCGTGCTGGCGTTCTTCTCTGACCATTAGTTTTCCTTGCCCTACCCGTGATCTCTCACGGTCTGCAATGCTGGCGGACACCCGTATGGATAACATTGCATGACAACATCCTAATAGTTTTCGCAGATCCTACGATTTTATGCAACAAAATTCTTTCTCCAGCCCGCTCTACACCCTCAGCCTCTCCTTGCTGTTCGCCCGTTGAGGTGGGAGCGAGAGGGGGACCAGAAGGGGGGATGGCCGCCGCAGACGGTTCCTCGAAACATCCCTACTTGAGCGGCCACTCACCCCGCTCTCTCAAGACCTCGCGGTAGACGCTCAAGGCCTGATTTACCTTGGGCATGCCTCCGTAGGGGGCAAGCTGGAAGAATACCTCTGTCAGCTTCTTCGGATCGCACCCGACATTGAGGGCTGCGTTCACATGCAGGCGCAGCTCTTCCGTGGCCCCCAACGCGGCGAGCATGGCGCACGCCACCATCTGTCTCTCCGGTAGGGAGAGGACGGTCCTCGAATAGAGGTTCCCCGTAATGAACAGGGAGAGGTCGTTGGCGAGGTCCCTGTCGAACTCTTTCCAGGTACGGTAAGGCGGGTCCATCTTGATGCCTTTTCCGAAGAGCTTACCCGCCGTCTCCTGGGTTCTCTTTCTGGTCTCATCGTCCATCGCAGGGCTCCTTGTCCGAATATGGTGCACATTTGTATCATGTATGAGGAAAGGGGGTCAACAGCAAAAGAAAGAGGTCAACGCCTTT
>Ga0326727_10010944_pt1 | contig 21350 bp, 13 predicted proteins | sample MB2enrmetagenome_FD_207643 | JGI IMG/M metagenome (GOLD analysis project Ga0326727, IMG submission 207643) | Lab enriched peat soil microbial communities from McLean, Ithaca, NY, United States - MB29MY | ecosystem: Environmental > Terrestrial > Soil > Wetlands > Peat | place: USA: New York...
GATCACCTGAAAGGTCATGCCGAGGATATCGGTGGTATAGGCCATGACGGTGGAGCCGTTGTTGCGTACGAGCTGCCCGTTGCCACGGTTCAGGGCGAGGGCCTGCTCGGCCGGACTGCCGTACGGAATGTTACCGAAGCCGTTCGGGCCGCGTCTCCCTGCCCCTTCGCTTGCCGGTGCCGTGGCGAGCAGCAGGGCAATCGTCAGTGTTGCCGTTGGCAGGGCGCGCACGCGTGCTTGCTCCTAATGTGTCCCGGGGTCTGGCCGATCGTCTTCCGGTCTGCCAAAGGAGCGGTTAACGGCGAGGCGCTGCCTCGCGCTCCGCCAGGCCCGGCGCGCGCCTTCGCGCGACGGCTCCGCCCTGGACCCGCAAGGGGCCGAGAGGCCCCTGGACCCCGATTTTTGGGCGCTTCGCGCCAAACGATGCCGCGGCGAGGATAGCGCGAAGCGCCTAAACGAATGGGACCCGCGGGCCTCTCGGCCTTTTGCGGGGTCGAGCGGCAGCGCCCCTGGCGGCTCACGCCGCTTCTTCGATGTCCTCCAGGCTGAACTGCTGCGCCTCCTCGTCGAAGCTGAACAGCTGCGCATAGCGGCCCCAACCGATCACCGCGCGCAACGTCTCCTCCGCGTAGTCGGGCGACATGTGGTCCTCCAGCTCGTCGCGGAACCTGACTGCCGAGGCGCGGTGGTTCCACCGCTCGTCGAGCGTGCGGCGGATCGCCGCGGCCAGCTTGACGTGCGTCAGCAGCGCCTCGGCGAACAGCTTCTTGCGCTCCTCGATGCCGTTTTGGACGAATTTCCGACCGCTCTCGGTCAGGCGGATGTCGCCTTCCTCCAGCTCGGCGAAGCGCAGCAGGTGCAGGGTTTCGCCGAGTGGCAGCAACTCGTCGGCTTCCAGTTGCAACGAGGTTGCCAGCGCGGGCAGGTCGGCCCGCCCGTCATAGGGCCGCCCGGCCAGCGCCTCCATCAGGCCGGCCAGCAGGTTCGAGGAGACATGATGCAACGGGCTGGTGAACGGCACGTCGGCGGGGGCCACCGCGACCGGCGCCGGCGCCGGCGCGCGTCGCGTCATGATGGCGTAGATGTCGTCCACCATCTGCCGGAACGGGGCATCGTGGCGGTTGCGCGGATGCGGGAACGGCACCCGGATCTCCTGCCCCACCCGCCCGGGGTTGGAGGTGAACACCAGGATGCGGTCGCACAGCAGCACCGCTTCCTCGATGTTGTGGGTGACCATGAGGATGGACTTCACCGGCAGGCGGCGCTCCATCCACAGGTCGATGAGGTCGGTGCGCAGCGTTTCGGCGGTCAGCACGTCGAGCGCGCTGAACGGCTCGTCCATCAGCAGCAGATCGGGATGCACCACCAGGGCGCGGGCGAAGCCGACGCGCTGGCGCATGCCGCCCGACAGCTCCTTGGGATAGGCGGTTTCGTAGCCGCCCAGGCCGATCAGGTCGATCGCCTCCTCGGCGCGCTTCTCGCGCTCGGCCCGCGGCACGCCCTGCGCCTCCAGCCCGAGCTCGACGTTTTCCTGCACGGTGAGCCAGGGAAACAGGGCGAAGCTCTGGAACACCATGGCGATGCCGGCGGGGGGCCCCTGCACCGCCTCGCCGCGCCAGCGCACCTCGCCGGCGGTGGGACGCAGCAGGCCGGAGACGATGCGCAACAGCGTCGACTTGCCCGAGCCGGATCGGCCGAGCAGGCCGACGATCTCGCCGCTGTCGATGCGCACGTTGACGTCATCCAGCACCACCAGTTCGGCGGCGCTCTCCTTGTGGTAGGCCTGCCGGCAGCCGCGCACCTCCATCAACGGTGCGGCAACGGTGGCGTCCATCGGCGATTCTCTCCTATCCCAAACTGGTGCGGCGGCTGGAGTAAGCATACAGGGGCCGCCACAGCAGCCGGTTGAACAGCACGACGTACAGCGACATCACCACCACGCCGAGCACGATCTTGTGGAAGTCGCCGGCGTCGGTGGCCTGGGCGATGTAGGCGCCGAGGCCATGGGCGGACAGCTTGGTGTCGCCCCAGCTCGCGACCTCGGCGACGATGGCGGCGTTCCACGAGCCGCCCGAGGCGGTGATGGCGCCAGTGACGAAATAGGGCAGGATGCCGGGCAGCATGACGCGGCGCCACCACAGCCAGCCGCTGACGCGGAAGTTCTTCGCCGCCTCCTGCAGGTCACCGGGGAAGGCCGAGGCGCCAGCGATGACGTTGAACAGGATGTACCACTGCGTGCCCAGCACCATCAGCGGCGTGAGGAAGATGTCGGTGTTGAGGCTGTAGCGGACGATGACGATGACGAAAATCGGGAACATCAGGTTAGCCGGGAAGGCGGCCAGGAACTGGGCCAGCGGCTGCACCCGCCGCGCCCAGGCCGGCCGCAGCCCCAGCCACACGCCCACCGGCACCCACACCGCCGCCGCCAGCATCATCAGCACCGCGACGCGCAGCAATGTGATCGAGCCCAGAAGCACCGCCTGCACCACGTCCGGCCAGGACAGCGTGGCGGCGACGTAATCATAGATCTGCCGCAGCGCCGCGGCGACCGCCAGCGCCACCAGCGTGCCGAAGACGATGTCGCCGGCCAGCGACGACCGGGGGCCGCGCCGCGCCGTCGTTCCGGCCGGCCGGCCGAGGGGGCGGCTGGTGAGGTAGCCGAAACCCTGCGCCAACGCATCGGTAGCCACCTGCAGCACGCGGGTGCGGCGCAGCAGCTTCAGCACCCACGGGTCCTCCGCGGTGGCGCCGGCCACCACCTCGAAGCGGAACTTGGCCGACCAGGCGACCAGCGGGCGGAACACCAGCTGGTCGTACAGCAGGATCACCAGCAGCATTGCCCCGATCGCCCAGAACACCGCGGTGATGTCGCGCGCCTCCAGCGCCGCGGCGACGTAGGAGCCGATGCCGGGCAGTTGCCAGGTGTTGTCGCCGAGCGTGATCGCCTCCGACGCCACCACGAAGAACCAGCCGCCGGACATCGACAGCATGGTGTTCCACACCAGCCCCGGCATGGCGAACGGCACTTCCAGCCGCCAGAACCGCTGCCACGGGGTCAACCGGTACAGCCTGGTCGCCTCGTCGAGGTCGGCAGGGATGGTGGTCAGCGCCTGGTAGAAGCTGAACGCCATGTTCCAGGCCTGGCTGGTGAAGATGGCGAAGATCGCCGCCAGCTCGAGCCCCAGCACCTGCCCCGGGAACAGGCTCATGAAGAAGGCGACGGTGAACGAGAGGAATCCCAGGATCGGCACCGACTGCAGGATGTCGAGGATCGGGATCATGATCTTGCCGGCGCGGCGGCTTTTCGCCGCCAGCGGGGCATAGGTGAAAGTGAACAGGAGCGAGGCAAACAAGGCGGCGAACATGCGCAACGTGGTGCGCAGCGCGTATTCGGGCAACCGGCCGGGCGCGAGGTCGATCGGGGTCGCCTGTATCTGGCTGATCGGCACCAGGGTCCCCCGCGCTGCGGCGGCGATCGCGACCAGCAGCCCGACGACGCAGGCCAGCGCCGCGGCGTCCCAGAGGTTCGGCAGGCGTCGGCCGGATAGCACGGCCGGTTGGGCGGGGCTTGACATCAGGCGGGTCCTGCGTTTCGGCCTGGGAAGGCTTCGCCCCTTAGCGCAAGCCGTCGGCCTTCGCTACCGGCGCGGCGATGGCAGTTCAGTGACCAAGTGTTACTGCACCCCGGTCGATCCGAAGCCTCCGGCCCCGCGGGCGGTTTGGTCGGAGAAGTGCTCGACGATCCTGAGCGCCGGGCGGAGGATCGGCACGAACAGCAACTGCGCGAAGCGGTCCCCCGGTTGCAGGACGATCGGCTCGCTGCCCGGCGGGCTGCGGTTCCAGGCGCTGATCAGCACCGGCCCGGTGTAGTCGGGATCGATCAGCCCGACCAGGTTGCCCAGCACCAGCCCCTTGCGGTGCCCGAGCCCCGAGCGGGGCAGCACCAGCCCGGCGATGGCGGGGTCGGCGATGTGCACGGCGAGGCCGGACGACACCAGCATCGGCGCGCCACCCGGCTCTAGCACGACGGGGGCATCGAGGCAGGCGTGCAGGTCGATCGCCGCCGCCCATTCGCTCTGGTAGCGCGGCAGGCCCCATCCGTTGAGGCGCTCATCGAGAATGCGGATTTCCATGGTGAGGGTCGGGTTGCTCGGCATGCGGCGCTCCAGGGCTGGGGGCCGGCAGCCTAGCCTCGGGGCTCGCGCCGGGGAATGTGCCGGCGCCGCATCGCCGCCTGGTTGTTGACGCGAGCGCCTGCGCACTGCAACTAGACGTTTACCCCCCCTGCCTAAGGATGCCGGACTGTCCCGCATGACCGACCAGCCCGCCACCGTCACCCCCCCAGCCGCTCCGGAGAGCGTGGCGGAACTGCGTGCCGCGATCCTGCAGAAGCTCGCCTACCAGGTCGGCAAGCGCCGGCTGACCGCGACCCCCGGCGATTGGTTCCGCGCCACCGCGCTGGCAGTCCGCGACCGCATGGTGGACGGCTGGCTGGCCGGCATCGAGCAGGCCTACCGGGGCGAGGAGCGGCGGGTCTACTACCTCTCGCTCGAATTCCTGGTTGGGCGCCTGCTGCTCGACAACCTCGAAAGCCTGGGGCTCACCGAGCCGGTGCGCGAAGCGCTGGCCGGGCTGGGCATGGACCTCGAGCGGCTCGCCCAGGTGGAACCGGATGCGGCACTCGGCAACGGCGGCCTGGGGCGGCTGGCGGCCTGCTACATGGAAAGCATGGCCTCGCTCGGGATTCCCGCGCACGGCTACGGCATCCGCTACGACCATGGCCTGTTCCGCCAGGTCATCGTCAACGGCTGGCAGCACGAGTATCCCGAAGAGTGGCTGGGGGGCGGCAACCCGTGGGAGTTCCGCCGCCCCGAGGTGGTCTACACGATCGGCTTCGGCGGCACGGTGGAGACGCGGCCGGTCAACGGCCTGCTGGTGCGCCAGGTCTGGCACCCGGCCGAGAAGGTCGAGGCAGTGGCGTTCGATACGCCGGTTGTGGGGTGGCGCCGGCGGCGGGTGAACACGTTGCGGCTATGGTCGGCGCGCCCGGCGGACCCGCTGCGGCTCGATGCGTTCAACCTCGGCGACTACCCCGGCGCGGTGAGCGAGCAGATCCGCGCCGAGGCGATCTCCAAGGTGCTGTATCCGAGCGACGAGTCGCCGGCCGGCCAGGAGCTGCGCCTGCGCCAGGAGTACCTGTTCACCTCCGCCTCGCTGCAGGACCTGGTGCGGCGCCACGTGCAGTCCGGCCACACCGTCCGCAGCCTGCCCGACAAGGTGGCGATCCAGCTCAACGATACGCATCCGGCCGTCGCGATCGCCGAAATGATGCGCATCCTGGTCGATCTGCACGACGTGCCCTGGAACGATGCCTGGGAAATGACCCAGGCCATGTTCTGCTACACCAACCACACGCTATTGCCCGAAGCCCTGGAGTCCTGGCCGGCGGCGCTGATGGAGCGGCTGCTGCCGCGGCACATGCAGATCATCTACCTGATCAATGCGCTGCACCTCGCCGCCGCGCGCCAGCTTCGCCCCGGCGACGACGGGCTGCTGGCGCGGGTGTCGCTGATCGACGAGCACCGGGAGCGCCGCGTCCGCATGGGGCATCTGGCTTTCCTCGGCTCGCACAAGATCAACGGCGTCTCGCCGCTGCACACCAACCTGCTGCGGGCCACCGTGTTCCATGACCTCGATGCGCTGTTGCCCGGCCGCATCGTCAACAAGACCAACGGCATCACCTTCCGCCGCTGGATGCATCAGGCCAATCGCGGGCTGACCGCGCTCCTGTTGCGCGCGGTCGGGGAGGACGTGCTCGACCACGCCGAGGCCCTCGAGCGGGTCGAGCCGCTGGCCGAGGACGGGGCCTTCCGCCAGGAGTTCGCGGCGGTGCGGCGGGCCAACAAGGGAGCGCTGGCGACGGTGATCCGCGAGCAGCTGGAGGTCAGGGTCGATCCCGACGCCATGTTCGATGTGCAGATCAAGCGCATCCACGAGTACAAGCGCCAGCTGCTCAACATCCTCGACACCATCGCGCTCTACAACTCGATCCGGGCCCAGCCGATGCGCGACTGGGAGCCGCGGGTGAAGATCCTGGCCGGCAAGGCGGCGGCCAGCTACCACCGCGCCAAGCTCATCATCAAGCTGGCGCACGACGTGGCCCGGGTGGTCAACAGCGACCCCACCGTGCGCGACCGGCTGAAGGTGGTGTTCCTGCCGAATTACAACGTCAGCTTGGCGCAGGCGATCATTCCGGCGGCCGATCTCTCCGAACAGATCTCCACCGCCGGCATGGAGGCGTCCGGCACCGGCAACATGAAGCTGGCGCTGAACGGGGCGTTGACCATCGCGACGCTGGACGGCGCCAATATCGACATCCGCGAGCGCGTCGGCGCCGACAACATCTTCATCTTCGGCCTGACCAGCGAGCAGGTGGAGGCGCGCCGCCGCAACGATCCGTCGGGCGCATCCGCGATCGCCGCCTCGCCGCGGTTGGCCGAGGTGCTGGCGCAGCTTGACTCCGGCCTGTTCTCGGCGGATGACCGCGATCGCTATCGGGACCTGGTCGGCTCGCTGCGCCAGCACGATTATTTCATGATCTGCGCCGACTTCGAATCCTATTGCCGGACCCAGACCTCGGTCCGCGCACTGTGGCGGGACCCTGCCGCTTGGTGGCGGATGGCAACCCTGAACGTCGCCCGCATGGGCTGGTTCTCCTCCGACCGGGCGATCCGCGAATACGCCGACGACATCTGGCGCGTTCCCGTTCATCCGGCGTGAGGCGATGAGCGTCAACCCTTCCTGGCGGATCGCGGCGGCTGACATCGCCGCGCTGCTCGAGGCCCGGCACCCCGACCCGTTCGGGGTGCTGGGACCGCACCGAACCCGTGCCGGCACCGTGCTGCGCGCGCTGCTGCCGGGTGCTGTACGCGCCGAGCTGCTGAGCGCCGGCCGCCCGCTGGTGCTCAAGGCGAGGCATGCCGGGGGCGTCTTCGAGGCGCTCCTGCCCGGCGATGCGCCGCCGCCCGGCTACGTGTTGCGCGCGGCCAATGCGGCGGCAAGCTGGGAGGTGGTGGACCCCTTCGCCTTCGCGCCGGTGCTCGGCGCGCTCGACGACCACCTGCTGGTCGAAGGCACGCATCGGCAGCTGTATCAGCGCCTGGGCGCGCACCCGCTCAACCATCAGGGCGTGGATGGCGTGCATTTCGCCGTCTGGGCGCCGAATGCCGAGGCGGTGTCGGTGGTCGGCGACTTCAACTTCTGGGATGCGCGACGGCATCCGATGCGCAAGCGCATCGACAGCGGGCTGTGGGAAATCTTCCTGCCCGGCCTCGGCGAGGGCGCGGTCTACAAGTACCGCATCCGGGGGGCCGGCGGCATCGACCAGCCGCTGAAGGCCGATCCCCTCGGCTTCGGTGCCGAACTTCGGCCGGCGACCGCCTCGGTGGTGACGCGCACCGACGCTTTCGCCTGGACCGATGCGGCATGGCTCGGCGCGCGTGCCCGGACGGACCCGCGGCGCATTCCACTCACCGCCTACGAAGTGCATCTCGGCTCCTGGCGGCGCGCCCCGGACGGCGGCTTCCTCGGCTGGGACGAGCTGGCGGACCGCCTGATCCCCTACGCCGCCGGCCTTGGCTTCACCCACCTGGAGCTGATGCCCATCACCGAGCATCCGCTCGATGCCTCCTGGGGCTACCAGCCGATCGGCCTGTTCGCGCCGACCTGCCGGTTCGGTCCGCCCGCCGGCTTCGCCCGCTTCGTCGATCGCGCCCACGCCGCAGGGCTCGGGGTGATCCTGGACTGGGTGCCCGCGCACTTTCCCACCGACGAGCAGGGCCTCAGGTGGTTCGACGGCACGCCGCTCTACGAATGCGCCGATCCGCGGCGCGGCATGCATTCGGGCTGGGGCACCGCGATTTACGACTACGGCCGCCGCGAGGTAAGCGCCACCCTGATCGCCAGCGCGCTCTACTGGCTCGAACGCTTCCACGTCGATGCGCTGCGCGTCGATGCGGTGGCGTCCATGCTCTACCTCGACTATGGCCGCGGGCCCGGCGAATGGCTGCCCAATGCGGACGGATCGAACGACAACCGCGACGCGGTGGCGTTTCTCAGGCGCATGAACGAGGCCCTCTACACCGAGCATCCGGGGGTCTTCACGGTGGCGGAGGAATCCACCGCCTGGGCCGGCGTCACCCTGCCTCCACACGCCGGCGGCCTCGGTTTCGGACTGAAATGGAACATGGGCTGGATGCACGATACGCTCGACTACCTGGCGAAGGACCCGGTGCATCGGTCCTGGCACCACGACCGCATCACCTTCGGCCTGCTCTACGCCCATGCGGAGAATTTCGTGCTGCCGCTGTCGCACGATGAGGTGGTGCACGGCAAACGTTCCATCCTCGGCCGGATGCCGGGCGATGAGTGGCAGCGGTTCGCCAATCTGCGGGCCTGCTACGGGCTGATGTGGGCCTATCCCGGCAAGAAGCTGCTGTTCATGGGCCAGGAGTTCGGCCAGACCAGGGAATGGGATTCTACCGGCGAACTGGATTGGCACCTGCTCCGGGACGGCTTGCATCGCGGCGTGCAGGCGCTCATCGCCGACCTCAACCGGCTGTACCGCGAGCTGCCCGCGTTGCACGCCCGCGACTGCGAGGCCGAGGGGTTCCGCTGGCTGGTGGTGGACGACGCCGCGCAATCGGTCTTCGCCTGGCTGCGCGCGGCACCGGGAGCGGCGCCAGTGATGTGCGTCGTCAACTGCACGCCGGTGCCGCGGCCGAACTACCGGATCGGCCTGCCCTGCGCCGGAAGCTGGGCGGAAATCCTCAACACGGATGCCACCGCTTACGGCGGCTCGGGTCTGGGCAACGCGGGCGCGGTCGTGGCGGAGCCGGTTGCGGCGCATGGGCAGCCGGCCTCGGCGGAATTGCTGTTGCCGCCGCTTGCGGCATTATGGTTGGCGGCGCCGAGGACGCCGCCGGCGCGTCGGGGGGAAGCGGAGGGATCAGCATGAACGAGCCAGCCCGCCGGAGTGCCGCGAGCGCACCGCTCGCACGCTCGACCATGGCCTATGTCCTGGCCGGGGGCCGTGGCAGCCGGCTGCAGGAATTGACCGCGCGGCGCGCCAAGCCGGCGGTGTATTTCGGCGGCAAGTCCCGCATCATCGACTTCGCCCTGTCGAACGCGGTGAATTCGGGCATCCGCCGCATCGGGGTCGCCACCCAGTACAAGGCGCACAGCCTGATCCGCCACATGCAGCTGGGCTGGAACTTCTTCCGCCCGGAGCGCAACGAGAGCTTTGACATCCTGCCCGCCAGCCAGCGCATGGGCGACGAGAAATGGTACGCCGGCACGGCGGATGCGGTGTACCAGAACATCGACATCATCGAGCCGGTCAACACCGACTACATCGTCGTGCTCGCCGGCGACCACATCTACAAGATGGACTTCGAGCTGATGCTGCAGCAGCACGTCGAACAGGCGGCCGACGTGACGGTGGGCTGCATCGAGGTGCCGCGTGCCGGGGCCAGCGGCTTCGGCGTGATGCATGTCGACCTGGCCGATCGCATCACCGCTTTCGTCGAGAAGCCGGCCGACCCTCCAGCGCTACCCGACAACCCGAACCTGGCCCTGGCCAGCATGGGCATCTACGTGTTCGGCACCGGCTTCCTGATCGACCAGCTCCGCCGCGACGCCGACGACAAGGAGTCGAGCCGCGACTTCGGCCGCGACATCATTCCCTACCTGGTGCGCCATGGCAAAGCGGTCGCGCACCGGTTTTCCCGTTCCTGCGTGCGCTCGGGGCGGGAATCCGAGGCCTACTGGCGCGATGTCGGCACGCTCGACGCCTACTGGGAGTCCAACATCGACCTCACGGCGGTGGTGCCGGCGCTCGACATCTTCGACCGCAACTGGCCGATCTGGACCTACGGCGAGATCACCTCGCCGGCGAAGTTCGTGCACGACCAGGAGGGACGGCGCGGCACGGCCATCTCCTCGCTGGTCGCCGGCGGCTGCATCATTTCGGGCGCGACGCTGAACCGCACGCTGGTGTCCAAGAACGTGCACGTGCATTCCTACGCGCTGGTGGACAACTCGGTGATCCTGCCGGAAGTCGACATCGGCCGGCACGTCCGGCTGCGCAACGTGATCGTGGACCACGGCGTGCAGATCCCGCCCGGGCTGGTGGTGGGCGAGGATCCGGAGGCCGACGCGCGGACATTCCGCCGTACGGAGAACGGCATCTGCCTGATCACCCAGGCGATGATCGACACCCTGGGCAACTGATGCCGATCAGCGTCCTGTCCGTCGCCTCGGAGATCTATCCGCTGGTCAAGACCGGCGGGCTGGCCGATGTCGCCGCCGCCCTGCCGCCGGCGCTGGCCGCGGAGGACGTGCGGGTCCGCACGCTCGTGCCCGGCTACCAGGCGGTGCTGTCGGCGCTTGAGGATGCGTCGGAGCAATGGTTCTTCGCCGATCTTTACGGCTCCCCCGCGCGCCTGCTGCAGGGCCGGGCGGGGGGCCTCGACCTCATGGTGCTGGACGCGCCGCATCTGTTCCTGCGGCCGGGCGGGCCTTACCAGGACCCGAGCGGCGTGGACTGGCCGGACAACGCCTGGCGCTTCGCCGCACTGGCGCGAGTCGGGGCGGAGGTGGCCCGCGGGGTTGCCGGCGGCTTCGTGCCGGACCTGGCGTGGGCGCATGAATGGCACACCGGCCTGCTGGCGGCGTACCTGCACTACGAGGGCGGGCCGCCAGTGGTCATGACCGTGCACAACCTTGCCTTCCAGGGGTGGTTCCCGGCCGCGGTGTTCGCCACCCTCGGCCTGCCGGCCGCGGCCTGGAGCGTCGAGGGCGTCGAGTATTTCGGCGGCGTCGGCTACCTGAAGGCCGGCCTTGCGCATGCCGATGCCATCACCACGGTTTCGCCGAGTTACGCCGCCGAGATCCGCACGCCCGAGGGCGGCATGGGGCTCGACGGCCTGCTGCGGCTGCGCGCCGACTGCCTGGTCGGCATCCGCAACGGCATCGACACCGCGGTGTGGGACCCGGAAGGAGACCGGCTGCTGGCGGAAAACTACACCGCCTCCAGGGTCGAGGGCCGCGCCGTCAACAAGGCGGCCTTGCAGCGGCGGCTCGGCCTGGCGGCGCAGCCGGAGGCGTTGCTGTTCGGCATGGTGAGCCGGCTCACCTGGCAGAAGGGGGTCGACCTGCTGCTCGAGGCGCTGCCCACGCTGCTTGGCTGCGGCGCGCAGCTTGCCCTGCTGGGCAGCGGGGAGCGGGCGATGGAAGCCGCCTTCCTCGCCGCTGCCGAGCAGCATCCCGAACGGATCGGCTGCCGCATCGGCTATGACGAATCGCTCGCCCACCTGATTCAGGCCGGCGCGGATGCGCTGCTGGTGCCCTCGCGGTTCGAGCCGTGCGGGCTCACCCAGTTGTGCGCGCTGCGTTACGGCGCGCTGCCGGTGGTGGCGCGGGTCGGCGGCCTGGGCGACACCGTCATCGATGCCAACGAAATGGCGATGGCCGCGGGGGTCGGCACCGGCGTGATGTTCGCTCCGCCGAGCGTGCGGATGCTGGAGGCGGCGCTGCTGCGCACCGCATCCCTTTGGCGCGACCAGAGGCTGTGGCGTCGGCTGCAGCGCAACGCCATGCGCACTGACGTCTCCTGGCGGCGGCCGGCGGCGCAATACGCCCGCGTGTTCCACGACGTGCTGGCGAGCCGCGCCGCGTGATCGGCAAGGGCCGGCCCGAGCCGCTGGGCATTTCGTTGGCGGGCGGCGGGGCGAACATCGCCGTCTTCTCGAACCATGCCGAGGCGATCGAGGTCTGCCTGTTCGACGCCGAGGGCGCCGAGGAACTGGCGCGGTTGACGCTGCCCGGACGCACCGGTGCGGTGTTCCACGGCCATCTCGACGGCGTGGCGGCGGGGACACGCTACGGGCTCAGGGCGCATGGGCCGTGGCGGCCGGGCGAGGGCCATCGGTTCAACCCGGCCAAGCTGCTGCTCGACCCGTTTGCCGCGAGCATCGATCGGCCGTTCCGGCTCACCCGGGCACTGTTCGATCCGCCGGAGGCGGCCGGCCCCGACCCTGCCGACAGCGCCGCGGCGATGCCGAAAGGCATCGTGCTGCCCGCGGCCGCGCCGGCCCCCGTGCCGCCGCCCCTCGACTGGGACCGCCAGGTCATCTACGAGCTGAACGTGCGCGGCTTCAGCATGCGCCATCCCGGGATTCCGCCCGCGCTGCGCGGCACCTTCGCGGCGCTGGCGCATCCGGCGGCGCTGGAGCATTTGCGGGCGCTCGGCGTGACCGCGGTCGAGCTGATGCCCTGCGCCGCCTGGATCGACGAACGCCACCTGCCGCCGCTCGGGCTGGCCAATGCCTGGGGCTACAACCCGGTTGCATTCTGCGCGCCGGACCCCCGTCTGGCCCCGGGCGGCTGGCCGGAAGTGCGGGCGGCGGTGGCCGCCCTGCAGGCGGCGAACATCGCCGTGCTGCTCGATGTGGTGCTGAACCATACCGGCGAGGGCGACCGGCTGGGCCCCACCGTGTCGCTGCGCGGCCTCGACCATGCGACCTACTATCGGCTGGCGCCCGACGATCCCTCTCGCTGCGTCGACGACACCGGCTGCGGCAACACCTGCGCGCTCGACCGCCCGCCGGTGCTTGCGCTCGCCATGACGGCGCTGCGGGGCTGGGCGCTGCGCGCGGGGGTGGACGGGTTTCGCCTCGACCTCGCCACCACGCTCGGGCGGCGCGCGGATGGCTTCGATCCGGCCGCGCCTCTGCTCGGTGCCATGCAGCAGGACCCGGTGCTGTGCGGCCGCGCGATCATCGCCGAGCCGTGGGACCCTGGCCCCGGCGGCTATCGGCTCGGCGCCTTCCCGGCGCCCTGGGGCGAATGGAACGACTGCTTCCGCAACACCGTGCGCCGGTTCTGGCGCGGCGATTCCGGCCTGCTGGCCGATCTCGCGACCCGGCTGGCCGGCAGCGCCGACATCTTCACGCCGCCCCGGCCGGTCGCGCGCAGCATCAATTTCGTCACCGCGCACGACGGCTTCACGCTGGCCGACCTGGTCGCCTTCACCGCCAAGCGCAACGCCGCCAACGGCGAGGACAATCGCGACGGCACCGACGAGAACGACTCCTGGAACAACGGCGTCGAGGGCGAGACCGACGACGAGGGGGTGCGCGCGGCACGCGCGAGCGACGTGCGCGCCTTGCTGGCCACGCTCCTGCTGGCGCGCGGCACGCCGATGCTGTCGATGGGCGACGAGGCCGGGCGGACGCAGCACGGCAACAACAACGCCTACGCACAGGACAACACGCTGGGGTGGTTCGACTGGCAGGCACTGGATGCCGGACGGCTCGCGTTCACCGGCCGGCTGGTCAGGGCGCGCCTCGCCTCTCCGGCCCTGCGCGGCCCGTACGCGCTGAGCGGCGCCGCGGTCGATGCGAGCGGGGTTGCGGACGTGGCGTGGCACGACGCCGACGGCGCGGTGATGACGGTGGAGCACTGGAACGACCCCGACCGCCGCACGCTGGTGGCGGCGTTCTACGCGCCCCCCGGCGAGACGGAGGCGGCGGATCGCGCGCTGGTGGTGGTGCACGGCGGGGCGGCGGTGCTCACCGTGCGGCTGCCGCCGCCCCGGCCGGGGTTCGGCTGGCGGCTGCTGGCGGACAGCGCGGCGCCGGAGCGGCCGGAAGGGGCGGTGGCGGACACCCTGGAGGTCGCGCCGCGCGCCGTGGCTGTTTTGCGCGAGGTGCTGGCGGAGCGGCGGCCTCGCCTCGATGGCGGCGAAGTGCTGGGCCGGCTGGCGGCGGCGGCGGGCATCGCGGCGGCGTGGTGGGACATCGCCGGCCGGCAGTACGTCACCGGCGACGATACCCGTCGCGCGCTGCTCCGGGCGATGCACCTGCCGGCCGACACCGCTGCCGAGGCCACCGACAGCCTGGCCGTGCTGACGGAGGAGGCGACCAGGAAGCTGCCGCCGGTGCTGGTGGTGCGGGCCGGCGAGTCCGGCGTCCTGCGCCTGGGCCCGGCGCTGGCCGATGGCGCGGTGCGCCTCTGTATCGGCCACGCAGGGAGCGAGTGCGTGCGGCTCGACGTCGCCGCGGGCCAGGGGGTCATCGAGCCGATGGCGGCGCCGGATGGCCGCATGGTGCGGTCGCGGCGCATCGTGCTGCCGCCGCTCCCGGCCGGGCGCTATCGGGTGGGCGTCGATGAGACCGAGCCGGTATGCCACCTGACGGTGACGCCGCCGCGCTGCCATCTGCCGGCGGAGCTGCGTGCGGGCGGCCGGGCGTGGGGCATAACCGCACAGCTCTATTCCTTGCGCCGTCCCGGCGAGGGTGGCATCGGCGACCTGACGGCGCTGGCCGCGCTCGGCCCTGCGGCGGCCGGGGCGGGGGCGGCGGCGATCGGGCTCAACCCCCTGCACGCCCTGTTCCTGCAGGACCGCAGCCGGGCGAGCCCGTACCAGCCGTCCGATCGGCATTTCCTCGACCCGATCCATATCGACGTGACGGCCCCGCCGCTGCCGCTGGAGGTGCGGGGGGTGCGGCAGGCGCTGGCGCAGCAGGCGGCGGCCTTCGAGCGGCTCGCGGCAGAACCGCTGGTCGATTATCCGGCGGTGTGGGAGGCCAAAAGCCGCGTGCTGGAGGCCGGCTTCGCGGCGTTCCGGCCGCATGCCGATTTCGAACGGTTCGTGGTCGAAGGCGGGGAAGCGTTGGCGAACTTTGCCCGCTTCCAGGCGATCGCCGAGGTGCAGCCGACCGCCGACTGGCGCGCCTGGCCGATGACGCTGAGGGATCCCGCAGGCGCTGCCGCGGCGATGGCGGCGCCGCCCGAACGGGTGCGGTTCGCGCTCTGGCTGCAATGGGTCGCCGACCGCCAGCTGGCCGCGGCAGCGGCGGCGGCCGGCGGCATGGCGATCGGCCTTTACCGCGATCTCGCGGTCGGGGCGGCGCCGGACGGCGCAGAGGCCTGGGCGGCGGGGCCCTCGCTGATGCAGGGCGTCTCGGTCGGCGCGCCGCCCGATCCGCTGGGCCCGGATGGCCAGGTCTGGGGCGTGCCGCCGCCCGACCCGCGCGCCATGCGCGCCTCCGGCTACGCGGCCTTCGCCGGCCTGCTCAGGGCCAACATGCGCCACGCCGGGGCACTGCGCATCGACCACGTGATGGGGCTCCGGCGGCTGTTCGTGATCCCGGAGGGCGCGCGCGGGCTGGACGGCACCTACCTCGCCTATCCGTTCGACGACCTGCTCGGCCAGGTCGTGCTGGAGAGCGTGCGGGCGCGCTGCCTGGTGGTGGGCGAGGACCTGGGGACCGTGCCGCGGGGCATCCGCTCGGCGCTGGCCGAGCGCGACGTGCTGTCCTACCAGGTGCTGCGCTTCGCGCGGGATGGCGGCAAGTTGCGACCGCCGGCGCGCTACCCGGTGAACGCGGTGGCCTGCGCGGCCACGCACGACATCGCCACCATCGCCGGCTGGTGGCAGGGCGCGGACATCGAGGAGCGCGCCGCGCTCGGCCTGCTCGCCGGCCCGGCGCTGGCGGCCGAGCGCCAGGCCCGGGAGGACGAGAAGGCGGAGCTGCTCGCCCTGCTGGCCGCCGAGGGCCTGGCGGCGGACGACCTGCCGGTCGCGGTGCATGCCCTGCTCGCGCGCACGCCGTGCCGGCTGGTGCTGGTGCAGGCCGACGACCTCGCCGGCGAGGTGGTGGGGGTCAACCTGCCCGGCACCGACCGCGAACGGCCGAACTGGCGCCGGCGGCTCGCCATCGACGCGGCGGCCCTGTGCGCGAGCCCGGAGGCGCAAAAGGTGTTCGCCGTGCTGCCGCGGGCTCCGCCCCTGGACCCCGCAAAGGGCCGAGAGGCCCTTTGATCCCAATCTTTTGGGCGCTTCGCGCCATCCTCGCCGGGGCAGGGTTCGGCGCGAAGCGCCCCAATAAATGGGGTCCAGGGCGGAGCCCTGGCGGAGCGCGAGGCAGCGCCTCGCCCTAGACGGTGAACTGCTCGACGATGATCCGCTCGGACAGTCCCTGGTCCGGGTCGAACAGCACCCGCGCGGCCAGCGTGCGGTCCTCGCTCACCGCCACCGACACCACGTCGCGCACTTCCGTGTAATCGGCCACCGCCGCCACCGGCCGCTTCTCCGGCTCGAGCACCTCGAACAGCACCTCCGCCGTGCTCGGCAGCAGCGCGCCGCGCCAGCGCCGCGGCCGGAAGGCGGAAATCGGCGTCATCGGCAGCAGGTTGGCCGACAGCGGCACGATCGGCCCATGCGCCGAGAGATTGTACGCCGTCGAGCCCGCCGGGGTGGAAATCAGCACGCCGTCGCACATCAGTTCCGGCAGCCGCACCCGGCCGTCGACGCTGATGCGGATCTTGGCGGTCTGCCTGACCTGCCGGAGCAGCGACACGTCGTTGAGCGCCAGCGCCTCCGCGATGGCGCCGCCCGCCGAGACCGCGTGCATGCGCAACGGCCTGAGCACCGCCTCCTGCGCCCGCGCCAGGCGGCCGGGCAGGTCGTCCTCGCTGAACGGGTTCATCAGAAACCCGACCGAGCCGCAGTTCATGCCATAGACCGGCACGTTCTTGCCGAGCAGCCGGTGCATCGTCTCCAGCATGAAGCCGTCGCCGCCGAGCGAGACGATCAGGGCCGCATGGTCCACCGGGCAATCACCGTAGCGCGCCATCAGCCGGGCCCGGCTCTCGGTGGCAAGCTGAGTTGGCGAGGCGAGGAAAGCGATGCGGCCCTTCGGCACCGCGCGCGATCCGGCCGGCTGCGCCGGCGCCACCAGGGGTGTCACGTCCGATCAGGCCAGCCGCCGATGGACCAACACCGGCATGTCCTGCCGGATGCGCGCCGTCAGCGCCGGATCGATCCGCGCCGTGGCCCAGCCGGTGCCATCCGATGCCATCGCAACGACCTGGCCCCAGGGGTCGCAAATCAGCGAATGTCCATAGGTGAAGCGCGGCTCCCCGCTCGACCCATCCAGGTGCCGGCCCCAGGCGGCCGGCGCCGCCATCCAGCACTGGGTCTCGATGGCGCGGGCCCGGATCAGCGTCTCCCAATGATCCTTGCCGGTCTGCAAGGTGAACGCCGCCGGCAGGAAGATCAGCTCGGCCCCGGCACGGCGCAGCGCCAGGAACAGTTCCGGGAAGCGCACGTCGTAGCAGATCGCGCACCCCACCGTCAGCCCGTGCGCCTGGTAGGTGACGATCTCGCTGCCGTGGCCGAAGGTGGCGCTTTCCCGGTAGCCCAGGCCGTCCGGCGTGACGATGTCGAACAGGTGGATCTTGCGGTAGCGCGCCAGTTCCCGCCCGTCGGGGTCGAACACCACGGTGGTGTTGAACAGCCGATCGGCGGCCCGTTCGCCGATCGAGCCGCCGTGCACGTGGATGCCGAGCGTGCGGGCCACGCCGCGCAGGAACTCATAGGCCTCGCCACCGGGCGCATCGCTGCCCGGCGGCGGCAGCGCCTCCGCCTGCTCCAACTTGGCGGCGCGGTCGCCACCCAGGCAGGTCCAGATCTCCGGCAGGCCGACCAGGTCGGGCCGGTCGGCCACCGCTCCCTCGATGAGCTTGCGGGCCTGGGCGATGTTCTCGGCCTTCACGTGGCCCGGGTTCATTTGCACGACGCTGACGCGCATCGGGGATCCCTCTCGCTCGCGGCAGAGGCCGCCGGATCAGGCTAGCAGCGGGCCCTCAGCGTGGCCAGTCCAGCCGCGGCTCGCTGCGTTGCGGCCGCGCCGGACGGGCGAGGGGCGCACGCCGTGGTTCCTCGGCTTCCTCGGCCGCCTCCGGCGAGAACTCCTCGACGCGCATGGGCTGGCTGGCCGGGTCCGGCGCGGGCCGGTAGAGCGGCTCGACGCGCGGTGGAGCCTGCTGAGCGGGCGATCGCCGCGGCACCTGCACCGGGGCCGGCGGAATCGGCGGACGAGCCGGCCGGTCGGCCTCGGCGCGCGGCCGGGGCGCGATCGGCGGTGGCTGGTCGGTCCATTCCAGGGCGACCGATTCCGGCAGGCGCAGGACCAGCGTGCGGATTTCGTTCTGGATCTCGTCGAGCCGCGCCTCGATCGCATCCAGCCGGCCCTTCAGCCCGATCACGCTGAACGGCATCAGCAGAAACACCAGCAGGTAGAGCAGCACCGGCACCAGAACGGCGATCGGCACCCACCACGGCAGCCAGTCCGGCAGGGGAAAGGAGGGGGTCATGGCGGCATTCTAGCAGCCGGGAGGCGTTTGCGCGAACCGGACCGTGGCTGGATTCCGCCACAAGCCCGTGCCAAAGCAGCATCGCCGATCAAAGGTGCCGTCGATGCTGTTGCTGATACCTGGCCCCGTCACCACCCGGCCCGAAGTCCGGGCGGCGATGGCGCAGGACTACGCTCCCTGGGACAACGATTTTCGCCCGCTCTACGCGGGCGTGCGCGCGCGGCTGCTGGCGATCGCCGGTGCCGACGCCGCCACCCATACCACCATCGCGCTGCAGGGCTGCGGCCATTTCGGCATCGAAGCCGCGCTGCGAAGCTTCTTGCCCCCGGGCGGGCGCATCCTGGTGCCGATCACCGGATCCTATGCCGAGCGCTTGGTGCGCCTCGCTCGCGAGGCGGGCCGGGTGCCGGTGCCGCTGCCCCTCTCCGACACCGCGCCCCTCGCCGCCGAGGCCGTGGCCGCGGCGCTCGCCGCCGACCCGACGCTGTCGCACGTCGGCCTAATCTACAGCGAGACCAGTTCCGGCATCGTCCACGACGCCGCCGCCATCGGCGCCGCGGCGCGCACCAACGGCCGGCGCATGCTGCTCGACGCGGTCTCGGCGTTCGGCGCCCTGCCGCTCGACGTGGCAGCCATGCCGGAGCTCGATGTCGTCGTGTTCACCGCGAACAAATGCCTCGAAGGCATGCCGGGGCTGAGCTTTTCGATCGCCCGCATCGACCGGCTGGAGGCCTGCGCAGGTGAGGCCGGCAGCTGGTCGTTCAACCTGGCGGACATCCACGCCCAGTACAAGCGCAGCGGCCCCGGCAGCTTCCGCTTCACCCCGCCGGCGCAGGTGCTGGGCAGCCTGCAGGTGGCGCTCGACCTGTTCGATGCGGAGGGCGGCCAGCCCGCCCGCCTGCGCCGCTACCGCGCCAACGCCCAGGTGCTGCACCAGGGGATGCGGCGGATCGGGCTCACGCCCTGCCTCGATGCCGCGACGCAGGGTCCGGTGGTGCTGAACGTGCACGCACCGGACGATCCCGCCTGGAACCTGCAGCGCTTCGTCGACCTCCTGAAGGCACGCGGGTACCTGATCAGCAACTTCTACAACACGCGCTCGCCCTCGTTCCGGGTCGGCTGCATCGGCGCCGTCACGCCGGACGACATGGCCGGCTTCGTGCTGGCCGCGGATGCGGCGCTGGCCGCGCTCGGCGTGGCCAATCGCGCCCCGCTTCAGGCCGCACTCGGTCCGCCTGCCGACTGACTTGCAGGGTGGGAACGGCTGCCGCATAAGGCCCCCGCCGCGGCGGGAGGTTGCCCTCGCGGGAGACTGAGGGAGGGATTGCCCGTGTCCACCGACCTGGAAATCGCCCGGGCGGCGACGCTGCGCCCGATCACCGAGATCGCCGAGCGTGCCGGCATCCCGGCCGATGCGTTGCTGCCGTACGGCCGCACCAAGGCGAAGATCGGCTTCGATTTCATCCGCTCGGTCGCGGACCGTCCCGACGGCGCGCTCGTGCTGGTCACCGGCATCAATCCCACCCCGGCCGGCGAGGGCAAGACCACCACCTCCATCGGCCTCGGCGACGCGCTGAACGCGGCCGGCCGGCGCACCATGATCTGCCTGCGCGAGCCGAGCCTTGGCCCCTGCTTCGGCGTCAAGGGCGGCGCCGCCGGCGGCGGGCGCGCGCAGGTGGCGCCGATGGACGAGATCAACCTTCACTTCACCGGCGATTTCCACGCCATCACGCTGGCCAACAACCTGCTGGCCGCGATGCTGGACAACCACATCTACTGGGGCAACGCGATCGGGCTGGACACCCGGCGCATCGCCTGGCGCCGCGTGGTGGACATGAACGACCGCGCGCTGCGCAGCATCGTCAACGGCCTGGGCGGCCCCACCAACGGCGCGCCGCGCGAAGACGGGTTCGACATCACCGCCGCCTCCGAGGTGATGGCGGTGTTCTGCCTGGCCCGCGACCTCGACGACCTGCAGAAGCGGCTCGGCGACATGGTGGTGGGCATGCGCCGCGACGCCAGCCTGGTCACCGCGCGCGACCTCAAGGCCGACGGCGCCATGACGGCGCTGCTGCGCGAGGCCTTGCAGCCCAACCTGGTGCAGACCCTGGAAGGCTCGCCGGCGCTGGTGCACGGCGGTCCGTTCGGCAACATCGCGCACGGCTGCAATTCGGTGCAGGCGACCCGGCTCGGCCTCAAGCTGGCCGACGTGGTAGTCACCGAGGCGGGCTTCGGGGCCGACCTCGGCGCCGAGAAGTTCCTCGACATCAAGTGCCGGATCGCCGGCCTGGCGCCGGCCTCGGCGGTGGTGGTCGCCACCGTGCGCGCGCTCAAGATGCATGGCGGGGTGGCGCGCTCCGCGCTCGGCACCGAGGACGTTGCCGCGGTCGAGCGCGGGGTGGCGAACCTGGTGCGCCACGTGCAGAACATGCGCAAATTCGACCTGCCCGTGCTGGTGGCGATCAACCGTTTCGACTCCGATACCGAGGCGGAGATCGCCGCCGTGCAAACCGCGATGACACAGCTGAACGCCCGCGCCATCGTGTGCACGCACTGGGCGGACGGCGCGGCGGGGGCCGCCGAACTGGCGGAGGCGGTGATGGCGCAGGTGGACGCGCGGAGCGCACGCTTCACCCCGCTCTACCCGTCGGGCATGTCGCTCGACGGCAAGATCCGCACCATCGCCGGCGAGATCTACCGGGCGGCGGACATCGCCCTGCCGGCGGCCGCGGTGCGCAAACTCAAGGCATGGGAAGAGGCCGGGTTCGGCCGCCTGCCCGTGTGCATCGCCAAGACCCAGTACAGCTTCACCGCCGACCCGACCGTGCTGGGCGCGCCGCAGGGCCACGTGCTGCCCGTGCGCGACGTACGGCTGTCGGCCGGCGCGGGGTTCGTGGTGGTGATCTGCGGCGACGTCATGACCATGCCAGGCCTGCCGCGCACGCCGGCGGCCGAGAACATCGGGCTCGACGCCGACGGGATGATCGACGGCCTGTTCTGATGGCAAGGCCAGGGGGCGCTGCCCCCTGGACCCCCGCCAGGGGTCAAGCGACCCCTGGACCCGGCTATCTGGAGGGGAGTTGAGAGAGGGGGGTGAGGAGATGTCGCATCCGCACCTCACCCCCCTC
>Ga0326727_10010945_pt1 | contig 21348 bp, 16 predicted proteins | sample MB2enrmetagenome_FD_207643 | JGI IMG/M metagenome (GOLD analysis project Ga0326727, IMG submission 207643) | Lab enriched peat soil microbial communities from McLean, Ithaca, NY, United States - MB29MY | ecosystem: Environmental > Terrestrial > Soil > Wetlands > Peat | place: USA: New York...
GGCACCAGGTGACCTGCTCGCGAAGGTTCACGCGCTCGGTCGTCCAACCGTTATCCGCTGCGAACGCGTCTGTCTTTACACGCGGTGAGCAGGCTGCAATAACTAAGGCGTTCGCCGCGCCGGAGGCAGCGTCCTGCCGGATGACTCCGACTCCTTCGCCGCCGCAGAGAAAGGGATGGACGCGGCATACTGCCGGCTTAAACTCACGCGTAGCCACCGCAGCGAGTTGCTTGATGTCCAGCGACTCGCTGATCCCACATCCGCCGCAGATATAAACTCCGAGTCTCTTATCCATTTTGACCGCGTAGCGCATACCTGCTTTCCAAGGTCTGCGGCTTTTGGCCTGGCGACCTGCCGAAGAACCGCAGACCTAAAAAGCAGGTCTGCGCTACCCAAACCACTAGCGCACGCACTGAAGCGCCTTCAGCGCCGCGCCGGTGGCGTCCTGCACGCTGGCCGAAACCTCCGCGGGCCGGTGCGCACAGCCGGCGCCATAGAGCCCTGCTTTGCCATCAGGAAGGCTCAGAAACTTGAACTCATCGAGCGCGAAGCCCCCCGGCAGCCCCTCCGTTTGGGGCACGATACCGGCAGCCAGAACCACCAGATTGAACTTATGGGTCACTTTCTTTCCGCTGAGCACGTCTTCCGCAGTCACCAGCAGATCAGCCGTCCCGGGCTCCTCTTCTACCTTGGCAACCTTGCCCTTGACGACCCTGATCTTTTTGTCTGCGGCTACAGAAGCGTAGAACTCCTCGAGGCGACCCGGCGTTCGCACGTCGATGTAATAGATAGTTACCTCAGCTTGCGGGTAGAGAGCGCGGATATATGTCGCCTGCTTCATCGAAGCTGCACAGCAAACTGCTGAGCAGTAGGAAAGGTGGTTCTCGTCCCTCGAGCCGGCGCATTGCACGAAAGCAACTGTCTGCGGCGCCTCGCCGTCGGAGGGGCGCAGGATGCGGCCACGCGTAGGACCGTCAACCGCCGCCAGGCGCTCCATGATAAAGTTGGTCACCACATTGGGGTATTTTCCGAACCCCAGATTGCCGACCTTGGTCACGTCATAGGGCGCCCAGCCGGTTGCCGCCACCACCGCCGCAACTCGGAAAGTCTTGCGCTCCGTCTTCTGTTCGAGGTCGATGGCCCCGTAAACACAGGCTTCCTTGCAAGCCTTGCAGCCCTCCGGGCATGCCGCGCGATCGATCACGTAAGAGGCGGGTAGAGCCGTGCCATAGGGCAGGTACACAGCCTTTGTTTTGGAGAGGCCGTAGTTGAATTCGTCCGCCCGTTCTGCCGGACAGGCTTGGGCGCATGCGCCGCAAAGGGTGCAGGCCTGACTGACGAAGCGCGGGGAAAGCAGGATTTCCACTTCGTAGTCGCCCGGCGAGCCGTGGATTTCTTCCACTTTTGCGAGAGTGAGTACAGTGACGCGCGGGTTTTCACGCAGCCGGCGATAGTTGATCTCCAGCCCGCAAGTGGGAGGACAGAGTTTGGGGAAATACTGGTGCATCCGCGCTACTCTTCCGCCCAGATAGGGAGCCCTCTCCGCCACAATCACTTGGCAGCCGGCCTCTGCCGCCTCGAGGGCGGTGGTCAAGCCGGCGATTCCGCCTCCAATCACCAGAATCGGTTTGCCGTCGCCGTATCGCGAAGGCGCCAAGGTATCCGTCACGCGCCACTCTCCCGAGCAGCCGACGTCTCCGTCCGCTCACTGTCATTCCGTGCCCGTTCGCTGTCATCCTGAGCGCAGCGAACACTCTCGGCAGTTCTTCGCTCAGGGTAAACTGCGCGAGGAATCTCGCCCTCTCCGCGCTGCCGCCTTGCTTCCACGATCTCTTTGCGGATCTTCATAGTTTTCTCTTGAAACAGACTGAAGCGGAGCCACTGCAGGGCAAACTCCGATAGCTCTTCATCATCGTGGCGAAGGGCCTCCACTCTGGCCTCATCGACTTCGAACAACTGGAGGAAGCGCGACTCGAAGATGAAGCGGCGGAAACGGTCGAGGTCGTAGCAAGCCATGTAGAACATTTCCACTTGCGGAGGCGTGAGCGCGGGTCCACGGCTCCAAAATTCGTGCAGCGCGAGTTCTTGGAAGGATGCGCCCATCATTTCGTACTCTTCGATTCCCTGGTCCGTGACCCACTCGCGCACCGAACGCGCTTCTCCCTGGCCGTGCCCGTGGCAGAATTCCTCGTGCAACACAAAGTGAAAGGGTTGGTCGGTTGGTGTGGGATGCTTGGGCTTAGCAACTCCCAGCGGATACATGCGGCAGGCCCACGGGCGAGCGGCGTACACTTCGCAACCACGCTCACTAATAAAAGGGCACCTTTTGCTTTGGGCGTCCATCCTCAGAATCACCAGCGGGAACTTCTGGTCCGGGGCAAATAATGGGAGAGTGTGTTTTTCCAGGAATTCCGTCGAATCCATGCGGAGCGCCTTCTTCAGCCGGAGCACGTCGTAGGGCGTCAGCACGATGGAAACATCACAACAGCACTTAGTGAAGCAGTCCAACTCACGCCCGCAGCGGAAAGTGAACGAATCGTCCAGTGTCATGCGCGGATGGTCTCTGAGGATGCTTTCTGCGGTGCGAACTTCTTCAGGCATAGAACCTTCTGTATCTGATTCCCCTGCTTGGGAAGGAGGGGAGGTATAGCCTATAATTCCGGCAGAATGCTGGACCTGAGTGCAGCTTTGGACCAAACCGGAAGCGGACCGCTCTCGCCCGTCAAGGGGTCAAGCCGAAACCGGTAGGATGCCGTCACGTTAAAGTGTTCCTGCATCCAAGCCCAGCCGCGCACGAAATAAGGACAGTCGTCGTTGAAACAAGCATACTGAAATTCCCCGCTCCAAGTGCTCACCTGGGGATTGGCCCAACGAACCAGCGGCCTCGAACAATGGGGACAGTCCTTCTTCGCGTCTTGGATCATGACTTGGAACCTAAAGCTCTGTCATTACGAGCGAAGCGAGGAATCTGGCGCGAGGAATGAAACACTGTCGACGTTCCTCGTCCCCTGCGGCTCCTCGAAATGACAGGGTGTGGGAGATTCCCCTTCTGCCAAGGAAATCTCCCACCGGAAATGCGCAGCCTCAACCACCCAACAGTTCGTGCTCTTGCGGCTGCGGAAAAACGTGCTTCATCGGCCGAGTCCGCATCTCCCAAGCGTCCGCCTGGGGATCGAACCGGCAGTTGGCGAAGACATGCCATTTCTCTTCGTCCAGCGCTGGCTTGTCGGCTCGGAAGTAGTATCCGGGCCAGCGCGTTTCCTCACGGAATAACATCGTGCGAACATGCGCTTCCGCTTGCCACATGCGGTGAGTGTTCTCCCAGCAACGCATCAGTTCATGCAAGTCGGCAGCAGCCAGCTTCTGCGCGTCCTCCTTAAGGAAGGCTAGCAATTCCAGTGCCTTCGTCAGCAAGGGCCCATTGGTTTTGAATTGAGACGTGATCCCGCCAGCGTACTCGTCCATGATCTTCTGCAGACGAAACATGAACATGCGAGGCTTGAGGTAGTTCGGGTTGATCTCGGGATCAGTGGTGGCATTCTTGTGCTGCTCGTAGTTCTCCAAAGGCCGCAGGATTTCTGCTTTCAGACTCTCGATTGTGGCCGAGTCCACCGCCGGAAGTGAGTTGTTCTCCACCACGAACTTGATCGCTGACTTCGCGGCAATGCGGCCTTCGGCGTGAGAGCCGGAAGAGAATTTGTGGCTGGAAGCTCCGGAAGCATCGCCTGCGCAGAAGAGGCCCTTCACCGTCGACATATTCGCGTAGCCCCAGAAGTAGTCGGGCGCAGTTTCCTTCGTCTGCAAGTCCGCCGGTCCGCTCACCCAGGCGCCCGAGGCGCCGGAGTGCGAGCCGATGAAGTAAGGCTCCGCAGCGGCGATTTCCGAACTCTTATCCTCCGGCTGAAGGTTAGTCGAAGCCCAAAGGATGGCCTGCGAAATGGTCATATCCAGGAAGTCTTCCCAGGCCTCGGACTCGAGTTCCTTCATCTTCTTCTTGTAGGCTTTCGGGTCGTCCTTGTAGGTGTCTGCGATCTTCCCCATGGCCTCCTCGGTCCGCATGTAGATGGGCCCCTTACCGTCCATCACATCCAGCATGCCGAGGTAGTTGCGCAGGTTGGCGGGAACAGGTTTGACCCTGCCATACGGCCCCCAGTTTCCCAGTTCCGGCCGCCGCTCCACCATGTAATCCCCACCCTCAGAATTGGTCGCGCGGGACTTGAACAACAGGAACCATGCGCCTACGGGACCATACGCATCCTTGAAGCGGACCGGAATGAAGCGCACTTCCTGGCAGGTCATCTCCGCTCCGGCACGGATGGTGAAGTAGGCTGACGAACCTGAGTTCCAGGGTGGATACCAGGCGCGACCCATGCCCTCGCCGGAACTCCTGGGCTTGAACACATGCACCGCGCCGCCCATGGCCACCAGCGTGGCCTTTGCCTTGAAGACGTAAAACTTATTCTCGCGTACGGAGAACCCCACCGCACCGGCGCAGCGCTCGCCGTCCATAAGCGGCCCGACAATGAACACGCGCTCGAAGATCTCGCCCACACCACTTTCGAGCAAGGCGTTCTTGGCCGCCTCGGCCACTACCACTTTGTAGGATTCGCCGTTGATCATGAGCTGCCAGCGGCCCTCGTGTACATAGTTGCCCTGATCGTCTTTCCAAATGGGCAGGCCCCACTTCTCGAACAGGTGCACGGTGGAATCCACGTGCCGGGCGATGTTGGCGACCAAATCCTCACGCGTGATGCCCATCAAATCGCTGCGGACGTAGTCCACATAGTCTTTCACCGTGTTGACGCCGTCTTTCAGGCCCACGTATTGGTTGATGGCAGAAAGCCCCATGGCCACAGCGCCGGACCGGTCCACGGCGGCCTTGTCAACCAGCGTCACCTTTAAGCCCTGCTGCTTGGCCCAATAGGCCGCCTCCACCGCCGCTCCACAGGCGGCCATACCGCCCCCTAAGATAAGAAGGTCAGTTTCTACGGTTACAGTTTCAAAATTAGGCATGGGCTCCCCCTTTCAGGGTGAAAACCGCAGGCAACCCTGATGATGCAGGCTCGGTAAACAACTCCAGCGAGTCGAGGCTAGCCTTGGTCTCGAAGCCGCCATCCGGCGCCGCTTTCCCTTCTTCCGTGGTGCGAATTGGGAACTTGAAGCGCTTGATCGTCCCGTTACGAAACTTCACCGTCCACAAGATGGAATCGGTGGAGCGCAGAGGTGTCACGGACGCCCCTAGTGGGACGAAGTCGGCATAGCCGCGAATTTCGATGGCTTGCGTGGGACATATCTTGACGCAGTTGTAACATTCCCAGCACATGCTGACGTCGCGGTTGTAGGCCTTCATCTTTTCCTTGTCTAAGACCATCAAGTCGTTGGGGCAAATGTACTGGCACGCGGTTTTGTCCAGTGCTTTGCACCCATCGCACTTTTCCGGATTAACGTAGCTCGGCATTATTCCCTCCTTTATCTACTCAAAGCTTCCGTGCCCGCGAGGCCACGGCCCTGTTCCTCAGTCTGATGACCTTGATAAAAACAGTTGCGCTGGCCGAACTCGCGGAAACGGCAGGGCTCGCGAAAGTAGATTTCGCACTGCATGCAGACCGCGTTCGGGTGGTCGCTATTGCTGACAATCGCGCCAGCCAGACGGTCCAGAACTTCCGAAGTTCGGCGCAGTTCGTCCTCAGAAAACTGCGAGAAGACTTCAATGGCCATCTGATCCCTGGCCGCCTTGTAGGCTTCCATCAGCTTGCGGCCGGTCTCCGTCAAGGAAAGATGGCTGATGCGTCGGTCGGCTTGCGTTTCGACGCGCCGTAGCAGCCTGCGCCGCACCAGCTTGTCCACCGCCTTGCTGGCCGCCGCCGCGCTCACTCCCATAAAAGACGCCGCATCGCTGATGTTGAGGATGTCCGTGTGGCCCACCAGGTAGAGGAGTTTGAGTTGCGCAAATGTGAGGCTGTTCCCCGCCACCATGCGCAACACCGATCTCTCGATGACCTCGCGAACTGACCAGGCGAACACGCGCGCACTGCTCAGAAACTCGTTGCTCAACTCCGACGTGATTTCCTGTTGCATCTCTTCTCTTCCTACTCTCTCGTGTCGTCAACGGCTCGCGTTGAAGCCACGATTGTTTTCTAACAAGCGATAATCTTAGCCTGGTTAATTATTAATGCAAGAACTTTTTTAATGAGTTAGCACTTAATGTCCGAACTATTTTGCAGCGGACATGACATTCTGACCGAACCGGCTCCTCCCTCTCCGAAATTTCCTCCCACCCTCGGCTTTTCAACCCAACCTTGCAAATCCCGCGTCGGAACATAACTGCGGCAGTGAAGAGTTGCTGCCCATCGCCGGTTCTCCCCGTCTGGGGTGTGGGGCGCCACGGCCAACTCCGTACTAAGTCTGTATTCGCCTCGTGGTCCTTACCACTACTTTCTTTTCGTCTTCATGTGGAGTATCTTGGCTCGATGCGGAGAAGAGCATGGAACAAGGCCTAATCTATTTCGATAACGCGGCGACTGTGTGGCCGAAACCGGAAGGGGTCTACAAGTTCATGGACCAATTCTACCGCACACACGGTGTGAACCCGGGACGTAGCGGCTACGACCTGGCCCTCGAAGCGGGCTCACTGCTGGCGAACCTGCGCAAGCGGCTGACCAAGTTCTTCGGCGGGGACGAAGACGCGCCGGAAAGGCTCATCTTCAGCTACAACGCCACCGACGCTCTGAACCTCATCATTTCTGGCCTGATTGAAAAAGGCGACCACATCGTTACAACGACCCTGGAACACAACTCCGTGATCCGGCCAGTCAACCACATGGTTCGCGATCACGGAACAGAGGCAACCTTCGTCCGCTTCAATTCTGCCGGATTCGTCGAGCCGGGCGAAATCGAGAGCGCTCTCCGGCCGAACACCAAAGCAGTGATCGTGAACCACGGATCAAACGTCATTGGCACCGTGCAACCAATCCAGCAAATCGGGAAGATTTGCCGGGAGCATGGTGTGCTGTTGGTAGTGGATACGGCGCAGACCGCGGGCGTGATTCGGATCAATATGAAAGAAATGAACGTTGATGTGGTCGCATTCACGGGCCACAAGGGGTTGATGGGCAGCATGGGGATCGGCGGTCTCTGCATTCGCAAGAACGTTGAGGTACGGCAGGTGCGTAGCGGCGGCACCGGCGTGCGCTCCGTTGAGCCATACCACCTGGAAGATTATCCCTTTCGACTCGAGTACGGAACTCCGAACATGGTGGGGGTGGCGGCGCTCTACGCGGGACAGGATTGGCTCGACGAGGAGGGAGTCGAAAAGCTGCACGCCCAGGAAATGAGGCTGGCACGCAAACTGGTCGAGCAACTAAGGAGGATTGATGGTGTGCATTTGTACTGCTGCGAGAACCTCGAGAATCATCTTTCGACGATCTTGATGAACGTGGAAGGGGTCGATCCCGGCGATGTCGGCATTATGCTTGATGTGGACCACAATATTGCGACCCGCACCGGATTGCACTGCGCCCCGCTTGTGCACAAGCAGCTTGGGTTGATGGAAAACCATGGAGGCGTGCGTTTCTCAATTGGACCGTTCAATACCGACCAAGACGTCGCTATGGCAGGGGAAGCGGTGGCCCAGATCGCAGCCTGGGCGCGAGGCCGCAAGCCGAGTGCAGTTCGGCTGGCGGCGGCGTGATAGAGGGCGACGCTCAACCATGCGCAGGGCAATTAGTGTCGGCAGGACATTTGCCATTTGCATTTTGCCATTTGCCATTTGAACTGCCCTTCCTTACCTCCACTCCCATTCAATAAATCCGGGTTTCACGTCGGTCATGGCGTTGACGATTAACTCCACCAAGCCGCCGTAGAAGATGCGATTCTGATTCCAGAGATCGTAGTAAGCCAGTATGTCCCGGAACTGCCCTTTGCAGTTGCTGCAAGGGGCGCAGATGTACTTGGGGATGGAGGGTTCCAGGCAATCTTGGAAGACCTTGAGTACCTGCTCGAGCTTCTTGCGGCCCGACACGTGGAATCGCCAGTCTGGAAAATTGTTACCGCTCATGATTTCGAAGCCGCTGCCCCCGCCGCAGCAGTAGTTGTCAACGCCATGCGGCTCCATTTCTCTGAACTTGGGGCACAGTCTCCGGACGATCTCCCGTTGGGGCTCGACCACTCCCATGAGGCGCACCAAGTTGCAGGGATCATGGAGCGTTACAGGGAAATCATTGCGGCTGGGATCCAGCTTGAGCTGCCCTCCCATGACAATATCGCGCAGAAGCGTCATCGAGCTTTCCCTCGGGATGTTCAAGTCTCCGGTAAGCAGGCGGTCAGCGATCACGGTGAGGGCCTTGTGCGCATGTCCACACTCGCCCACGACGATCTTCTTGACCTTGAGTTTCCGAGCCGCTTCCGCGTGCTTCAGCGCCACGCGCGCGAACTGGGCGTCGTCATACCATACTCCGTAGTTGATCGAGTCGTACCCTGCCAGCTCCGAAGACAACGTCCAGGAAACTCCGGCTGCGTTTAGGACCAGGGCGAAGGCCCCGGGGTTCTCCGGCCATGCCATGATTTCGCCGGCGTTGTGGATCAGGAGAATGTCCGCTCCCTCGACATCCCAGGGAGTTTTCACTTCCACACCGGTTTTCTCGCTGGTGTCTTCGTCGATGAACGCGATATTGTCCTTGACGGCTTCCTTATTCATGCCCGTGGAGGAGCCCACCTTGAGTTGCAGCATCGAGCCATTGTCGTGAATTTCCTTGGCGGCGATCCCCATCTCCTGGCTGAACAGTTTGCGCAGTTCGTGCGCCACCAGCCCGTTATCCGCCCCGATGGGGCAGGTCTGCGCGCAGCGGCGGCACAGGTTGCACCGGTAGGAGAGTTCGATAAGCCTTGCCACCAGCGGCCAATTCAGTTTGACGTCCCCGTGCTGCCAAGCCGAAATCAGGCCTCCGCCTTTGACGTACTTGAAATAAAGACGTCGCACGATCTCGGAACGATAAGTTGGACGATAGAGTTCGTTCTGGCCGCTGGCCTCAAAAATGTGGCACGCTTCCGAGCAGGTCTGACATTTGGCGCAGTGCTCCATGGTAAGCAGGAGAGGCTGGAGGAAGGTCCAGTTGTTCTCTTTGCTGAACAGCTTTTCCAGACCGGAGAGGAATTTTTTGACCAGCTCTTCCTCTTCCGCGCGGCTCTTCGGCTGCGGGACGCTGACCACGCAGGTATCATCGAGGAAGCATTCATATTTTTCCTGAACCTGCTTGGAAAGTGGAGTCCACTTATGGTCCTTGGCAGGGTCCTCGAGGGGCGCCGGCAAGGCCATCAGGTCCTCATTCTCGAGGTGCACCAGAGGCTTCTTCTCCGGTTTTGACATATCCGAGAGGTTGAGTTTTTCTTTCTTCATTTCTTCACCCCTCTGGCCGGGTTCGACATGGCAATGTCAGCCCACGTCTTCGTGCCGTCCGCGCCGACATGAGGAGCTGCCCAGCGCGGCCGGTAGGTCAAATACTCGGCCACCCGCTTCTCGAGTACACTTCCTCGCCGGCTGGGGCGATCGTCCCAACGCACGGCGTGGTAGGTAAAGTATTTCGCAATGAAGTGGGACATGTGCGTCATGGGTATGTAGGCGGTGAGCAAGGCGCCCATAGCCAGCCCCATTGCCAGCATGGGCGGAAAACGTAGTGTGGTGTCGAAGCTGAGTACGCCCCGCGCCAGCCCCAGCGCCCCCGGCGCTCCCTGCCGCTGGAGCAGGTACCCCGAGAATAGGCAACCGAGCGTCAGAATGAAAAACAGCAGATTGAAAATATCCGCCGGAACCGTGTACGTTGTCAGCTCTTTATCGGTTAGGCGTCGGACCAACAAAGCCAGCGCCCCTCCTACGGCCAGCGCTGCCCCCGCCAGCCAACCGACGGCGTAAACGTAATGGAGGATCAAGCCGCTTCCTCCGGAAGCGAACTGCGGCGCGAGGAGCGTGAGTAGCGCAGTCGCCATGAGAAGCGCCGTCGAGCCGATGATCAAATACAATCCAAAATGGAACGGGAACGAAACAAACCACATCCTGCGGTTGAACTCCCACAGACCTTTCTGAAGGAGCATCTCCGGGAGCATGGACTTCAATTCACCAAGCAAGTTGAACGGCGTCGGTTTCTTCCACCAGTCGGTTGACTCGAAGTAGGATCCTCCGTGTTTCGCGCGTTCCGGTTCTTCGTGGGGCACAGGGTATAACTCCCACCGCAGATGAAGCGGCAAGCGCGCATAGTGAACCGCCCTAATGGTGCAGGCGATCAGAAAGACGAGCGCCGAAATGTAAATGACGACGTAAAGAAGAATCGCCATTATCATTGTGAGACTCCGACTAAACGGGAGAAGAACAGATCACAATTCAAGTGGCGTAAAGCAAATGGCCGATGTCTCCAGCGTATCCCGCGCGCGTTAGATCTCCGCCCTCTCCCCAAGGAGAGCGTTCCTCCACATTCTTGCGCAAGCCGGGAGAATCCTACGGTTTTCCTTGCCCCGTGGCAAAGCCGTGGAGTTTCACCTCCACTTTCTCTTCTAGGCTGTCGTAGTACTCTTTCAAAATGTCAATCACTTCGGGCCTGGAAAACTCCGAGGGGACGGGCTTACCTTCGCTCATCAGCTTCCGCAGCAACGTTCCAGAAAGGAGCAGTCGGGCGCCCCCCTTATAGTTCCCATCCGCATCAATGACGGCCTTGCTCTCGTGGGGACAGGTCTTCATTGACGCCATGCTGCCACATTCGTAGCAATAGAAAGTCCAATCCATGCACAAGGGCCGCAAAAGAAGGGCATCGGAGGGAATCTCGTTAAAGATCTTCTGGGCGTCGAAGGGGCCGTAGTAGTCGCCCACGCCGGCATGATCGCGTCCCACGATGAGATGAGTGCAGCCATAATTCTGCCGGAAGACAGCGTGGAGAAGCGCCTCGCGCGGCCCGGCGTAGCGCATCTCCATGGGGTAACCGCCCTGTATCACCCGGTCTTTGCGGAAATACTTATTGACCAGCGCGTCGATGGCCTTTACGCGCACTTCGGCCGGGATGTCGCCGGGCTTGAGCTTACCTACGAGCTGATGAATGTAGACACCGTCACAAACCTCGATGGCGATCCAAGCCAGGTAGGCGTGGGAATTGTGCATGGGGTTGCGCAGTTGCAGCGCCGCCACGGTGTTCCACCCGCGCTCTGCGAACGCGTGGCGCGCTTCCACAGGGCGCTGGTAAATGCCCTTGAACATCTCCGGGTAATAGGATTCTGAGACCACCTTGACCGGGCCGGCCAGGTTCACGGGGCCCTGTTCCATCACCTTCTGCACCCCGGGGTGAGCCGGGTCGGTAGTGCGGAAGACTTGTTTGCACTCGAACTCCTTGTCGATTGCGTACTTCTCCGTGACCTTCATGGTGCCCATGATGGATTCGGTTTCCGAGTCCCATAGCGCCACGTCGTCGCCAGCCGCGATGGAACCGGCTAAGTCTTGATCGGTCGAGAGCGTAATGGGTATGGGCCAGAAAAGGCCTTTCCTGCTAGGCAAGCTGTAAGTTTCACAACATCCACGCCAGTCGTCCTGGCCCATAAATCCATCCAATGGCGTAAATGCACCGATTCCCATCATGATCAGGTCGCTCGTCTCACGGCTGGTCATCGGGACCGTCTTCAAGCTCTGCGCCCTTTTGCACTCTTCCTCGAGCAACGAGCCCGACAAGAGAAGGGGCTTGAGTTCACGACTTCCATGGGGAAGAATCAAATTACTCATCAAAACCTCCTGTAAGAACTGTATTAATGAGAAGTCAGGAGTCAGGAGTCAGAAGTCAGGAGTCAGAATGCTTGATATTCAGCCCTTCGTCCCGTCTTCTGACTTCTCTCTCCTGACTTCTGAGTTCTGTCTTCTGACTTGCGAACCGCCGTGCCGCGTTGAGCAATCCGCTCGCCCACTCAGGCGTGGCCAGAGCGTGCAAATGGGTATAGCTGGCCCATAAGTTTCCCATGATTACCCCGTCGCGGGCCTGACAGCAACCCACACCACGACGAACCGCACAAGCGGTGCTGGGCGGTATGCTCCCAGGCAGAATTTTCGAGTAGTGGAACTCGTGGCCCTTGAGCATTAGGCCCTCCGGGAAAAATGGGTTGGGCGTGTCGACCAACAGCTCGGTGTATCCGTGGCCTTGTGGCTTCGCGCATACTTGCACTTCAAAAGGCAGGACCCCAGCCATACGGAATTTCAGTGCCTTCCAGACAATCGCGCGAGAGAGGAGCATCAACCCTCCGCATTCGGCGTAAACTGGCAGGCCCCCCTCCACGGCGCGCCAAAGGGATGCAAGAAACGGCTTATTAGCCGAAAGCGCTTTACCATGGGTTTCCGGAAAACCTCCTCCGATGTAGAGCGCGTCGATATCCGCGGGCAAAGCGGCCGACGAGAGCGCAGAAACAGGAACCAAGTCTGCGCCGCCGGCCCTCAGTAACTCCAGGTTCTCAGGGTAGTAAAAGGTAAAGGCGGAGTCTCGAATGTGTCCGATCTTTAGCCCCTTCCCGTCCGCCAGGCCCAGTCCCGACTTTACACAACTGTGGAGGTTGGGAGCTAGACAGGAAAGTCTCCAAAGCCTTTCTACCTCCACGCGCCCCTCGAAAAGTTCCTCGAGTTTGCTGTGCAGCGACGCAGTGGCGGAATACTCTTCCGGTACCACAAGACCCAGATGCCGTTCGGGAAGCAGGCCGGCGTCTTGAATCCTGGGGAGGGCGCCAAGCACGGGAATTCCACAAGTAATTTCGATAGCCTCGCGCAACACCCGCTCGTGCCGCGGCCCGCCCACTTGGTTGAGAATCACGCCAACGATGTTAACGTCCGGGTCGAGCCGCTGACAGCCGAGGACCATGGCTGCTGCGGTCCGAGTGACCTTCGTGGCATCGAGCACCAACACTACAGGCGCCCTCAGCGCCTTGGCTAGGACGGCCGTGCTATGCGTGCCTCGGGCATCAACACCATCGTAGAGACCACGGTTGCCCTCAATAAGATTAAGACCACCGGGCACCGCGTGGGAAGTGAATGAGGCAACGACAGTCTCGAGTCCCATCAAGTAAGTGTCCAAATTGTGCACGGCGCCGCCAGCAGCCCAAGCCAGCCAGGCAGCGTCGATATAGTCCGGCCCCTTCTTAAACGCGCGGACGGCCAGGCCTCGCCGCTGAGCCGCCAGGAGCAAACCCAAAGAGACGATTGATTTGCCAGACCCGCCGGAAAGTCCGGCGATGACGAGGCGCGGTAGTGTGCTGGGGGCGTTCACGTTACTTCCGGGCAGCCGCACTGGACTACGATGCGGCACCCTCCTTAGGTGGCAATTGAATATACGATCCGCCAAGGTAGCTATAAACGCAGCGGCCCGAATCGATGAGTAGACGGATGGCCTTCTTACAGTCATCCTTGTCGCAAGTCCCCTCGCCGTGCTTGGCGATCATCGCTTTAGTAAGGTCCGTTGCTTTCAGGTTCTTTTTCCCTGCGCATTCGGCAATCATCTGATACATCTCTTCCGCCAGAGTTTCGACAGCTATCTCGCCCATTGCGTTTTCTCCAGTCGTAGCGGCGAGTTGACCTCGCCACGAGGCGGCGTAAGGCCGCCGCTACATCACCCATCTGCCCGAGCCGCACTCATAACCAAGTGGAGTATTGACCTTGTTAATCTTTAATGCAAGAGTTTTTTATCTGTTGTGACTCTTAATTTAAGAATATTTCTGAAAGTCCGACAATTTGGCTAGGGATACGTATGGAAATACCTCAGGCGTGCGATTACTAACTGGGGCATTTGTCGCAATGCGCGCTGAGGCAACGACATAATGCCTGATCGCCCCCCTTTGCTTGCCGCCCCTGGGCTCGTTGATCGGCTAAACCCTTATCTTGCGTTTATCTTTCCCATGCGCTCAGCAACCGCAGATTTGGCTTGATGATTGCTCCGCTTACATGATCCACAAAGGAGGAGGGACCAATATGCCTGAACAGTCATCTTGGGGTGGGGCGTTCCTGGACAAGTTTTCGCCGCACGTGCAGGAGAAGCTTATTTCGCTTGCCAAGCCATTTCGGTTCAAGGCCGGGCAAAGCATTATCGGCCCTGGAGACGCGAGCGAATATCTTTACATTGTCAAGAGCGGTCGTGTGGCAGTGGAGATCTATGTCCCACCCAAGGGACGCTGTAGGATTCGCACCGGGGGCGCCGGCGAAATGTTATGTTGGTCGGCATTAGTCGAGCCGCGCTTGTCAACGGCAGCAGTGCTAGCGCTCGAAGACACGGAGGCCCTTGGCATCAAGAGCGAGGTGCTCATCGACCAATGTGGTAACGATCACGAACTTGGATTCGAGCTCTACCGCGCGCTCACGGAAGTGATTGCCAATCGCCTCACCGCGACGCGCCTGCAGCTTGTAAATGTTTACGCGGCTGCCTAGGATTGGTCCACTCAGGCGCGCGCCGTACTTCGGAGAGTGAAGCTCTTCCTTCCAACGTCTCAGATCAGTAAGCTTCTGTCCCGCGCGAGGGGGTCGTCTTTCTTCCGCATTTCGAAACGACCAGCCCACAGATTCACTGCCATACACAAATCTACCGCGTTCCCATCACAGAGTGGGCCGGGCCGTTGCGCGCCTTTTGCGCCGTCACGACAACGGTACCCGTCAGGAGATACTCCGCGCGCATTTTGCGAAGTCCCAGGGTTTCGAGCACGGCCCGCAGCCGTTCAACAGACCAATTATCACCGGGCCGGCAGGTGAGGTGCCGCCCCAGGGATCCGAGCACCACCTCGGGAGGCAGCAGGCCACCGGGCAAGAAGGCATCGTGAAGCACCAACACGCCGTTGTCATGCAAGGCCGCCGCAGAAGCCTCCAGCGCCAACTCCTCCTCATAAGCCGAGCGCGCCACCATGCCTGAAACAATGACTGCCCCATAGGTGTTTGCCTGGGGCATAGTTACGGGGCCGGAGCCCACCAATGGATTTCTAACTTCCAAAGAAAGATCAGGCCACCGCCGGGTCAGAGCTTCGCGGTAAGCTCCTCCTCCCCAACCCAGGAGGAGCACTGGGCTCCTTTCAGCCAAATCGAGTCTCTCGACGACTGCGGGAGCGGAAAAGACGGCCAGACATTCGCAGCAGTCGAAGTCCGAAGCTTCCTTGCCGGACGGCACTTGGCTGCGCTGACCGTTGCGAGCATAGGCCGCCACCGCTTCCCAGCGGCTAAACTGAGCCAACTGATGGAGGAGCACAGGCTTCAAACTCTGGGGTGGTCCGCTTCTCAGATAGACTGACGCCAACTCCAGATTTCGATAACCCTCTGAGCCGCACTCAATCAGACCCAACGCAACCAAGCTATCCAGAATCTCTTTCGCGGCGCCAACGTGCAGATCAAATCGGTGCGCAATGGCTGCCGCCGATTGCCAGTCTTGCATTTGGTCGAACAAGGAGAGCGAGAGGGCGAATCCCAAAACTTGGCTTCCCAGTCCCGCCGCGGCCATCCGCAAGAGCTGATCGGGCATGGGCGCAAGACCGAACCATCGGCTTGTCTGCGAGGGACGGAGGTCGTGCTGGGCGTTTTTCAGTCTTTCCCGCAGACGGACCACTTCACCTATCAGCAGGGTAGAAGGCGGCTCTACCTTCGCGCGCTCAGCCTCCGCGCCAATAGTCGCTAAGGTCGCCACGAGCACCCGCTCATTTGGCCAATATGCCATCTGGATCAAGGCGGCAGGCGTGGCGGGATCGCGGCCATGTGCGATCAAGCGGGAAGCGATGCGGTCAACATTGTGGACACTCATGAGGAATACTAATGTGTCGAGCTTGCTCAGGGCCGCCCAGTCTAGGCGGTCTTCGTCTCTGTGCGCCTCATGACCCGTGGCAATCACCACGCAGGAAGCCACGTCCCGATGCGTCACGGGAATACCGGCGTGCAGGGGCGCTGCAATAGCGGATGAGACGCCGGGAATAACGTCGAAAGGCACACCTCGTTGCGCAAGATACTCAGCCTCTTCGCCACCACGACCTAGGACGAAGGGGTCGCCTCCCTTCAAACGCACCACTTGCTTGCCCTCGCGCGCTTTCCTCACCAGGACTTCGTTCACTTCGTCCTGACGTGAATCGTGTCGCCCCACTGGCTTGCCCATGTAAATCCGCTCGGCGGTAAGCGGTGCGAGTGCTAACACGCCCTCTTGAATGAGGCGATCATAGACAACTACATCCGCATCCCGAAGTAGTTCGGCGGCTTTCAGTGTAAGCAATTCTGCCGGCCCTGGCCCGGCTCCGACCAGGTACACTTTGCCTCCGTGATCCCTGGGACTCTGCGAGCTTAGGTTTTCTGTCAAGAAGGAACCTGCTTGGCGGGGCGCGTTCTGGGGACTTACTGTCGCGTCCCCGCGCCAAAAACGTATCGTATCACAACATGGGCCAGAACATGTTCTTGAAAGCACTACTTATAAGCCGGCGAGCAGCCTCTCATTGGCGCTGCGGCCAGCGTCCAAGCTCTGAGATTCGATCCTTAGCGCCTCTCACCCAACGCTAAGCGTGAGCATAACGCGAGGGAGCGTCTTGTGATACGATAATTGGCACTTTTGCATCGGTGAGGGAGGCGTTATGTCGGTAATTACGGTTTCCAGAGGCTCTTTCAGCGGCGGGAAGACACTGGCAGAGTGCCTCGCTGGGCGTTTAGGTTACCGGTGCGTCGGACGTGAGGCCATTGTCGAGCGAGCCGCCGCGAGTGGAGTTTCACATCAAGATTTGCTGGATGCCTTATTGAAGCCCCCCGGTTTTTTGGATCGCTTCAAGCATACGCGATATCAATATCTGGCGCTGTTTCAAGCCGCCTTAGCGGAAGAGGTGAAGAGCGGCGAGGTTGTTTACCACGGCAACGCCGGACATCTGATGTTGAAAGGGGCGCGATCGGTACTAAGAATCAGGGTCGTCGCCCCCATTGAAAAGCGATTGGCCATGCTCGAGGATAAGCTGAATCTCACCGGCAGCGAGGCGCTCGACTACATTCAAAGGGTTGACGAGGAAAGAAGAAAGTGGACCCGTTACCTGTACGGAGTGGCCTGGGAGGATCCGGTTCTTTACGATGTGGTGTACAACCTGGAGAATATTAACATTGACCAAGTGTGCAACAGCATTAACACGCTTATAAGAAGCTGCCAGTGCTTTCAGTTTTCTCCTGAGTGTCAAGCGGAACTAGAAGACCTGGCGATAGCCAGCCGTGTACGCGCCAATGTTGCTCTCAACCCGCCCACGTCGCACCTCGAAATCGAGGTGGAAGCAAAGGGCGGCCATGTGGCCATTAGGGGCAAGGTCACCGAAACCGATGAACGGAAAGAGGTTGAACGGGTGGCGTTGGCAGTGCCGGGCGTAGCCACGGTAAACCTTGATGAACTTATGCCGAGCACGCAAGTATAAAGCTTGGTATTGTTGGGCGGGGAGGTAAAGGTGTAGAATCCCCGCTTCCCGTGGCGTTTGTGCGGGATGGGAGCGCGAGGCGTTTCGAACGAGCAAGGAAGATGGAAGATGGACATTCTCCTGTCTTATTGGTGACTATTAAGATGATTTCAGGAATCTTCCTAACCCCTTCGAATCTGCTTAAACCACTAGAGTCACATAGCCAGCAGGAAGCCTCGCAATCTGTCCCGGTTTCCCCTCGCTCTGCGCCGATGGCCGGCCAACTTTGATCTGGGAGGCAAGAAATTGTATGTGGGTGGTCCTTCCCGTAGCGGGGATCAGTAACCTGCTTCCTCTGTTGGTCGGTGTCGGGGCCATAGTGGGTTTCATGTCCGGGCTCTTCGGCGTCAGCGGTGGCTTCCTGCTAACTCCCATTCTGATGATGATTGGAATCCCCCCTACCGTGGCGGCCGCCTCGGATTCCTGCCAGATCATTGCCGGGTCCTCTTCGGGGACTGCCGCCCACTTCCGCCTGGGCAACGTCGATGTGAAGTTGGGCACGGTGCTGCTGCTCGGCGGGCTCACAGGAGGCTGGATCGGGGTTCGCGTAATCAAGGTTCTGCGGGTGCTCGGCGCCGCTGATCTTACCATAACCGCCACCTATGTCGTGATGTTAGGGCTGGTGGGTGGGTATATGTTTATCGAAAGCCTCGGAAGCCTGCGGCGCGGCGCTCTGGTACCCAAATCGCACCCGTCAACCCCAGGCCAAAGCCTTCTCAGCCGGCTGCCCTTCCAAGCGGACTTCCCGCGCTCGCAGGTTCGGCATTCGGTACTACTTCCATTTTTCTTGTCCGGGATCGTCGGTATTCTGGCGGCCATCATGGGAGTGGGTGGTGGTTTCATCATGGTTCCCATGATGGTTTACTTGCTGGGCATGCCCATGCACGTGGCCGTGGGTACGAGCCTCTTCCAAATCCTGTTCACCTGCGCCGGCGTCACGTACATGCAGGCGACTGCCAACCACACCGTGGACCTCGTGCTTGCACTGCTGCTGGCGTGCGGGTCAACCATCGGCGTGCAGGTCGGCGCGCGTGTGGGGCGACGCTTGCGCGGGGATCAGATCAAAATCCTGTTGGCCTCGGTGGTGCTGCTCGTGATGCTCAAGATGGCCGCCGGGCTTCTGATAGCTCCGGCGATTCACCTTACCCCTGTAAAGGGACACTGACCTAGATGTGCCGAAACATATATATTGCGCTCACCGCCGCGTTAATCATTTCCGGTTTGTGGCTGACGAGCGCGTCGGCAGTGGCTCAGCAAAGGAGAGTGAGGGTCACACCTGAAATTGTCCGCATGGGCGCCTTCTACGGCGGCGCAACTGTGCGGGTGGAGGGGGTGACGGGCCCCGACGAGAAGATTATCGTCGTGGTGCGGGGCCCGAAGGTGACGGAGGTGTTTAACCAATCCGGCCGCGTCGGTCCCATCTGGGTTAATAGCGGCAAGGTGACCATCTCTGAGGTTCCGTCGCTGTTTCTGGTCTTCAGCTCCGAGCCGGTTAATGCTTGCTTGACGCGCGCCGCCATCGACCAATTCGGACTCGACCTGACGGCTCTTCAGAAACTGATGCACATCGAATGCAAGACGCGGGATTGCGGGCGCGTGGCCAAGGACTACTTCTTCTATAAAAAGATGCAGGGTAGCTACAGCTTGGTGAATGGCGGCTTCCGGATGTCTCAACCGGATCCCGGCGCCGTTCCCTGCGCAACCTACACGCTCGAGTTCGTTCTGCCGAGGTGCGCTGCTCCGGGGCAATACCAAGTCAGCGTGCTTGAATGCCGGGGGGGAGGAGTCGTGGTAAGTTCTGATGTCCCCCTTCAGGTTATGGAAGTCGGTTTCCCAGCCCTGATTGCGTGGTTGGCATCGCAGCATGCATCGTCGTACGGGATTCTATCGGTAGTGGTCGCCCTCCTTGCGGGATTTGGTATCGATTTTGTTGCCGCGCGTTTGTTCAAAAGAAAAGTCGCGGGACACTGAAGAACGAATCCGCTGGCAACGAAGATTAAGAACCGTTGTCACCCGTGGTTTTCCTTGATCTGTGAAATCTGCGTAATCTGCGGATGAAGCACAGCTTTTATGTTTTGGCGTCGAAATAAACACGCGGACACCAGCGCAGCCGCCGCTGAGATCAGGCTGCGGGACAAATACATCAGTTTTCGACGGCTCCTCTCGCTGAACAGCGAATGCTTGGAACTGATGGCGGGGTTACAGGAAGATCTCCATTACATTCCTCCGCTCCGCGACGTACTGGGCGGACGTGTGGTCTCCATTCTCGAAAAGGCGCGGGGGATGGTCGACGCGCTGGGGAAAATGAGTGGGACGGCCTATCCGGTGTTGACCCAGGCCCTGAACCAGCAGCAGCAGGAGATAGAAAATTACATCAGCATGCGACAGGAATCGTCGCCACTCCGACTCGCAGTTGGGCTGTCGGAGATCGGATCGGAGTCGGCCGGGGAAGTTGGCGGCAAGGCTGCGGCGTTGGGCGAGATCAAAAACAGGCTCGGTTTACCGGTGCCGAACGGCTACGTTCTGACGACAGAAGCCTATCGACAATTCTGCGGGATCCCTTTATGGAAAGCCATCCGCGACTCGCTGCGCCAGGCCGATCTCGGTGACCTGGAAGGACTCCAGGCGATCTCCGCCCACCTTACAGAATTGGTGATGGCCTGCCCGGTTCCGAGGGCGGTGGAGGTTGCTATTATTGAGCGTGCCCGCATGCTGGGAACTGTGGCGCCAGGTCTTGCGGTCCGCTCCAGCGCCGTCGGCGAGGGAGGTGCACGGTCGTTTGCCGGCCAATTTCTCAGCCTGATTAATGTGCCTCCTGACCAGACGATTGACGCTTACAAGCGCGTGGTGGCTGGGCGATTCAGCGAGAGGGCTCTTTCTTACCGGCTCTCGACGGGGCTTCCGGACATCGAGAGCCCCATGGCTGTGTTAGTCCTGCCGGTTATCGGCGCTCGCGCGGCGGGAATTCTATATACGCGCGACCCCAAAGATGCCAAGCGTGATGTTTTGTGGGTGACTTCCACCCGGGGTTTGGGCTTAGACATTGCCAGCGGGCGGGTGACGCCCGACTTGTTTGTCGTGTCCCGCCGACCGCCCCACTCCATTGTTGAGTCGCAGATCGCGCAAAAAGAGGAAGAGATTGTTCTTCAAGATGGGGGAGGCGTGAGCTACGCTTCGCTGGCCTCCGGCCAATCCGCCACCCCGAGCCTTGAACCCACCGATCTGCGCATGCTGGCTGAGTACGGCTGCCGCATCGAAGAGTATTTCCGCGCGCCTCAAGATATCGAGTGGGTGCTTGACCAAACCGGCGCCATCTGGATTCTTCAGGCTCGACCTCTGGTCGTGGCCGAGCGTGCCCGCTTAAAAACGCGCTCACGAGGAGAGGTCCTGATTTCGGGTGGCGCCACTGTGTATCCAGGGCAGGTCTCTGGGCCAGCTTACTTAGCCGAGGACCGGCAGGCTCTGCTCAAGACGCCCGAGGGCGCCATCGTCATCATCCGGCGCGCCTCTCCGGAGATTGTCGAAGTTTTTCCGCGTGTCGCGGGTCTGGTTGCCGAGCGTGGAAACCTTGCCGGCCACGCCGCCACGCTGCTGAGGGAATTCAAGGTGCCGTCGGTTTTGCAGATGGCGGCCGCCTTTGATCGGATCAAGACCGGAGAGGTCATCAGCCTTGACGCCTCCCAGGCGGTAATTTACAAAGGAAGCCTTTGGCCGGCACCTCCCGCGCTGATCACACTCGCCGAGCGATACCGCGAGAAAAGCGGTGACGCAATCAATCGAAGATTGCTCACACTCCATCTGCTCGACGCCGGCGCATTGAGTTTCCGGCCGGGTGGATGCAAATCAACCCACGACGTGCTCCGGTATTGCCACGAAAGAGCTGTTGAAGTCATGTTTGCGCTCCAGGAC
>Ga0326727_10010946_pt1 | contig 21348 bp, 14 predicted proteins | sample MB2enrmetagenome_FD_207643 | JGI IMG/M metagenome (GOLD analysis project Ga0326727, IMG submission 207643) | Lab enriched peat soil microbial communities from McLean, Ithaca, NY, United States - MB29MY | ecosystem: Environmental > Terrestrial > Soil > Wetlands > Peat | place: USA: New York...
TAGAGTTTGGAGCCGACGAACACGCGGCTGCAATCGTCGAGCATATTGAGCATGGGAAAGTCCAGCGAGCAGGAGGGGAACCAGCGATGGGGCGAAGCGTCCAATTGCCACAGTTCGCCGATCTGGGAGCGCTGCCAGCGGCGCACCGGGGCGTGCGGGCGCTGGGGCGCAGTGGGATGGGCATGACCATTTTGGATCGCCCAGAGACGGAACTTGGGCGCGGTCGAGCTTGAAGGAGCACAGGCGCAAAGCTTCTGAGGCCGCGAAGCTGTAGGGGCAAGGCGGGGAGCAAGCCAGGCGTTTTTTGAGGAGGTCGGTGACCGGATCGGGCCAAGCGGTGGTGTGGTCGCCGCCCGAGGTTCCCGGAATCCACAAATCCTTTTTCTGGCGCGCGCGAGCACAAAGGTAATCGGTGGACAGAGCATAGAGGCGACTGCGGGAAAGGCCCAGTTGCGCGGCGGCTTCGGTTGCCGTCAGGGAGTTCTCCCAGAAGGAACAGAGCACATGGCGGATGAAAGAGGGGGCATGACGATTTGATATTTGTTGGTACTTTTCAAGAGCATAGCCTCCCCCCACCGCATCCCCAAGCCCAGTCCTTTCGTCGGCCTTCGCTACGCTCCGGCCTCCTCAAGGACTGGGCTTGGGGATATTCCTCTCTGAGCACCCTGTAGTATAGAAGTTGTCCTGGTTTGCTAACTACAGAAACTGTCCTGGTTTGCTCCACCCACGACACGATTATCTGTGAGTGTGTCGTCACAAAAAGCTGCGTGCGCCGCGAAGCCGTGGACAGGAGTTCACCGACGTACGGCAGTACGTCCGGATGCAGGCCAAGCTCCGGTTCCTCGATGGCTACCACCGGCGGGGGCGTGGGGTGAAGGAGAATGGCCAGCAAACATAAATAGCGCAGGGAGCCATCGGAGAGCCTTGTCGCCGGGATTTGCCGTCCGCCTTCTTCCTCCAGAAATAGTTGGACGCTTCCCTCGCTCACCACGAGGTCCAAGTCGATGACACCCTCGTAAAGCTGTTCCAAGCCGGCGCGCAATTCCTTTTTCACGTGGGCTTTGATCTTGGAAAGCACCAGCGCCAGATTCTCCCCGCCATCGACCAGGAAGTCATTCCGTCCGCTGGCGCTTTGCTCCTTTCGCAAGGCGGCACCCGGACCCAATGACCAATTTCTGAAGAGTCGCATCTCCGCGTACTTCTCCTGGAGATAGGTTAAGGCTGGATAGCGATCAGGGTCTTTCACCTGCGATAAAATCGACTCTTCAGGAAGGATTTGCTGCGGCTGGAGAGAGCGATCCTGCTCTCCGTGAGGTTCGATCCGTTCCTTCAGCATTGGGTGCCCGCGACGGAAATTGTAGTGAAAAAACGGCTGAACTATCCCCGGATACGGCTGGCCGTTTTCGATACGTTCATCAACAACCTCGAAGCGACCGCCATTCTCGCGTATCGCCAAGAAATGGCGCAAGTCCATTTTCCCTTTGGGATTATCAATTAGGGCCTCAATGGTCGCCTCGCCCGAACCACCTGATCCTTTCCAAAGCCACTCGCGAACACCGCCCATTTCCTTGACCGGCTCGGGCAGAGCACGGGGGGCGGCCTTTAATAGAGCCAGAATCTCCAAGAAATTGGATTTGCCTGATCCGTTAGGCCCGATGAATACGTTCAGAGCACGGAGCGGCAAGTCCATGCCATCGGGGCCAAACGACAAAAGCCCGGCAACTTTGAGGTTCTTTAGAAGCATGAATGACTCATTCGTTGACGCGCTTGCGCAAAGCGGCGGCCAGTTCGCCGGCGGTCGTCACCTCCCGGCTTCCCTCCCGTCGCTCCGGCAAAACCAAGGCTTTGCCATTGGAGTTGCGACCGCGACACTTTGCGCTCGCCTTGCGCGGCCGGGCGGCTAATGGCGCGGTCTTCATGCGCCCACTATAAAGAGACCGTCAATCGAAGGCAACGCGAAAGGGCTTTACCCGGCCAACGGCCCGGTCTTTGCCCGCGGCCGGCTGGCGGTCCGTTGCATTGTCGTTGCGCGGCGTTGGATTCAGTGCTCATGCAAACTTGCCAGCAGGGCGTCCAGTTGCTTCTTCGAGTGCTCGCTCGAAATGACAAACCGAAAGTACCCGCTCTCCGGCCCGCCCGGGTACCGAATAAACGAGGGAAACACCCAGTGCGAGAGCAGGCGCCGCCGCAAGGCCTCGGTTTCCGCGGCGTCGCGAGGGATGAGGGCGACAATGGGCGCGGGCGTCTCCGGCGTGGCAAAACCCCGTGTCCGCAAGGCGGATTTGACGTAGTTGACGTTGTGGTATAAGCGGCAGCGCAAGCCCGGATCGCGCCGCAATACCCCGATGGCAGTCAGCGCCGCGTTGGCCAGCGGCAGAGGCAGGGGCGTGCTGCCGGCAAAGATCGAACTGCCGGCGATGATTCTCCGTCGCAACGATCGTTCACACAGAATCGCCCCGCCATAGACGCCAAAGGCCTTGCTCAACGTCACCGTCTGGATGATGCGCCGGCGCGGCACGCCGGCGTACTCCGGCGTTCCACGGCCCGCGGCGCCCAGCACGCCCGCCGAGTGAGCGTCGTCCAGCAGAATCCGTCCGCCCGCCGGCAACATTTTCAAATACTCCCCCACCGGCGCGACCGAGCCGTCGTGCGAAAACACGCCGTCTGTCAACACGATCGGTTTTGTCTTCCCGCGCAGGCGGCGCGCCAAGTCGCGGGCGTCCCGGTGTTTGAATTCCAGGACCGGGCGGGAAAAACAGGCGGCGGCGTCGCGCAGGCTGACGTGCGCGCGCGCGTCAATCAAAACGTGAGAGAAGTCCTCCCGCACGGCCCGCGCGACGATCTGGTTGGTGGTGTATCCGGCGCTCGTGAGGAGGGCGGCCGGGGCGGCGAAAAATTCGGCCAGCGCCCCTTCCAGCCGCGCGTAAAGCGGGTGATTGCCCGTCGTCAGGCGCGAGGCGGCGACATTCAAGCCGTACTGGTCCAGTCCCTGTTTGACGGCCTCGATCACGGCCGGATGACTGGACAGCCTGAAATAATCGCATCCGGCGAAGTAGGCCAGCCGCCGATGATTCCAAATCACATAAGTGCGATCGACCTGTTCAAGCTGTTGCAATTCGTCATTCATGATATCGCGCGATCATTTGACAGAATGGCATATCCTGCCGCCGATCACAATCCAACTGCAAACAAGATAGATATTGCGTGACTTCATAGGACCGGTCATTCTGAAAACCATGCTTCACAAACAGGTTTTTATCACGATTTCCATTGGCTTCATCGCATGTTTTATCGCCGTTGGAGCGGAGACCTCCCTGCCGCTGGTCTGCCCGCTGTTCTCTGACAACATGGTGATGCAGCGAGGGAAACCGAATGCCATCTGGGGTTGGTCAACACCCGGCCAGGAAATCCGCGTGGAAATCGCCGGTCACATCGCGAAGACCGTCACAGGCTCCGACGGGCGTTGGCAGGTGCGAGTGCAACCGCCTGCACCGGGCGGACCTTACACGATCATTATCGACGGGCCGGAACATAGGGAATTGCATGAAGTTCTGGTGGGTGACATTTGGTTGTGCGGGGGGCAATCCAACATGGAGTTGCCACTCGCGTGGACGCGAAATGGCGGCGAGGTGGCCAAATCGGCGCACAATCCGGAGATACGCCTTTACAAGGTGGCGGCGCATCCTTCGTATTCTCCGTCCGCGGTCCCTCAGGGCCAATGGAAAATTTGTTCACCGGAAACCGTCACCAACGACGGTGGGTTTTCGGCGGTTGCGTATTATTATGCGCGAAAGCTGCAGGAACACATTCACGTGCCGATCGGATTGATCGAAGATTGCCTGGGCGGAACTCCGGCCGAGGCCTGGACCAGCGTGGAGGCTTTGCGCCCGTTGAAGGATTTCGACTCGCAGTTGGCCGAACTGGAGCGGCTGAAGGCCAAAGGCGGCCCGCAATACGGCAACTACATCATGCACTGGTACGATGAGTATGACATCGGCTTGAAGGGCAATACCTGGGCGGCGGTCGATCTGGATGAGTCGAATTGGAAAACGGTTCAACTCCCCGGCGGGTTCCAGGAATTGGGAGTGGCTGAGGTGCCCAGTGTCTGCTGGTTCCGCAAGGAAATCACGCTGCCGGACCCGTTGCCGACTGGCCGGACAATGATTCAACTCGGCGTCATCGAGAGAATGGATACGACGTATATTAACGGGCAATGGGTTGGGGCAAGTGCGTGGGTGGAAAACCCGCGATTTTACCCACTGAAGCAAGGGATTTTGACCGCCGGCAAGAATGTTGTGACCGTTCGCGTTTTCAAGGTCAAGCCCGACGGCGGGTTCATGAGCAAGCCGGACGATCTGCGTCTGGTGGTGGGCGACACTGTCATTCCGTTAGCCGGCGAATGGAAAGGCAAAGTGAGCGTTGATGCCGCTCCTCCGCACCCTATGCCGATGGGATTTGAGAACTGGCCCGTTATCCCGTCTGTTCTTTATCAAGGAATGCTTGAGCCAGTAGCGCCGCTGGCGATCAGCGGTGCGATTTGGTATCAAGGCGAGGCGAATGCCGAGCGGGCATATCAATATCGCACGCTGCTGCCGGCAATGATCCGCTCCTGGCGCAAGCTCTTTGGCCAGGGGGAATTTCCATTCTACATAGTCAGCCTGCCGGCGTTCATGCATCATCAGGATCACCCCGTTGAATCGTCATGGGCCGAACTTCGCGAGTCCCAAGCCGTTACAGCCCAAACTGTCCCGAATTGCGGGCTGGTGGTAACCATCGACACCGGCGATCCGGACAATATCCATCCGGCGGACAAGAAGATCGTCGGCGATCGCCTGGCATTTTGTGCTCTCGCGACGTGTTACGGCGAAAAAGTTCCGTATCAAGGCCCGACGTTCAAGTCACTCGAACGTCTGCCAGGAGCGCTGAAGCTCCGATTCAAGAACACCAACGGTGGTTTGGTTGCCAAGGATGGCAAACTGGAGGAGTTTTCAATCGCAGGCAACGATCATGTATGGCATTGGGCAGACGCCAGAATAGAGGGTGACTCGATTGTAGTGTCGTCTCCGCAGGTGCCCAAGCCCGAGGCGGCGCGTTACGCCTGGCAATCATACCCCAAAGCAACTCTTTACAACGGTGCGGGCCTACCCGCGGTTCCATTCCGAACGGACAATTGGACGGAAAGCACCCAAAAATAAATCCTGAATCAACAGTGAGGACACCGGCATTAATCTTATGAAGAAACAGATCAAACACATTTCTGTGGGTGTTGTGATTGGACTTCTGATTCTCACCGGCGCGGCTTGGTTGCTCAGCAAAAGCCTTGGCAACTTTCACGAGCCTTTATACGCGGGCCAGTCATTGGATTACTGGCGACAACAACTGGATGGTCGCGACACGGGCGCCAGCAATAAAGCGTATGCCGTCGTGAACACCCAAGTTATTCCGCAACTCCTCGACACCCTATTCCACGATACCAACGATTCAAAATTCCGATTGGCCGCAATTGATGTGTTGGACGGCCTGCCCGGCATTCACGTCAATTTTGTGATTGCCCGCGAACGCCAGTCAGTTGCGGCAGGCAGCCTCGGCGACCTTGGCCCCGCCGCTCAGTCCGCCGTGCCAGCGCTGATCCAGGGGTTAAATGGAGAGGATTCCCGATTACATGAGCATGTTATCTCCGCGTTGGGAAGAATTCACAGCAAACCTGATGTCGTGATCCCCATCCTCATCTCGTTCCTCACGAATGACGATCTCAACGACGAAGCGGCAACGGCGCTCGGCAATTACGGGAGCCTGGCCAAGGTCGCAGTACCCGAGATCATTCCTTTGCTGAAGGCAAGGGACAAGGAGGCGCGCGCCGCCGCCAGAGCAGCATTGAAACAAATAGACCCCATTGCCGCCGCGAAAGCCGGGATTAACTAAATCGCTGCTTCCATTTTCCGCCAGAATGAGACTAAAGTGGAAAGCGCAGAGACGGCGCAGGAGATGATACGACTGAATCAAAAACAACGGAAACTTTCGTGGTCTGTGGCATGCCTCACGATATTCGTATGTTTTGCCCTGCCGCTATCGTTGGGAGAGTTCGATGATAGAGTTCTAATTCGATTAGCTACGATTGTAGCCTTTTACTCGATACTATTATACCTTTTAAGAAATAGGAAGTGCGAATAGTGCCCGCGCAGGACTGATATTTGCACTCGCTCCTGGTGTCTGCTTGCCGGGTGCGGGAAGACCAGTCGATAAAGCTGCGCACTCTGGCGGTAACATTTTTCTGTCTCCATGTTTCTGCCCCCTTCCACTTTCTGTCATTTGATCAGCGCGATGAATTCCACCCCATGCCGGCCCAAGTTTTTCAGGTCGTCTCTGCACCGACGTGGTTTCAGTTTTGAGGGGTTTCAAAACGGAAGGTTTCATGTTAAGCATTGGGAATGAAGAACCGCATTGCTTGGAGGACTGTGTTGGGATGCGTTGGGCTGGCGTTGGGGGTGTTGAACTCGGACAAACTGTTCGCCCAGGCCTACCCGGACAACCAGACTATTTTCTCGGACCAGGACCCAACCCTTGAGACGCGGCGCTCCGACCATTTCCGGGTGATCTTCGGCCATTACAACCGGGACTTCAGCTTTGGGGCGACGCTGGAACCGCTGGCGCAGGGGAACCTGCAGGAGTTTGAGTGGATGTGGCACCGCTGGGTTGTGGAGGACGGCCTGCTGAATATCAATACGTCGGCCCTAAGACCCAACCCGATGCCTGGCAATTACCGGGCCAATTTCCTGTTTTTGATGACGCAGAATGACGGGGGCGGAGGCGGATCGTACAACAGCATGGACGCCAATGGATTTTGCTGGGCGATGGATAGCGCGACTTACTGCTCGTTTGACCCTTACTCGGGCGCGGTGCCGCACGAGTGGGGGGATTGCTGGTGCGGCACGGCCGGGGCCGACGTCGGCTCGACCGTCGGCGGCAATTTGTATGAGTGCATGGGGGACTGGATGATGCTGCAGTTCCTCAACTGGTATCCGCAGGCGGAAGTGTATATCGCCAACGGGATGTATTACCCGATACACGGGCGGGACTACTTTGACTCGTGGCCGATCTTTGAAACGGCGATTCAAACGCCCCTCTACGGCTACCCCTACATGAACACCATTTTCAGCATCAGCAACACCACCCCAGAACAACAGGTCAGCGAGTATTTCATCAACCGGATGATCCGGCTGGATCCTTCCGGCTCGGCGGACAAGCGGGGAGCGGTGAATGATTTGTGGGGGGACATGGCCAAGAGGCTGGTCACGTGGGATTTCCAAAGGCAGCAGTGGCTGGCACAGGCCAACAGCCAGGCAGGCCAGGGCAGCAGCGATCCTGGGACGGCCTGGTATTTCTACCAGCGGTGCCGCACGCCGCTGGTTCCGATGGCCGGGACGCCGGGGTGGTATCGACCGAGCCGGGAGCATCTGCCGATGGAGTTTGGCTTCAACATCATCCCCTTGCAGGCGACTAACGGGACGACCGTGAGTTGCAATTTTCAGCCGCAATGCGACCCGGTGCGGCAGTCGGACTGGAGAGCGTGCTTTGTGGCGGTGGACAATAACGGCGGGGCCAGCTATTCGGCCAAGTGGAACACGGGTGTCAACTCGTACACGCTGTCGGCAGACCAGAACCAACTCTATCTCGTCGTGATCGCCACTCCGCTGCCAATCGGGACGGAGGCGATGGTGTGGAACGCTTATTTGACGTTCGCGGGGAGCCAGTTTCCTTACGCGGTCTCCTTCAGCAATGCCGCGCCTATGAACATGGTGTATCCGCGGCCTTCCGGCGTGACGTGGAAGAGCCATATCAACGCGGTCGATGAGACGGTGTGCAAGAGTATCGCCAGCGGCGCGACGGTCGCAGCCACGGCCTACGTCGGCCCCAATGCGATGGTCCTGAACAGCGCCCAAGTTCTGGGCAACGCCAGCATTGAGGATTTCGGCGTCGTGGCGGGCAGCGCGAAGGTCTATGGCAATGCGGTGGTCTCCGGGCATGGAGTGGTGCAAGACAACGCGCAGGTGTATGGCAATGCCAAAGTGCGGGACTGGGGGCGGGTTTTTGGCTACGCGCAGGTTTACGGGAACGGGAAGGTGATTGAGCACGGCAACTGCGGCGACGGCGCTGCCGGCGCCGGGAACTACACGACAGTTTCCGGCAACGCCATCATCAAGGGGACGACATACATTTATGCGCCCTCGACCTTCAACGGTTGCCTGATCATGGACGGCGACTCGTCGGATGGCAATGGAACGACGCCAGCGTCTTACGGGGTGCATTTTGGCTGGCAGTGGGGGGACAATCCGTTGAGTTTCTGGAACGGGTTGACGAACAACAACTACGTCTATGCCCAGTACACGTTTGAAAACACGATTGAAAGCAACAGCGCCGTGTTCGCGATGGACCAATACGGGATCAACCACGGCTTCCTGATCAACGGGTGCATGGCGGCCATTGATACGGGCGCCGACACGCGAGGCGGGCTGGTTCTCCCGCTCAATGGCACCAACCAATATGTGGAATTGCCCGATTCGGTGAATGATTTCAAAGACACGACCATAGCCGTTTGGTTCAAATGGGCCGGGGGCGAGCCGGACCAACCGGTGTGGTCCATGGGCGACGGCACGAACAAGGTGATGTACTTGACGCCCAGCGACAGCGAAACGGGGGCGTTGCGATTTGTGATTTCCGACGGCGACTCCACCAATTACCTCGATGGGGGAGCGGTGACGGCGAATACCTGGACGCACGCGGCGGTGGTCTTTGCGGCAGCCTCCAGCAACAGCACGTTGTATGTCAATGGCGTTGCGGTGGCGACCAATGCGGGCATCAGCCTGTTTCCGGACAGCCTCAATGCGCCGTTGATGGCCAACGCCAACTACCTGGGGCGAGGCAACGCGAGCAACTATTTTCAGGGGAGCGTGGACGATTTCCGGGTTTACATGGAGTCGCTGGCGGCGAGCAACGTGCTGGCGATCTACAACACGCCCGCCCCCGCGCCGGTGACGGCGACGGCGGACACGAATGCGCCCACGCCCAATCCAGCGACGTGGCTGGTTGCGCCATACGCGATACTTGACAGCGCCATCACGATGAGCGCGACGCCGGGGGGCAATGCGAGCGGATGGGTGGAGTTTTATTTCACCTGCGCGTCCGGCGGTGGGCACGATTCGGGCTGGGTGTCATTCAGCAAGTACACCGACTGCGGGCTGACGCCTGGCACGACTTATAGTTACACGGTCCAGATGCGGGACAAAAATGGCAATACGACCGCCGCGTCGTCCCCCGCCAGCGCCACGACGCTGGTTTCCAGCGCGGGAACGGCCAGCTTCGCGTATGGACCGGTGGGCATCGCCAACGGGCAGATCACCATGACGGCGGCCATCGTGACCAACGCCAGTGGCAAGACGGAGTACAACTTCGCTCGCGCGGGGAAGTCGAGCGGCTGGCAGTCTTCACCCTCGTGGACGGACACCGGACTGGCCACTGGAGCGAGTTACACTTACACGGTGACAGTCAGGGACGGCCGAGGCAATGCCAGCGCGGCATCGACGGGTCTGACGGCCACCGCCGTTGACGGCGCCGCGCCGCTGTTTCCGAGTTTCCAGCAAGGCCAATGGTACACCATGCCGTATCCGACCCTCACCAACAGCATATCGATGACGGCCACGACAGCCACGGACCCAAGCGGGGTTGAGTATTACTTCCATTGCACGGCAGGAGGAGCGCCCGACAGCGGATGGCAGACCAGCCCGACTTATGTGACCCCCGTGCTTGCGGATGGCTCATACAGTTTCGAGTATAAGCTCAGGGACCAATCGCCCCAGACCAACCAGTCGGGGTATTCGACCATTTACACCGCGACGATCACGCCGACGACCGGCTACCACGAATATACGCTGAGCGAAGTGCTCACCAACCCGGACGATTGCCTTGTAAGCTTTTCGGCCACAGTGCTGCGGGTCAACACGACCAACTACGCTGTTGAAGACCTCGGCAGCGGGGCCGCCATCACGGTCGAACCGAACACCTCGAACCTGGTCACCGAAACCAGCCTGCTATTCAAGAACGTCGGCGTGGAGGGCCATCTCTATACTCTCAGCGGTTCGCGCATTGTGACCTACGCCGCGCTAACATCGACCGGCGCCCCGGCGCTCTATACGGTTTCGGGAGAGGTGACCAATTCGCTCGGCGCCGGGATTTCCGGAGCGACCGTTTATTTTTCCGACGCGCCGAATGCGTCCAGCAACTCGATTGTCATGGCCACGAGCGGCGCCAATGGCAATTACAGTCTGGAGGTCCCTGGCGGCACGTGGTATTTGGCCGCCAACGGAAGCAACTATAACACCTCCGCCAACCGCCTGTTGGTGGTGAGCAACGGCAGCGTGAGCAATGTTAACTTTGGCCTTGTCGCCAATACCTCGGTCAGGGGAACAGTAACCCTCATCAGCAATGGCGCGCCTGCGGCTGGCGCGGCGGTCTATTTTTCCCGGACACCGTGGGCTTCGGTCAGCCCGGTGTTCACCGCAACGAGCGACACCAATGGCAACTACGCGCAGCCCGTTCAGAACGGTGTCTGGTACGTGGCCGCCGGCGGGAGCGCTTATTACACCACGCCGGATTTGACGGTCACGGTCACGGGGCCGGACGTGACGAACATCAACTTCGCATTGAAAAGCGGTGCGCGGAACGTGCCGGTGACATCGGCGCTGCTCTTCTCCGTGGTGACGGAGAGTCTGCCGGGGAGCGGGCCCGCGGGCAACTGGCCAACGTACATTGAGGGAATCGACCCGTCGGCGGCGTCGCCACTTCCTTTCGCGCCAATGGCGGCCGCCGGCACGGCCAACGGTTTTCCGACCGTTCCCACGGTGCAGCAATTGCAGGGTGTGAAGATGGTCGAGAACTACGAGATAAACAGCACGGCATTCCAACTGCAGGACCCTGCCGTTGCGGGCGCCAATTATACGTCAGCCATTCCGATCAATGGGGCGACAATCGTGCTTGCCGCCCGGCCGATTCGCGTTCCCGGCGACAGCCAACCGTGGATGTCGATTGTGGATATTTTTTACAGTCAGCTTTGTCTCGGCATCAAGAATGACACCGGCGAGGTTTGCGTTCGGGTCAATGACACGGCGAACAATACGTACACGGCTCCGCTGTCCACTGCCATTGCGACCAATCAGACGACGATCATAAGTCTTGTGGTGCAACCCAGCGGCTCGTTCGTCGTCTATACCAACGGCGTACAGATATACAGCGCCAAGGCCACGTTGAGCAGCGGGGCCTTTAGCGCCCTGACGCCGGGCGTGCTCTCGGGGCCGGGAGGATATGCCGACTACATCAACATCGGAAAAAACAATCCCGATGGCTGGCCGTGTTACAACGGTTACATCGGCGACATATTTGTCTATACCAACGCGCTGGCGGCCACGAACCGGCAGGCATTGGAAGCCAATCTCGCTTTCAAGTTCATCCCCACCAACTGCCAGATCACTGCTTCGAGCGGCGCGGGGGGAACCATCAATCCCAGCGGCACGGTGTTCGTCAACCGGGGCGGCACGCAAGGGTTTTCCATCACTCCGTCCGCGGGATTCGTGGTCACGAATGTGGTGGTCGATGGTGTTTCGTTGGGGGCGATGGGAACTTACTCGTTCAGCAGCGTGAGCGCCAACCACACCATCAGCGCCGCCTTTGCCACCGCGCCGCCGCCATCGCTGACAATTTCGGCCAACGGGAACGGCGGCATAGAAATTTCCTGGAGCGACACTTACAGTGGGCAGTTGTTGTGGTCGCCGACGCTGGGGCCGGGAGCTTCCTGGAGTCCGGCGGGCGTGAGCGCCACGCACACGGCGGGTTCATATCAAGTCACCGTGACGCCCGGTGTGGCTACCGCGTTCTATGTTTTGAGCCAGTAAAACCGAAGCGGCCCCCAGAGCAGGACTTGCCGAATTTCCAACAGCCCCAACTCCGCCGAACTGCATTCCAGTGGTACGGCCTCCAAGGGAGGCTCCAGCAACGGCGCCCGGTGCCGCACCGCGTTGTTGGGCACCGACTTTCGCTTGGCCGGCAGGACAATCAACCCAGCCCGGTACAACTGCAACATGAGACTGCGGGCCACCATGTCGCGCAGTTGACCGTTGGCTTGGACCCGGTTCCAGGACTGGCAAAGTTTGGCGGAAAGCCGCCGCCGACTCAGCCCGGGATGGTCGGCGATCAACTGCCGTACCGATTCAATTTCGGCGCCACTGATATTGCCTCCGCGATAACGGAACTCCGTTTGCACGACCGCCAGTCATAGGCGGCCGATTTTGGAACGTAAGCCCATTTGGGAAACTTCTTTAAAGTCATTGTCTGACGACAAAGAACGAAGCAATCTCTGGTGTCGGATGGAGAAACGTTTATTAGAAATCCTGAGGGGATTTGGGTATGCCGTTGTGTTGATTGTCCCGACATGGCTGTTTTTCGCACCGTTAGCGGGATTCCACCACATGATTGTGTGTGGCATCCTTTGTCCAATCGGTTTGGATGGTGAGGGGCCAATAGGGAATCACCCATTATGGGGAGAGTATAAAGTGAACTTCTTTTGGGGCCGCTTTTGCGTAAGTTTGGTGCTCTGGGGTGCGTGTGTCTTTTTTGGGATGAAGTTTGTGCGGTTATTGAAGTCTTTCCGCCACTCGGCCCAATAAATGGTTGGACTGACATTTCGCTGCCCTCCAAATCCAAGGATAACCGATGTCGTTTTGGCAAGGCCGATTCGGTGGGGAACCACCATGCGTTAACCCGCAGGCGTAATAGGCCGCCACATCGGCGCAGCTTGGGCGCTGTCGGCCCTGGCATTCCAGAGCAGCGACTGGAGTTGATGGGCGTCCAGCCCAAAGGTCGGCGGTTTCGCATCGGTTGGCCACCAGGCAAAGCGCCCGGTGGAAAGGCGTTTTTGACACACCCAAAAACCCTGGCCGTCAAAAACGAGGCACTTCAACGCCTTGCGCCGGCGACTCGAAAAGACCACCAAGGCGCCCGCCATCGGGTCGACTCTGAGATGTTGCCGGCACACTTGCGCCAAGGCATCTATCCCCTTGCGAAAATCCACCGGCTCGACCGCCAACCAAATCCGCATCTGCGGGGTGATCTGGATCATGGTCCAGACCTCCAGAACGCTTCGACCAAGCCGACCAGGTCCAATCCTTCTTTGCCCTCCCAACGAATCGTCATTCTGGCTCCCCTCACCCCTCGCCAGTTCCATTGTGCAGTTCGGACCGTGAACTGGCTGTCCGATTAGCGGCACTTCGACAAATCCCGGAGGGGGCTTGAGGCGAGATCGTCGTGGCGGCATGGTTTAGCGGATGCGGCGGAAGGTTTCCGGCGGGACGCCGAAAACGCTTTTGAAAGCGCGGGAGAAATGGAAGGGGCCGGTAAAACCGATTTGTTCGGCGACTTGTTTGACGAGGGCGCCCGGCGACTGGAGGCGTTCGGCGGCGGCATTCATTTTCAGGCGCAAAAGAAAGCGGTAGGGGCTTTGGTGGCCGTAGCGCCGAAACAAACGGCACAGGTAGGCGCCGTCGATGTGGCATTCGGCGGCGATTTGCGCCAGGGTGCGCAGGCGCAAGAAATGGCGGTGAATGTGCTGGCGGCAGTGCTGATAGGTGGCGAAGGACAATGTGCCGGCGCTTCCAAACGGGGCGCGCGCGTCCTGGATTTTGAGGGCCAGACATTCGAGCAATTTGGCGGCAAGAGCGGCGGTGTGGCGGCCACGTCGCAGGCCGCAGGAGATCAGTTCTTCAAAGATCCCCTCCAGCTCCGTTGGCGGAAAAACTTGTCCGATCGTTCCCGGCGGCAATTGGCGGGCGCGCAGCATCCGCCCGGCTTGAGTCCCCGTAAAATCGACGAAGTATTTCAGCAGCGAGTCATCCGGGTGGGAGGCGATTTGATGAGGCACGCGGGGGCCGTAAGAGAAGACCGCGCCGGGATTGAGGGGATGCTTGCGGCCGCGCAGTTTGAGTTCGCCCTGTCCCCTGGCGACGTATTCGATGGCGAAGAAGGGAAAGGAGAGGCGGTGGATCGAGTAATCAGCGCTGACCCGCTCGACGCCGCCGCAGACGACCACAAGTCGCTGGGAGGGCGGCGGATTGAGGTCGAGGTAAAAGCGGCGGGCTTCCACAACCCGCGGTGAAAAGAACTCGGGGGAGGCGGCGGGCGATTTCATGCAAAAAAGTCAAGGATAGTCATGCCGTGGCCAAGGATTGTCATTGCTCCCGGCCATGGCGGCGAGTATCGTCCAACCGGCAACAATTGAGAAGTCAATTTACATCAAGTCAAAGAAAGAAACGAATATGGAACACAAAAGGTTGGTTGAAAAGGATCCCGAACTGAAGAAGGACGACTTGATCGTCATCACCGGCGCGGGCGGGTTTATCGCGGGCAACCTGGCGCTATATTTTCACAACAAAGGATTCACGCGCATCCGGGCGGTGGACAAAAAGCCGCTGAACGAATGGTATTTGAGGACGGCGGGGGTGGAGAATTTGAATCTGGATTGCAGTCAGGAGCGCAACTGCCAGCGGGTTTGCGAAGGGGCGGTGGAAGTCTATAACCTGGCGGCCGACATGGGGGGAATGGGATTCATCGAGCGTTATCGTGTCGAGTGCCTGCGCAGCATCCTCATCAACACGCACATGATCGAGGCGGCCTGGCGGGCGGGAGCGCGGCGGTACTTTTTTTCCAGTTCGGCCTGCGCCTACAACATCACGCTGCAGCAGGACCCGAACGTGCGGGCGTTGAAGGAATCCGACGCGTATCCGGCCATGGCGGAACGGGGTTACGGATGGGAGAAACTGATGAGCGAAATTTTCTGCCAGGAGTACTGGGAGGAGCGCGGGTTGAAGACCTTCATGGCGCGGTTTCATAACGTCTATGGCCCGCACGGCACCTGGGATGGCGGCCGGGAAAAGGCGCCGGCGGCGCTCTGCCGCAAGATCATTGAAGCCGTGGACAAGGGGTCCAAGAACCTGGAACTATGGGGCGACGGCCAGCAGACGCGCAGCTTCATGTTTATCGAGGATTGCGTGCAGGGCATTGACAAGATCATGCATTGCGATGAGTTGATCGCGACGCCCATCAACCTGGGTTCGAGCGAATTGGTGTCGATCGACGCCCTGGCGGAAAAGATCGAAAAGATCGCGGGCGTCAAGCTCAAGCACCGGTACGACCTGGATGCGCCGCGCGGGGTGGCCGGTCGGAACAGCGACAACACGTTTATCAAAAAAATGCTCAAATGGGAGCCGGGCACGACGCTGGATCAAGGGCTGGCGATTACTTACAAATGGATTCGCCAACAGTATGAGAAGCGGAAAGAAGGCCGGCGCGTGGTGGAATGAAGACGGCATTGGTTGCCCGGGTCATCGGCGGCATCCCCAATCGCCTGCAACTGGCGGGCGGGTGGATCGATCAACCCTTTGTCTCCAAGTTGAATCCGCAGCCGCCCGGCTCGATGGTCGTGGTATCGCTGGAGCCAACCTTTCGGGTGATGGACCGGGCCGGTTGCGCCAGCGGAACGCGCAGTATTGCGACAAAATTGTGGAAGGGACGGCTGCCCGAGCGTCCGCGGGAGGAACTGGTTCGGGAACTGTACCACGCGGAGAACGACGGGCAGGCGGAGCCGAGCGGGTCGCAAGACATGATTGGGCTGGTCTATCCGGGCATCAACCGGCTGGACTACGATTATGCGGTTCAAGGCGGGGTATTTCCGTCGCATATCGAGACGCTGGTTGAGGCGGGACCGGCGCGCTGGCTGGAGAAAGTGTTGCACCTGCTGCCGGTCGAACCACGGCCGGAGGGTTACAATCCGCTGGGAGAAAAGCATCTGGAGCCGGAGTGGATCGCGAGGCTGGGCCAAACGGGCAAGGAGTGCTTCGAGGCCATCGAGCGGAGAAACGTCGAGGCGCTGGGAGCATCACTTAACCAGACAATGGCCTGTTGGGAGAAGCTGCTGCCGCAGGTGCTCAAACACCCGTTGATCAAGCTGGACCTCAAGGCGCTGCTGCAAGTCTATCAGGAGGAGTATCCGGGGGCGATGTATTCCGGGTGCGGCGGCGGCTATTTGATTGTCGCGTCCGAGGAGGAAGTTCCCGGCGCGTTGCGCGTTACGGTGCGGATCGAGTGAAATGAAACGCCAGGTCATCATCTGCGGGGGATTTGACGACATCCGCCCGCGCGATGTGCGGCTGCTGGAAAGCGCGTCGCGGCTGGGGGAGGTCGTGGTCTATTTGTGGCCGGATGAAATGGAGCGGGAACGGAACGGGCGCGCGCCCAAGTTTCCATTCGCCGAACGGGCCTATTTCCTCAACGCGGTGCGATACGTCAGCCGGGTGGTTCGGGCCGAGGACTTTCCGGATTTGACAGAAGCGCCGGCCGCGGTTGAGAAAGCGCCGTTGGCCGGACCGCGGAAGAAGGTGGTGGTCACCGGGTGTTATGATTGGCTGCACTCCGGCCACGTGCGTTTTTTTGAGGAAGTCAGCGGCTACGGGGATCTCTACGTTGTTGTAGGGAACGACGCGAACATCCGCCATCTCAAGGGCGAGGGCCATCCGCTGCAGCCGCAGGAGGAGCGGCGCTACATGGCGGGCAGCATCCGGTTTGTCAAACAAGCGCTCATATCCAGCGGGAGCGGCTGGCTGGACGCCGACCCGGAGATAAGAAGGATCAAAGCCGACATCTACGCTGTGAACGAGGACGGGGATCGAGGAGGCAAGCGGGAATACTGCGCGCAACACGGCATTGAGTACCTGGTGCTCAAACGCGAACCCGCGCCCGGATTACCCAGGCGGACGAGCACCAGCCTGCGCGGGTACTAACCAGTATGAGCGAAGTCACCATGCTGCTTCAACAGGCAGGACGGGGCCAGGGGTCGGAAGAGCTGCTGGCGCTGGTTTATGACGAATTGCGGCGGCTGGCGGCGGCGCGGATGGCGCAGGAGGCGGCGGGCCAGACATTGCAGCCGACGGCGCTGGTGCATGAGGCGTGGATTCAATTGGTGGGTGAAAACGAACGCACCTGGGAGAACCGGGCGCATTTTTTCGGAGCGGCGGCGGATGCGATGCGGCGAATATTGATTGACAACGCGCGGCGCAAAGCGCGGCTCAAGCACGGCGGCGGCCAGGTGCGATTAAACGTGGAGGACGTGGAACTGGCGCAAACGACGCCGGACGAGAACATCCTGCTGATCAATGAGGCCTTGCAACGGCTGGAGGAGGAGGACGCCGAACAGGCGCGGATCGTGACGTTGAAGTTTTTCGGAGGGCTGACCAACCAAGAGGTCGCGGCGAACCTGGGTATCAGCGAACGGACGGTGGACCGGCAATGGGCCTGCGCCAAGGTTCGCTTGTTCCGCTGGATTCGCGCGGCTGAATGAGGCAGTCTCTTTTTGCTGGCGGAAATCACGGCCCGGCGGCGCGTGAGTAAATGATCGCTCTGCACTGACTCCATGAAACAGTTGGAGGATGCCATTTTCTTTGCCGCGCTGAACGTGAAAGACCCGGCGCAGCGCCAGTTGTTTCTAGACCAGTCGTGCGCGGGCAACGGCTCGTTGCGAGATGCCGTCCAAGAGATGCTCGCGGCGCAAGGCCGGGCCGAACAATTCTTCACCAGGAGCCTTTCCGCCTTGAAGTTGTCGGGCGAGGAAGTCAGCGCCCTTGCCGATGGCGGGCCGCAGGCCGGCGCCGAACCGGTCGATGAGCGGGTGGGCACGATGGTGGGCCGATACAAGCTGCTGCAACGCTTGGGCGAAGGCGGATGCGGGGTGGTGTACATGGCCGAACAGCGGGAGCCGCTGCGGCTGCGAGTGGCCCTGAAGATCATCAAGCTGGGCATGGACACCAAGAACGTCATCGCCCGATTTGACGCGGAGCGGCAGGCCCTGGCGCTGATGGACCATCCCAACATAGCCCGGGTGGTGGACGGGGGCGCAACCAAGGCCGGGCGGCCGTTTTTCGTGATGGAATTGGTGCGGGGGGTGAAAATAACCGAGTACTGCGACCGGAACAACGTGGACCTTCGGCAGCGGCTGCATTTGTTCATTCAAATCTGTCACGCGCTCCAACACGCCCACCAAAAAGGGATCATCCACCGCGACATCAAACCTTCCAACATACTGGTGACGCTGCACGACGGGGCGCCGGTTCCGAAGGTGATTGATTTTGGCATCGCCAAGGCCACGCAGGGGCGGCTGACAGACCAGACGTTTTTCACGCCGCACGCCCAGTTGATCGGCACGCCGGCCTACATGAGCCCGGAGCAGGCGGAACTGAGCGGGCTGGACGTGGATACGCGCTCGGACGTTTACAGCCTGGGCGTGCTGCTCTACGAATTGTTGACGGGCCGGACGCCCTTTGACGGCAAGGAGTTGGTGCGGTCGGGCCTGGATGAGTTGCGCCGGACATTGCGGGAGAAAGAACCGACGCGCCCGTCCACGATACTGACGACCCTCCACGGCACGGAGCTTCGGGCCACGGCCGCCAGCCGGCACTCCGAAGCGCCGAAGTTGATTTCGCTGATGCGAGGCGACCTGGACTGGATCGTGATGAAAACGCTGGAGAAGGATCGGCAACGGCGTTATCAGACGGCCAATGCGCTGGCGATGGACATCCAGAGATACCTGGACAATGAACCGGTGCTCGCGCGGCCGCCCAGCCAAGTGTATCGATTCCACAAACTGGTGCGGCGCAATAAAGTGGTTTTTGCGGCCGGCGCGGCCGCGGCGCTGGCGTTAATCGCCGGGTTGGGGGTGGCCACGCGCGCCTACTTTCAGGAGCGGGAGGCCAAGCGCGAGCAGGCCCTCTTGCGCACCAAAGCCGAGGAGGCCGAGGCGAGAGAGACACAATTGCGGCGTCAGGCCGAGGCGCGCGAGAAAATCAACCAGGCGGCGATCTACGTCGGCCAGGAAAAGTACGAGCAGGCCGCCCATCTCCTCGATGAACTGACTTCCCCGCCGGACCGGCCGAGTTTCGATGGGGTGGAGGCCCTGCGGCAGGTGGGCAAATGGCTGGCCTTGCAGGGCCGCTGGCGTGAAGCGGCGGACCGGTTTTCGCAATTGATGGAGATCGATCAGTTGGACGAGTGGGGGGTGGTGACGTTGGACTATCAGGCCTGTGGAGCAGCGCTGGCGGAGTTGCCCGACTGGGGGCGATACCGGCGCTTTTGCCAGGCATCCGTCAGCCGGTTTTCCGGCACCACAAACGGGGACGCTGCCGCGCGCATCGTCAAAACATGCCTGCTGGCGCCGCCGGACCCAAGGTTAATGGAAGCCCTGCGGCCGATGGCCGCGGTGGCCGTAGGATACTTCGAGCCGATGCCCACGAACAACTTCCCGCTCTGGGCCGCAATCCCAATGAGCCTGTGGAAATACCGCTGCGCCGATCCCGATGGGGCTTTTATCTGGTGCTCGCGCTGCCTGCCTGGGACCGAAAGCGTTCCCGCGCTCAATTCGAGCTTGCGCGTCATTGAGGCCATGGCGCTAAGCCAGAAAGGGCAGACGGAGGCGGCGCGCGGCCAGTTGGCGCAGGCCCGCCAAATGATCGACGCCAACTGGCCCGCGGGCCAGGACCGCGGGGATGCGGCGCACGGGTATTGGTTCGACTGGGTGTTTGCGCGCGTCCTGTGGCGGGAAGCGACGACGGCGCTTGACGGCCGAATTCAGGGCCCAAACCACGGAGATTGAGGCCGGGGCGGCGCAAAAGGCGGAAAAAATCTGGCGGACTTCGGGGGCTAAAACCGCGTTGGGAGAATGAAGCCCGATATGTCGCGACTTGTTGGCACCGTCAGCCTTTGGTTTCAGTGGAAGGCACTGAAGCGCATTGCCTTAGCGCAAGCGTTGAAGGGCCGGGATTTTGCCAGCCACCGCGATCCACGGATGCATATCTCTGATTATCCCTAAAACCTTACCTCAATATGAAGATACGAACACAATTAAGATGGTTTGTCCTTTGTGCTGGCGCCGCAACTTTCTTTCTGGCGCAAGCCAACGCTTCGGCCCAAACGCTGGTCAATCGCTGGAGTTTCACCAACGCCGTCGGCATGAACACGGCGACCGATACCGTCAGCAGCGCTGTCGCCACCCTGGAAGGCAACGCGTTATTCGACGGCACCGGTGACGTCACGCTGGACGGCAGTTACGGCACCTTCGTGAGTCTTCCAGGCGGGCTGCTGACCAACTTGGCGGCGGTCAGTTTCGAGGGCTGGGTCAACGCCTCGGCGGTGCAGGTTGCGAACAATGTGCATTTATTCGAGTTCAGCGACGAGACAGGCACGGGCAATGCCTACGTGCGCTATGTCCTGGACGGTGACGCCAATATGGAAAATTTTTTCGAGGCGGCGGACTTTGCCGGCACGAGTGGCGATCCCAACCAGGGCCTGAGCGGGTCGCCTGGTTTCGCCGGGATACCTGTGCATGTTGTGTGCGTGTTTGATCCCGTGGCGGGGGTGCAAACCATCTACACGAACGGCGTGCTGGAAGCTATGCGGTCGTTTCCGCCCAACCAAACAACGTTGAGCAACAGCGTTTCGCCAGTGGGCGGCGGGCTGGGGCAGTCGCCCTGGTTTATATACAGCAGCGACCCCTACTTGACGGGAACGATCAGTGAGTTTCGGATATGGAGCGGCGCGCTCAATGCGTTGCAGGTGGCCGCCTTGGATGCCGCCGGCTCGAACGTGATAAGCACCAATTACGGCACGGTGACAAGCATTGAGTTGGAAGTGGCTTATCAAATGACCGTACACGCGGCGCAGCAGGCGGTGGTGCTCGCCACGGCCACGGGTCTGGCGGTTCAGCCGGACGTTGCCTTGCTGGCGACGTACACTTCAGGCAACACGAACATTCTTTCCGTCGGCGCAACCGGCCTTATTACCGCTCAGGCGTCCGGTTCGACAACGATCACCGCGATATACGGAAGCTTGTCGAACTCGCAAATCATCACCGTCTCGCAGCCCGTCGCCTCATTGAGCAATCGCTGGAGCTTTTACGCCCCCTCGGCGCCAGCCGGTGCCACGACGGTGACGGATTCAGTTCAAGGCATCGTCGCCACCCTTCAAGGCGACGCCTACTTGGACGGCACTAACGTGAATCTGGACGGAACAACAGGGACCTACGTCAGTTTGGCGCCGGATTTACTGGTGGGAATCCAGACCCTTACGTGCGAAGCCTGGTTGGCAACCAATTCGACTTCCCCTGACAATGTCCACGTGTATGAGTATAGCGATGGCAATGGAACAGGCAATGCTTATTACCGCTACGTGCTGCACGCCGGTGGCAATACCATCAATGCCTCTGAA
>Ga0326727_10010947_pt1 | contig 21347 bp, 23 predicted proteins | sample MB2enrmetagenome_FD_207643 | JGI IMG/M metagenome (GOLD analysis project Ga0326727, IMG submission 207643) | Lab enriched peat soil microbial communities from McLean, Ithaca, NY, United States - MB29MY | ecosystem: Environmental > Terrestrial > Soil > Wetlands > Peat | place: USA: New York...
AGTGTACGAATGGCGTGATCCACGTCATCGATTCAGTCTTGATGCCGCAGTGAATTGTTTATGCCTCGCAGCGGCACAACCGACCACTTGCCACACGTGAAATAGATGCCATTCAGCAGGGTCATCATTACGCCTCCTGGTTCTCTTTTTCTTCAAACGGATGACCTTGGCGGAGCCGCCTTTGCGTCTTAGCGCACCAAGCTGAGCTCAAATCCGGCCTTTCGTCAGCAAAAGGGCTGGATTTTTTCGTCAAGCCTAAATCGGCTGATCCTTCAAACGCCAAAAAAAGGCTTTGCTCGTTACAATACGCTATATCTCTTTACTGTGCCAGTTACTTCTTGCTCGCGACCTACGCGAGCGGGTTTTTGTTCTGCGATGCCGCGTGCACAATCTGCGCGATCCGTTTTTGTCGCGTTTCAGGACGCTTGGCGCTCGCAACGTACCGCAGTAGTTGTTTCTTGTTTGACGCGCTGAACGCCGCGAAGTTCTGTCCAGCTGCTTTGTCGTCGGCAAACGCCGCTTCGAGGTCGAACGGGATGGCGAGCTGTTCTACCGCGTCATACACATCCCACGACCCGTCCCTTTTCGCTCCCTCGACGATTGCTAAGCCTGCCTCGGTCATCAACCCCTCTTTGACGAGTCGGGCCACCCGTTCTTTGTTGCTTCGCGACCACGGGCTCTTTGGCTTTCGAGGGGAGAAGTAAAGCATTGCCCGCTCAGCGTCGAGTGAGCGAGTAAGGCTGTCTATCCATCCGAAGCTCACGGCTTCGTCAACGATGTCGTCGTACGAAAGACGTCGTTTACCCGCAACCGCTTTGTTATAGACCAACCACACGCCGCGAGAGGCCGCGTGATTGTGCACAAGCCATTGACGCCACGACGCGCGGTCTGCGGCGTAGTATCGATCTGCTTTGTTTAAAGAAGTCTTAGGCACAGGACGCTTGTGAGGTTCGATCGTATATCAAGCTACACGTTCGGCGGCCACTTCCCTAGCTGCCGTTAGAGCTAGCACTTCATCGTCAACGCGTTTATGACGTCGCCTTGACATGGCGGAGGTCGCCGGTTCGAATCCGGCCGAGCCCATCGTTCTTTTTCCAATCGGACACACTGCAGCCGTTTATTGGGCCTTTGTCGGAGGCGAGGATTGTGGCGAAAAAGAGGGACAACAAGGACAAAAAGTTGCACAACTCTGAGGAGAAGTTGCACAACTCTGAGGAGAAGTTGCACAACTCTGCCATCTCGAACGACGGGGGGCCCGATCTAACCTGGCAGGAAGCCGTTGATCTGCGACCCGAGGATGAGGTCGAAGCCGGCTCCGAAATCTACTACTTCACTGACGAAGACGGCAACATCCACTCGCGAGAGTTCCTTGCGCAAGAACTTATTCCTGATGACGCTCGAGATTTGGAAGACTCACTAAAAAGAAAATCACGCCAGGTTGAAATCCAAAGACTGAAACCTGGCACGACGGATATAATCAACCTCGTTCCAGCACCGGAGGAAATGCAGGAGATCATCCTACCCATGCCCAAGTCCGGAGCAGGACCTCTCGATATTCGAATATCGAGCGAAGGTGCGCCAGATCTACCCATCAAGGAAGTGTCACGGCAGCTGAGTGATGTTGGCGGTAGTGACAAGCACATGATCGTCCGTCTGCAATCCGCCGCTGACGAGTCTATTAAGACTGAGCAAAATCGCGATGCTGCGTCACTCAAGCTCAATTTTACGCGCGCAGCACTTGATGATTACGTTGCCTATCGCAGCGAAGGGATTGCGAAGAAATCGATGGACTGGATCAATCGCGCTTCGCAGGCATTATGGGAATCAACACGAGGTGAAATCTCGCACCAGACTGTGACAGGCCTCAGGACATTTGTTCTTAGCAAGTATTCGTCGGTAGATGCTCACAGGAAGGTACTTGGCTTCGCTGCTGCTTTCCTCAAGTATTTGGCACAAGTAAGAGTTGACCCGCGCTACCTCTCCTTTACGCTCTTTCTTGAGCGCCCCAAGACCACGAAAGTCAGGAAGGCCATTACCGAGCGAATTATCACTCGTGCAGACATTGCATGTCTGTTTGAGCGAATCGATATCTGCGCGGAGAAGGGGAAAATCAGTGCTCAGAGGACGCGCAATTATCAAGCCTTCGCCCTTCTTGCTTCGTACACTGGGCTACGACCAAGCACAATGCAGCGCTTGACCGCTGGGCAATTCAAGGCTGCGATCAATGAAGAAAAGCCTGTTCTTCACGTCTTAGCCGAGCAAGAAAAGAACAGGGTCGAGCACTACGTGCCTCTGCATCCTTTGGTTGTCAGCACAATCAGCGAGGTTTTAGACCACGATTTTGGCGAAAACGACGAAGCCAAGCCCTTCTTTAAGTTCAACTCGTTTGAAAAGTGGCTAGAACGGCAAAGAATCCCCCTACCGCGAGTACGTGATCCAAGTAAGGCGCATCTTTGGCTCAGCGATTTCCGCAAGTTCGCCGAGCAATTTGGAGATACCATCGGCTGGGATGCGACAAATCGCAAATATGTCTTGGCGCACGGGATGACCGGAGTAGATTGGGAGCACTATAAGCATCCGCTTCCTGAAGACGTTTACGACACCTATATGCAATACTGGCGAGATATTGAACTCGCAAAATAAGTTTCTGATAATGGAATTTTACGCGTGACCCCGAGTAAAAACAGCGCAATCTTTATACCGTTCAGGCGCTCTTCTATGCGTTCTACGTCGTTATCAAGTTGATCACAATCCGTCAAGCACATGAGCGGCAAAATGCCGAACGTATTTCACGGCTTGGGTCTTTAAGCGCAGTAGGGAATAATCTTCATATAAGGGAAATACTCTACATAAAGAAAATCGATTCTTAAGATGGTTATCGCGGCCCGCGCTATGGAGAATCAAGACGAGATCGTGTACTCGTTGATACGGCAAGTTTTTAAAGAGAAGCCGGGGCACGAATTTGGCAAAACACAACTCACTAAGCTGCTGTTTCAGCTCAAAAAAGAATTGCCGCCCGACGATCCCGTTAACCAAGCGATACCCTATTACTGGTTTAACTATGGACCGATGTGTCCCGCAGTAAGCGCAGCCTTCGAGTTCCTTTGCGAAACAGGTGAACTCAAGAAAAAAAGGAGATTCGTTTTCGTGGGCCAACGGAGCTATTTGGCACTCCCGATGAACGTGATCACTGCTGTCAAAGCAGTAGTACGAGGATTCAATTCTTGGGCCCCCCTCAAGAAGTATGTCGAACGGATCTACCTCGCTTACGCGCCGTTCGAATTCATGCATCCTTATAGATATCAGTTTTTAGACGCAACGGAATCTTATACAAAAAAACTCAGAAATGGTCAAGAGACGCTGAACGAGTTCGCGGCTGCTAAGGATAAGCACGCGTATGGGCATGCATTGGAACTAAAAGAAAGACTCTATGAATGCGAGCTCAAAGTGCCAAATCTTGCTGATTTTGATGGGTTTGAAGTGCTGTTTTCGTCATTCGTGGGCGATGCTGCGCTGGCATTAAATTACCTAAAAGATCACACAAATTATCCTTTGCTCGCGGATGTGCACAAAACAGCGGATCAGATATGGCAAACCTTCGTAAAAGGTGTAAGGGTGCAAAACATTGCACACGACCGTTCTTACGACAAGGATGTGCCACAATGGCGCAAAGACTTTGCTAGAAGTACAAAAGAGCTTGAGTTCGCGTTAGATAGCTTCACCAAAGTGATTTTAGATCAAGTAACAATTGACGAAGAATACCCAGAAAGCGAAACCGAAAGGGATATTTTATCAGCTGTTGTTGATAGCTACTTCTCAAACTAGAGAACTTGATTGCGCGTCACCTTAAATGTATCCCGATCATTTTTTAGACGTAAATATCTTGATTGGCTCACGAGTCCCGACCGATGCACAATATGACAAAACTACAACATACATGCAACGACAGCAGATTCGGAGGTGCACCAGCGGCAATGGACGAAAATTGGCCAAGAATTATTTTGACTTCATTCGCCTCGAAGCAAGAGAATTCTTATTGGAGCTCGCAGCGAATACAAAAACATTTCCTAATGACGATACCAAGATCCGAGAGCTCATCTTTGGTTCGATTTATGATTTTGTCGAACGAGGACGGCTGTCTTTAACGCGATCGAAGCAGCTAATATCCTTTGTTACAAGTGTGAAGGCGCTGCATCATTTGGTAGCAGAAATCCAAGAAAACAAACGCAACGGTGTCAAGAACTACTGCAAATACGTGATCTCTGCAATTGAACACGCCATTTTGACGCTTAAGCAGGATTGTAACTATGACGTGCATGCACTTATCCGCGTTTATGATCGTGAGGCCCCAAAAGGAAAAGACAAGGTCGAATATCCTATTCTGCGGCAGCAATTATTGGATATCATAGGGGACGATGAAGACGTCGAGATCTTTTTAGACTGTCATGACGTGCAAAATCACAGAATTAAGACGAGTGTGTGTTTTATAACTGCAGACGCGCGGCATTTCTTGGATAAGCAGATTAAGCCACGAATCCAAGCAATTACACCTCACATTCTCATACAATCACCTTATTACAGACCGTGATTCGCCCTGTCAAGAATATTTAGTCATGTATGAAAGGGCGGGAATCGCCATCTCAATTGTAATCTGCCAACATTGAATGGTCTAATTCTTGTATCTCTCGATGCAAATAAACTTAATCTTTAGAGAACGAGAAAAGAGGTGTTTCCTAGCAGTTGGGAAGCCTACCGATACCTGCAAGACCGCGTTCACGATGCTTGGATTCCTGACTACGCACGGCAACAAGTGCGACGGATTGTCAAGCGAACACACGTACGCATACATCAGCAGCGCGAATACGGGTGCGCGTACGAGCAATCATGAAGTATGGCGTTAGTGGGTTCGTGGCTATGTTGCCAGCGCTGCAACGGTGAGCGACAATGTACCAATCGTAACAAGCACGACCGTTTTTAGTTTCATCGTCATATTCGCCCCTTTTATAACCTAACCGTTACGTTGTTGACCTTGTAATCGTAGGCTACGAGATGATCCTCGTAATTCAGCGCAATTGGCGTTGCATTTTGTGGCACTTCAAAAACGATACGCCCAGTCACTTTATCGCCGGGCTGCGTCACTCTGAAGTTGAGGGGAAACGCTTGGCTAAGGTATCTGCCTTGAACAAGCGAGTCGACGTAGTAGACGTTGTCATTCGCATCGAGTAAAGTGAAAAAGAGAGCATGGACCTGCCGATCTCGCGCGTTCGCGTTTCTGAGCGCTACTTTGTACATCACGTACTTGTAACCGGGTTCGAGCGTCGCAACACCAAATTTTTGTGGCGATTGAATCGATTTGGCGGTAAAATTTATCGCACTGGTGAACTGGGCGGTCTGGTTCGGCTGTGTGTTTTGAACCGTCATGCAACCTGGAGTATAAAAGCGTATGTTATGCGCAAGTAGGATTCGGGTGTCGATGCCGTTTTCGTTGATAAATATCACGTCATCACCGTTGTCTGACTTGCTGGCAGCTGTTATGCGGTTAAGCTGGGTATACGGTACGGTCACTGGCTGCCCATGTTGGTCTCTTGCTCCTTCAAGAAATGTACGTCGGTATTCAAGCAATACGGTAGCTCCTTGATCAAGTGGCCATACATAATGGGACGACTCCCGCGCCTTTCGCGCCCACAGTTCTTGCTTTCTCGTGAAGCTGACCTTTGCGATAGTGGCAATCCACTTTATGACTAAATCGTCAAGGAACTTGACCCTGTCTTCTTTCTTGAGTCCTGGGAAGAGTGAGATCGCATCAGATCCATCTGGCATTCCTATTGCTTCGGGCGCAAACTGCATTCTTATAGCTTGATATGAAACTTCTGTGATACCTTGAGGTGATCGAAAAATCGGTGGAATCTCATAACTCGGGAACGCGCCCGAATACACATATGACACTGCTTGCTTGACGACTTTGACCATCTTTGGGGTAACTCGCACGCCCTTCTCGTAATTAAACACCGCCCATGCTGCAGCGGCTTCTTCTAATGCCTCTTCGGGCCAATCTTCTGCATTGCCCCTGCCCGTATGTGGTAGGTTTCGTCGATGATTTTCTATGATGCCGTTATCGCCCCATCGCCTCAGGGTTTTCTCCGAAACATTAACCCCCATTTCTTGCAGCTGTTCCCTAAGTTCTTCGATGTGCATGGTTGTCGTAAAAGATGCACCAAGTCAGCTTTGGTGCTTAGTTGTGCATACTTTATGATAGTATGTAACATATACTCTTTGGTGATTTTGTGGCTGCAGCCACAGCAAAAATGGGAATACAGATAGACGAAATCGACTCTGAAATGATCGAGTACATGGTAAGACGCGGGAAAGCCAAGTCAGCGGAACTTGCAGAACTGGTAGGAATTACCGTTCCTTCAATCCGCGTTCGTCTGTTCCAATTGATGGCTCAAGGACTCGTGAGCCAAAGGAAAACGCGAAACCATCACGTGTGGTTTTTCATAAATGAAAATAAAAAAGGTGCGCTGGGCTTTTCTGTTCAAAGAGGAAGGGAGAAATGACTTATTTTGACCCCATGTGGGGTTACGTCACCGTTGGCGACGACTATGAGAGCGACACCACCGCGAGTTTGAAGATTATTATGGCCACGTTGAAGGTTGAAGAAATATCCGACGACATGTATGACGCCGTTGAGCGATTTCTCTATAAATATCAGGTCTTTGTCAGGCAGGGAGTACGCGAGACTATTGCAAATCACACGGGCGTAAGTTGGTATCTGACCGATAGTCGTGACGGCCGCGCTCTTATAGCCTACCAGGACGGCCCACATGCTGAATGGGCGAATGACTGTTATGCCGACGAGGTTCCCTTATGGCTGCTAATCGGACTAATCCGAAGAATTGCTCGACGCAAGCCACTTGGCGACCAAGACGCTGACGAAACCATAACCCGAGTTGACGACCTCGCCGCCGCATATGTGCAAGCAAATCATTATGCGTCGCATTTCAGGAAGGACGATGATGGCAAATAACGAGAATGCCACCGGGGAGCAAGAGGTGCGCAACCGCATTCACAACATAGCGATTGAGATTCTTAAGTTCGGCAATCCTCGGGAGTTCTTGCTAAATACATTCAAGACGCTGCACATTGGCGATAACGACACCGCTGAAGGGATCATAATCGGCACTATGAACCAAAGCATAGCGAACTCGAAGGGTATACAGTCATCAGTCCACGGCGAGAGTGGGTATGGCAAGAGCCACGCGGCCAGGGCTATGTTGCACTTACACCCCGAGAAATACTTCATGATTACGTCGCTTAGTGACAAGGCGCTTTTTTATATGGAAGCCGAAGAGCTGCGGCCTGGAATCACGATTTTCAGCGACGATAGCAAGATCAGCGAGGGCGTTGAGGGGGTTATCAAGCGTTCGACGGGATTCTTCCAAGAGGAAACAATTCACAGAGTTCCGGTCAAAGAGAGGGGAAAACTGACGACTAAAAAGCTGTCGATCCCCCCGCGTATCAATTGGTTGCTCACCTCTGTCGATTCTCAGGGGAGTGAGCAACTGTTAAACCGGCAAATCAGTTACGACGTCGACGAGACTGCGAAGCAAGACGACGAAGTTGCTAATTTTGAGTTAACCAAGGCGCTAGATGGGCGGGCCGAGTTCCCCATAAATGAGGACGTGCTGACGTGCCGTGAGATGCTTCTCATTTTAAAGGAGGATAAGCATGGCACGCAACGGCTTTTCAAGGTCAAAATACCCTTCGCGAAGCGTATCGAATGGCTTGATAAAAGGAATCGAAGAAACCTTCCTATCTTTTTGGACATGATTAAGGGGTTCGCTGCACTCAATTCTGCTCAACGCCCAGACGTTGACGGCTGTGTTATAGCGACTGAGGACGACTTCAACGCAGCCGCGCGACTCTATAACTCGCGTGGAGGCTTTCAAAAGTTGCACATAACCGAGCGCGAGAAGGAGATGTTGCAGTTCATCGTGGAGAACGGTGGCGAATTAGAGACCAGCGAACTTATGCGCAAACTCGGACTAAGTCGCACTCGCGTCCGCCAACTTGCCGATAGACTGGAGACGATACTCCCTGGATTCTATGTCGAGAAGCGCAGTGAGAATGTCAAGGAGACGAGCGATGATAGCAAGAGCACCATAACGCAGCGCAATTACTATTGTTATTATGGAGCGGTGACCGTTGACTTGTTCGGCTCCATCGTCTCACTCAGGAGGGCGACACCAGAGCAGGTTGAGAGTGAGCAGACGCAGGCAGAAACAGGGCAGATACAGGGTGAGCTACAGGAGGTTGAGCGTGCATCTGGTTTCGAAGTTGAAAAGTCCCAAAATGAGGAGATAGGGGTAAAAGAAGATGATAATAACAATATAATAAATAGAGATATACTATTAGGTATACCAGATACAGGTCAAAATGCACAAGAGTGCATCCACGTATGCTCTCGGGAAACGCCTGCATATGGTCATGACCATCATCAGAGGGACTTCAAGAACGAAGCTATTTTTCGATCAGATGACTTGGAGGACTCTGAGCGGATACAGTGTTTAGGCTTGCGTCTGCCCTGTAGAAGGGCTTCATCTGCTCAGAAAGCGCTCCCCCCACTGATACGAGACATTCTTGTTGCGGCCAAGGGTTCAAGTCTCGCTTTGGATAGCAAAGAGCAACTAGCCGAGGCCGCGGCTCATAAAATCAAACGACTTCATACCGAATGGCGCGATTATGACGTTCTTGGCTTCTACAAAAAGCTGGAGGAGAATGACACGGAAATCCGAGGCTTGGTGGCCGATTTAACGGGTGGCACATAATGATGTGTGGACAACTGCTCGCACGACGAGGATAGAGGATGTGAAATCAGCTGGAAGAGCGTGGTCTACTTATTCAAAGAACTCTAGGTGAAAATGGCCTGCCGATATTATGCCATTGATGGCAAAAAGTTCCCGAGCGTCACCTCGATACTTGACGTTCTTAACAAACCGCAGCTCGTGAATTGGGCAGTGCGGCTCACACGCGATTCTCTTGAACAGGAACTCTTTACCCTTCAACGCGCTAATTCACTTCAAGACCTTAATGCCGGTAGCCTCCTTGCGAAAAGTGCTTCGGAACACAATCGTGTCAAGAACGCCGCTGCGGATCACGGTATAGATATTCACCGCCGTATTGCGGCATATGTTGATGATAAATTTAGTTATATGTCAAAAAACGCTCGAGATCCCGTCATAAAGGCCTTTCGTGCGTGGCAGGATGAAGCTCAGTTTGTGCCCAACGCGAGTGAGAAGCTCGTGATCAGTGGTGAGCACGAATATGCAGGATCTGCAGATCTTATAGGCACTTTGGATGGTAGACTGGCCCTATTGGACATTAAGACCGGACGCGGTGTGTATCCGGAATACAAGCTTCAGTTGGCTGCCTATGCGGTTGCTTGGAGTGAGATGACTGGTCACTTTCCTGAAGTGTGCGCGAATTTGCACGTTAAAAGCGACTTCACCATTACAGAGGCGAACACCTTTACAGGCGCTGAGCTTTTCCCGCTCTTTCGAACCTTCCTGGCAGCGAAGCACCTGTTTGAATGGTTTTCGATGCAACCGACATCGAACCAAAACGTTGCGGTTACAGCGCAACACCGAGGCACATCGTCAAGCAATGCACCCTTCCTAACTGTCTAGACAGAGGTCAAATCGAGCAGCCGATCGCATCACGCGAGGCATTAGATTTCAACAACCTTGTACTCTAACGGCGAACGCGGGAACTGATGAAGGACGAACGGATAAAGGAGGGATCAAAAAGCATGGTAAGTCAGAAGCACCCTTATCTTCGGGTGCCAGTTACTGAAGCAGCGCTCCGACGTGAGAGGCGCGCTAAGCAGAACAATTACCAGTTCTTGCATAGGCTCAGCATGAAAACTGAAGACCGTGAAAGACTGACAATGCAGTTGATTTACCTCGTGAACGACGTAGCGAATGGGATAGCTGAACAGGTGGATTTGCATACGAAAGTCCGTGTAAAAGGCGTTGGAGTCCTTTACGTTGTCCAATGGACGTCGAATATCGAGTCAAGGAACGTGCTCGTCTATGGTGATCCAAAGGATGACCTGGACAAGGGAGACCATGAACTTCGGTGTGCTGGAGCTGCTTTCGGGTTTAATGTTACGCCAGGAAGCAGGTTCTTTTTTAACGGAGATTTATCGGCGCAGGGCCGTGCAGCATCGAGAAACAATTACATCTCGTTCGCTCTCCATGTTGCCGAGGTAGTTGCGGGGTTTGAAGTGAAGCAGGATGTAATAATCGACCGCCTCATTAAAGCCTTTACAGCGCTGAGGCATATGGTAGGTTCGACCTGAAGAGATAGGGTATTGAGAGACGCGGCTCGTGAAGAGGATCTTTCATACGATAAAGAATATAAACTCGTGGAGAGGTCTATATCCCAATCTACGGCAACTTTCTTATGAAAACCCACCTTATCAATATATGAGTCGTCTTATAGTCAAATAAATACGTACAAACGTTCCTCAAAAACTACACACGTATAAGCTGCATCCGGGAACTTAAGCAACTAACGGAGCTTTATTCGCTCCCTTTTTTGATTCGAGACGATAATAGCTACCAAATTTTTTCTAAAGTCGTTTTTTTGGCGGAAAAATGCATCAAAATGACAAAAAACGGCAGCTTAAGCGTTGCGTTTAAAGCAGTATCTGCAGCGTCACCATGCTATGCGACAATCTTCTCCTGACCGTATTATCTATCCTTATAGGGAAATCGTAACGTTGTTTTGTCTGGTCGTCATAGGTTAATGTCTTGAGCTGAGCATTTTGAGGCACTTCAAAGACAACGGCTCCTGACACCTTGTCTCCGGCTGTGAATTTGATACCTCCCTGAACGAATTTATTTCGGAGCCAGGGAAGTAAACTGCATCATAAACGTTGCTGTTAGTATCCCGTAATACAAATTGTAGGGGCGCATAGTCAAATCCTTATCTTCTAACCTCCTTTTATGATTTTTAAAACCTCTTTGGCCAGCTAGAGCAAACTAACTGTTAAATCGAAAAAAGAAATAACTAGCTAGGGGCTACGGAACGGGCAAAAGGAGCACGTTATGCTATCTTAGCTCTGGCTCGCGTAAAAAGTGGGAGAGAGCTGCGCCACTCCATTAAACCAAATCTCATTTCACTTGCGGGAACGTGCACGATGCTGCTGATCTATCCAGCGCGTCACGCCTCACTCTTCTTTCTCACAAAATTCCTTGCAGAGACCGCATCCTTCAACTCCTTACAGAGATCGTATCCTTTTGGCGTAAGCCGCAAGAGGCAGTCCTTACTAAGATGCTCTACTAGTTTTTTGTGCTTTTCAAGGGAATCGATGACTCCCCAATCTTCCTCGCTCCTCGGATCTATAATGCCTTGGAAGTAGTTGCTGGTTAGATGTGTAGAGTACGCATTAGTCACCTCGCACAGCTTGCAGAAAATTTTCTTCTCCTGCTCGTCTAATTCGATAGCCGTGTTCTCACCTCCGTTCTTCGTTGTGCTCCTAATGCAACGCCATATGATGAAAATGTAACGGATTTAGGCTGTTTTTTAGAGGGCTTCTGCGTAAAATTGCTCGCGCCCCGACATTCGACGTGATGTCACACGCGACACACTTAAGCTCTATCTATACCCTTTAGGGTACAATCGGGGTGGTGATTCTAAAGTGAAGAAGTCAGTTTTAGCCATTGTTCTCTTAGTCTTTATTGTTGCAGCGTTATTGGTTTATGTTTCTCTCCGCTACCCGAATTATTTGAATGAAACTATTACGCTAGTTTTTTCAGCCGTTCTAGCAGTGGCGACTGTGGTCTACGTTATTCTAACTAATCGGTTAGTATCTGAGACAAGGGAAACTGGAAAAGCTACCGCAGATTATGTTAAGCACACCAAAGATCTTGTTTATCAAACCAAAGATCTAGTAACTGAGACTAGAAAAACGCGAGAGGTTCAGACCGATCCAAAAATACTGGTGGAAGTGCAGCCAAAATACGTACGGCCGCCGGAAGGACAAGATGAGACGATTCTTGAACTATTTAAGAATCCAGAGATGAATCTAGATGAGCCTAGACTGGAATTTGACCTAGTTGTGCGAAATATCGGGCCTGGTCCTGCATATGATATTACACCTGAGATACTCGGAGAAGAATGCGTCGAATTTGACAAACCAGATGAGGATCCGATTACTCATAAGTACGAGAATCCAGCTAATCTAAAGCATATTAAGAAGCGCAGAGATTCATTATCTAAGGGATTGTCGGAGCTCAGAGCCTTTAAGGATGGTATAAGTTATATCGGCCCAAACGACGAAAGATCGTTTTACTTTTGGGATGTGGGTATAAAGGAATACCCGTCAATCAAAGACTTTGTCGCTGATTACACTGTGAAGATTGAGGTTAGATACAACAAATACCCTAAAGAAAAGCGCGACGGATCTGAAATTCCGTTTCATGACACATACTTGATTGATTTTTCATATCTTGTGGAGCGGAGAATACCTTACTTAGTGAGGCGCGGGCCAGGTATTTAGCTGATACATCGCTTAGTGAGGGTGAATATTGGGATTCGCATCGCTTAAATCGAAATCGCGGCCCCTGCGCACCCCTGCACGACTCTTTTAGGGGTCGCACCTTATACTTTTGCATGTGTGACCTTTGAACCAGGCCCGTAGATCAAAGGAAATCGAAAAAAGAAATAATGAGCTAAGAGATAAGGAAAGGCATCTTCATAAATTAGCCACTAAATTGTTGGGGCCGTCACTATACGTTATTGAAGTAAACCCAGTGGTTCCCGTAGGAACTTGAAAAAGAGCGACGCCGTTGACAACTTGGCCGTTTCCGAGTGATATAGCGCCCGTTGGAAATTCACCCTTCTGGTAAATGTATGGGCTGCTCGTATAAGTGCCAGTAGTCGTCGTGAGTGTGAGAATCACAACGTTCGTTGCATACGTACTCGCGCCGCTGTTGGTTAGCGTGCAATAAAAACCTACATACGTGTACCCTTGCGCCGCCGCTTCGGAATAAAAACCGTATGCTAAGTCATTAGCACTTATAGGCACCTGATACGCACTAAAAGACAGGCCGCCTCCTGCCGAGCCGCCTGCCGATGGCGCCGTATTCGTATTTTGCGAACTAGTGCAACCCGATACTAGCAAAGAGGCAACCACGAGCGAAAGAACAAGTATCGCAGTTATCGATTTCAATTGCATACGCGTATGCAAGAAGCGATTGTTGGCTTAACTATTCCTATTCTACACGACACTTTTCATGCCGTCACTCATTGATGTATTGCAGACTCTGGAAACGGGCCCCCTCAGTCAAAGGAAATGAAAAAAGAAATAACTAGCTAGGAGTTACGCAGAGGCTAAAAGAAACACGCTATGCTATCCTAGAGGTGGGGTTCTTGAGCGCTGCCACTTGTGGGTCCTCAACCCGTTGTTAAGTGTCCTACTTGTAGAATCGCGACGGCTGGCCGGTTCCGATCCGAGCGCACCAAGACCGTATTCTTTCCACATTTGTGGTAATTGTTAGCCGTATAGTGCAACCTCGAGCCTGGGATTCTCATAATGTGTCAGTCTTTAGAGCGGAGCCCGCAGTGCCGTTATCTACAATACAAAACATACCTTTTGTTTACTCGGTTTTTAACGGAGCGCGCTACGGCCTTATTCATTTACCAAAATAGTTATTTTGCGCAATGCCGCCTTTATTTCGTTTGTTTGCAATTTGAAGCGATTTAGCCTAACTTAGAAGGCCGCGCGGCCACGAATAAGACGATGCGTGGTCAATTGCGGTAGCGTTATCGCAGAGGAATAAAACATGGTTGAGCAAAAAAAGCAAGGGGGTGAGGTCAAATGAGTGGTCTACCTGGTCCAGATGAAAGAGTGGTAATAGGTGGCACGACCATGACACCCCGGACATACACCAAAGTGTTCTTTGGGATAATTGGGTTTTTGTTTTGGGGTCTGGTCATGTTTGCTCTACTTGGTACAGCCCTTGTATATCCGTATATGTTGCTCTTCGCGCTACTGTGGCTCATTATTGGATACATGGGCTACCGAAGGCTTCGCTACGGCAAGAAGCAGCCAACAAAACAGAGCAACCTAGTAGTTAGCGACCCAGTAGTAGTCCGCAAATCCCACTGCTGGTATTGCGGGGCAGAACAGCCGACCAAAGACGGTAAATTCTGCTATGCTTGTGGTGTAAACCTAACAGGAGAGAAACAATGAGCTAGGAGCTACGGAACGGGTAAAAGGAACACGCGGTGCTATCCTAGCTTCGGGCCTTTAAACGTGGTGTAGCCTATTGCCTCTTTGTATAGTTCCAAAAAGCGTCTCATGATGGACTCTTTTGTAATTCCTTTGATTTCCGCTTCGATTTCCGAAACGGTCATCGAACTTGTCGGTTGTATGAGAATAGATCGATCGTCAATTTGTGCCCCATCTCTTTTGCTAGTAAAACGCTGGAACTGCATGACAGTTATACCCCCACCAGTCACTTGTGCAACGATTCCATAGAATATCTCTTCAGCACCGAGGCTGTCGGATACCGTAATAAAGTGGCCACCAACACTATAAGAGCTCCACGCTCTTTTTCTGAGCTTCTCTAACCCTTGTTTCAGTTCTGTAAAAGCCCCCCCGACTACTGTAGTGAGGAACTCATCAGCAATAGGCATCAGACTTTCATTTCTTTCTTTCTGCGTTTTAAAGAATTTATCTAGCTCTTCAATCCAATCAGCCACGTTTTTTCACCTCGACATTTGCATCTTGCAATGTTTTTAGACGCCTACGAAGGTGTCAGAAGATACGATAAAAGCTCCGATTTAACCATGACAGCGAAAATCGAAAAAAGAAATAATGAGCTAGGAGCTAAGGAGAGGCCCTACGGAACACGTTATAGAACCCTCCGACAATCCCTTGAAACCCAAAGACCATCCCTCGGACAATCCCCCGACAATCCCTTTCATCGCCAAACTATCAACTATCTATGATGATGATTGAAGGCCAATCAAGAGTCAATCAGAAGCAAATATAAGCCTTGAATAGCATATATAAGCAAGCAAGAAGGTTAACCCTTCATCGATGAAGGCACGCAAGGCAAGCAAAACGAGGGTTTGGTCTTACTCGAAGCAGGAGCCAAGAGATAGGCCGCGTTGATAATAAGGAGGGCAAGGGGTGGCTACCGGCAGCTTCAAACTTAGACGTGTCCTCTGCGCCGAGGTAGTATTGCAGAGAGCTTCAGATTATGAGCCAACGTAGCTTTGATTATATATTTCGTCATATAAGTTTTCAACGACTTTTTGCGATTTGGCCTGATATATAAATATATCGCTTATGAAAAATTGGGACAACAAGCTTCACAGATCGAATTCTAAACGTAGATCAAATCTATTCACTACTCGACAACTTGATTGCCCTCATGATTCGCAATGAGGGCATCTTCGACAACTCGCCAAATGTGGCTTCGTTGATCTAGAGTGTCTAAATGCGCTGAAACATTTGGAGGATAGACAATGCATAGCTATCGGCAATATCACGTCTTTGTATCTTCTATTCGTAGAAATCAACCCGCAAGTCCGAGTTAAGATGGGGGGAGAAACGAAGAAACTCGTTAGTTGAAGAGCATCGCCTGAGGGAGGATTCGATAGCACCTCTGCCAAAGATGGAGAGCTACAAATGCAATGTACTCATTGTGGAGCTAACGTAGCAGCAACAGCTAAGTTTTGTAAAAATTGCGGCAAGCTCGTTATCAGAGCAGCTATAAACGCTACCCAAAACATTTGCCCATCGTGCCGTCTGATCAACTCAACAGGTGCCAAATATTGCAAGAACTGCGGAACCCGTCTCGATACACAAAGCGCTTCTTTGACTGAGGTTTCAGCTCCGTCCTACGTTTGTCCAAACTGCGGTGCTGCATTGCAAAAAGAGCCAAAGAGAAAGATTGCTTGTCCCACTTGCAAAAAGCCGATCTATGTCAAGTCCCGCCCTACAGATAGAAAAAAAGTGCTCGTAACGCAAGAACAAGCGGATGAAATAGAAGAAGAATGGACCGTTTTTCAAGAGATTAAAACGTTGAATGACTCAGACAGAGAGCGGTACTGGAAAATACGCGCGAAAATGGTGGATAGAGACGGAAAAGAATCTCAAAAAAAATTGCATGCGGCACTTCATGACATACGGAGGGGCTCGTCTAACAAGCAAGCACTTGAATGTATTAGAACAGGGAATTTCGGAATGTGGCGCAACACGCGCTTAGACATGGCGTTTCTTTTGAAAGAGGAGGGCAAAGTCAGGGCCGCGCTCGAGACGTTCCTTGAGGTATGTTACGTCGATTTGAATGGTCCTCAAAACAACGCGGCATTACGAGCAGAACTGGGCAAAAAATTTCCGCGTTTTGATCCGAGCGACAGCTTAAAAGCACCGGGGATTATTTTTGAGACTGCGGCGCTCATAAAACAATTAGCTTTGACGAAAAATGATGTGAAAACCATATTCTTCGAGCATAACAAAAAATACGTCAGCGGTTTGAGGCTACCTCTTTCTTTAGATGAAGCATGGCTGAAGTTATACCCAGAACTTTCGTACGAGACAGTTGCATAACAGACCGCACAAATGATAACTCAAATTTCGCAGCGCTTGGTTATAGCGTCCAGCACTGACGTCTGCTGGTTTAGTTTTGCGCCTAAGCATGCGTCTAAGTTTTCGTAGGCCTTTTCAGGAAGGTGAAGATTTGATGCCCCCTCGATTTTGCCGATTCTGCGGCAAACAGACCAGAGCGGACGCCAGGTTTTGCATCGAGTGCGGGAGCCCTCTTGCCAGTGGGGTAGAAGAAAATGAACGGACCACAAAAACTAGAACCAAAGTCACGGCAGGTTCCGTTTGGACTAGCACCAGAATTGCTCAAAGCGCATCAGATCCTCAAAACGAAATCGTGCGTAACAAGGGGCACTCCCCCGGACCGTTCTATGTGAGCCAATATCCGGCGAGAGTGCCTGAGTGGAATACTTACTTTCCTGATCTCCGGCAGGCGACAAAACAGCAACGGGAATTCTACGAGTTTTGGAGAAACAATCTTGAAAGAGGTCTTACTTTTGATATTGAAGGGATATTGAAGGGAATCTTAGCTACATCTTTGTTTACCTTTACGCTGCAATTCGGCGTTTCATAGAGGATGTGGATGTCGAACAACTCTTGAAGAGCTTCGACAGAATAAAGCGAGACTACAGCTGTTATGAGAAAGTCGCCCCCTATTTAGATAATTGGACTGTCGACGCTTTGCTTTACGTGCACGAGTACGACAAAGCGTGGGATCTCTTAAAAAAAATGGCTCGTTTCCAACCCTCTGACGTACTGAATGTAAGAGCAAGATGCACCGACACAACGATAGATGGGCACGATCTTTTGCGAATCCTTGGGGTCAACAGCTTAACGCCGTTTGCGCAGGAGCATCAAGACTCCATTGCCGAAATAGCGACACTCTTCCTGAAAGATTTCCACAAAGAATACGGAAAGAATTTTGTTGAATATTTCTGCAGTCAGTTTAGCTTGCGGGCCTTAACCGAGACAGATATCGCCAAACTCAAAGGCTTTTTTCCGAACAACAAGCACTTCCGTAATTTGGTCAAAGCTTCGCAAAATCAAAAGGAATTCCTCGAGAATATGTCCTACCAACGCTCTCTCTTTAGCGGCGTTCCATTAGTGACTGCAACTTCGCACCTTGGGCCTGAAGGGCTTCATCTTCCTTATATCGTTGTGGATGCCTTGAAAAACGAGGGAAAAAGGATAATGCGGGAGTGTGAGAATACGTTCCGTGAGGAAAGCAATATCCCAAAGATAGGTGAAGGGTGGGTAAGCGAGACACAGCTGTTTTACAAACTGCGCGACGAGTTCCCGGATGAGACTGTTGTGCATCACGGGCGGCTTTCCTGGCTCTCCCGGCAGCACTTGGATATTTATTTTCCGCTAAAGAATATCGGCTGCGAATATCAGGGGGCTCAGCATGACAATCCTGTTGATTATTTTGGGGGCGAAGAGTCATTCAAAAAAGTGCAGGAACTAGATGCTCGTAAAAAGAGGTTATGCAAAAAGCACGGCTGTGAGCTGATATATGTATATGAGGGTTACGATTTTGAAACAGTGCGACTCGCGCTTGAAGATAAGCTTAGGAGTGGGATGCTACAATAACAGGATCTTAACACTAAATGGTTTTTGGTTTTTGCAATGAGGAAGGACTGCGCCAGCTAACTCATTCAGGACTTACAGATCCAAAATAAATCAACGCATTGAAGCATTTTGAAAAGCAGCAAGGTGCTTGTTGCTTTATGGAAGAGCCTTGACGTGATTCCCGGCGATTTGAGGCAGACCGGCTCAATAACGCAAACAAGTTAAACCAAGAGCGCACAGTTGTGTCCTGGCCATGCTTCAAGGAATAGAAACGCGACCACTCGCCAAACACGCAGATGAGCGAGGGTTTTTTACGGAATTAGTCCGGCAAGATTGGATCGCTGATGATTCCCTGCAGCAATGCAATTTTTCCATCACGTACCCAGGTGTCGTCAGAGCTTGGCACAAGCACATTAGGGGACAGACGGACTACTTCGTCGTTTTGCGCGGGGCGATTAAGCTATGTGCGTATGATGATGCGACCGCAGAACTTAATGAAATCATTCTCACGAGCGACGTCTCGCAGTCAGCACGGATTCCCGGACATTACTGGCACGGATTTAGGGTTCTTGGTGAACAACGAGCATATTTAGTTTACTTCGTTAACAAGCTCTACGAGTACACGACGCCTGACGAGGAGCGGCGTCCGTGGAATGATCTCACAATCTGCCCCTCTAATATAAATGGCGAGATGCAGGACGTCCGTTGCGGGAAACCGTGGGACTGGATGCATACCCGCTTCAAATAGCGCAAAGAACGCAGTGGTGCTCTGGACCGAAACAAGAAAGGTAAAAACGAGGTTAGGAGGTTTGAATGACTGAATTGCCTATTGCTCCTGTTGATAGGATTATAAGAAAAGCGGGCGCTGAACGTGTAAGCCAAGAGGCAGCGGAAGCCCTTGCCAATGTTATGGAAAACTATGTGATTGATCTCACCGAGAGGGCTTTAAAACTGGCACAGCACGCGGGGAGAAAAACCATTCGTGTCGATGACGTCCGCTTGGCCGCATCGCGAAGCTAAGATGGATCTTTCGGACTTTCAGAGGGAAATACAAGAGAGGTACGGCGAGATCGATAGAGCATCTGGTTCATTTTTCCTTCTTTCGGTTCTCTTGGAGGAATGCGGCGAGCTTGCGACCGCGATTCGACGCCAGGAAGCAGCCGTGGCCGAAGAGGTCGCAGACGTGGTTTTTTGTGCCCTCTCAATCGCCAATCTTCTCGAGGTCGACGTCGACCATTTGCTGCAGGAAAAGTATCTGCGGAGAGGATTTGACGAAGTTACGCGAAGCTGGACCGACTTTCAGACGTGAAACAGGCGTGGCAGAATCTCGCGCACGCGCCCTGCCGAAACTCGAGCAATAGTCAGCGGTTATTCGCACGCTCCGTTGAAGCGACACGGCGCACCACAGCGGTTTCTACTCGGGGTTCAGCACCCATCGAAGTGACTTATCAGGGAATACCCGTTGCCAGGCAAGACTACTTAGCTCCTCGTCACTCACTTCGCGTGTCAGCAATTCGGCTTCATACCGTTTTAGTTCCTCTTGGTTTGCGTTTGTCGTCGGGTGTCGGTGTGCAGCGGTGCAACCCGCAGAATCGCCGGCCGTTGATAGACGATACGTCCCTATGCGTCGCGCCAGCTTGATGTTTTCCGTCTTGTCGAGACCTATTAGTGGGCGGTAGACGGGAACATTTGCGGCCTCGTCGATTGCAAAGAGATTCTGAGTGGTCTGGCTTGCGACCTGTCCGATGCTCTCTCCAGTCACGATTCCGTGCGCGTTCTCTTCTTTTGCGATTGATGCGGCGATCCGGTACATCATGCGCTTGCAAAGTACACAGGTCATTCGCGGGGCCAGCTTTTTGAATTCTCTCAAACTGGCTCCGTGATGCACTACTGCGAAATCCAGCGGACGTCCCGCCCACACGGCGAGAGCTCTGACGACGGCCTCTGCCCGCTGCCTCCCGGTGTCACCAAGATATGGCTCACAGTCAAAAAACACTGGAACGATCGTGCAGCCGCGCTTCATCATAAGCCATGCCGCGACTGGCGAGTCGATTCCTCCGGAGACGAGAGCAATCACTTTTCCTTGGGTTCCCAAAGGCAGACCTCCGACCCCCGCGACGACTTCAGTGTAGAGATACGCGCAGCTCGCTCGCACTTCAATAAACAACTGGACGTCTGGTTTTGATAATCGCACGGGCGCACCAGTTGCTTTTTCAATTGCACGTCCGACAACTTCGCCGATGTCTTTGCTTGAGTAGTCGTGCGTTCCCGTCCGACGTGCTCGAATGCCAAAGGATTTTCCCTCGGTAAGCAACGGTGAAACAATTCGCACGGCAGCTGACTGCATGGCATCCAGAGTTGCTACGCTTGTTTGGACAGGGCTGGTTGAAACGACTCCAAAAACGCTTGCAACTGCCGCAGCTGCTGCCGAATCACGTGTCTTGACAAAGATGCGGCCGAAATCCCTGACAACGGCATCATATGAGATTGCGCAAAAGCGGAGCATTCTCTCTATATTCTTTACGAGCGTGCGCTCGTATCGACTCCTGACTCTGTCGCTCTTGATTCCGATCTCGCCGTAGCGGACGAGGATCGCATCGAGTTTCTGTATCTCGTCAGCTTCATTCGTCATGATCTATCCGCTAGCACTCCGGTCTTTTCTCGTTGTTCGCGTTTTTGCAACTCTCTATGACGCTTATTCCTGATAAAAGGTAACAACAGGCTAACAGTTGTACGAAGAGCCTCTATTAGCAACCACCCCGAGATCTGGAGCTGCGGCCGACATGGAAGTGTCTGCGACGCTGATGTAAAGCATTTATATACGTCTAAACATAGTAAGCTTGGCCGCCGTGGCTAAGCTCGGCATAGCGGCTGATTCGTATTTGAGCACTGCTCAAAGAATTATCAGCAGATCGAGGGTTCAAATCCCTCCGGCGGCTTGCCCAAGGTGCTACTTTTTGCCAAGATTTTGGCGCGTCCTTTTTGGATGGCAGTCTTATTCGAGAAGGACGAGATTTAGAATCTATATTATTAGGTGTGACAATACATAAGGTTTATCATCCATAAAGGCAATCCGAAAAACGATGGCTGAGGAGACGAAGCGTCAGAGTATGAAGGAAGACATAATCGAGCAAATAGAGAAGCTCGACGTCTT
>Ga0326727_10010948_pt1 | contig 21347 bp, 17 predicted proteins | sample MB2enrmetagenome_FD_207643 | JGI IMG/M metagenome (GOLD analysis project Ga0326727, IMG submission 207643) | Lab enriched peat soil microbial communities from McLean, Ithaca, NY, United States - MB29MY | ecosystem: Environmental > Terrestrial > Soil > Wetlands > Peat | place: USA: New York...
AGGGATGCTTCGTCACGTCCTTGACACGCTCTCCATGGATGTAGACCGCCCGCCCGTCGCGCAGACTGTTCATATACTGCTCAGCGTTCCTCAAGCCCATCGATTCCTCCTTTTTCTGCGAGCCCTTGTTTAGGCGGGCAGCTTATTCTTCTACTTTGCCCCTGAGGGAATGTAGCGCAGCTCCCCCTTGATCACCTTGCCTGCGGGGTTTCTCGGCAGGCTCTCCATGAACTCCACGTACCTGGGGACCTTGAAATCGGCGAGACGGTCGGCACAGAAATGTATGATCTCCTCACCGCTTACTTCCTCTTCAAGCCTGGGAACGATAACCGCTTTCACCACCTCCCCGAGCATCGTGTCGGGCGCAGCCACCACGGCCACTTCCAGCACCTTTGGGTGGTCGGATATAACGTTCTCCACCTCGCGGGAATATATCTTTTCTCCTCCCCTGTTGATCATGTCCTTCTTCCTGTCCAAGAGATAGATGAGGTCCCGCTCGTCCATCCTGCCGAGGTCGCCGCTGCGAAACCACCCGTCCGTGATCGCGGCTGCCGTCGCCTCCGGGTTCTTCCAGTACCCCCTCGAATTTTTTGCGCTCTTGAAGGCGATCTCGCCCACCTCGCCCTTGGGCAACTGCCGGCCATTGTCGTCGAGGATGCAGACGTCCACAATGGGGAGCATCCTGCCGACGCACGTGATCTCTTTACCCACCTCGTCGAAAGGGACTACCGTATCGAAACCGACGGTCTCCGTCATGCCGTAGCCCATGGAAAGCGTGAGGTTGGGCAGCTTGCTCCTGATGCGCTTGATCTGCTCCTCGGTTGCCGCCGAGCCGCCTGGTACGGAGATCCTGAAGGAGCTGAAATCGTATCGGTCGAAATCGGGGTGGTTTATCATCAGCCAGAGCACCGTGATCACGCCCTTGAAGCACGTGACCCTCTCCTTCGCCACCACCTCCAGGAACTCCTTCACCTTGAAAGTGCGCAAAAAGACGGTGGCGGCCCCGACAAGAAGGGCGGGGATAACGACGAGACCGAGGCCCGTTGCGTGAAAAAGGGGTACGCAGCAGATGACCCTGTCGTCCATGGTATAGCTTAGAAAATCGGAAACCTGCATCGCGCTGAGGGCGAAACCGAGGTGGTGGAGCATGGCGCCTTTCGGCTTCCCTGTCGTGCCCGAGGTATAGAGTATGGTCGCCGTGTCCGTCTCCGACAGGGCTGGCCTCTCGAAGGTGTCTCTCGCCGTATTGGTCAATGTCGAAAAGGGGATCGTCCCGGCCGGGGGATTGGACCCATTGTAGTATACCTTCTCGACGGTCTTCAGCCGGTCCCTCACGGAGTCGAAATGGACCCAGTTTTCTTCGTCCAGGATGAGCATTCTGCTCTCCGAATGGTCTATTTCATACGCCATCTCCTCGCCCTTGAAGCGGGTGTTCAGCGGCACGGCGATGGCGCCGAGCTTCATGAGCGCGAAAAAGCTGACCATGAACTCTATCCCGATGCCGAGAAGCAACGCGATACGGTCTCCCTTCCTTACGCCGCTCTCCTGTAGCCCCGCGGCGATCCTGTTCGCCATGTCGTCGAATTGGCGGAAGGTGAGCCTCACATCACCCGCGATGAAGCCCTCCCTGTCCGGGTATCTCCTCGCCGTCCCTTCCAAAAGGTCCACTAGGTTGGCGGGCCTGTCCTTGAAAACCCTCAGCCTCAAACCGGGCCACTCCCGCCATTCTTCCTCCACGATCTCGTAGCCACTGTTGCTCGCATACCGTTCCATGACAACCCCCCGCAAGGAATTTATCTCCGTTCACGATGCGCTCCGGCGCCCCTCTTCAGCGGCCCTTTGCGCCTGCTTTCCCCTGGCCTTCCACGCCTCCTCGATCTCTCTCAGCGTATCGGCGTCCTCGATGGTGGAAGGGACCGTATAAGGCTGCCTGTCGGTTATCTTCCGCAAGATCCCCCGAAGTATCTTCCCGGACCGGGTCTTCGGCAGCCTAGGCACTACCATCGCGTCCTTAAAGCAGGCAATGGCGCCTATCTGGTCCCTCACCATGGCCGCGAGCTCCCGGACGACCGCCTCTTCAGGCTTCGTGACGCCCGCTTTCAGGACGACGAACCCCATGGGTAGCTGTCCCTTCACGTCATCCTCCATCCCCACTACCGCGCATTCGGCCACGTCCGGGTGCCGGGCGACGACCTCTTCCATGGCCCCCGTCGAGAGCCGGTGGCCCGCCACATTGATCACATCGTCGACGCGGCCCATGACGTAGATGTATCCGTCGCTGTCAAAATAGCCTCCGTCCCCGGTAAAATAATAGCCGGGGAACACGTCCAGGTACGACTCCTTGAATCTCTCGTCATTTTTCCACAGGGTGGTCAATGTCCCGGGCGGCAGGGGGAGGCGGATGGCCATAATCCCCTCTTTGCCCGCGGGCAGCGCGTGGCCCTTTTCGTCCAGCACTTCGACCCTGTAGCCGGGGACCGGCTTCGTGGCCGAGCCCGCCTTTACGGGCAGCTTTTCGACGCCCATGCAGTTCCCTGTAATGGCCCAGCCCGTTTCCGTCTGCCACCAATGGTCGATCACCGGTTTCTTGAGCAGGCGGCTCGCCCAGTAATAGGTATCGGGGTCAAGCCGCTCGCCGGCGAGGAAAAGGTACTTCAGGCTGGAAAGGTCGTATTTGGCGCAATACGCGCCCCCCGGATCTTCCTTCTTGATCGCCCTCAGGGCCGTCGGCGCCGTGAACAGCACATTTACGTCATGCTCCGAGACGACCCGCCAGAAAGCCCCGGCGTCGGGCGTGCCCACAGGCTTGCCTTCGTAGAGGACGGACGTGCACCCCGCGAGAAGTGGGCCGTATACGATGTAGGAGTGGCCCACCACCCAGCCGATATCGGACGCGGCCCAGTAGACCTGTCCCTCGTCCACGCCGTAGATGTGCTTCATGCTCCAGCATAGGGCTACGGCGTGGCCGCCGTTGTCCCGCACAACACCCTTGGGTATGCCCGTTGTCCCCGACGTGTAGAGTATATAGAGGGGGTCTGTCGAATCGAGGGGGACGCAGTTCGCGGGCTGCGTCTTCTCCATCGACTGCTCCCAGTCGAAATCCCTGCCCGCTGTCAACGGGGCGAGGGATTGACTCCTCTGGTAGATGATGCAGGTCGTGACGGGATGGCGCGCCAGCACAAGGGCCCTATCGAGGAGCGGCTTATATTCGATTACTTTCTTCCCCTCGATGCCGCACGATGCGGAGATGACGAGCTTCGGCCGTGCGTCGTCGATGCGGACGGCGAGCTCGCGGGGCGCGAACCCCCCAAAAACAACTGAATGGACGGCCCCGATCCGGGCGCAGGCGAGCATGGCGACAAGGGCCTCCGGGATCATGGGCATGTAGATGACGACAGTCTCTCCTTTTCGGACTCCTCGCTCGGTGAGGACGCCCGCGAACCTCGAGACGGACTCCAAAAGCTCCCCATAGGTGATCCTGCGCACCGTCCCGGTAACAGGACTGTCATAGATGATGGCGGTCCGGTCGCCTTTCCCGGCCTCCACATGGCGGTCGACGCAGTTGTAGCAGGTATTCAGCTCCCCGCCCGCAAACCATTTATAGAAAGGCTGGAGCGACTCATTCAGGACTCTCGCAGGCGGCCTGTACCATGCGACCCCCTCTGATGCTTTATTCCAGAAACGCGCCGGATGATCGATCGATTCGGCATAGGCAGCTTCATATGTTTCATTCATGGCATTCTCCTGAAGCTTTGCGTGTTATCCGCATACCTGCCGCCTCTCTCACGGCCCGGCCCATGCCCGCTCGATCCCCCGCGACTCCTCACAGACCCCTACTTAGCGAAATACGCGGGGAGGAAAAGCACGATCTGAGGAAACAGGAAGACGAGAAGGACGCAGAGGACGAGGGAGATAAGAAAAGGGTAGACGCCCTTGTAGATGGTGCTCATCGGCACCTTCGTAATATTCTTTACGATGAAGACGCATATGGCGACGGGGGGGATCACGCTCCCGATCATGATCGTAAGGCAGAGCACGACGCACGCCCACTTTGGGTCGTATCCCAGCTTCAGAATCGTGGGGAAGAAGACGGGGGTCGCGAGGATCAGGAAAGCCAGGTCGTCGATAAAGGAGCCGCCTAAAAGATAGACCAGGCAGATGAGCACTATGATGAGGCTCCGGTGGATGGGCAGCTGGCCGATCCAATCCGACATTATTTGCGGCGTGTTCGTGATCGAGAGCCATCGGCCGAGGATCACGGAGCCCGCGATGAGCATGATCACCATGCATGAGGTGCGGAGCGATTCGATGACCGATTTCTTGAACCGTTCCGCGGTCAACTGCCCTTTGAGCAGCCCCAGGAGTATCACCGATAAGGCCCCCACGCTGCCTGCTTCCGTCGGGGTAAAAAACCCGTACATGAGACCGGCGAGGACGATGAAAAAGATGACGAGCGGGGCAAGTATGCCTTTTAAGGAAAAGAGGATTTCTTTCAGAGGGTATCTCTCACTCCTCGGTCCCAGGGACGGATTGATCCTGCACCAGCCGATGATCACGCACGCGAAGAGGAAGCTCAGCAATAGCGCCGGAAAGAGGGAAGCCAAAAACAGGGGCCCGATGGGCTGCTCCGTAATGAGACCGAAAATGATCAGGACCACGCTCGGCGGCATGAGGATGCCCAGCGTGCCGAGAACGGCAGTCACGCCAGTCGAGAGCTTCCTGTCGTAGCCGTACTTATCCATCTGGGGGATGGCGACCGAGCTGAAGGTGGCTACCGTCGCAGTGGTGGAGCCGCAGACCGTCTTGAAGGCGGTCGCGGCGACCACCGTCGCGAGGGCGAGCCCCCCGGAAACGTATCCTATCATCTTATGCGCAGCGTCGTAGATGTCTTCTGCCACGCCGGCGTTGAAAGCCACCTGCCCCATAAGGACGAAGAGGGGTACGACCGTAAAGCCATAAGAGGAAAAAGTGCCGAGCAGGTCCTTCGCCAGCATGTTCTCCGCGCCACCCAGGGAGGCAAGCAGCGAAAAGCCTATAATGCCCATTATGGCCATGCCGTAGGCGAGCTCTATCCCGGTCAGGAAGAGGAGAAGCAATGCAATGAGGATAATGGGGAGGGAAACGAGCTCGGTCATCTGCGGCCTCCTGAGGAGACGATCTCCATTACCTTCGATGCGTGCACGAGACACTCGGCCAAGCAGCAGATCGTCAGCACACCGGGAGGTATGTAGAGCGGAATGCTGAGGAGGAGCGATGTTTCTCCCGTCTTCACCGCGGTCCTCGCCACGTCGAAGAGGCTCCAGGCCAGGAACAGGAAGAGAAGGACGTTGAGGATGCGCGTGAAGACAAGGAGTCCGTTCCCTTTTGCGGGAGATATTTTCTCTATCAGGATATCGACGAAGGTGTGGGTCCTCTCTATGCTCGTCCGGGGCATTGCGCAGCCGACCACTATGACCGCCCCGAACGTGATCATGTCGTAGGAACCGAAAACAGGATGTCCGACGTAACGCAGGACCACATCGCATACGGTAACGAGCATCATCAGGACCAGGACCACGCCCCCGATAACATCCATCCCCTTGGACAACTGCATGGCGGCGACGCTGATTTTTTTCATCCTCCCCTTCTCTCCCCTGCTCGTGCTACCTGTCGTTCTTCTTGAGATAGTCCCTTACCCAGTTCAGGGCTTCTTCTCCCGGCACCCCCTTCTCCTTGGTCATCTTCACGTAATCGTCGAATATGGGCTTCATTTTTTCACCCCACCGCGCATCCTCCTGCGGGGAGAGCGGTATGAACGTGTGTCCCGTCGCCTTCAGCTTTTCGATGGAGTCCGCGTCCACCGCGGCCCACATCTTCGCCGCCTTATCGATATATCTCTCGTCCATGGCGTCGATGATCTTCTGTGCGTCCGGGGGAATCGACTGCCACTTTTCTTTGTTCATGACCCAGAAGAAGCCGGCGGTGTAAACAATGCTCGTAGCGAGGGTGTGGTACTTGCAAAGAGCGTCCAGCTTGAACTGGATAAGGCCGTCGTAAGCGGTCGTGATGCCGTCACAGATGCCCTTCGAGATGGCCTCGTACGCCTCGGAGATGGGGAGACCGACCGGCGTCCCTCCGAGGGCCTTTACCATGTTCGCGGTAAAGGCGTTCGAGCGTATTCTCACTCCCCTCATATCCTCGAGGGTCCTTATCGGTTTCCTCGTGTGGAACCTGCCCTGGGCCATACCCTCGAGCCAGAGCACTTTTACGTCATCCAGCTCTTTAGGCTTGAATCTCTTGTTAAAATCGTTGATCAGGTGCGTCGCGACCGCCGTGGTCTTTAGACCGTGGGGCAGGTCAACGCACTCCATCATCGGGAAGCGGCCCTTCGAGTAAGAGAAATTCGAGTTGCCTATGTCGGCAACCCCTTTCGTGACGCCTTCGTACGTCTCAAAAGGCCCGACGAGGGTCGCTGAGGGATAGATCGTGATCTTGACCCTTCCGCCCGTCTTCTCTTCGACCTCCTTTGCCCATTCCTTCACCAGCATGACCTGGGGTGAGCTGGGTGTCTGGTAAGTCGCGGCCCTCAGGATTACGACCTTGTCCGCGGCGAAGGCGCTGGCGGCGATCAGGCACGCCAAGAACGGAAAAACACACAAAACGGTTTTATTGACGGACCATCCTTTCATGCTACCCCCCTTGCTTCGGATTTATCGGCGTTCATACAACATTATGCACGGGTTCTCAGCCGAAACCAAGAAAATATTCTCTTTCGCGTCATTCCCCCTTATAGACGGGAGGCCTTTTCTCCAAAAAGGCCCTCACCCCTTCGATCTTGTCCTTAGTGCCGCAGAGCCTGTCGAAGATCGCCAGGTCCCTCTTGCGCGCCTCGGAGAAGGACTGCTCCATACCCGCCCGGAGCGCCTCTTTTATCGCCTGATAGGCGAGGGGCGCTTTCGAGGCGAGGACGGCGCCCATCTCGGCAGCTTGTCCAAGCAACTCCCTTTCGGGAACGACCCGGTCGACGAGACCTATCTCGAGGGCGCGGGCCGCGCTGACGGGCTCTCCCGAGTAGAGCAGCCACTTGGCGTGGCGAAGCCCGACCAGCTTCGGAAGGAGCTGAACCGCGCCCGCGCCCGGTATAACAGCAAGGTTCACCTCCGGGACGCCCAGTTTCGCCTTTTCGCTGGCGACGCGAAAATCGCAGTGCAGGGCGAGCTCCAGCCCGCCGCCGAGGGCGTACCCGTTTATCGCCGCAATGGTCGGCTTCGGTGCGTCGAGGACCCTGTAGAGCACCTCGTTTACCCTGGTGAGCGCCCTCATGACGCCCTCCCGGTCCAGGATCGCCATCTCCTTGAGGTCCGCCCCGGAAGCGAACATCCGGTCGCCCGCACCCGTTATCACGATGCATCGCACCTCGGGCCTCGCCAGGGCATCCCCGACGGCATCGTCCAACGCCTCCGTCATAGCGCTCGAGAGGCAATGGGCCGGGGGGTTGTCAAGGGTCAGAAAAGCTAAGTTATTCCTCACGTCGATCCTGACAAGGCTGTCGGCCATGGATCACCTCACTTCTTTGGCAATACGGCGCATCCCGTCCTCGGTCCGGTCTTGGAAGATCTCCCCGGACCTTTCATTTCTTCTGCCCCTCTGAGCCGTAGTCGTAGAAACCCTTGCCCGTCTTCTGCCCGAGCTTCCCCTCTCGGATCAGGTCCGCCATGAGCGGAGACGCCCTGAACCTCTCCTGCCCGTAAGCCTCACCCAGCGAGCTGACGGAATGGTAGACGACATCGACGCCGGACATGTCCGCCAACTGGAAAGGCCCCATGGGGTGGTTGAAGCCGAGTCTCATCGCCTTGTCTATATCCTCGAAGGAGGCGATGCCGTCCTCGTAAATCCTCATACACTCGCTGATGAGCGCCGAGATGGCCCGGCTCGTGATGAAACCGGCGCAGTCTTTGCAGACGACCGTCTCTTTGCCTATCCGGCGGCAGAGATCGATGGTGGTCTCGACCGTACCGAGAGACGTCGACGGAGCGACGACCACCTCGATGAGCCGCATCACCACAGGGGGGAAAAACCAATGCGTGCCTATGACCTGTGCGGCCCGTCGCGTCGCGAGCGCGAGAGAGGCAATGCTCAGTTCTGACGTGTTCGACGCGATGATGGCCGATGCCTTCGCGGCCTCGTCCACCTGGGAGAGCACCTTTTTCTTGAGGTCGAGTATCTCGGGGACGGCCTCGATCACATAGTCCGCATCGCGCACGCCGTTTTCGAGCTCTGTCGTGAACGTTATCTTTCCGAGCGTGGCTTGTGCCGCCGCTTCATCGATCCGGCCTTTTTCCACCGACCTGCGGAGCTGCCCGGAGACGGTGCGTTTCGATTTTTCGATTATGTCGTCGGAAATATCGATCACCGAGACCGCGTACCCGCCCGCTGCGACAACCTGAGAGATACCCGTTCCCATAAGACCTGCGCCCACTATGGCCACACGCTTCACTTCCATTGGTTTATCCCCCGTTCACCTTATTTTTTGTTTCACTCCATGTCGCAAGGCAGGGCGAAAAAAGCGCACGCGCCGTCTCACTCTCTCTCCAAAAGGATCCCGCTTCCCACCCCGCCTCCTGCGCAGAGGGAGGAGATGCCGAGGCTGAGACCCCGCCTCTCCATCTCGTGGATAAGCGTCACGAGAAGCCTGCAGCCCGTGCAGCCGACCGGGTGGCCCAGGGAGATGCCGCTGCCGTTCACGTTCGTGATCTCCCTTCTGAGGCCCAGCTCCTTTTCCGTCGCCAGGTAGTACGAGGCAAAGGCCTCGTTTATCTCGAAGAGCTCTATGTCCTCAAGGGAGAGCCGCGTCATGTCCAGTATTTTCTTGATGGCGGGCACAGGGGCGATGCCGACGAAGAAAGGGTCGACGGCGACGGAGCTGCACGCCCTGATCGTCGCCATAGGTCTCATTCCCAGCTCGGCCGCCTTTTCCGCGCTCATGAGGATAACGGCCGCAGCGCCGTCATTGAGGGACGACGCGTTTCCCGCGGTGACCGAGCCGCCCTCCTTGAATGCGGCCGGAAGGCGGCCCAGTTGCTCCATGCTCGTATTCTGCCTGGGATGCTCGTCAACCGCCACTTCCATTGTCCGCCCTTTACCGGCGCTCACCTGCACGGGCACGATCTCCCTCGTGAACTTGCCTTCCTTTATGGCGGCAACGGCCCTCTGATGGCTGGAGACGGCTAGCCTATCCTGCTCCTCCCTGCTTATCCCGTACTTCTCGGCGAGCCTCTCGGCTGCCAGGCCCACGCCTCCCCCCACCGGGTATTCCTGCATACCCGTCCAGATCAAGTCCTCCATCTTCCCGTGCTGGAGCCGCTGCCCCCACCGCGCCGTGGAAAGGATGTAGGGCGCGTTGCTCATCGACTCGACGCCTCCGGCCAGCACCACGTCCGCCTGGCCCATGGCGATGGCGTTGTGGCCGAGCACCACGGCGTGAGCAGCGGAGGCGCACGAGCAGTCCACCTTGAAGGCGTGTATGTTGTAGGGAAGGCCCATGAGGAGCAGCGATATGCGGGCGATGTTCTGCTCAATGGGGGCAAAGCAGTTGCCGCACACGACCTGATCGAGGCTCTCTCCGTCGATGCCGGCCCTCTTGATGCTTTCCCTCATGGCAGCGATAAAGAGGTCTACGGGCTTCACGGACTTCAATGAGCCCCCGAAATCGCCGATGGGCGTTCGCGCCGCGCTGACGATCACCACTTTTCTCATGCTTCCTCCGTTCCTTATTGGATGACGCCCTCTTTATAGAAAAGGGCGATTTCGTCCGGCGAATAGCCCAGACGGCCGAGGATCTCGCGCGTGTGCTCTCCGAGAAGGGGGGCGGGCCGGGCGAGGGCTCCGGGAGAGGCCGATAACTTTATGGCCACGCCCAGCTGGTTGATCCTTCCCTCCGTCGGATGATCGATCTCCGTGACCATGCGCCGGGACAGCACCTGGGGGTGCGTGACGGCCTTGTCCAGGGAGAGCACCGGCTCACAGGGGAAGTTTTCGTCTTTCGTGAGCCTGACCCACTCGTCCTGTGTCTTGTTCCTGAACACACGGGCGATCTCCCCTATCATCGCTGACTGCGGCGCGGGGTCGCTGAACTGGCGTGCTATCAGCTCCTCTTTATTCACGAGACGGCAGAAGGCCGCCCAGAAATGGGGCTCCACCGATCCTAGGCTCATGAAGAGGCCGTCTTTCGTTTCATACACGTTGTAACAGGCATAGCCTCCGTTCAAAAGTTCCCTGCCCCTTCCCGGCGGGACGCCCGTTGCGAGATAGTCCCCGAAATAGACGGAAAGGGCGAGGAGGGTAGCGTCCATCATCGCCACGTCCACAAACTGTCCCTTTCCTGTGCGTTCCCTCTCATGAAGGGCGAGCAGTATGCCTACGACGGACAGAAGCGAGCCTGTGATGTCGCCGATCTGGGAAGCGGGCACGATGGGGTTGGCCCCGCCGGCGCCCATGATGTCGAGCAGGCCCGTCAAAGCCAGATAATTGATGTCATGGTTGGGTCGCTCGCGCCACGGGCCGTCCTGTCCGAACCCGCTCAGGGAGCAGTAGATGATGCGGGGGTTGATGCTTTCTATATCTTTGTAACCGATGCCGAGCCTGTCGACGACACCCGGTCGGAAGGTCTCGAGGATGATATCGGCACCGGCTGCGAGGCGCAGGAAGATTCGCCTCCCCTTTTCCTCTTTGAGGTTGAGGCATATGCTCTTTTTGTTCGTATTCAAGACGAGGAACGGGCCCGGCTCCGAACGGACCCTCGGGCCCACAAGCCTGCCCAGCTCGCCTCCCGGTCCCTCCACCTTGATGACCTCAGCCCCGAAGTCACCGAGGATACGGGTGGCCAAAGGTCCGGGCAGGAGACCCGTGAGATCGATCACCGTTATACCTTGGAGCACCATGCGTGGTTTCCTCACGAGGGAGTCGAGCAATTCTGGTGCCAGAGATGGAAAACACTCCTATGTGGGTGAGACAAAATGAGATTGACGAGTTTGTCCCCATGGGCTTTTCGCGAAAAGCGAGGGAAAGGATTGTTTTAATTTCACACAGATGTCTTGAAATAAGACATTATGGTGACTTCGTGATGATAAATTAATTTTACATGCTTTTTTTTTCGTGCTACAGTGGTCAGGGAGAATAATAAGCAACAGACTCGAAACAGTTGCGACCACACCATCCAATGACGAGCCCATGGCACCCGAATTGCTATTAGGAAAGGAAAGCACGCGGCCGCAGGACTTGGGAAATGTTCTCGCCGCTCTGTTTGACGGAAAGAGCTTAATTGGGCATTTGCCGCGCCATATGTTGAGAAAGATAGAGAGCGAGCTTGCGCGCATCCACGAGCTGAACATGGCAATCGTGGAAAACGCGCCCATTTGCATCGCGACGACAGACAAGGATGGCGTCTTCACCAGCGTCAACCCTGCCTTCGCGGCCCAGATCGGCCTTCCGTACGAGGAGGCGAAAAGGAAGGTCGTCGGCCGCTTCCGGTGGCTCGAAAACGCCTACACGGTGACCTGCGGCCTTGCTGAATACCTGAAGAAGGGTCTGGCGGGAGAGGCCTTTGCGCTCAAGGAATTTCCCTACATAACCTACAGGGGCGACAGGCCCGTTTTTCTCGATGTCCAGGGGATCCCCATCAGGGGCAAGGACGAATCCTTCAACGGCCTTCTCATAATCGCTGAAGATGCGACGGAAAAGGTAAAGATGCGCGAGCGGCTCATGCTGGAGGCAAAGGCCGGGGCCCTGGTGGAGCTGGCCATGGGGATCGCCCACGGCCTGAACAATCCGCTCGCGACCATCGGCGTCCATTCGGAGCTGGCATTGGGTCTCGTCCAAAGCCTGCGTTCGCGTCTGGACGGGGCCGGGGAAGCAGAGAAGCTCGCGTCCTACCTTGAGATCATCGAGCAGGAGACATTCCGGTGCAAGGCCATTGTGACGAGCCTGCTCAAGTTTATCACGGCGAAGAGCTTCGAGACCGAGGAAATAGACCTGAGAAAGCTCGTGGCCGACCTTCTACGGCTGGCAAATTTCAACAAGAAAAGGGTCAGGACGACCCGCTCGTTCGAAAGGGGCTTCCCCCTCATCAATGCCAATTTCACCGTTGTCAGGCAGGTGTTCTGGAACATCCTGATGAACGCGTGTGACGCGGTGCAGGGGAAGGAGACGGGGCGGATACGGGTGAGAGGCCGTCTTGTAGGCGATGAAGCGGTTTCCATAGAGATCGAGGACAACGGCGAAGGCATTGCCGATGAGATCAAGCCGCGCATTTTCGAGCCCTTCTTCACGACAAAGACGCCTGACAGAGGCACAGGCCTCGGCCTCACCCTCACGGCCGATCTCGCGAGGAAGATGGGCGCGACAGTGGAGCTAGTGAAAAGCGCAAAAGGAAAAGGCAGCACGTTCAGGGTTATACTCCCACGATCCGGAAGGATCTCCGGGGAATAGATGGTGCAGGTGCTGATCGTCGATGATGAGCGCAGGCTGGCCGACGGGCTAAAAACCCGATTGGTGCAGGAAGGGTTCCGGGCAGAGACCGTCCACACCGGCAAGAAGGCCCTGCAAGCCGCGAAGACGAGCATCTTCGACGTCTGCATACTGGACATCCGGCTTCCGGACATAGACGGTATACAGCTCCTCTGCAAGCTGAAAGAATTGCAGCCGAATATGGAATGCATCATGCTCACCGGCTTTGCTTCCTTAGACACGGCCATCGAATCGATAAAGCTAGGCGCTTACGACTACCTGACGAAGCCTTACAAGCTCTCCCATCTGGAGAACGTGATCAAGAAGGCCCATGAAAAAAAGTTGCTGAAGGAAAAGACCATCATCCTTCAGGAGCAGCTCCACAGGGTTGACTCAGCCGACAGGTTCGTCGGAGAGAGCAAGGTCATCAAAGAGACGATGAAGCACGTGGCGCTGGTCGCACCCTCCGACGTGCCGGTGCTTATCCAGGGCGAAACAGGCACCGGCAAGGAACTGATCGCCCGGGCGATACACGAGACGAGCCCGAGATCGGCCAACCCTTTCGTCGCCATCAATTCGAGCACGCTTCAGGAAAACATCCTGGAGAGCGAGCTTTTCGGTTACAAGCGAGGGGCGTTCACCGGGGCGCAGAACGACAAGATCGGCCTTCTGGAGATCGCCAACAGGGGGACTTTTTTCATCGATGAAGTGGGAGACATGAGCCCGAGCATCCAGGCAAAGCTGCTCAGAACCCTGGAGACAGGGAGGTTCAGAAGGCTGGGCGACACGAGGGAGATCAGCACCGACGTGAGGTTCGTCTGCGCGACCAACAAGAACCTCGAGGTTGAGGTCGAGCAGAAGAGATTCCGCCAGGACCTCTTCTATCGGCTCAACACGTTCGTTATCACCCTTACGCCTCTGAGAAACAGAAAAGACGACATCGCTCTGCTCTGCGAGTACTTTATGAGGAAATTTACCAGGGGGAGTCACAATAAGCGCATCTCCGCCCAGACGATGACCCTGTTGAACGCGTATGACTGGCCGGGAAATGTCAGGGAGCTCGCGAATGTCCTTGAAAGGGCGGTGCTTCTCTCCATGACGCGAGAGGAGATTGTAATAGATGATCTGCCGCAGGGCATGGTGCAAAAGGTCTCGACCAACAGATGTCGCCAGATGACTTTGCCCGAGCTTCCCGATGATATCCTCACGCTGGACGAATTGGAAAAAAGGTACATTCAACACGTGCTGGACAGGGTTGGAAACAACAAGAGCAAGGCTGCTCGGCTGTTGAATGTGAGCCGGACAAAGCTGTACAGCAGGATCGAGTAGCGATGTGCTGAAAAAAGACACCTGCCTTAAATAAAATCATTTTTTCTTCAATTGCCCTAGGGCGGCTGATCCTTTGAAAAGGGCATCGGGTCGGTAAATCGCTTGTTTATAGGCCTTTAGAGAGGACCCGCCCCGTCATCCGCCCTGACTGGCACTCTACTTGCAGCGCATGTTCTCGTGCACGCGGTCGAAGACTGAGGGGGGATACAGGTTCTTCGCGACGTACCCTGCGGATTCGATAAAATTGGACGAGAAGCGCCGTTCGTCGGGTGTGAAACCATAAGCCATCTCAACGTGTCCGGCCGGTACACCGGGGGGAGATATCCGGGTATTGCGAGGGCGGCGGGCAGGGTAACCGAGAAAGGAGGACTCCGTGGGCTGGAACGCCGAATACAGGGATAAGGTCGTCACATTCGAACAGGCGGCAAGGCAGATAAGGTCAGGCGACACGGTCGCGACCGCCCTTGCCCTGGGCGCCTGGTCAATAGATATGGTTCATGCCATACTCAACCGTTACAAGGAACTGGAGAACGTCACCCTCATGGACGGGCTCCAGTTGAATCCGGATATCAAGCTTTACGATAGGGGATTCTTGAAGGAGGCGAAAGGCCGGATCAACTTTTGTCCCAATTTCGGCACTGCCCTCATCCGCAAACTCCACGTCGAGACATTACTCGATCATTTGTCCAACCAGAGCTCGGACGCGGGGGAAAAGCTGGGACGGATCGTGGATGTCTATGTCACACAGGTAACGCCCCCGAACAGGCAGGGCTTTGTCAACCTCGGCCTCACAAACTTTTACTCCATGGATACCATACGGATCGGCAGGTCTCTCGGGAAGCAGAGGCTGACCATAGGGGAGGTGAACGACCAGCAGCCTGTCATTTACGGCAATAACTGGATGCACGTCTCCGAGTTCGATCTCTTCGTGGAAAACCCGAAGCCTGTCATGCTTTTCGGGAGGGCGAAGCCGGGCGACGCGGAAAAGACCATCGCCAAGTATGTCCTTGAGCTCATCAACGATGGCGACACGTTTCAGATGGGGTTCGGGACCATCCCGGAGGCTGTGGTGAGCGGCCTCGACGTGAAGAATGATCTCGGCGTCCATACGGAGATGTTCCCCACCGACCTGCCCCGTCTCGTAAGGAAAGGGGTGATAACCAACAGGAGAAAGCCGATCCACACGGGCGTGACGACTGCCTCTTTCTGTCTCGGGGACGCCGAGATGTACGAATATGTCAGGGAAAACCCGAATTGCCTCTTCTACCCCGGCTCATATACGAACAACCCGGCCTTCATCGCCCAGCACCCCAACATGGTCGCGATCAATATGGGGCTGCTCGTCGATCTCAGCGGGCAGATAGTCTCGGAAGGCATCGGCCACAGGATGATCAGCGGCCCAGGGGGTCAGCTCGACTTCCAGATAGGGGCCTATTATTCGAAAGGCGGCAAAAGCATTACCCTCGTGAAATCGGCGCGCACCCTGAAGGACGGCAGGCGCGCCTCCTCGATCCTTCCCGAGCTTCCCGCTGGATCGCCTGTTACTGTGCCGAGACACTACGTCGATTATGTCGTGACCGAGCACGGCATCGCCGCTCTGCGCAATTTGACGAGGCGGCAGCGGGCGGAGGCGCTTATCGCCGTCGCCGACCCCGAGTTCAGGGACGAGCTGCGCTCTGCGGCGAAAGAATGCTTTTATCCGAGAGGCGAGTGGTAGAACGTAAGGGGCAGCGGCCATGAGACCCTTCAACGAAGCCCACGACCGGTTCAGGCAGGAGGTCAGGTCGTTCGTCGAGCGGGAGATCGACCCTCACGCGGCGGAATGGGAAAACAATCGCGAGATCCCCCGGGACATCTGGAAGAAGATGGGGCAGGCAGGCTTTTTGGGTTGCTCTTACGAGCACCGGTACGGGGGCCGGGACCTCGATGTCACCTACAGCGTGATCCTCGCCGAAGAGCTGGCGAAATCGGCGTGCAGCGGCATGGTAGTCGCCTTCGAGGTGCACAACGATATGTCCTCGACCTATGTGGCCCTCTTCGGAAGCGACGAGCAGAAGGCCAAGTACCTGGTCCCTTGCATACGGGGGGATAAGGTCTGCGCCATAGCCGTCACGGAGCCGGACGCCGGGTCGGACGTGGCCGCCATCAACACCGTGGCCGTGAGGGACGGGGGCGAGTACGTGCTCAACGGGCAGAAGACCTATATAACGAACGGATACTATGGCGATATCATTATCACCGCAGCCAAGACAGACACGCGGATCACGCCCCCCTTCAAGGGGATCAGCCTCTTTATCGTGGAAAAGGGGATGAAAGGGTTCTCCGCGAGCAAGAAGCTCGAAAAGCTGGGGATACCGGCTTCCGATACCGCCGAGCTCGTTTACGAGGACTGTCGGGTGCCGGCCGGGAACCTGCTCGGATCGGAGGGCCTGGGCTTCAAGTACATCATGCAGTGCTTCCAGAGGGAGCGGCTGATATCTTCGGTCATGTCGGTCGCGTACTGTGAAAAGGCAATCGACTCGACAATCGATTTCTGCCGAAACAACTCCGTATCGGGCGCGCCCATAATCTCTTACCAAGCGAACAGGCATGCCCTTGCCGAAATGGTCTCGGAGACCCGGATGGCAAAGGTGTTCACCTACGACTGCCTGCTCTCGTATATGGAGGGAAGCGACATAACCGGCGAGATATCGATGGCCAAGTACCTGACCGGGGAGCTGGTGAAGAGGGTCACCAGGAATTGCATGAGATTGCATGGGAGAGCCGGGTATTTGAGGGGCAATATAGTCTGCAAGACCTATCTGGACGCCCGGCTGAATACGATCGCCGCGGGCACGACCGAGATCATGAAAGAGATCATTGCGAATAAGCTCGGGGGTTCTGAGCGTGCATAGAGAGGCTTGCAGTCCATGCTCGAAGATGGCTTCGAAAAAAAAGGATAAGGAGGCAATCATGAGGCGGTATTCGGTTGCTGTCGCAATCGCGGGTCTGCTGGCGACGTTCTGCCTCGGCGCGTCTTTGGGTCTCGCTGCCGACAGGGTGGTGACCTTGAGATATGCGCATTTCATGCCTACGACCACGCCCCAGTTAAAGCTTGCCCAGGAATGGTGCAAGGAGGTGGAGAAGAGGACGGACGGCAAGGTCAAGGTCATGCTCTATCCGGCCGCGACGCTCATGTCCGTCGTCCAGACCTACGACGCCGTGGTGAAAGGCTCGATAGATATCGGCTACGGCATATTCAGCTACGTAAGAGGCAGGTTCCCGCTGACGGAGGTGATAGATCTGCCCCTCGGCGCCAAGGACGCTTACGTGGGCAACAAGCTTATCAACGAATATTACAGGAACTTCAAGCCCAAGGAATTGGACGACGTAAAAGTCATGCTCCTCGAGACCCACGGACCCGGCATCCTCCACTTCAAGAAACCGATCACGAAACTGGAAGGGCTGAAAGGCATGAAGATAAGGTCGAGCGGTCTTAGCGCCAAGATCGTGCAGGCCCTCGGCGCGACGCCGGTCAGCCTGCCGGTGACGGACGCGTACGACGCGATCTCGAAAGGCGTAGCCGACGGGATCACCCTCCCCGTCGACGGCATGGTTACCTGGTCGCTTACCGACCTTTTGCCCTACCACGTAGAGAACTACGGTTCGTCTTATGTAGCCGGCTTCTATCTCGTGATGAACAAAGACAAATGGAAGATCCTTCCTCCCGAGGCGCAAAAAGCCATGGAGAAGCTGAACGAGGAATGGATGGAGAAGACGGCAAAAGTGTGGCATGACGCCGATGACGACGGGAGGAAGGTGATAGTGCAGAAAGGCGGAAAGTTCATCGCCCTTTCGAAAGAGGAGGACGCCCGGTGGGCAGAGGCGGTGAGGCCCATACTCGACAATTACGTAAAGACGACGAAGGAAAAGGGCCTGCCCGGTAATGAAGCGCTGAAGTTCTGCCTCGATTACGTGAAGGCACACAATAGATAGCGTGGCCCGAAAGGGAGAGGTCAGCATGAAGGTGCTTATCAACGAAGTTTTTCGGTTTAGTCGCGCGATGCACTGGATCGGGGGCGGCGTCCTCGTGTTTATGATGCTCCTCACCGTGGCAGACGTGGTCCTGAGATACTTAAAGATGCCCATTCTCGGGGTCTATGAGCTCGTATCTTTCTCCGGGGCCACGGTCATAGCCCTTGCCCTGCCCTTGGCGACTTTGCAGAAGGCGCACGTCTGCGTCGACATACTCTTCGAATTCTATCCGAGCGCCAGGAAGAAAGTCCTCGACGTCTCCACGAGGTGCATGGGGATCTTTTTCTTTCTCATCCTTAGCTGGAACCTGATCAGCATGGGTACCAGCTTTTACAGGATGGGCGAATGCACACTCACGCTTCAGTTGCCCCTCTATCCCATTGCCTACATCCTCGGACTTAGCTGCGCGGCCGAGTGCGTCGTGCTGGGCGTGGATCTGATAAAGACCATGTCGGATGAGCCATGAACGAGACGATAGTAGGAGTCGTAATCCTCTTCCTGCTGCTCGCCCTCTTCCTCACGGGCATAGAGCTCGCCTTTGCGATGGGGCTCATGGGCTTCATAGGGTACGCCATGCTCGTTTCTTTCGCAGGGGCCGGGGACCTTGTGGCAAAGGTCTTTTTCGATTCATTGTCGTCATACGGGCTCGCGGTCGTCCCCCTCTTCGTACTGATGGGCCAGGTGGCATACAACGCGGGGGTGGCGAACCGCCTTTACGGCAGCGCGCATAAATTCATGGGCCACATTCCGGGGGGGCTGGCGATCGCGACCGTTGCCGGCGCATCTGCGTTCAAGTCGATCTGCGGCTCCTTTACCGCCACGGTCGCCACCTTCGCGAGCGTAGCCGTCCCGGAGATGGACCGGTACGGGTACAATAGGAAGCTCTCGGCTGGCGTGGTCGCGATCGTCGGCACCCTGGGAGGGCTCATACCCCCGAGCACCATCCTCATTATCCTGGGCCTTCTCACCCAGCAATCCATCGGAAAGCTCTTCCTCGCGGGCCTCATCCCCGGCCTGATGATCGCCCTCTGCTTCGTCGGCATTATCATCGGATGGTGCAGGGCAAACCCCGCGCTTGCGCCGAAAAGCGAGAGGTTCCCGCTCAAGGAGAAGCTCACCTCCCTCTACGGCGTGGTGTGGCCCCTCGTGATCTTTATCGTGATCGTCGGTGGTCTCATAGCGGGCGTCTTCACGCCCACCGAGGCGGGAAGCATCGGAGCCTTTGCCGTGATATTCCTCACGGTCGTCACGAAGGACCTGAACGGCGAGAAGTTCAAGAGGTCGATCACCGAGTCTTTGGTGACTGCTTGCATGGTGCTGATGCTCGTGGCAGGCTCCTCCATCCTGGGTGCCTGCATCACCGTCACGAACATACCGATCCTGGCCGCGGACTGGGCGGTCCAGCTCCCGGTCCACAGGCACTTCGTGATGGTCCTGATCTGCCTGATCTACCTTATCGGCGGATCGTTCATCGACGACCTCGCCTTCATGATCCTCGCGACCCCCATCCTCTTTCCCGCCATCACGAAGCTCGGCTACGACCCGATATGGGCGGGGATCATGATCTCGATCACGATCATGATCGGCTCCGTCATCCCGCCCATGGCCATGGCCGTCTTCATAGTCAAAAATATCACCAAGATCGAGATAGCGACCATATATCGAGGCGTCTATCCCTTCTTGATAGGCCTTGTGCTCGTTGGCGTCCTGCTGTTCTTTTTTCCGGGGCTTGCCACTTGGCTCCCGAACATATTGATGAGATAGAAATATCGCCCGGCATCGGCCTCGCGCGGCAGACAGGCTGGCCGTGGAAAGGGGATCGTGTATGGACTACGAGCTGAGTTCCGAGCAGAAGGATATAAAGGCCGCTGCCAGGGAGTTTGCCGAGGGGGAGTTCCCGGAGGTCGGCGGGGCGTACGACGAGAGGGAAGAGTACCCGATGGAGCTGTGGAAAAAGGCGTGCACCCTCGGTTTCATCGGTCTTTTCATGGACGAGAGATACGGCGGCGCCGGCCTCGGCTTTCTGGAGCACCTTCTTGTGCTGGAGCAGTTCGCCAGGGTCGACCCCGGGTGCAGCCATATCCTTTTGGCCGCGACGGGCGCGGAACTGATCGAGGCAAGCGGCACGGAGGAGCAGAAGGAGAGATACCTCCCCGGCCTGGCAAGGGGAGATGCGATAATGGGCTCCGTGATCCCCGATAACGGCGCCGGGACGGACGAGGCCGTAAGGCGGATGACCGCTTGCCGGGAGGGAGAAGCATACGTCATAAACGGAGAGCAGGCCTTCGTGGTAAACGGCAGCATCGCCGATCATCTGGTCGTCTCCTGCGTCCCAGCAGGGCCGGCGGAGGCAACGAACTGGAGATCGAGCCTGTTCGTCGTCGGGACAGGATCGCCCGGCTGCGAGGTCTTCAAGCTGAAAGGCAGGCTGGGATTGAGGGCGTGCGATGCGGCCCGTGTCAGGTTGAGCGGCGTGCGGGTGACGGAAAAGGAGCTGCTCGGAGGAGGGGAGGGCGGAGGCTCGGACAGGGTCCGGCCGTTCCTGGACGGCAAAAGGCTCGAAGCCGCGGCACTGAGCATAGGCATCGCAGAGGGGGCAATGGAGCAGGCTGTCGCCTATGCTAGGCAGAGGCGGGCGTTCGGAAGGTGCGTGGCTGCCTTCGAGTCGACGCAGCTTAAGGTTGCGGAGATGGGGGCGTATATAGAGGCGTCGCGCAGGCTTTGTTTTGAAGCGGCGTGGCTGCTCGACCACGGCAGGAGAGACTCGGGCCTCGTATCGATGGCCGGCTGGTTCGCCGGCATGACGGGGATCAGGGTCGTCGACGAGGCCCTGCAGCTTCACGGGGGATACGGATACATCACGGAAAGCAGGATAGAGCGTTTCTTCAGGGACGCGACAATGGCGGAGAACTACGGCGGCTGCGGGGAATCGGAAAAAGTCTCAATAGGCGGGGCCGTTATCGGCCCCGTTTAACATCCGGAAGGGGGAAGCCATGGAAAGACGCGCAGGCATCAAATCGTTGATCGTCGCTTTTTTCGTTTCGGCATGCTTCATGTTTTCAGCTTCCGTTGGGGCGCAGGAAAAGGTGATAAAGCTGAAATACTCAAATTTCTTTCCGCCCGCGCACCTGCACAGCAAGCTTGGTGAGCAATGGTGTAAAGAGATTGAAAAGAGGACGGGCGGCAGGGTGAAGATCACCTATTTCGCCGGCAGCACCCTGACGCCCGCTGCCCAGACCTATGACAGCGTGGTTCAGGGCATCGTCGATATCGGACAATCTATCTTTATTTACTCTACCGGGAGGTTCCCCCTCACCGATGTCTTGAACCTGCCCCTCGGTATTACGAGCGGCCTCCAGGTCACCAGGCTGGCGAACGCATACTACAAGAAATTCCAGCCCAAAGAGATGGCCGACACGAAGATACTCTACCTCCACGGCCACGGCCCCGGTCTCTTCCACACGAAAAAGGTCATAAGGTCGCTCGACGAGATAAAAGGCATGAGGATAAAATCCTCGGGC